>Ga0116129_1000032_pt1 | contig 104095 bp, 82 predicted proteins | sample June2015DPH_17_2_FD_89732 | JGI IMG/M metagenome (GOLD analysis project Ga0116129, IMG submission 89732) | Peatland microbial communities from SPRUCE experiment site at the Marcell Experimental Forest, Minnesota, USA - June2015DPH_17_10 | ecosystem: Environmental > Terrestrial > Soil > Wetlands... | reverse complement strand
CCGAGAGCCATGCCACGCGGGATGATGGTGACCTTGTGGAGCGGGTCAGAGTGCTCGCGGAGGGCGGAGACCAGGGTGTGGCCGGCCTCGTGATAGGCGGTGACCTTCTTCTCTTCGTCGGTGAGGAGCATGGACTTGCGCTCGGCACCCATCATGACCTTGTCTTTGGCCACTTCGAAGTCGTACATGTGGACCGACTTGCGATTGAAGCGGGCGGCGTTGAGAGCGGCCTCGTTGACCATGTTGGCGAGGTCGGCGCCGGAGAAGCCCGGGGTTCCACGAGCAAGGACGTTGAGGTTGACGTCTTCGGCCATGGGGACTTTCTTCGAGTGGACCTTGAGGACTTCCTCGCGGCCACGGATGTCGGGGCGATCGACGATGACGCGGCGATCGAAGCGTCCTGGGCGGAGAAGCGCGGGATCAAGCACGTCTGGGCGGTTGGTTGCGGCGACGAGGATGACGCCGTCGTTGGATTCGAAGCCGTCCATCTCGACGAGAAGCTGGTTGAGGGTCTGCTCGCGCTCGTCGTGTCCGCCGCCGAGGCCTGCGCCACGGTGACGGCCTACGGCGTCGATCTCGTCGATGAAGATGATGCAGGGAGCATTCTTCTTGCCCTGCTCGAAGAGATCGCGGACGCGGGATGCGCCGACACCGACGAACATCTCGACGAAGTCAGAGCCGGAGATAGAGAAGAAGGGAACGTTGGCTTCGCCGGCTACTGCGCGGGCCAAGAGGGTCTTGCCGGTTCCCGGAGGTCCGACGAGGAGGACGCCCTTGGGGATGCGGCCGCCGAGGCGCTGGAACTTCTGGGCCTCGCGGAGGAACTCGATGATCTCTTTGAGCTCTTCCTTGGCTTCGTCGACGCCTGCGACATCCTTGAAGGTGATCTTCTTCTGCTGCATGGAGAGCAGGCGGGCGCGCGATTTGCCGAAGCTCATGGCCTTGTTGCCGCCGGACTGCATCTGGCGTAGGAGGAACCACCAGAGGAGGAAGAGAAGGGCAAAGGGCGCGATGGAGATGAGGATGTTGAGCCACTGGTTGGAGCTCTGGTCCTTGATGGTGATCTCGACGCCATGGCTGCGGAGGGTGTTGTAGAGGTCGGGGTAGTTGCTCGGGATGGTGAGCTCGAACTGAGTCTTGGGGTCGTCGCGATAGTGGCCAGTTACTTCACCGCCGTTGACGGTGACATCCTTGATCTTGCCCTGGTCGGCGTCGTTGAGGAGCTGGGTGAGGTTGATCTTCTTTTCCTGGGTGCCACCGGTTGTTTTGACGACGACCTGCCAGAGGACGAAGAGGCAGGTGATCATGAAGACCCAGATCAGAATTTGTTTGACGGTCGAGTTCAAAGCTAATTTCCTCATTTTCCGGTCCAGAGCTACCTGAAATACCCCACTGGCGCTTTCTCAGACCCGGCTGCGGAACGCCGAAGCGAACCAAAGCCTACAACTGTTAGACGATAACAACGAAGGAAGGATTCCCGGTGCTGATGAGTTTGCTTGATTCTCAACACAGGCCTGCCTTAGTCAGGTAGTTAGATTCTACTCTTTGCCTGGAGGATTCGGGGTAGCAAAAGAGGAAACCGGATGTGACTTTAGGGTGATTGGGGGGGGCGGCTCGGGAAAAAGATATTTTTTGCAACTGAGCGAATTGCCGGCTAATTGCCGGGCTCATCGTTCAGAAACAGGCGGAGTTCGCGGGCTGAGCGGTCGGCTCGGAGGTGATTGGAGAGGTGGAGGGAGGAGCCGGTGCGCGCGGCTACGGTAGGGTCGGCGCGAAATCCGCAGAGGGCGAGGAGGCGGGAGGTCTCGTCGAAGGTGAGGCGGGCTCCGAGCTGGCGGGCGGCGGCTCGGATGACGCGGCGGCGGAGAGCGGGGTCGAGAGGGCGGAGGCGGTCGAGTTCGATGGAGATGGAGGTGTTGCCTGGGGCGGTGCTGACGGCGCGGCCTCCGCCACGGACTGGTTTTCCGGGGAGCAGCAGCTGGGGGAGGATTTTGCTTAGCTCGGTCTGCCAGCGGGATTCCTCTTCGCGGGATAGCTCGGCGAGGTTGGCGAGGGTCTGGTCGAGGTTTGGGTTGTAGGCGCGGAGTTGGGGGAGGAGCTCGTGGCGGATTTTGTTGCGGGTGAAGGCGGTGTCGGTGTTGGTGGAGTCTTCGCGCCAGGGCTGGTGGATGGATTTGAGGAAGGCCTCGATCGCGGCTCGGCGGGTTTCGAGGAAGGGGCGGAGGATTCTGCCTTTTGGCTGGGTGAGGATGGGGTGGATGGCGCTTAGGCCTTCGGTCCATGCTCCGCGAAGGAGTTTCATGAGGACGGTTTCGGCCTGGTCGTCGAGGGTGTGGGCGGTTAGGATCGCGTCGGCGTGGCCGGAGGTGAGGAGGGTCGAGAAGAAGTCGTAGCGGGTGTTGCGGGCAGCTTCTTCGATGGTCTCGCCGGTTTTTTCTACGCGGTCTGAGACGTCGGCTTGGTGGAGATGGAGGGGGATGTCGAGGCCGATGCAGAGGTCTTCGACGAATTGCTGGTCGGCGTTGGATTCTTCGCCGCGGAGGTGGTGATTGATGTGAACAGCGCTGAGGCCTACGCCTAGTGAGTCACGCTGGGTTGTGTTGGCGGCGTGGAGGGTGAGGAGAAGGGCGACGGAGTCGGCTCCGCCGGAGATGGCGACGCAGATGCGGTCTCCGGGGCTGATTTGCGCGCGGTCGAAGGAAAGAGTGGGCATCAATGGTTCATCGTACCGAGGTGCGATGAGGCGTGCGAGTTGCGTTCAGCCGTCAGTCTATCTCTGCTTGAGGAATGAGGTGTTCTCTCTTCGGGAAAGGCCTTCAGTTGAGGTCTTCGCCACTTGCAGCTTCAAGCGGAGTGGCTTGAGTTTCATTTGCCTGGAAGCCGCGCCTCAGGTATTTGAAGAAGGGCGACTGGGAGGGTGGAGGCGCTGGAGCTATCGATGGCGTGTTGGGGAGATCGGTGTTGATCAGGGATGCGAGTTGATCCCATACGCGGAAGTCGTTCTCGATGAGGTGATGAGGCTTGTTGAGGGTTCGCGAGTACCAACTGTAGTTGTCGCAGTTGATGGGACGGTCTTCGTAGGTCATCAGAATGTTGCCGAGGATCTTTGTGTGCGCGGGATCGGCGGCGATGATTTCGGGCTGTCCGTGAAGCGGGCCTTTTGCCTGATAGAAGTTGATCGAGGTTGCGACGTTGGGGGAGATGGCGGAGGCCTTGTGGCCGGGTTTACCGATCGTGTCCACCTGGATGGTGAGTTCTACAGGAATACCCATCTGGCCCAACTGGCGGGCGAATTCGACTGTCTCGGTAGCGCCCCAGCTGTGGCCGTAGATGATGACAGTAGCCTGCTCTTTTTCGTGGGAGGAGAGGACGCCGTCGTGGTCGGTATCGAGGAGATGGACGACGTTCTGGAGAGCTTCTTGTCCGTGATGATTGCCGAAGACTTCAGCATGGATCGAGGGGTAACGGTCGCGAAGATATGCGGCGAATTGTACTTCCGGGTGCTTGGTGTCGTTGCGGCTGACGAAGCCGCCGACAAAGCCGATGATGATCACGTTGCGGGGGACGGGGGCAAGCATTGCAGAGCGGACTTCTGCTGTAGGACTCGCCTCGTGAAGAGCTGCTTGCTGGCTGTGTGCAACGCCTGGAGCTAACGGAACCATTGCGGTTAAAACAAGGCCCAGGGTGGTGAACTTACAAAGCCGACGATCTTTCATGCAGGTCCCCAGATTCATCCCTCAGAGTGATCCTCGAAACGAAGACTCACAATGACCCTTTGGATGTATCCGCAGGAGGAAAGTTTCGTATTTGATTGCGACTGACAAGCTGTTCTTGTCTTGACGTACTCAAAGTCAAGAGGTGAGCCGGTCAAGAGATGATCTTATATGGCCGGTGCTGTAGGGACGTATCTTGTATACTTCGCAGGTTATGCGAGTGTTTGTGATTCTTCCGGCAGCAGGTATTGGTACGCGGATGGCCGCGGGTGGGGCGTCGACTGTGGCGCCGAAGCAGTTTCTTGAGGTTGGGGGGGTGCCGATACTGGTTCGGTCCGTGCGGGCGTTTCTTGCTGTACCGCGGGTGGACGCGGTCTGTGTCGCGGTGCGTGGGCAGGAACGGGATCGAGTTGAGGCGCAGATGATGGAGCATAACCTGGGGCCGCGAGTGCACATGGTGGAGGGTGGAGAGCACAGGCAGCAGTCGGTGGGGAATGCTCTGGCGGCGCTGGAGTGCGATGAGGAGGATGTGGTGCTGGTGCATGATGCGGTGAGGCCGCTGATCGACCCGGCGACGATTGAACGGACGATCGATGCGGTGGTGAAGCATGGGGCGGCGATCGTTGGGCTGCCGGCGGTGGATACGATCAAACAAGTGGAACGGACGGCGGCTGGGGCGATCGTGACGGCGACGATTCCGCGAGAGAGGATTGTGCAGGCGCAGACGCCTCAGGGGGCCCGGTTTGGGTTGCTGCGGCGGGCGTTTATCGAGGCCGAGACGGATGAGTTTGCGGGGACGGATGAGGCTAGTCTGCTGGAGCGGGCGGGGATTGAGGTGGCGGTGGTGTCGGGGTCGGCCAGGAATTTTAAGATTACGCAGCCAGGAGATATTGAGTTGGCGGAGTTTTATCTGGGAAAAGAAAGGCTTAACACGGATGAGCACCGATAACACCGATCAAAAGCCAAGACGCGGTAAGCATGAACTTATTTGGCGGATTATTGGTGTTTTTTATGAGGTTTACAACGAACTGGGGCTGGGTTTCTGGAGTCGGTTTATCGGGAGGCAATGTGACTGGCTTTGCCCCAAGCGGGTTTTAGTGTGAAGACTGAAGTTCCTGTGCCCGTGGGTTTTCGTGGGGTGGTTGTTATTGGGATTTTTCCGGGCTGATTTGATTATGAATGACTTTGTGCTGGTTGAATTGAAGGCTGTAGATCAGATCGTTCGGCTGCACGAGTCGCGGACTATGCATTATTTGTATGCCATACCGATCGAGGTTGCATTGCTGATGAACATTGAGCCTACGCCTCGGTTCAAGCGCTTTGTGATGGACAATGAGGTTAAGAAGCCGAACCGTAAATCCGCGGAATCGGTGACAATCGGTGTTGAGCCTTTTTCGGCTCCTGAGATAATTTCATGATGAGGATTGGTTATGGGTTTGATTCGCATGCGTTCAAGGCTGGCGTGCCGCTGGTGATTGGCGGGCTTGCGATTGAACATTCGGAGGGGCTGGCTGGGCACTCGGATGGTGACGTGTTGTTGCATGCGATTACGGATGCTCTGCTTGGAGCCGTGAGTGCGGGGGATATTGGGACTTTTTTCCCGCCGAGCGATCCGCGGTGGAAAGGGGCGGCTTCAAGTGTGTTTTTGAAGACGGCGCTGGAAGAGGTGGCGACGGCCGGCTACAAGATCGTCAATATCGATACGGTGCTGGTGCTGGTGAAGCCGAAGATTGTGCCGATTGCGGGCGAGCTGCGGGAGAGCGTGGCAAAGCTGCTGGGAGTGAAGCCGGGTGAGGTGGGGATCAAGGCGAAGACGCCGGAGGGTTTGAATCAGGATGGTGTTGCGGTGGCGCATGCGACAGTGCTGCTGGAGAGTTTGGGGATCCCTGAGTCGGTTGGGGTGATGACGGCTACGGCGGAGGATGAGATTGACGTGGTGGTGAAGACGCTGGTGGGGGAGCGGCGAGATGTGGTGGCGCTGGGACGGAAGAAGACGCCTTTTGATACGGATGATCTGACATAACCGGGGTGTACGTTGCAGGAGCGGATGGCGCGGATTTGTTGCTTTCGCGGCTTCATGCTCACTTCGTTCCCGGATTTTCAGGATATGTTGTTGATTTTTTGGTGGAGCTGAGCGGGATCAAACCGCTGACCTCCTCGTTGCGAAATAGCTGAATCACGAACATTAAATAACTTAGCTACACAAAACAAAGTACAAAAGAGCGGGAAAGGCATCCGCGTACTCGAGTTTGATAATGCCTCCGGTCAGCCAAAGCACCAATTGGGTCCCCCGAAACCAAATCCTGCAAAGTTAAGTGCGCGCCTTCTTGCGCGTGCGAGGTAAGAGTTACACCCGTCGATAGAAACAGGGTGGCAAGGATAGCAATACGAATTACTCCGATTCAACGTGTACATGAGTCTTCCTTAAAGAACAGAGATCAGTAGACAGTGCGTGCGGTAGGTAGCTGCCCACACGCACCGTTGGCGACGACTAGAAGTGATACCTCAGTCCGATTTGCGCGGAGCGAGGTTGCTGCACATTCTGCAAGGAACCGAAGGTGGTAGACGAGATGTTGTTGCCATTTATAAACTGCTGCGCTGCGCCGCCATTCAAGATGTTATAGATGTTGAGGTCCGCTTCGACAGTCTGACGGTCCGTAATTTTGAAGTTGCGGCCGACCAGTGTGTTCCACTGAATGAGCCACGGGCACCAGATCTGGCCTGTGCCGCGGTCCTTATAGGCGAACCTGTAGGTTGTTGCCAGTGGGTTTGACACTGTCCTTCCGGCGATGGTCATCGTCGCAGGACCGTACTGACCGGCATAGGGAGTGCCGAGTGCAGTCAGCGTCGTGATGACAGGACCACCTGGAGTACCCGACTGCGCTGTGAGGGTACTGGAGAGTCGAATACCCCACAGAGCCTTGTAAGTTGCGCCGATGCGGGCCTGGTTTCGCTGCCACATGCGATCGCGCGTGTCACCAGTCCAATCGTTGGTAACGTAGCCGCGAACCGAGCCGAGGCCTGCGTTATTCGCGAACTTCGTGGGCTCGATGATGGCGGTGGGATCATTCGGCTGAAACGCGCCACTAAGATGGTCCGGCGAGTAGGTGTAGGTGCCGAAGAACTGCACTTTATTGCTCTGTTCGCTTACAGTGACCTCGTACCCCTGGTAGACGAACCAGTTCCATCTGTTGTTGGTGATGAAATATGTGTTGGTTAGCGCAGGATTGACGAGACCGCTCCACACGGTGCCGCCGCTTGCAGTCGTGGTATAGATCTGATTGGTGTCGATCTCTGCCGGACGATCGCGGTACTCGCGATCGATGTAACTGGCATCAATCACAACCCCGCCCTTGAGCTGGGTGCGATAGCCTACCAGCCATTCCCGGACATAACCCTGATGCCGGTTGGGATCGAATGTCTTGCCCAGGAAGCTCGACGTGCTGCCCGGAGTAACAATCGTATTGAAGACCGACCCGTCTTTGTTGTAGTAGGTATCTGTGGTTGTCACTGTGCTGGTAGCCGCAGTGCCAAGGTAGCTGGCGTTGGTGATGTCAGTAATCTTGGTCCAGCTTGCGCGCACGACATTTCTCTGGTCTTTGGTTAACACGAAGGCTCCTCCGACACGTGGAGCCCAGTTCCAGGAGTGTTGCGTGGTGACCTTGAACTGTTCGTCGCGGCCGGAGATCCAATCGGGGCGCAGTCCTGCGGTAATGGACAGTCTCGGGAAAGGATGCCAGTGGTCCTGAATGTACCACGCGTAGTCGTTAGCGCCAATGTAGCTGGATAGGTAGCTACTCGTATTATTCGCGGAATGCGTGTGAAAGACGGTGAAACCCTGCGTTGGGTCGTTCCCATTATTCAGTGCAGCATCCTGCTGAACGATGCCTCCGCCATTGGCATAGTAAGCGGTCACTTTGCTTAATTCGTGAGGCTGGAGATAGAACCCGACATCGAACTCGTGCGATCCCCAGGCTTTGGGAACGTAGTAAGTGGCATCGCCGGTGAAGGACTCCTTCTGTGCAGGATTTACGGAGACAGAGGAGAGGTTATTAAGAGTTGCAAGCGACGAGCCTTGACCTACATAAGAGCCAGCCGATGTCGTGTAGGTCGTGTAGATGTCCTCTTCCGGCTTGTTGCCGACGCCTCCGATAGAACTCAGGCTCGTGTTCACGCCTTTGTCGTTGTAGGAGATCAGGAACCGTGTGCTGAGCCGCGACGTCCATTGCGAGATGAAGCGAAGGCCGTAAGCTCCGCCACCATATTGATTCTTCGCGATGTCCTGCGTGTACCACTGGTAGTTGGCATCCTGCTTACGGCTGTCGTACTGCACGATCGCCATGAGCCTGTGTTTCGGAGAGAGTTGCACGGAGCTGTTGCCCAGAAAGACAAAGCCACGCGACTGATTTGGGAAGGTGCTGAAGGTAGGGTAGAGCTGTTTCAGATACGAGTCCTGCGAAGCTGTCTGGCTGATGCCGTCATCGCGGTGAATATAGCGGCCGGAGAAGAAGAACCACGCACGTTCCTTGACGATGGGGCCACCGACCGAAAAATCAGGCTGCTGGCTCGCTGAGGCGGCGGCATTGCCGTTCGGAACGTTGTTCCCATTGAACGAGGCAGGACCGATGAGGTAATAGAACGAGCCATGGTACTGATCAGAACCAACCGGGCTCCCGATATTGATGACCATCCCCATTGCTGCGGGTGAAGAGGCATCATTTGCGCCGGTCTTGATTTGAATGTCTCCGAGTGATTCGTTCGCGATCGAGATGGTGTTGGATGGCCAGTTCTGTTCGAAGCTGCCAATGTCCATGCCGTCTAGAAGCGTGGCATGGTTTTCGTTTTCAGAGCCGCGCAGAAAGTAAGTCTGTCCACCTTCTGCATCGCTGGAAGCGGAGATGATGCCCGGCGTGATCTGAAGCGAGTCGCTCCAGTCGTGGCGCCCTGTGACGGGAATGTTGCGAAGAAGCTCGCCGGAAAGATTGGTGGCCTGTTCGGCGGATTGCGTGTCGATGAGCGGGGCGTCGCCGGCAACTTCAACCGTCTGACTCACGGAACCAACCTTCAGTTGAATGTCGACAGTGATATTGAGCCCTGAGCGCACGACAATACCCGCACGCTCGAACTTCTCAAAGCCGTTAATAGCTGCTTCAACCTTGTAGTTTTCTCCTTGTGGCAGGTCGATAAGACGATAGTTGCCTTCAGCGTCAGTAGTTGCGGTGAAGGTTCCGCCAACAGCTGGGCTGTGCGCGGTGACCGTTACATGGGATACGTTCGCGCCGCTATCGTCTGTGATGTGGCCGTGGATGGTGCCATCGGCGGTGGTCTGGGCGAATGAATTGCGCGTGACGAACACCAGAAGAGTAAAGAGAGCAATGAGTGTCCATCGGAGGAAGTAGTGCGATGAGATCCGATATACGTAATTGCGAGGCATCAGAGGGCTCCTTTAGTGGTTGCGTGCGGCAGGTCCGCGAAAAGGCACACGAGGAGGTGCAGTTACGAGAAGTAACTGTGCAGGCGCAACAACGGCACCAAGACGTGTGTTATCTCAGGAGAAAAGCTCTTAAATGTGGCGACAACAACGACAAAGATAAGGGAGCCGGTGGCGCTTTACGGAATGAAGATAAAGAACATGGTGAATTGATTGGCTGATGGCCATGCTCATTATTCGCCTCCTTTGCTTGCGGTGATCTCGTGTGTCGAGCGCGGTTCATCGACGGCGTTATTGTTGATGGTCGCCGGTTTCGAGGCAGAGTAAAGCAGTGCGTTGAAAAGGAACTTGTAAGTCACTTCGGAGATAGCGCGGTATTGTGGACGGAAGCCGAAAAGAATCAGATGGCCTTTGCCGACGTTTTGCTGCGCGATGACCGAGTTTCCCTTCAGGAAATTTGCGCCTTGGATCCAGCCGCTGAGAAGCGGGTTATCGGTATCGAACGAGGCGATAGATTGTGCGCTGGAGTTTACGTGGAATATCGGACCATTTTCATAGAAGATGGGCACCGTCGGCGTGGAGCCGAAGGCGATTGGGTTGGTGGGGTCGACCGAGACCTGGAGGATGGATCCCGGAATATAGAACTTGGTTCGGTCGATACTATCCAGCCCATTTTCGATAGCGCTGCCCTTCTTCGTGTAGACCTCAGATGCGTGATTGAAGGTAACAATAGTGCCGCCATCGTTAGTGAAGGCTTCGAGGGCAGAAACACCATCAGCGCCAAGACCACCAGTAAACTCGGGCGGTGTCTGCGGAGGGGGCGTGGCACCGTCGTCTGCGCTTGCCGTAGAGCGACGGCCACCACGACCTTCACCGCGACCACCTGCTCCGGCCGGCCCAGTATTGCCAGCCGGAGCAGCAGGGGATTCGCCTTCGCCGAAACCGCGGCTGCCCACAGTGATTGCCCGCGCTGAGTTGTCCGGGAGGACGATCACATCGAAGCGCTGATCGAGACCACCCTTGCGAATGTCAGCATCGACGAGACGAGTGTATGGGATGTGGTTCTGGTCGAAGATGAAGCGCGTCCAGCCTTCATCCATGGATGCGACCCAGCTCTGGTAAAGACCGATTCGCGGCAGATGAACGGCGAGCGTATTGCCGGAAGGCACGGAGTTAGCTGGCTTGATGTTGAGAGAGTAGTCCGCAGCCAGTTTGCTGAGTTTTGCATCAATGCCTGGCTGCGCGGGAATGTAGATAGTGCCGGGATCAGCGCCTGAAGTAATGCGGTAGGCCTTCACATTCTGCGCAAGCAGAGCGAAGAGAGCATACAGGCTGGAATTGGATTTATCAGCGATGAGATAGCCGGTGGAAGACTGGCCTGCAATATGACCCGGCGTGGGCTTCGCCGTCTTGACGGGTTCGGTGGAGGCCTCAAACTTGTCTTTAACTTCAACGGCGTTTACACCGAAGAGCAGCGGAAGAGTCTGGGCCGTGACGTCGTAAGGTCGCTGCAGCGGGCCGCCGGGGTATTCAGCGATATCGGGATAATGTTGAATTTCAAGAACAGATTTGGCAAAAGCGCCGAAGGGCTGACCAAGCAGGACAATATAGCTACCGGCGCTGAACTGCTGTCCGTTAGCGGTGAAAGGTGCTGTCGCGCGCTGGACCTCGACATCTGCAATGCGAAGCGTGTTGACAAGGCGCGCGGTGACGACAGGATCGGTTTGCTCGGCGGGAATGATCCACGCGTAGGGCTGACCGGATGCGCGAGTTACCGCGTGCTGTCCGATGGTATAGAAGTTTGTGAGATAGCGCTCACGGAAGACGGCGGCGTTGTAGGCAATGGAGAAGAAGGCGTCATGTTGGTAGTCGACGATGTCGCTGAGATGCCACCAGCCACCTTTCCAGGGGTTCGGGAAGTTCCATGCGGCGACTTTTGCGTCATAGCCGATGCCCCGGCCTAGTCGGTCAAATGGAATGTTGATGGGCGAAGCAATATTGACGCTCGCCGATTCGGTCAGAATGCGAAGCCCGTTATGAAGCGAAATGTAGTCGCGGAGCGGCGACCAAAAGTCATATACGCCGTAGGAAAGTACACCGGCTTTGCCTGTTTGTGAGATCTCAAGCGCCGTGTTGGAACCTAACGAATTGATGGAAGAGATGAGCAACGGATCAAGGTTGGGATCGAATGGGTCCACGAACGGCGGCAGGTAGATGCGCGCTGCATTCGAACCCTGCTGATGCATGTCGTAAAGAATCTCCGGATGCCAACGATTGAGGACCTTCTCCGTGGTGAGGCGCGTTTCTACCTGCGTGAAAGTTGCCCAGTCGCGGTTATCGTCGTGGCCGGTGTAGTGATGCCAGATAACGACAGGTTGCGTTCCCTCGTATGGGCTGCCGAGATATTTCTTGTACCAGTCGACGACGAGCTGTTCGCCGTCTGGGTTTTGCGATGGCACAATCACGATGATGACGTTGTGCAGGATGGCCTGAATGCGCGGCGTGTTTTCGGTTGCGAGTTCATAGGCAAACTGCGCAACGCTCTGCGAGCTGGCGATCTCAGTGGAGTGAATGTTTGCCGTCACCGCGATGATGGTCTTGCCTTCGGCGATGAGTTTCTTGGCCTCTTCCGGTGAGGTAATGCGCGGATCGGCCAACCTGCGTTGGATGTCGAGATAGTGGTCCAGATGTGCGATATTTTCTGGCGCCGAGATAGTAACTGCTATAAATGGCCGGCCTTCTGTGGTCTTCCCTAGCTCTTCGTAATGAATGCGGTCGCTCTCCGTCGAGAGCTTTTTGTAATAAGCCGTAAGCTGGTTCCAGTCTGCCAGCTTGCGGTCCGCACCTAACTTGAATCCGAAAGCACTCTCTGGAGAGGTGATGGATTTCTGTGCAAGGGTAGGTCCGACGCCAATCAGTAAGGCAAGAAGTGCTGCGACTCGTTTCATAAACTCCTCAGTCAGCCAGTTGTTGGAGACTGGATCGAAGACTGTCTTCTCCGACGGCACAAGATATAGTGCGACGAGACACAGACTGAACGATCCGTCTGAAGAATGAGAATTAGTTTTTGGGGGGATGTGCTAGGCGCTAGCGAGCATGCAACAACAAAACGTCAACAATGGGCAGTAACCTGCGAGGTGGATGGTGTCCTTCATGCGTTGCCACATAATATACCAAACAGCCGGTCCAGTAAAGTGGCACCTGCTAAGCACAACAAAAATAGTGGTATAGGTAGACGGAGACCGGGAAAAAGAACGGGATCTTAGTCTCTGGCTACTTGACCTCCGATATAGGACTATTCGTCTGCATTCAAGCACAGGGTCTTTGGTAGATCGCCAAACCCCTCTGGGATTGTCACGAACCAAAGTTCCACACCGATGCCAGATTGAAGAAAAACCCGATGAAGAAATAGTTGGTGCCCAACTACCAAAGGAACGACAAATGAGCCAATCAAGACGCCGAGAGTACCGCGTAAGGGTGAGCGAGTAAAGCTCGAAAATATCCCCGATGAATTTGTCCTAGCGGCTCTAAAGAATGCCTGCGTCGTCGATCTTCATCTGGTAGCAACGCCAGCGCCGTGATGGACGATGTGTCATGGAACAGACTCATCTATTCGGAAGACGGCGACAACTGACATGTCCAGTCCTAAGCGAGCGGAACCCCGACGGAGAGCAGTTGCCAATGATCCCTGCTACGGCGGATTTCTGTCATCGTCAACGGTGCGATTTCAATACGCCGAAAAGCCTCGTGGGGAGGTGCGTGTAACACGTGCACAATGGCGGCTCGTACAACCGACACATGAGTCACGGCAATAATGTGACCAACGCCGTGTTGTGTTTCGAGCCATCGGCCGATTCTTGTCATTAAATTGCAAAAAGATTCGCCTTGATGCGGCGCGGCGGCAATATCAGTTAACCACTCTGACAGACCTGCTGGGTTCTTCGTCTGGAGTTCCTCGAGGCTAGTTCCGCTCCAAAGGCCAAAGTTGCACTCCCCCAATTCCGGCGCATCGGTTGCGTTCAGCTTGAGAGCTTCGGCAGTTTGACGGGTTCGTCGCTCTGGCGCCGCCAGGTTCACTGTGCGTTTAGGCGCTCTCCATGGAATGGCTGACAGAACCTCCAGGGACTTCGGGTCGAGCGATTCATCCGACGGAAAGATCCCTGCCTTTTGCTGCGAGGTGGCAGGGTGGCATATGAACGTGATCCGTGTCGGCGGCGAAAATTGGCTCATGATTATTTCAACTCCTTATCCTACGAGAATCGTCTGAGTTACACTGGTGGCAAGTCATCTAGGAGAGTCCGCATGGCATTTCACAATACAGGCACCATCGCTCAGCCAGCAGTCGTTCCCACGATTCCGCTCTCTGAGCTTTTGCCTTGGGCTATGTTTGGAGGATTGTTGATGCTCCTGGCGATCTATTTTGTCGGCGCCGAACAGGGCGCTACCTTCATGATCCATGGTCGCGGAGTTCATGAATTTGTCCACGACGGACGCCACCTTTTGGGCTTTCCCTGCCACTAAAGAAGAAACGGTTTCGATCTTCCGAAAAGCTGCATGACTCGTAGCCTCCTGATACGCGGAATGATAGTGGGCGTTCTTTCCGGCCTGCTCGTCTTTATTGCCGCGCATTGGTTGGGCGAGCCGCAAGTGGATCGCGCTATCGCTTTTGAAACCGCCGCTGATCAGGCGAAGGGCGACGCTCCCGAGCCTGAAGTCGTCAGCCGGCGCGTGCAGAAGACTTTCGGCCTGTTTACAGCGGCTGTCGTCTATGGAGCCGCTCTAGGCGGCATATTTGGGCTTGTTTTTGCGTATTCGTATGGCCGAGTCGGCCCGAGCAGGCCACGATCTCTTTCGGCATTCCTCGCTTGTATCGGGTTTGTAGCAATTGCATTCGTTCCGAGCCTCAAATATCCCGCGAATCCTCCCGCTGTTGGAAACCCAGACACCATCGGCGTACGAACGGGCGCGTTCTTTCTGATGATCCTGATTTCGATTGTGGCGGCAGTTCTTTCATTGAAGCTCAGTCGCTTTTCGACACGCCGCTTCGGCGGCTGGAATGGCGGGCTGTTTGCAATCGGCATATTTATTCTGCTCGTGAGCCTTTGTGCCTACGCGCTTCCTGTCATCAATGAGGTTCCGGCAGGATTTCCTGCTGAGGTGCTTTGGCGTTTTCGGCTGGCGGCGTGGGCTCTTCAAGCTCTCCTTTGGGCTGCAATTGGCCTTCTTTTTGGCTGGTTTACCGAACGCGATCAACGATGGTCGCGCATCGTGTCATAGCATCGTCGCGCATCGTCATCGACTAGGCCAAGCGTGGTACAACTTAAATAACCCATGGTGCCCGATTGGGCTTAAAAGGGAAGTCCGGAGAGATACCGGCGCGGTCCCGCCACTGTAAACAAAGAGACGCTGCCTGCGGTACCACTTAGTCATAAGACTGGGGAAGGACAGCAGCCCGATACGCAAGTATCGCTTTGAGCCAGGAGACCTGCCCGGGGTTACGTTGCAACGTTCTGCGGAGAACAGACACCTTGCGCCTTGTCGCCGGCACTGTCGAAAATTCGTCTGCGTTTCTTGCTTCTGCCGATGTTGCGTTCCTGCGGGAGAGGTACTTGTCACGGCGAAGCTTTGCATGGGGTTTGGCAGGTTCGTTTGTGACTTCTCGGCTCTTTGCTGAACCGAGGCCTCGCCGCATTGTTTCCACTGCACCGAGCATTACCGAAACACTGTTCGCGCTCGGTCTGGGCGATCAAGTTGTCGGCGTCTCTCGATATTGTGACTATCCTCCGCAAGTGGCCAAACTACCCAAGGTCGGAAGTTATATCAAGCCGGATCTCGAAGCGATTGCCAGGCTTGCTCCCGACTTAGTCGTCATTCAAATTGCCTCCCTCGATCTGACAAACCGACTGAAAGCCCTACATATCGCATTCGTCGAGGTCCCTCACGGTTCTCTGGACGATGTCTTTACCGGCATTCAGATCATCGCCACTGCAGCTGGCGTGCCGAATCGGTCCTCCAGCTTGATTGGTCAGATTCGTGGCTCGCTCCAAGCCATTCAGGCAAAAGCTCGGGCGATGCCTTCCTCTCGGGTCATCGCAATCGTCAATCGAAGACAAGGAACGTTAACCGATCTAACGGCAGTTGGGCCCGACAACTACTTAAACCAGATACTAGAAATCGCTGGGGCCACTAATCTCCTTGCTAAGCCTGATCTTCCCCACTATCCGCATATTTCGCTCGAAACTATTCTTCGCGAAGATCCGGATGTAGTTCTCGACCTGAGTAGCGTTCAGGACACTGAAGCAATGCGACAGGCCGCGCGTCCTGAAGTTCTCAGTTTATGGGAGCAGAACAAGTCTCTGAAAGCAGTTCAGAGTGGGCACGTCTACTTCGGTACATCGAATGCACTTCTTGTTCCCGGTCCGCGAGCGCCTCAAGCAGCGGAGATGCTGTTTGAGTTCATGCATGGCAACCTCGAAGGAGGAAAAAGTTGAGCCACGTTCTCGCAATCGAAGATCTCAGCTTTTCCCATGGCAAACGCCAGATTCTCAGACGCGCCACTTTTAGCGCTCAACAGGGAGAATTCCTTGCGTTGCTTGGCGTCAACGGTGCGGGCAAGAGCACACTGCTCGACATTCTTGCGGGGCTGCGCAAAGGAGATTCCGGCACGGTTAAAGTTCAAGGGCGAGATCAGCATCATTGGGGTCTTCGCGAATTGGCGCAGCGAATTAGTCATTTGCCACAGACGGTACATGCCGATCTTCCCTTCACGGCAGGCGAGCTGGTGGCAATGGGTAGATACCCCCATACTGATCGATGGTTCGAGTCGGAAGAAGACCACACGCTGATACAAGAGTCCATGGAACGGACTCATTGTTGGGAACATCGTAATCGCACCTTCGGCACACTCAGCGGGGGCGAGCGGCAACGCGTTTTGTTGGCGGCTTGCCTCGCGCAGAATGGGTCGACACTCTTGCTGGATGAGCCCTCGACTTTTCTCGACATCGAGCAACAGCTTCACTGCTTTGCCGTACTCCGTGAAGAGGCACTCCGGGGCAAACTTTGTATCGCCGTCACGCACGATCTCAATCTCGCGTTGACGCACTGCACCCGGCTCCTCATCTTGGCGAATGGTGTCATAGCATACGATCTCCTCGCGTCGCAGGCGAGTGCGGATCAAGCGTGGTTAAGTCTTTTCTCATCGCGCTTGAGGATCGACAGCACACCGGGGGGGGCACCGTGGGTTTGGTACCAATGATGACTCCTCGCGAAATCTCGGCGCTCTCTCGAAACAGTCTTGTGGTGTCGATAGTCGTGTTTCTATCTGCTGGGGCCTTATTACCGTGGGTCGGCGCGGGTCCGATAAGCATTGTGCATGTTTTGCGTCATGAAGCGCCCGACTATGACATCCTCGTACAGCTTCGTGTCACGCGCACATTGCTTGCTTTGTTTGCGGGCGGAGCGCTTTCGCTGGCTGGCTCGCTCTTCCAGGCAATGATTCGGGACGCTCTCGCGACTCCGTACACTCTCGGCATCACGGGCGGCGCATCTCTTGGTGCGGTCGTGGTCATCGCGGGCGGATGGCAGGTAATTTGGGGTATTCCTGGTACCTGGTTTGGAGCCCTTGCCGGCGCGTTTTCTGTATTGAGCCTCGTCATCGGCAGTTCGCTCCACAGTCGGCGCATCTCAGCGTTTAGCTTGTTACTGACGGGCATCGCGATCAATAGTGTCTGTGCCGCTTGCATTATTGTTCTGGGCGGCTACTCCGGCATGTCTCGCTCGTTCTCGATAGCCCATTGGCTTATTGGGAGCATCGACGCGACGAGCTACGCTTCGCTGACCGTCCTTTTCCTTGTCGTGATCATCCTGGGCGCTATCATTCTTATGCAGTCCCGAAGTTGGAACCTGCTTGCTGTCGGCGAGCAGTGGGCAGCTTCCCGCGGTGTTCGCGTGCCCACCGTAATGCGAACGGGATATATCGCCGGATCGCTGCTCGTTGCAGGAGCGATTGCCCTCACCGGTCCCATTGGTTTTGTCGGATTAATTGTTCCACATCTTGTTAGAACAAGGGTCAGCGCGGACCATCGGGTCCTACTACCGTGCGTATTCTTCTTCGGTGGCGCTCTTCTAGCAATTTGTGACGCGCTTGGACGCATCCTAATTGCTCCGGCGGAAATTCCTGCAGGCGCGATGCTGGCGCTTATCGGCGGTCCCTATCTTGTATGGGTTATCCGACGAAGAAAACCATTGGAGGAGGCGTAATCGTGACAACAACTCATCGCCAACGTGTCATTCGTGCAGATGGACGCGCCTTCAATATCGTGCAACACCGCGCGCATTTGACCTACTGCTACACCGGTTGCTGCTGTGGCATCACAGAGCGCGGGTACGCCGCCGTTCCAGTCGATGTTTACAAAGAGGAGTGGCTGCGTCGCAAGATTCGCAACGACGTTCATCTCACCAAAGGCGGATGCCTCGGTCCATGCGCTTTGGCAAACGTCGTCAGCCTCGTTTTCGACGGAAAGAGCATCTGGTTCCACTCTGTGAATAGCGAATGGCAGGTGCGTCAAATCTTCGAATATATCGACTCGATGCTGAAGGCAGATCGCTTTATACAGCCGCCAGCCGAACTCAGTGAATATGTCTTTAATTATTATGACTGGGACGTTCGCCTTCCCAGTGCAGCAGACGACTTGACGAAACTCGAGGTCGTACAACCGAACGGGGCGATCATGCTCCTCTCGCACGCTGACACAGACCTCCTGACGCTCATCAAGGTGTCCGAAACTTTACCTGAAGAGCTTAAGGTCAGCGGTTTCTCACTCAATGCATTGCGCAATGAAGATCAAATGAACGTGCTCATCGCCGGAGAGATGAGTAAAGCGAAGGTTATTGTTGTTCGGTGTCACGGCCCGCTTAATTGCATTCCTGGATTCGACCGGCTCAAATCGTCATGTATCGCTCGTGGGCAGTCGCTTGTACTGATCAGTGGGACTGGCGAAAACACCTCGGAGTTCGCCGAGACCGTCAACACCTCACTCGATGTCGTACAGTCTGCTGCCTCCTATCTCGATCTGGGCGGCGTCGAGAACTTCAGAGAGCTTTTTCAATACCTTTCCGATCGCCTTATGCTTACGGGTTACGGTTACGTGCCGGCCAGTACGATGCCGGAGCATGGAATTTACTTGCCGGAGACGGATGCGGCCACCGTTGAGGACTGGGAGCGACGCGCCGATCTCTCCAAACCGACTATCGCGATTCTCTTTTACCGAGCCCACTACATGAGCGGGAACACAGAATTCGTCGATGTCATTGCGAGGTCGCTCGAGAGCAAGAACGTCAACGCATTGTGCGTTTTCACCTCAAGCCTAAAATCGATGGCCGATGGCGAACCGGCAGCATTTCGTTTCATCAGGGGCAGAGCCGACGTGTTGATTTCAACGCTTTCCTTTGCTCTGGGCGAAGTCAACACGGGTTCCGTGACGATTCCCGGAGAAGCGAATAACTCGCTCGAACGACTCGGTATTCCCATCGTGCAAGCGATTGCCAGTGGGATGCCCCGCGGAGCCTGGGAAGGCTCACGTAGGGGCCTCACCGCTCTCGATACCGCCGTCAACGTCGCAATCCCAGAGTTCGACGGCCGCATCATCACCGTGCCGATTTCGTTCAAGGAACGAAATGCGGGAGGAGCCGAGAATCTCTACGTTCCGCACGAAGATCGAGTCGAGCGGATAGCTGGAATCGCAACAAGGCTTGCAACTTTGCGAAGAGTTCCGAATCGAGAGAAACGCATCGCTTTCGTGCTGACGAACTCTGCAGCAAAAGCATCGCAGATCGGTGGGGCCGTTGGTCTGGATTCACCAGCCAGCCTTCTAACGACACTGCGGGCGATGCGAACAAGACGGTATGGCATCTCTTCGTTACCTGAGACACCGGATGAGTTCATGCAGGATCTTCTTCAGCGTGGAACCTATGATGAGATTCACCCGCTCGATCCGGCACACGCAATGCGTTACCCACGCGCCGCCTATTGCAACCTCTTCTCTAGTTTCCCCGAGCGACCTGCCCGGAGGATGCAGGATTTTTGGGGGCAACCGCAAAAGGGTGGTCCGAGCGTTCTTCCCGCGAAGAAGACCGATAAGAAGCTATTGCCAACAATTGGGGGAAAAGTTGTCTCGATCGACCAGGAGGAACCGTGGGGAGACGATCACGATTACTTGTTCGCAGCAATGGAGCTTGGCAACGCTCTGATTGCGCTGCAGCCACCTCGTGGTTTTGGTCTCGATCCGGACGCTATCTATCACACGCCCGATCTACCGCCGACGCACCATTATGTAGCCTTTTATCGCTGGCTCGGAACTCCGCAGTCTGAAGGTGGTTGGGGTGCGGATGCGATCGTCCACATGGGTAAGCACGGAACGCTCGAGTGGCTTCCTGGGAAAGGCATCGGGCTTTCGGGCGAGTGCTATCCCGATCTGCTTTTAGGCGACCTGCCGCTCATCTACCCATTCATTCTGAACGATCCGGGTGAAGGAAGCCAGTCCAAGCGGCGGGCGCACGCTGTCATCATCGATCATCTGACACCACCGATGACCACCGCAGAGACGTACGGAGCGTTGGCGGAGCTGAACCAGCTGGTCAACGAATACTATTCCGTAGAAAAACTGGACCCAATCAAGCTGCCCTATTTACAGCAGCAGATCTGGGAGCTGGTTCAACGTACTAACCTCAAAGCTGATCTTGATATGAAGACAATGCTCACGCGGGAAAGGGGAGACCATACGCATGAGTGGGACGATGCGCTGACGCCTGAGGGGGTTCCGACGACACTAGCGTCGATGACCGGAAACGAAGTTGCGCATCTCATTGAAGATCTCGATGGCTATCTCTGCGAACTCGGGATGGCTCAAATTCGGGACGGACTTCACGTTCTCGGCCAAATGCCGCCGCTACCGGATATGCTTCGCTCGCTGACCCGGCTGGCAAACATCGGCATTCCCAGTTTGCAGGCAAGTCTCGCGACTTTCTTCGGTTTTGACCTCTCTCCTCTTCTGGACAAACCAGGGGAGCGGCTTCCCGAGAGTCGCCAACTACTCGGCGTTACCGCTCATACCCATGCTGACGTTCTCGAAGCTCTAGATCGCACGGCGCTCGATGTGTTTACGATGCTTGAGACATTTGGTTTTCGTACCGAAATGATTCGCGAGGTTCAGCGCGTCATCCTGGGCGTCGAGGCGGAAGATATCACAGCCGTTCTCAACTTCGCCTGCTCCGAACTGGTTCCTCGCCTCGAACAAACAGGGGACGAGGTTGAACATCTGCTTGATGCCCTCGAAGGACAATACATTCCGGCGGGTCCCGCAGGGGCACCAACTCGAGGAATGGCCCATGTGCTCCCCACAGGGCGCAATTTCTATGCGGTCGATCCGCGGGGGCTGCCTTCACAGGCAGCGTGGCGGGTAGGACAACAACTTGCGCGCGAAGCCGTAGAACGTTTTCGCGCCGAGGAAGGCAAATATCCAGAGATGATGGGCCTCAGCGTCTGGGGAACCTCGCAGATGCGCACCCAGGGAGACGATATCGCGGAGGCTTTTGCTCTCTTGGGCGTCCAACCCGTCTGGAATCCGCAATCGCGCAGGCTTGAAAACGTGGCCATCATTCCGCTCGAACAACTTAGACGACCTCGTGTCGACGTCACCTTGCGCATCAGCGGATTCTTCCGGGATGCATTTCCGAACCTTATCGCGTTGTTCGATCAAGCTGTCGCGTTAGTGGTGGAACTAGATGAACCGCTCGATCAAAACTTCCCTCGCAAGCACTATCTTGAAGAGCTCGATCGACGTAAGGACCTTCCGGAACACGAAGCGGACGCGCAGGCCCGTTATCGTATCTTTGGTTCGAAGCCTGGCTCCTACGGGGCGGGTATTTTGCCGTTGATCGAGACGGGTAATTGGAAGGATGACAATGACTTCGCTCGCGCGTTTCTTGCGTGGGGAGGATACGCCTACGGCAAAGGGACAGATGGAGTCGACGCACAACCGGTCTTTGCCGAGCGGCTCAAGTCCATCCAGGTCGCGCTCCACAATCAGGACAACCGCGAACACGACATCTTTGATTCGGATGACTACTTCCAATTTCACGGAGGCATGGTCGCGTCGATTCGCGCACTCACCGGCAATCAGCCGAAGGCCTACTTCGGCGACAGTTCACGCCCCGATTCTGCCCGGGTGCGGGACCTGAGGGAAGAAGCCTTGCGCGTGTACCGGTCGCGTGTCATCAATCCCAAGTGGATCGAAAGCATCAAGCGGCACGGTTATAAGGGTGGCCTGGAACTTGCCGCAACGGTTGATTACATCTTCGGCTTCGATGCCACGGCACAGATAGCTCCAGATTTTATCTATGAAGGCTTAGCGGAACATTACGCGCTTTCACCAGAGATGCGCCAGTTCTTCGAAGCCTCAAACCCCTGGGCGCTGAACGCCATTGCGGAGCGGCTCCTTGAAGCTGCGAAGCGCGAACTGTGGGAGACACCCTCTCCAGAGACGCTAGAGGCGCTTCGAGGCGTCCTTCGAAACACAGAAACGTTACTCGAGATGCAGGGCGAACGAAAACGGGAGACAGTTTCATGAGGCAACCGACCTATCCCTTCGCGGCAGTTGTCGGTCAGGAAGAGATGAAACTGGCCTTACTGCTTGCGGCAGTCGACTGGCGGCTTGGCGTGCTTTTACGCGGCGACAAAGGTTCGGGGAAGACGACGGCAGCCCGTGGCCTCGCTTCTCTTCTTCCCGCCCCCGCGCCATTCATCAATCTGCCCATCGGAGCAACCGAAGACCGCCTCCTTGGTGGACTCCACCTCGAACGTGCTTTGAAGGGCGAACCGATTCTAAAGCCGGGACTGTTGTCGGAGGCCCATTGCGGCGTTCTCTATATCGACGAGGTGAATCTGCTCCCCGGGCATCTCGGGGACGCGCTTCTCGACGTCGCCGCGAGCGGCATCAATGTCGTTGAGCGCGAAGGCTTGAGTGCGTCGCATCCAGCTGAGTTTGTACTCCTGGGCAGTATGAACCCGGAGGAAGGCTCCTTGCGTCCTCAACTATTGGATCGGTTTGCGCTCTCCGTTACCATCGCAGCTACGCTCGACCCAGTTCAGCGACAGACAGTCATTCAGAGGCGTGTGGCCTTCGATCGCAATTCCAACGCTTTTGTCGCCGAATGGTCTACAGAACAGGATGCACTTCGAACACAAATCAAAAACGCTCAAGAAAACGTCAAAAACATCCACTGTCCTCCTGAGATGCTGATTCACATCAGCACGTTAGTGTGTGACCACGGTGTGCGGTCCCTGCGAGCAGATTTGGCTGTGATGCGGGCGGCAATCGCCTATGCGGCACTGGAAGGGGAAGATACCCTGCAAAGTCGTCACGTCACGGCTGTCCTGCCCCTCGCTCTTGCTCATCGGACAAGGAACGCCCAGCGTCCGCCGACTCCTCCCACTTCTCCGCTGCCGCAACCCACCAACAAAGAAAGTCCTTCCAAAGATAAGGATCGCGACAGCCCGGAACGGATCTTTGCGCCTCGCGACGTTGAAGCTCCTGCTTTGCGTTTCGCAGCCGCTGGGCAACCTTCAAGCGCTTCTGCCAGTGACGCAGAGATCAGGCGGGGAACAATCATAGGTTCAAGAAAGTCTTCTGAACCGGAAGAACTGGACCTTCGGGCTACCTTGAGCCATGCCGTTCGAGAAAACGGCTCAACACTACCGAGGCTGGCCGATCTTCACGAGCGCGTGCGTGAGCCCACTGCTGGCACCCGCTATCTCTTCCTCATCGATTCGAGCGGGTCGCATGCCGTCCAGCAACGAATGCGTCTGGTCAAGGGTGCAATCGTGAGCCTCCTTACGCGCTCCTTCAAACGAGGAGACGATGTGGCAGTCATTGTCTTCCGTGGCACGTCTGCAGAAGCCGTGCTTGAACCGACGTCTAACGTCACTGACGCATTCACGACACTTGAGTATTTGCCGACGGGGGGCCGGACCCCTCTCGCACATGGGCTCGAACTGAGCCGAACTTACTTAACTCCGAAGACGCTGCTCCTCGTTATGACGGATGGCGTTGCCAATTATCCTTTGCGCGGGGGTGATCCGTTGCAGGAAGCCCTCGATGTCGCGAAAGAACTCAAGTGCGTTGCCCTTGTCGTCGATACCGAAATATCAAGAAATCCTGCTGGTCAATCCAGAATATTGGCAGAAGCTCTTCATGGACGATGTCTGTCTCTGGATGAACTTATGACAGCGGGAGATTCGATCATTGAGCTTGCAAATTCGCGAATCGCGACCGGCTGAACGGAGCCAGCTTCGCTCTTAGACCGGCGACTGGCCGACGGCTTTCAGCCGCATACGCCAAAGCAAAAAACCGGTGACAAATAGGAGCACAGGAGTTAGGCCCAGCAATATCCAAAGAACCCTAGTGAAGTTTCCTGCCAATGTTCCGACGTGCAGGGGACGAAGGAAAATGACTGCTCGCACTGCTATCGGAAGATCGGCGGTTCGCCGTGCAGCGAGGACTTCGCTGACCGTCGGTCGATTGCCACCAACTCTGCATTGCCCACATCAATCGTTCCGTGGGAGAAGAAGTGAAATTGCCAGGCATCATTCGGATGAACAGGCAGTTCGATCTCTGAAGGCGTACCGTCCGGGAACTGTTGAAGCGCGACTTTCAGGACCTGTCCGGCGGGAGCGTCGGGCACTCCACTCCGGAGATGACGTTGGCAACATACGCTCAAACAGTTGGGGAGGAAAAGAGGGATGCTGGAGTAAAACGGGCTTCACTTGTGATGGGAGAGGAGAAAGCAGCGTAGTGTTCCCTTGCTGTTTCAGTCTTTCTTATTGTTCCCAGATTTTTAGGCTAAGTGATTGTCTTTTTTGGTGGAGCTGAGCGGGATCGAACCGCTGACCTCCTCGTTGCGAACGAGGCGCTCTCCCAGCTGAGCTACAGCCCCCCACCAGATGCGTATCGCACACCGCCAACGCGGGCACAACACCGTTGTAACAACCTCTTCGAGTGTACCAGCAAACCGCCGCCGCGCTCAATGCAACTGCTCGACTTCCAAGTTCAAAACTCACTGCTCCACGTTTGCGCTCACGCGCCCGGTCACCTGCGTTCCGGCCGCCAACGGCTTTTCGACCAGATGCCAAACCTGGCCTGCAGCATCAATCACGACACCGAGCACCGGCACCGCCAATCTCGCCCCGCTCCGGGAGACCGCCTCCAACAACCCTGCATCGCCCGCAACAAACTCGGTGCGATCCAGGGCCATCTGCCAGCGCTGCCGTCCCGCGACGCGCGACTCCTCGCGAATATCCGTTACCACTCCTGAAAACTCCTTCACGCGCAATCCCTCGTCACTTCTCATCCTCATCCATCATTGTCGCCTAGCAGCGGCCGCAGGAACTGGCCTACGTCTCACGATTCGTCACTTTCAGTCGATCGCTGGACACAACCCGATACAATCACCACACCGATGACTCCGACACTGAAGACGAAGATCAACCGCCGCCGTTTCCTCCTGACCTCATCCGCCGCAGCGGTAGCCCCGGTGCTGGCGCTGGCCGCGCAATCGCGCCAAGGCGGCGGCACTCTTCCGGCCGCCATTGCCGCGCTCACCAACCGCAGCAACGAGGCAGTCCCCATCAGCCTGTCCGAGCGCGAGCAGCGCCTCGACCGCGCGCGCGTCCTCATGCAACAAAATAAGATGGACGCCATCGTCGTCGCGACCGGCACGTCGCTTAATTACTTCACCGGCCTTCGCTGGGGCCAGTCCGAGCGCTTCTTCGCATGGATTCTTCCTGCCAAGGGCGCGCCCATCATCTTGTGTCCGGCCTTCGAAGAAGGGCGCGTGCGCGAACGCATGGACGCGCAGCCCGCGACGCTTCCTTCGGCCTCGACAACCCGCGTCTACACGTGGAACGAGGATGAAGATCCCTACAAACTGGTTGCGAAAGCGCTGAAGGACTCCGGCATCGCGACCGGCAAGATCGGGATCGAGGAGCGCACGCAGTTCGTCTTCGCAGACGGTATCGCGCACGCCAGCCCCACCCTGACTGTGACCAGCGCAACCCCGATAACCTTTGGCTGTCGCGGCATTAAATCGCCCGCCGAGCTTGCCCTGATGCAGCTTGCCAACAAGATCACCCTCTCGGTCTACGAGGCGGCGTACCACTCTGCGCAACCTGGCATGACCAACCGCCAGTTCTCGCAACTGATCGACGCGGCCTACGCTCGTTGCGGCGTTACCGGCGACGCAAGCTGCCAGGTGGGCGAATACTCCGCTCTCCCTCACGGCTCGCTGCAACCGCAAGTGATCCGCGATGGAGAGATCATTCTTATTGATGACGGCTGCACCGTCGAAGGCTACCAGTCCGATATCTCCCGCACCTTTGTCCTCGGCGACGCTACCTCGCCCAAACTCGACAAGGCGCGCAAGGTCTTCGATATTGTGCATCAGGCCCAATCGGCTGCACTCGCGGCCGCTCATCCCGGCGTGCAATGTCAGGCCATCGATACCGCAGCGCGCAACATCATCACTGCCGCCGGCTACGGTCCCGACTACAAACACTTCACCCACCGCCTCGGCCACGGCATCGGTATGGACGGACATGAATGGCCGTATCTCGTCCGCGGCAACACAACTCCTCTGGCCATCGGTATGTGCTTCTCCGACGAACCCGGCATCTACATCACCGGCGAGTTCGGGGTCCGCCTCGAAGACGACTGGCACCTCACCGAAGATGGGGGCAAGATGTTTACGCCGCAAAGCCCCTCGCTCGAACACCCCTTCGCGTCTGCCTGAGCGACACGAGTATCCCAACCGACAGCCGTGCTCGTGCCGATTCATCGAAAAGGGCTGTGAGCTGCGCCGAGGAGTTGCCTCCCGCAATTGGATCATCGATCTGAAAAATTAATGGGAGGTAAGCGTTTCTTCAGTGGTTCATGCTGGCGGACTCCTGGGCCTTGAGGGCGCTGGCTGTACGGCTGGCCCTGTTCCGCTGCGAGCGAAGCTTCATGAAGGACCTGGCTTCAGTGTAGAGCCGGGGAACATCGCGGTTGACGATTGCTTGCCAGACGACTCGGAAGGCTGCCTTGGGGCGGAAGTAGTACTCGTCATAGAATTTGTGGACCATCTCCATGATGTATTCGGCTGGCAGGCCGGGATATTTGATATGTGCGATCTGATGGCCCCCCTCGTCAGACATGGCTCCGTTGGTGATGAAGCCATTGGTCTTCGCATAGTCGAAGAGCTCGGTGCCCGGGAAGGCGTGAGCGACCGAGACCTGAATGGTCTCGCAATCAAGCTGCTTCGCAAACCTGATGGTGTTGCGGATCGAACCCCTGGTCTCGCCGGGAAGGCCGAGGATGAAGTCGCCGTGGATGACAAGGCCAAGTTCGTGGCAATCGCGGGTAAAGTCAAGCGCACGTTGCACGGTGGCGCCCTTCTTGATGTTCTTGAGGATCTGAGGGTCGCCGGATTCGTATCCGACGATGAGGAGGCGGCAGCCAGCGTCCTTCATGGCCTTGAGGGTCTCGTGATCGGTGGTGACACGCGAATTGCAGGACCAGGTGAGGCCAAGGGGTTTAAGCTTCTCGCAGAGTTCGATGGTGCGGAATTTCTGGATGTTGAAGGTATCGTCGTCGAAGAAGAACTCTTTGACGTGGGGGAAGTTTTCTTTTGCCCACTTCATCTCGGCGGCTACGTCGTCTGTGGAGCGCTTGCGCCAGGCATGGCCTGAGAGAGTCTGAGGCCAGAGGCAAAAGGTGCACTGAGCGGGGCAGCCGCGTGTGCTGTAGAGCGAGACAAAGGGATGGAGCAGGAACGGAACGTTGTACTTCGTGACATCAAGGTCGCGATGGTAGATCTCGGTGGCCCAAGGCATGTCATCAAGTTGCTCGGGGGTGACCTGGGGGCGGTCGGGGTTGTGGAGAATCCTGCCGGAGGATTGGTCCTTATAGCTGACACCGAGGATCTGATCGAGGGGCTTGCCGTTGGCATACTCGACGACCGAGAAGTCGAACTCGCGGCGGCAGATGAAGTCGATGGCGGGGCACTCGTTGAAGGCTTTGTCGGGCGAGGTGGTGACGGGTGGGCCGACGAAAGCGATCTTAATCGAGGGATACGTCTGCTTAATGACAGTGGCCATCTTCTGATCGCCCTCCCAGCCCATGCTGCTGGTGAAGAGAACGAGGAACTCGTAGTCCTTGAGGATCTCGACGACCTCCTGCCATTTGATGTGGTGGGGTGGCGCATCGAGGAGGCGGGAGCCCTCCAGCATGCCGGCCGGATACGTGAGCCAAACGGGGTACCAGTAGGACTCGATCTCGCGGGTAGCCGGCCAACGTGAGCTGGCGCCACCATCAAACTTCTCAAAGGAAGGAGGGTTCAGGAAGAGGGTCTTCAGAGGCTTCGTTGTCTGAACGGCCTCTGCGATATCCGATGTGCTGATCTGTTCCGACATAGTGGCTCCTTGGGTCATACGATAACTAGCAGGGTCTTGGCGGTTCACATTTTCTGGAATTATTTAGGTCTCATCGCATTGTCGCGGCCTCCTTTTCCCGCATTTATCACGATGCGTCGATTTTCGAGAGTTGTACAAACACGCCCCTAGCGCACTGCTTTTCCTGTATGCGGACCTTGGCCAGGCCTGTTCTTGCTCAGAAGAAAGGTGCACAGCACCATACCCATCGCCATCCAGCTAGGCGGTCGATAGATGCCTTGATATGCCTGAGCGGTAGCCTGTTGATTGAGCTGCTGATACATTGCTGCGCGCGCCATGAGTCCGGGACCTGGTTCCTTACCGGGGCCGCCGAAAAACGGAGTAAGGGGTTGACTTGGTTGGCAAAGGCGGGATTGCCGGGTTGCATAGGCTCCTGCAGTCGCGACTGATGGAAAAGAGATCGATTGGTGACGATAATTACTCTGGATTGTGCAAGTGTTCTTTTCGTTCGTGCAGCGTTTGCAGGAGGTGCTTTGTGTACGGACCGCTCGCCACGAACCTCGCGTTCTCATCGATCATCATGGACAGAACTTCTTCTCCGCTCTTGTCGATGACTGTAACCTCGTTGAGATCGACGACCCGATTGCGTGCAGACGGACGATCCCGAGCGGCTTGCCAGTTCGAGACCAGTTCCGGGACAAAGTTTTTAGTCAGCCGGCCCTGAAGGACCCATCTTTGTTCAGCAGCGATCTCCTTCACCGTAATCCTTAACATTCCTTTATCTCCTGAACCTCCTGCCCGCGCCCCCATTCCTTCAGGTTGATCGCTTCTTACGCCTGCTCATCCGCATAGAGATTTCGGCGCCGTTCTTTCGAAACTGGACTTCGTTCCTCGAAGGCCTGATAAGGACAATTTCCTTCATAGGGCACCCCCCGTATCACAGCGAGTGTCCAACGCGATCTGCTGGCCGATCATGCATCGGACCTCATCGCTGTACGCGTCAATTGCTGCAATCTCGCCGGAAACCGCTATTTCAACGGGATTATGCGCGTTCGGTTTTCCAGAAGCCGCGAGGGGAACTTGATGTCGAGGTGTTCCTCGCGGCGGATTCGAGGCCTTCCCGTTCTTCGGAGATGCGGCTTTGGCGTGTTCCTGCAATGCCCGCCTGAGCGGTTCACGAAGCCTGAGCCTGGCTCTCAGAAGCCTTGACTTCAATGTGGGAAGGGAGACGCCCGTCGCCATTGCCAGTTCATGCATGGACCCCTCTTGAGACTCACGAATCTCGATAGCGGACCTGAGCTTCGACGGCAACCGCAGGATCGCCTGCCGGACCAGAGCTTGTCTCTCCGTTTCTATCCAGCTTTCCTCAGGGTTGGACGATAGCTCTCTCATCTGCATGAGGCGGGGGGTGTCGGGATCGAGGGAGTCGTCGAGGGAGAACTCTTTCCGTTTCCGCCTCTTTCTCAGCACCGACAAAGCAGAATTAATGGCGATCCTGGTCATCCAGGTGGAGAACGACGCTCTGCCGTCAAAGGACCTTATATGAATGAAGGCCCTCATCCACGCATCCTGAAGCACATCCTCGGCGTCATCCACGTTGCCGGTAATTTTCAGGACTGTGCGAAATACCATCTCTCGATGGCGCCTGCAGAGATCGGCATAGGCAGCGTGCTCACCACGTTGCGCGGCAGCGACCAACTGCGCTTCGCTCGCTGTCGCTCGTTGAGAAGCTGATGCATCGTCGGTGATTGCGCTGAAGCAGCCCATACGGGTTTCATTCCCCGTCGTTCTATTTGCAATCTATTGGCCGATTGCATCATTGAGCTGTTTTTCTTGAAATTCCGTCAGGTCCAAGGATTAGCCTTCGCTACGCCACCGGGTTCCGGGTGTCGAATCGTTGGCATACCGCCAGCTTTTTGGCATTAGCTCGATTGCATTGGAGCTCTTACAGGCACGGACCGCTGGGGCCGAGTGATCCCAAGTTTTTGCATGCGGAATTGCAGGGTGGGACGTTTGAGCCCGAGCCGTGCGGCTGCGCCGTTTGGGCCGGCGAACACCCAATTCGTCTGTTCCAACACGGCAAGGATATGCTTTCTTTCAACTTCCTCCAACGTTGCGAGTCCATTTGCCTCTGGCACTTCGCCCATCCGTTGTTTCAAATCGACGAGAGGAACGTGAAGGACGGAGCCTCGCGACAGGATCACCGCCCGCTCGATCACGTTCTGCATCTCACGGATGTTACCGGGCCAAGGGTAACAAAGCAGGGCGCTCATCGTGTCAGAGGCGATTGACTCAATGTGTTTCTTCATGTTGCGGGCGAAGTGTTGGGCGAAATGCCGGACAAGGAATGGAATGTCCTCGGCGCGCTCTCGCAAGGGAGGGACACGGATGGGAAATACATTGAGCCGGTAATACAGATCGGAGCGGAACGTTTGCTCGGCGACCATCGCACCCAGATCGCGGTTGGTGGCTGCGATAAGACGGGCGTCGGTGCGAAGCGTTCTTGAACTGCCCAGGCGCTCGAATTCGCGCTCCTGGAGTACGCGCAATAATTTGGGTTGCAGATCGAGCGGAATCTCGCCGACTTCATCAAGGAATATTGTTCCCGGCGAAGCCAACTCGAAGCGGCCAATGCGTTGCGCAATGGCGCCCGTGAAGGACCCTCTCTCATGACCAAAGAGTTCGCTTTCAAGCAGGCCAGTTGGAATAGCCGCACAATTCAGCTTCACAAACGCATTCGCGCGGCGCTCGCTGAGATTGTGAACTGCGCGCGCAATCAATTCCTTTCCCGTCCCGGTTTCTCCATAAATGAGGACCGTAGAGTTGGTCGGAGCTACGGCTTCCACCTGGCGCAACACCTTACGCAGGATGGAGCTATTTCCAATGATTTCTTCGAAGTTCATCTCGCTGCGGAGTTCATCTTCTAAATACAGCTTCTCTTGCGTGAGCTGATCTTTGAGCTCCGTAATCTGGCAATAGGCAAATGCGTTGTCGATCGCGATCGCAACCTGCCCGGCTATCTGAGAGAGGAACTCGATCTCCGGAGGCGTGAAGGCGTTTTTCTGAAGGCGGGCAAGGCAGAGGACGCCGAGATCCTGGTTGCGCCGGCAGAGCGGCAGCACGCAGATGCTCTCCATCCCTTCCCCTGATGCCGCCTCGTGGCTGAAACGCAGCCGTTGTAATTCGTTGATATCCCCTACCCAGGGTTTTCCTGAGCGGAGAACTTGCCCTGACAGCGAACCCTCCACCGGACTCAACGTGTCCTGACGAATTAGCCCCTTACCGTCAGGGAAATCCAAGGCGTACAGGCGGAGCTGCGTGCCATCGCGCTCCATCAGCATCAGCGCGACGGTATCGAGACGCATGACTTTTCGAATGCTGGGAGAGATAGAGCGCAGGACCTCACGCAGTTCCAGGCTGGAAACGACGCTGTTGTTCAGGTCAAGAATGAGCTTCAGTCTCGTCCGCTCGTCCTCCAGTTGCGCTCGTGCCATGCGATCATCGATCGCCAATGCCACAAAGTCCGCGACCAGTGAGAAGAAGCGAATGTCATCTTCTGAGAAGGCATCGGGTTCTGCTCGACCGATGCACAGCACTCCCAGGCAGTGAGTCGCAGTGCTTAGAGGGAATACAGCGAGCGACCTGTCTCCCCAGTTTTGAAAAAGCGTGGCGAATTCGGAGAACGGCGTATCTCGCTCCAATGTCGAGACGACGGAGGGTGCGCGGTGATTGTGAGCCCATGAGCATAGGCCTCTGTGCGCCTTGATGATCTCTGGCGTAGCCTGAATATAGCTGTTGTTGCTATCAACGGCGAACCAACACGGCGTTTCCGGCTCGCCGCAAGAGACGAGAGCCAACGTATTGCCGGCAAGCAGGCTGCGAAGTTCCATTGGCAGGGCGCGTAAGAGCTGCTCGGGCTCCTGGTAGAGATCCAATCGGTGCGCAAGGCGGAGAAGTCCGTCGTTATGCTCCTCTGACAGAGCGCTGCCGTTCGATTCGATAATGTTCTTACTGTTTGGCATCTTCTCCCTGAATGTCGTTCTCGCTCCGCGATGATCTGTAAGATGCGCGCCCTGTGAGGAAGGCGCAATCTTTTCCCTAAACAACACGAAAGCCACGTGGGGGCATTCCGCGATCCGGCTTTCCCCATCCATACTTCGGCGCGTCGTCATTAAATCTCAGAGACAAATTGTATCTGAAATCGAATTGTATGTATCTAACAGTCGATCAGAAGGGCCAGTCGATCAGGAGGGAGCCAGAATGGTTGCCACGAATAGGAGCGTTGAATCGGCGCTCCGGTTCCGAACGAGGGCTTCTCGACATGTCTAAGCCGCCCTCCCAACAGCCCGTTTGGAGGCGTACTCCCGATGCCGAGCAGAAAGGTGTGGCCGGGGAAAGAACTCCTCGTACAGTTCTTTCCGTCATAGAACTGTGGCTCTGCTTTATTTTGGGTCTGATCTGTATGATTTGCGGAATCATGGGGTTATGTACGGCTCCCGGTCAAGCTCCGCCTTCGGTCGATGCGGCATGGATGCGAGCGGCCTACGTACCGGCGTTGCGAGTAACCGCGGCCGCCTGCTTCCTGATGGGAGCCATTCTAGGAAGAAAGGGGTGGGCGCAAAAGTGACAGACTCTCCGCCTTCAGAATTTCCGATCTGTTTTGTTGAGCAGTTCTTCCAGAAAACGTTAACAGGTCTGAATGTTTCTGTACTTGAGTGACCATTATCGCTTTTGTGGATAACTGGACGAGGAGGAAAGAAAGATGAAAGACGATTTGGACGAAATTCCGCTGTCGTATTTGCTCTATATAGTTCTTGGACTCTTGATCATGGTTGCTGGATCAGGCTTCATGATCTTCCGGATGTTTAGATCCTAGGCGGTGCGTACTCCGAGACTGATTCGGGTTAATCGAGATGATTGGTGTTTTCTCCGCGCACCTGGAGGGCCCTAAGGAGATGTCGTGCATACAGGCCACCGAACTTCGCGCCGTCGTGAATCATCATTGAGAGTGCTCGTTCGCCGCTACTGTCAATGACGGACAGGCCATCCAGATCGACAACACGGTGGCCGGCTGTCTGTTTCTCCTTGGACGCAAACCAATTGGAGAGCACCTCGGCGACCGAGTAGTCTGTCAGCAGCCCATCAAGAATCCATCGCTGTTCGGTGGCGTTCTCCCTAACGGTAATTGTCAACATGCCCTAGTCGCTAGCAATTTGCGAGCCGATCGGTTGCTTGTCATGTTCCATAGATCGGCAGCGGAAAGCCCAGGGCATTGGAGGGAGCTGGCCTCTTAAATGCCAATGCGCTGGCGCGCTGTCAGCCTGCTGGCGGAGGACTGCCTATTGCAGTTTACGGTTCAGAGCGAGTTCGCCAGTCGTTCTCACGGTCTTATTCGTCTTCTATGATCCGAATTCCGAACCGTTCGGACGCCTCCTTCGGAGTGCTGAGATTGGCGGTGACCGGCAGTCCCTCCCGTTCCCACGCCGCGAGTCCGCCCTCGAGAACCCAGACATTGGTGATGCCTCTTTTCTGTAAAGCTACAGCTACTCGCGCACTGGTGAGCTCCCCCGAGGAAGAACAGTAGAGAACCATTTCCAGGTGTTCAGGCACCACGACGCGCGATCGGCTGCGGAGGCGGGAGGGCGCCATCCGGGCTGCGCCAGGAATTCCGGAACGTCTCTCATGCTCATCTTCGAAGTCCAATAGATCGAGGATCGCGATCTGTTCTCCCGCGGTGATCCGCTCGTGGAGCAGAAGCGGCGTTATCCTTCTTAGCCGGAGATGGCGCAGCATGTGAATCATGATCCAGAGACGGCACCCGACGTAGCAGGCCAGCGGTATCCCGATTGCTGCCGCGATCACGCTTGCGAATCGAGCCATCCATGCCGCGATGGTTGTCAAACGCTCGACGAACAGATAGCCGAGGGCGACATAAAGAGCCGTCCAAAGAAAGGAACCGACAGAGTCATATACCAGGAAATCTGTTCTACTTGAACCTTCAATCCCCGCCAATGGCGGAGTGACACCATCCAAGCCAGGAATGAACTTAGCCACGACCAAGGAACGCAAACCCCATCTCTCGAAGACCTTGTGTGCCCGCTGTGCGCAATAGTGTGGGTCGGTGCTGAACGCGCAAAGTATCCGCATAATCTGCCTGCCCCAGCGGCGGCCAGCCTCAAACCAGATGAGATCTCCGGCGAGGCATCCCAGAATGCCCATGGACATTACCAGACCGATGTTTACCTCGCCGTGGTGCGCCATGGCTCCGGCGGTCAGAAGAAAAAGATTTGCGGGAACGGGAAGACAAACCTGTCTTCCAAACACGGCGATCCAAAGAATCAAATAAGTTAATCCGACAGCGTGGTTGAGTGGTTCAAGCATTCGCTCTCCTGTTGCCGGCGCCACCATCGCGTTGGTCAAGTTCACCAGATTGCGCGGAGGGATTCATCGCGAAGGTTGAGGACGCATAGAAGGCTGCTTCCGGATGGCCGTGGAGAAGGCGTGATCGGATTTCCGGAGTCGCTCCAGCGAACGAATTGCCAATAGCGCGGCGTAACACGATATATGGGTTCCTATGCAAGCTGGTCGCCATTCCATTGTTTACGATGGATGTAAATAGTCTCCCGTACTGCCTATCGGAGCCAAGGACAGGGAAACACCCAAGCTCGATCGCTTCGCCCTCGAATCGCGGTATGATTGTATCTGGATGCAGGGTGTTCATTTAATAACGCCCCCCATCAGTGCGGATAGCGGTCAACATGCCTGGCAACGTCGCAAAACCGAGAAAACGGCTTACACGCGAGGAGAGCAGAGCACAGACTCGCTCGACACTGCTCTCGGTAGGGCGGCAACATTTTTTGCGATACGGCCTCGGCGGTGCGGTTGCGGAGAAGATCGCGGAAGATGCCGGGTATTCCCGGGGCGCCCTCTATTCCAATTTTGACGGGAAGGAAGAGCTGTTCCTCGCTGTAATCCGAGAAGAGCAGGCGCGACGCGCGAATACCTTTCAGGCAATCATTAAAGAAGAGCCTTCCGGCAAAGTGCGACTGAAAAAAATAAGGGATGCAATTGCGAATCTGGTGACAGACCCTGACTGGATCGTCCTTCGTGCCGAATTTGAAGCTGGAGCCCTTCGAAGCGAGAGTGTTCGAAGAGCATTTGTTGAAGTGCATCGGCAGCAGATCCGAGACGGGGGGAAGCTCCTCAGGGGTCTAGCGCGATCATCCGATGTCCGAATGAACCTCAAGCCCAACGAATTCATTCTGATCATGATTAATCTCAGTCATGGACTGGCCGTGACCCAGAAGATTTTTGGCGCGGAGCTATCTCCGAAGGGCACTCGACATCTCATTTACTCGTTGTTCGATCACTTGATGTCCACCTCGTGAACCGTTATTTCTTGCAATTCCGAATGCTGAGCTTATGTCGTTATAGTTTGGGAAAAAGTGTGACATCCAGGCCTCGCTAAGATGCCAAACCCCTGGCATCAGGCGGTGTCCGTTGGCACCCCTGTTATCTCTGAATTGGTGTTTGTCCTGTAATTTTTGTTGGTGCTCCTTCATGCCTGGTCATGTGCCTTGCCGGCGCATCCTTTTCTTTGGCAACTCACCTGCAGGTAGATTCAGCACCGAGTCTGCGTGGCCGGGGAGTAGAAGATGAAATGAGTGGTACGTCAGTCTCGATCCAAAGAATAGCGTTTCGATTTTCCCCGTTTGTCCTCCTCTTTCTGGCCTACGCCGCGAGTCTTCCCCACGCGATCGGGCAATCAAATTCCGGATCAGTCAAGAGCTTTCATGACGACGTTTTGAACATCACTTATTTCTATCCGGCCACGTTTGTCACAGCACCACCGAACTCAACGCCGACCGGCTCTTCGAAGTGCATCCAATCGACTTTTTTTGCTTACTCCGTTACCCCGATCGAAAGTTCCTCGTTTGCTCTCTCCACCATCGACGGTACCTGCCCGGAAACTCTTCGAACCGCGATCGAACTCGGTCCTTTTACCCGTGAGCAGGTGCTGCATCAGCTCAAGCAGTACGGTGAACCGCAGATTATTCAAGAGCCATCCCGTTATGCGATCGCAGGTCACCCAACCGCCATCACTGTTGCCTCCGTCGCAATCCCGGCAGCTCCCGGCAAGGTCGCGCAAGTAGTCTATGCCGCTCAGGCATGCGCCTTGGGCAACACTCCAGTCAAGTCGCACAAGAGGTCCGATCCCGCTGAGCCGGTCACCCACGTAGTCTGTTTCGACTTCACTACGCAAAATGGCGGAATGCTGTCCGAGATGTTTTCCTTCATTATTCAGTTTGACAATTCCCAGCCTCAACCGATGTTCCCCAGCAGCGTAGTTCGCACTACCGAGGCACCAACAAGCCGATGAAGATTGGCCGAGTTCTCTCCGCGGCAGGTTCGAGGAATGTTCTCATACGCTTTCGAGCGATTCTCCAATGCTGCCGACAACTGGTTCAATGCCAAAACGCTGGCGTTAAGCCAACTAGCTGGCACCTTGCTTTGGGCAATGCACTCCTCATTGTGCGAACAATCTGAAATGGCCGCGATTTTCTCTGATTCAACCCTGGCGAGCGTAAGGGCATTTGGCAACTGATCTGCTTGTACAGGGGAGTAAGTCGCTCACTCGTTTTGCTAATGCAACGAGAAGACATTCTGGAGCTACCCACTGGAAAGGATCGATGGTTTATCCGTGCCGGTTTGCTTCGCGAGACCGGCGCTTTCTTTCTCACTCGAATTGGAGCCATTTCATTGCACCGTATCACAACATGCTTGTTCGCTTTTCTCGTGGCATCGTTGCCCGCATCTCTAGCAGCGCAATCGGGAACCTATAGTCAAACACCTCAGGTTGTCCAGTTGCCTGCGTCAGGACGCACTATGCAATCGCCTGGAACGGTCAGTTCGCAACAAACCACTTCGACGGGAACCGGATCCACGATCCTTCAGCCCTCCGTCACAGTGACAGGCGACTATCAAGGAAGCGTTTTAGGAGCGCCAATCCCTAGCGGCCCGTTAAAACTTTCTCTCCCAGAGGCGGTACAGCGGGGATTGCGGGCCAACCTTGGGATCGTCACCTCGGGTGTCTCTTCATCGATCGTTCGCGCCGAACGCGCGCAGGCACTGAGTCAATTGTTCCCTCAAATCACGGCCAGCATCGGCGCGACGGAGACTCAGATCAACCTTGCGGCATACGGGCTGAACACGCTTGGGCCTGCTCTCGGTACTTCGCTGCCTTCCATCGTCGGACCTTTTACCTATGTGCAAGCCCAGGGGAATCTCAACTGGAACGCTCTGAGCGTGACCAATCTCCGCAATTACCAAGCCGCGAATCAAGTGGAGCATGCTTCGCACTTCAGTGAGAGAGATACAAGAGAACTGGTCGTGTTAGCCGTCGGGGGGACGTATCTTCAGGTAATTTCGGCTGCCGCGAGGATCGATGCTCAGCGCGTTCAGGTCAAGTATGCGCAGGCTACCTATGATCGGGCGAGCACGCAGCTTTTCGCAGGCACCAATACGCGGGTGGATCTGACTCGCAGCCTTGTACAGTTGCAGTCGGAGCAGGAGAGATTGCTGGCACTTGAGGGCGCCTATCAACAACAAAAGATATCCTTCGCACGTTTGATTGGACTACCTCAGGATGCGGACGTCGTATTTACCGAACAGTTGACGTCGACCGATCTTCAACCCGTCGATGAGGCGATTGCATTGCGGTCGGCCGCTGAACACCGGTGGGACCTTCGTTCTGCCGAAGCTCAAATGCACGCCGCCGAACAAACTGTTTCAGCCGCACGTTCGGAGAGACTTCCCTCGATCTCATTCAATGGATACTACGGCGCTATGGGGCCGCGCCCCGATGAATCTCACGGCGTATTCGTAGCTTCAGGCACGCTCAGCGTTCCCGTCTTCGATGGTGGGAAGATCAGCGCGGATGTGCAGCAAGCGCGCGCCACTCTTCTTCGGCGGCAGGCTGAGTATCAAGACCAGAAAGCCAAGGTGGAGCAGGATGTGCGCGACGCTCTTATCCAACTCCGCACCGCTCTGGGTCAGGTGAAACTCGCGGAGTCCAATCGTCAGTATGCTCGTGAGACTCTGACCCAGGTCAACGACCGCTTCGACGCAGGCGTGACCAATACCGTCGAAGTAGTGCAGGCGCAGCAGCAGGAGGCGTCTGCCGAGAACGATTACATCTCCGGTTTGTTCTCGCTGAATCTCGCCCGGCTCACCCTTGCGCGGGCGACAGGCGACGCCGAAGCAGAACTCTCGTCGTTGTTTCCCGGCGAGAAGCATTGATTCCTTGAACGACATTCAGAAGACAGGACTCCACTAATGAACACAGAACAGCAAACATCCGTGCAGGTTGATCAACGCTCAGCAGAAGAGACGCATCCGCGCCAACCTGACTTCGGCAAGGAAGCTAAGGCTCCGGGAGAACAGGGAAAGCGAAATCGTATGCTGGCGATTTTTGTAGCCGCCCTCGTGATTGCGGCGGTAGGCGGGCTGCTCTATTGGCTACATGCAAAGCACTACGAAGATACGGACGATGCCCAGGTTGATGGAAACCTCAGTCCGATCGGCACGCGCGTCGACGGGACGGTGGTGAAGGTGTATGTGCAGAACAATCAAATGGTGAAGGTCGGCGACCCTCTCGTGGATCTTGATCCGCGCGATATTCAAGTGAAGCTCGATCAGGTCCAGGCACAACTGGCGCAGGCCCGAGGGCAGCTTGCAGGAGAGCGGCCCAATGTCCCCATTACGGAAGTCGAGAATTCGACCAATATCCTCAGCGCCAGGGCGGACGTCGCCAGCGCCGAAGCGGCGGTAGCGGCAGCTGAACGGGACCGGGATCAGGTTGAAGCGCAGGTGTTGCAGCAGGAGGCTGCGAACGCAAGAGCTCAGAGTGATCTTGAACGTTACACGATTCTGGCTGCGAAACAGGAGATATCGAAGAGCGATTTTGACCAATACAACTCAAATGCGAAGCAACAGGCAGCCAATCTTCAGGCGGTACAGGCGGCCCTGCTTGCTGCCGCTCGAACGGTCGACCAGCGCAAGGCTCAACTGGATCAGGTGAGGAGCAAGCTGGTCCAAAACGAAAGGAACGCCGCACCCCAACTGTCGATTCGTCATGCTTCTGTCGACCAACAGATGGCGAACTTGCAGACTGCAGAAGCGCAACTGGAGCAAGCGCAACTGAACCTCAGCTATGCGAGGATCGTCGCCCCGGTGGCGGGAATCGTGATGAAGCGTTCGGCCCAGGTGGGTTCCAGGGTCGCTACCGGGCAGCAACTACTGACTATCTCCGAAGTCGGCGATCTGTGGATTACAGCGAACTTCAAGGAGACACAACTTCTCCACATGCGCGCTGGCCAGCGCGCCACCATCTATGTCGATTCACTGGACCACGATTTTACAGGGTCGGTCGACACAATTGGAGGCGCAACCGGCTCGATTGCCAGCACTCTTCCTGCGGAAAACGCAACCGGCAACTATGTCAAAGTCGTCCAGCGAATTCCGGTGAGGATCAAACTCGATCCGAACCAGGATGGGCTCGATAGGCTTCGTCCAGGAATGTCCGCCGAACCGAACGTCCACGTCGAGTAAGCGAGACGATTTCACTCGTTCCAAGAATGACTGGAGAGGATGGAGATGGCTTTGGACGACAATCAGGAAAACAGTGGATGGAAGCCCCGGTATAACCCGTGGCTGATCGCGGTCGTCGTCGCGATGGCAGCTTTCATGGAAGTGCTCGACACCAGTATTGCCAATGTCGCGCTGCCGCATATGGCGGGCAACCTTGGCGCGAGCCAGGATCAGAGCACGTGGGTGCTAACTTCCTATCTCGTGTCCAATGCGATCGTGTTGCCGATTACGGGGTGGCTCACGTCCATCATTGGGCGTAAGCGGTTTTTCCTCATATGCATCACCATATTCACTATTTCTTCTTTGCTCTGCGGGATCGCCCCAAGTCTCGGGTTTCTGCTTCTGGCGCGGGTCATTCAGGGCACTGGGGGCGGAGGCCTGCAACCGATGGCCCAGGCGATCCTGGCCGACATCTTTCCTCCGGAAAAACGCGGCCTGGCGTTTTCTCTCTACGCAGTCACCGCAGTATGCGCGCCCGCTCTTGGCCCGACACTAGGTGGATGGCTCACCGATAACTACTCCTGGCGCTGGATATTCTTCATCAACCTGCCCGTAGGCCTGCTCACCCTGGTTCTTGTCCATATCATGGTCGATGACCCACCGTTCCTGAAACGCAAGACGTTGCGCGAGAGCAAGCTCGACTATGTGGGCTTATCCTCTCTGGCCATCGGGATCGCAGCCTTGCAGATTGTGCTCGACAAGGGGCAGGAAGACGACTGGTTTAGCTCTCATTTCATCACCGCACTGGCGATCATCGCCGTCGTGTGTCTTACCTTCATGGTGATCTGGGAGTGGCACGAAAAAGATCCGATCGTCGACGTGCGGCTATTCAAATCTTTCAACTTCTCCACGGCGAATATCATGATGTTCCTGGTCGGCGCCGTCTCCTTCTCGACGACCGTGCTCATGCCGCAGTTCCTGCAAAGCCTGATGGGCTATACCGCGCAAAAGGCAGGCATGGTGTTGTCCGGGGCAGCGTTGATTCTGCTGATCGAGCTGCCGCTCGTGGGGATTCTGACGTCGAAGATTCAGGGCCGCTACCTCATGGCGGCAGGGTGGGGAATGTTGTCGGTGGCGATGTATATCTCTACCAAGCAGATGGATCTGCTGATGAGTTTTCAGTCGGCATCGATTCTTCGCGTCATCCAGTACATTCCCATCGGCTTCGTTTTCATCCCGGCCACAGCGGTTGCGTACATCGGGATTCCCCGGGACAAGAGTAATTCCGTAGCGGGCCTGGTGAACTTCATGCGCAACATCGGAAGCAGTTTCGGAACGTCGGCCGTGACAACCATTCTCGCGCAGAGATCGCAGTTTCACCAGGTGCGGTTGACCGAGCATACGGCGATAGGAGACGTCAACTTTCAGAGCATGCTGAATGGAAGCGCTCAGGCGGCGCAATCCACGGCCGGAAACGGATATGCGGATGCCAGCCAGGTTGGACTGGCGAAGATCTATCAGACCGTCCAAACCCAGGCGTCGTCACTCTCCTATCTCGATGTGTTTCACGTCTTGATGATAGCCACAGGCATCATGTTTTTCCTGTCGTTCCTCTTGCGAGCAAACAAGCCGAAAAAACAGGTAATGGCGGCACACTGAGTAAGGATTGGAGAGGATCGAGATTTTGTCTTATGCTTCGGACTGAAGCCGCAGCACGCTCTCCTCGAGCTTCGCGGTCAGCTGCGCGGGGTCTGCATCTTCCTCGACGGCAATAGCCGCGCCCACATGAACTTCCAACTTTCCTGAACGAAACCATGAGGCCGCGCTCTTGCGCATCTCTCCCAGCCCGATCAACGCAACCGGCACAATGGGAACACGCGACTGCCGGGCCAGCAAGCCGATCCCCGCGCGGAACGTATGAAGTTTTCCATCGGGGCTCCGGGCGCCCTCTGGAAAGATCAGTATCGAATATCCTCGATCCATTGCTTCGCCAGCGTGCGCGAAACTTTCACGGAACCCACGCAGCCGAGGCAGCGGAAAAACATTAAACAATCCTGTCACCAGCCAGTACGCGACGGGGCCAAAGAGGTTGCGCAAAGCGCTCCCACGGTTTTGCCCCCTGCGAAGGTCCAGCAGTACCTCGCCCGACATTGCAATTGCAACTCGCCGCCGCAACTTTGCTGGCAGTGCATACAAGATCAGTGCGCCGTCGAATGCAGTGACATGATTCGCAATCACTAACACTGGCGCGGACGGCAGCTCTTCGGTTTCGAGCACTACTCGGGGCGCCCCGAGGAACCAGACCAGCGGACGCATGATGATTTCGAGAAAGGCAATGCGAAGGGCATGAATCGGCCAAGCCCACGGCCAGCGCGGAAACACATGCTCGGGCGTATCCCGGTCCTTTGAGTGACTCGATGACACGGGGCGGGATTCGGTCGCAGTGCCATCCACCTGCGACGAAAGGCTTGTTTCCCCCTCCAGCAAAGCCCGCAGATCGCCCAACGTCTCGACTATTGAGATGGCGTCGTCTTCAAGCCCAAGGCCCAACCTCTGCTCCAATGCCGATTGCAACTGCACTCGGCCCAGGCTGTCCAGATGCAGATCCTCCGACAGTCGAAGCTGGCCGTCAGCGTTTAAGGGATGCTCGCCTGTGATCTCAACAATCATTTTGAGGAGGACATCCTCTCCCGGAGTGTCGGCTGGAGCTTCTGCCTGGTGCCGATTTAAGAGCGCCGCGCAAACCCATTCTGCGACCTTTCTGCGCAACAGCTTCCCCGTCGAGGTATACGGGAACTGTAGATCCGGCCACCGCAGTACGCGCCTGATTTGCTGGTACTCTGCCAGTCCACGATTTGCCTGGGCGACGAGAGCGCGAAGCTCGTCCTCGCTTCTGGAAAAGAGAACGACTGCGACCGGCTCCGAGCCGCCTGAGGTGTCGCATGGCACCACGACACATCCGCGTATGCCAGGCTGCTTCAACATTGCCTCTTCGAGATCGGCAGGATGCACGTTCATCCCCGCGGCTGTGACGATCACTTCGCCCTTTCTGCCGAGGAAGCGCAGCTCGCCGGATTCGTCCGTCGCCGCCAGGTCGCCCGTCGCGAGCCACTCGCTACTGCGCGGACGCATTGTGCCGCCTTGCCACGTCGCACCTGCCAGCGTCTCTCCGCGGACAAGAATCTCGCCTTCGTCGCTGATGCGAACCTCACGTCCTGGCAGAGGTTTACCGATCGTTCCGTGTCCAATGCGAAATGGATGATTCAGCGTTACAAGAGCGGTTGTCTCGGTCATGCCATAACCTTGAATGAGGGCGAAGCCAAGCCTGTTCCAGAAATCTTCCAGTTCAGCAGAGAGAGTCGCTCCGCCGGAGATGACTGCCCAGAACTTCCACCCAAAAGCGCGATGCGTCCGCCGGAAACGCCACCAACGCTTCCAGACAGAGAGATCCTTCGCTAGTTCCAGATCCTGTGCGAGCGAACCGTCACGTCCAAGCAAATGAGTTCGCATCAATTGCAGCACGCGCGGAACGGCGATCAGAACCGAGATGCGCTCGCGGCGTATAAGCTCCGTCATCCGCGAAGGCTCAAGCTGTTCGACAAAGTGGATTTCAGCGGCAAGTAGCGGCGGCGTCCAGAGTCCCATGAACTGTCCGAAGACATGACTGAGCGGCACGCTGTGCAGAAACCGCAATGGATGCACCCATCGCTCGTACTTCAGGTATCTCGCAATCTCGTCCTCGATGGGTTGCAGACTCGCAAGGACATTGCGGTGCGTGAGGACGACTCCCTTCGGATCCGCTGTCGTCCCCGACGTAAAGACGATCTGAAATGGGGTCTGTTTGCTAACGGCATTGCTCACCTTGAACATCGGCTCAGTGGGTAGCGCCGAGATTAGATCTGAGAACGGCAGCCGCGGGGCATTGCCTTCGAGCAGGGCCAACAACCTGCGATCGCCAACAATCAGCTTCGGCGAAACATCTTTAACGATGCGGTTGGCGAAATCGCTCGAACCTGCTGTATCCAGCGGAACGGCGATTACTCCGCGCAGCAGGCAGCCGAAGAATGCGCCGATCCACTCTGAGGAATTGTCACCCCAAAGCACAACCCGATCCCCTGCGGCTATTCCGCGCCGCTCAAGTTCGGCGGCAAACCGGCCGGCAAGCTGCGCAAGCTCACCATAGGTTGTTGCATAACGCCGATTGCCGCGATGGGCCACGACTGCCGTCTCCGCAGCATGCCGGCGAAAGTCCTCAACAAGGCTGGCAAGATGAGAGCGCACATCGTCATCATAGCCGTCGGTCGACTGCCGATGAATAGGGTGTTTCCGTTAGTCGGGAATTGACGTTGTTTCGTTGACCTGCGAAACTCACGCGTATGCAGTACAGCGGGAAGGTGGAATATGCTCACGCGCGGCCAATACGGCAGCGAAACACGCTTCTCTATCGGCTGGCGCACTGGCCAATATGGATATGGGTGTTTTTTCTCGTCCCGGGCCCGTTGACGTTCGCTCTGTTTGCGCACGGGTTTGGGTGGGGCAATCTGGCGTGGCTGGCGGCAGTGCTGGCCGGTACAGGCATAGCGGGCCTGTGCGGACAGTTACCCGGCGTGGAACCGAGGCCATATATCCTGCGCTTCGATGAGGACAAGTCTAATCCACTTTACCGTCGGGTGTGCTACACGTTCGCGTGGAATGCAGTGCTGAGCTTTGCGCTGCTGAACCTGGGTGGCCTGTTGATCGCGACGGTGACTGGGTCATGGTATATGAGGCAAATCTATCGCTATGCGTACTTTCCGGTATGTGGAACGATTCTTCTACTGGGCGCAGCCGGAGTGTTGCCGCGCGTAAGGCCATCTACCAAGGGCGAGGGCACGGAGCGGCGTTACTTCTACGGCTCGGTTTGGGCAGTGACGGTGTCGCAGGCACTCCTTCTGGCGCTCTGGAAGACTCTACCGGAGACACGCACGGCGAACCTCGCGAAGCTCGGGATCTTCGTCGGTGCGCTCCTGCTGATAGGGCTGGCGGGAATGCGAGGGTTGCTCCCGCGAACTCGCCCTATTCTGCCCGGTGAGTTAACGGTCGCGGACTGAGATTCGAGCGCGACTCGCAACTCTAGAAAGCAATTAGGTACCCAAAACCTAATTCCTGCTTGGCTGAGTTTGGCTGAGTTGTATATGACGAAACTTCTATTTCGCTTGGTCAAATAGTCATGAGGCTTACAAAATCCGAATTCGGGGTTTTTGTCTTGAACGTGCCTAGATCATCGACCTGTCGCATGCCCCAGAATCCAATGGAGTTATCTCAACGGTCCATAGTTATTAATCTCGAAACTCCAGTTTTCGAGGGATCGGAATTTCTGGCATGAGCTATTTTGTCAATGTTAGACGCCAAAGATGTGTCGTCCATGAGGTGGTTTATAAAACCCAATTGATTTATAAAATACTGACTTTCGCTCGTGCGCACGATATTGCAAATGTTCCGGATTGAAGCTTGCATCCTTTTCGCATCATCGATTATCAAACAGTTAAATTTCCTCCAATCAGGGGGCAAGAATGCATCCAGAAGCCAGCGAGTCTACGCCGAATTTCCGGCTCGATGTTCCGCTGCATGCGCTGTTGACTAAGCCAACGCCGTCTACGGCAGGCCTGCAACCGCTCGGTACACCCCAGATGTTTCCTGACCCGGTATTTCCGATGCGACCGGAGATGCTCGGACCGGTCGACTACTCGGAAGACTGGCGCCCGCCCGAGAAGCGGAAATGGACTCCCGCTCAGATCTATCACGCGATGCAGGGCTGGCTCTTTCCCTACATCCACTCCCGTGTGAGCGAAGGAGATTTTCATCCTCTCATTGCCTATCTCTTCACAGAATTCAAGTGCAACCTTGACTGCCACTATTGCTGGGCGTTCGACAACAAAGTGAAAGGCATGACCGAAGACACGGCAAAGCGCTCTATCGACTGGCTCCACGGCACCGGCTGCCGCGTGCTTGCGTATATGGGCGGCGAACCGCTCTTACGACCCGAGTTCATCCACCGCATTACCTATTACGCGGCGAAAAATGGCTTTTGGATCTATCTGCCCACCAACGCCCGCTTGTTGCGAACCGATGTGATCGACAGGCTTGCTGATGCAGGCATGTCGACCTTCAACATTGCCGTCGATGCAGTGGATCTAAAGCCCGGTCTGCCAAAAGCCCTCGCGCCGATCCGTAAGCAATTCGACTATCTAGTTCGCAAGCAGTATGGGTACGGGTACTCCGTGTTTCTCAACATCAATATCTGCCGCAACAATCTGGACGACGTCCGAGAACTAACCGAGATCGCGCACAGCTGCGGAATCGCCACCGACTATCACATCAACGAGTCGCCGCTGCTTGAGCAGGATGAACACTTCAAGCACGCTGACGACAATGTGACCTACATCTCAAAATCAGACTGGCCGGCCGTTGAAGAGACGATTCAATGGTTGACCGAAAAGCAGGACTCCGGCTACAAGATGGTCAACTCGAACACGCGCCTGTGGCAGATGGTCGACTTCATGAAGGGTAATCATTTTCCCTGGAATTGCCGCGCCGGACAGAACTCCATGATCATTCGTGTAGACGGGACGCTTGCCCCTTGTTTTCCGATGTACACCGCTTCCTACGATTGGGGTACAGTCGGCAATCACAAGTTCGAGACCAAACAACTCGACCACCAGAAAGAGACCTGCCAGACACACTGTTTTTCCACACTCAACCACATTCTTGGCTGGTGCTACAACGACCAGCGCGTCATTAAATATTTTTTCAAACAACTTGCGCACGGATTCCAGGGGATGAAAGGACAGATGTAAGAGACTGCCCGACATTCCACGACAACTCGCAGCCAGCCATTTCCATTTATTGAGGGGTACTCATATGCCGGTCGAGGTTAAGGAGATCGTTCAGACTGATTTTGAAGTGGAAATCCAGGCCCGCATCGATGCAGAGCGGGCCCGTCTTCGCGCCGAGGCCGGGCTGGCCCGCATGCGTGAGTTCAAAAAGCCAGTAGAGCGCACCTTTACTGGGGAAGAACGCGATTACGTAACAATCCTCTTCGGTGGCCTCACCTGGAAGCACGAGGAGATGATCAAAGCCGTCTTTCATGGTAGTGGTTACCGCTGCGAGAATATTCCGACCCCCGTAGTTGCCGACTTTCAGGCGGGCAAGGAATACGGAAACAACGGACAATGCAATCCTACTTATTTCACGGTTGGGAATCTGGTGCGATATCTGCAGAGCCTCGAGCAGCAAGGGATATCACGCAAGCAAATCATCGACAACTACGTCTTCTTCACGGCCGGTTCGTGCGGGCCATGCCGCTTCGGCATGTACGAGGCTGAATATCGCTTCGCATTGCATAACGCAGGATTCGACGGCTTCCGAGTTCTCCTCTTCCAACAAACCGACGGCATTAAGGCGGCCAGCGGAGAGCCGGGTCTCAAGTTCTCAGTCGACTTTGGCATGGGAATGCTGAATGCACTCAACCTGGGCGATGTGTTGAACGAGCTGGTCTATCAAATCCGTCCCTTCGAAGTGAACAAAGGCGAGACAGACGAAGTCATTCAGAATGCGGCGAAGACCCTCACCGACACGCTACGGGACCGCAAGCGTTGGCATATTCGGGATGCGGCTCCAGCATGGGCGAAGCCCTATCTCGAGAAGCACAAGAAGCTGGAGGGTATTGGCTGCACGCTGGGAAAGGTCGCCCACAATCTCTACGGCAAAGAATACGTCGATGCGCTTCATGTCTGCCGCGACAGCATCGACGCCATTCAGGTGGATCGGCTACGCGTGAAGCCCGTCATCAAAATCACCGGCGAGTTCTGGGCTCAGACCACCGAAGGCGACGGGAACTTCAACATGTTCGCGTTCCTGGAAAAGGAAGGCGCTCAAGTTTTAGTCGAGCCCATCGCAACCTGGATCTCTTACATGATGTACGTGGCAAAAGAAGGCGCAAAGGCCCGTGCCGAGGTTGAAGCTCCCTACAAAGATCCCAAATGGTACGAGGTGAAAAAGCGGCTCATCAACGAATTTAGGCTCTTCAAGAAGACCGGCGGCCTAACTGCTGGGAGCGGAATGTGGACCTACTTCTACCACCGCACCATCAAGCACATGGGGAACACCGCACACCATCTCGTTCCGCAGAAAGAACTGTCGCGTCTGGCGCACCCGTTCTATCACCAGCTCGCCCGCGGTGGCGAAGGTTTCATGGAAGTGGGCAAGAACGTCTATTACACCGTCAATCATCTGTGCCACATGGTTCTTGCACTCAAACCCTTCGGCTGCATGCCTTCGACTCAATCCGACGGAGTGCAGTCGCGCGTGGTCAATAAATACAAGGATATGATTTTCCTTCCCATCGAGACCTCGGGCGAAGGCGAGGTGAACGCACACAGCCGCGTGCAGATGGCGCTGGCGGAAGCCAAGGCCAAAGCACGCGCCGAGTTCCAGGGTGTGCTCGACCAGACAGGCAGGTCCCTCGATGAACTGCGCGAATATATTGCAGCTCATCCGCATCTCTCGCACGCGCTCTACAAATTCCCGCATCGCCCCGGCCTTGCTGGAACCGCAGCTCAGTTTGCAGCACACGTTAGCGATCTAATGAACAAGGACAGCGCCTATCGCCGCCCGAGCCGCGCTTCCGCAACCGCGCAGAAAGCCGCATGATGCGACTTCTTGCAGGAGCTGTCGTCCTGGGACTCCTCCTTGGCGGGGGATTCGTCGCAGCACCGTTGGCTCTCGTGCTGGCAAGGCGGTTTGCGCCACGGAAGAAAGTGATGCTCGATCGTTCCTGGACGGAAGACGATGGCGACGTAAAGAGGCCGATATTTCTATCGCACGCTCATAACTACTAACTATCGAGGTGGCGAGTGATGCAACAGCTCATGGTCGGTTTGGATGTTGGCTCGACAACGGTAAAGGCGATCGTCGTCGATGCGGCGACAGATTCCATCCTGTGGCAGGATTACCAGCGGCATGAAACACGCCAGCCGGAAAAGGTATTGGAATTTCTGCGCCGCATGGAATTGGAGGCCGGCATATTGCCCGCCAATACTCGAGTATTCATCACCGGCTCCGGCGGCGGCACAATTGCAGAGATGATCGGCGCAAAGTTCGTTCAGGAAGTTCATGCCGTCTCGCTCGCCGTCGAAAAACTTCACCCCGAGGTCTATTCCGTCATCGAACTCGGGGGACAGGATGCGAAGATCATCGTCTTCAAAGATGACGAGGAGACTGGTCGCAAGAAGAAAATTCCGTCGATGAATGACAAGTGCGCCGGCGGAACAGGCGCCGTCATCGACAAGATCAACGCGAAGTTGAAGATTCCTGTCTCAGAGCTCTCCAATCAGGGCTATCACGGAGTCAAGCTGCACAAGGTTGCTGGAAAATGCGGTGTCTTTGCAGAGACAGACATCAATGGCCTTCAGAAAACCGGTACGCCCCCTGACGAACTAATGGCCTCGCTCTTCGAAGCGATTGTCCTGCAGAACCTAAGCGTGCTCACTCGAGGGCACACGCTGCGCCCTCATGTACTTCTGCTCGGCGGTCCCAATTCCTTCATCCGCGGCATGAAGGAGGCGTGGCAGGTGAATATTCCGCGCATGTGGAAGGAGCGAAAAGTTGAGATTCCGGAAGGAATGTCGCCCGAAGATCTGATCAAAGTTCCTGAGAACGCGCAGTATTTTGCGGCGCTTGGTTCGGTAGAGTTTGGAAAAGACGAAGAGCCAGCCATTGGTCGCTACTTAGGAATGGAGAAGCTTCTCTACTACGTCGACTATGGCCGAACCGAAGAGAAGGCAGCCTCAGGCAGCAAGGGCCTCGTCACGGACGACACCGAACTCGACGAGTTCAAATCGGCATACCGTCGCAAGAAATTCATGCCCGCTGAGTTTGCTCCTCAACAGATTGTTTCCGGCTTTATCGGAATCGACGGAGGCTCGACCTCGACCAAAGCAGTGCTGCTAAGCCCCGAGGGCGATATCCTTTGCAAAACTTACCAACTATCGAACGGCAATCCGATTCAAGACGCGATTGAAATGTTCGAGAAGCTCGGCGTCCAGATCGAGAGCAAGGGCGCAACCATGGAGGTCCTCGGCGTCGGAACGACGGGTTACGCCAAAGACATTCTCAAGGACGTGCTCCACGCCGATGTTGCGTTGGTCGAGACGGTCGCGCACACCGAATCAGCGCTGAAGTTCTATGACGATCCCCACGTCATCATCGATGTTGGTGGCCAGGACATCAAACTGATCGTGCTCAAAGACGGCAGGGTGAAGGACTTTAAGCTGAATACGCAATGCTCCGCCGGCAACGGGTACTTCCTCCAGTCGACCGCCGAGGGTTTCGGGATGAAGGTAGAGGAGTTTGCAGATATCGCCTTCTCAGCGAAATCGATGCCGTCATTCGGCTATGGCTGCGCGGTATTCATGCAGTCTGACATTGTAAATTTCCAGCGCCAGGGTTGGCGTTCGGAGGAGATTCTCGCCGGTCTCGCCGACGTGTTGCCAAAGAACGTCTTCCTCTACGTCGCCAGCATTCCTAATCTTGCCTCCCTTGGATCGCGTTTCGTTCTGCAGGGCGGCACGCAGAACAATATGGCCGTCGTGAAGGCGGAGGTCGACTTCATTAAGTCCAGCTTCCGCGCTAACGGCAGGGAACCCGAGATCATTGTGCACGAACACTGTGGCGAATCGGGCGCGATCGGCGCCGCGCAAGAAGCTCTGCGCCTATGGAAGAACGGCAGGCAAACCACCTTCATCGGCCTCGAAGCTGTGCGGAATATTCGCTATCGCACCACGCGCAGTGAAGACACGCGCTGCTACTTCTGCAAGAACAACTGCCTGCGCACCTTTATTGATGTCGACGTCAACGGCACCGATCGCGCCGCGACTGCGGAAGAAGTGGTGACTGCTGCAAGCCTTCCCAGCCTGGAGCAGATTCAGGCTAACCTTCCGCAGGTCGAAGCACACGGCTCTTCATGCAGTACCGGCGGCAGTTGCAGCACGCCGTCCCCTTTCAAAGCTAAGGTGGAGCCCCTCGTCCAGATCCAGATCGCTCCCGGCTCAAGCAAAGTCATTGAGTTGCCCAAGCCCATCGACTTTCAGCCGCGCAAGACCAAAGTGCCTCTGCGCGTAGGAGAGCAGAGGCTTATCATTGCCACCTGTGAAAAGGGCGCTGTTGAAGACCTGGACGATATGAAGGACATTAAGGCCGACATCGACAAGGTCAAGGCAGCGAATCCTAACTTTGTCGACATTGCGGCGCGCGATGTCTTTCGCCACCGCGAGGTGGGCATAATTGCTGACGCTGCTCCGAACACCAGGGGCTTTTTTGTTTCAAAGAGCTTGAAAGAACGCGCCGTTTTGATGGAGAAACGCAAGGACTTCCGCATCGGTATCCCGCGCCTGCTGAATACTTATACTTATGCGCCGCTGTTCAATGCGTATTTTGCAAGCCTCGGACTCAAAGCCGAGAACATCCTGTACTCCGATTACACTACGCCGGAACTTTATCGCGCCGGTGCGAGCCGCGGAGCGATCGACCCCTGCTATCCCTCGAAGATTGGTATCGCACACGTCTACAATCTGCTCGCCACCAAGCACAACAAGAAGCCGCTGAACGTCGTATGGTTTCCGATGTACGACGTGCTTCATACGCCGCTTGTGAATCTGACCGGATCGAATGCGTGCCCGACTGTCACCGCGACGCCGGAAGTGGTGAAGGCTGCGTTCACCAAAGAGAGCGATGTCTTTGCCGAGAACGGAATTGTCTATCTCGACCCGATTTTAAATCTGCAGGACCAGAAGATCTGCGCTGAGCAGATGTATAAGGCCTGGTCGCCGCTGCTGGGACTCTCTCGAGAAGAAAATGACCGAGCGATCGCAGCTGGATTCAAAGCGCTCAGTGATTGCGAGGACGACATTCGCCGCCAAGCACGCGAAACTCTCGATCAACTCGAACGCGAGGACCGCATCGGCATCGTCATGCTCGGCCGCGTCTACCACCACGATCCCGGCCTCAATCACGAGATTATGGAAGAGTTCCAGAAGCTTGGCTATCCCGTCTTCTCGCAAAGCACGTTACCGCTCGACGAAGATTTGCTCGACCGTCTCTTTGGCGATGAGGTGCGCGCTGGTCTGATAACGCATCCACTCGACATCAGCGATGTGTGGAAGAATCGCTATTCCACCAGCACCAATCACAAGGTGTGGGCAGCTAAGTTTACGGCTCGGCATCCGAACCTCGTTGCACTTGAGGTGTCCAGCTTCAAGTGCGGCCACGACGCCCCAATCTACGGCGTGATCGAAGGCATTATCGAGCAGTCGGGAACACCGTACTTCTCCTTCAAGGATCTCGACGAAAACAAGCCCTCAGGTTCAATACGCATTCGTGTCGAGACCATCGATTACTTCCTGCGCCGCTATCGGGAAGACATCATCAAGCGAAGGACCGCAGAGCGCGACATCGAAGATCAGCTTGCCAGATTCGAAGAGTCGCTTCGTCGAAGCGGAAGAGTGCGTGACGAACTTGCGATCGCAGGCGACTAAGCTTCTTCGAGCATCCAGTGTCTGCAACGGCTCCAGGATCGAACGTGTCTATCAGACGATTTAATCTTTTCAGGCTTTTCCTAGTATGGCCATAACCTCAGGATCACTCAATCAACTCGTCCTCTCCAACATCACCCATCGCCCCATCCGCACATCTTTAACCATTCTGGCGATTGCCATTGAAGTGGCCATGATTCTTACCATAGTGGGGACCAGTTACGGTACGTTGGACGGGACAGCCCAGCGCACACGAGGCGTAGGCGCGGACATCATTATTCGGCCACCGGGCTCTTCCTTCATCGGACTGAGTTCGGCGCCGATGAGTGAGTCGCTGGTGCCATTGCTCGCGAAACAGCCGAACGTTGTCATGGCCACCGGAACCGTCATCCAGCCGTTGGAGGGCCTAGACACGGTAACGGGCTTCGACTTCGACCAATTCAACAGGATGAGCGGTGGCTTTCACTTCCTCGAGGGTGGTGCGTTCCAGCAGGACACCGATATTCTGGTTGATGCTTTCTATGCCAGGGAAAAACGTCTGCATGTTGGGGACTCCCTTACGCTCATCGGACATGACTGGCGTGTGGCAGGGGTCTTCGAATCCGGAAAGCTCGCTCGCATCTGCGTCAGGCTCCCGGTTCTTCAAGCGTTCACCGGCAATCCGCATCGGCTAAGCCAGATATATCTGAAGATAGACGATCCCAAGAAGACGTCAGAGACGGTTGCTGCATTGAAGAAGATGCTCCCGGGGTACCCGATCTACACAATGGAAGAGTTCACCTCTCTTCTGACGATTAGTAGCGTAGGACTGCTGCGCAACTTCATTGGGGTAATCATCGGCATCTCCACCGTCGTAGGCTTCATCGTGGTCTCCATGGCGATGTATACAGCGGTGTTGGAACGTACACGAGAGATAGGCATACTGCGATCTCTCGGCGCTTCTTCGTCTCTTATCATCAGTGTTCTTTTGAAAGAAGCGCTTTTGCTCGCTTTTGTCGGCACAATGTTCGGCATTTTGCTTACTTACTTTGCTCAATGGTCAATGGAACACATCGGCCATTCAGGCCTGACTCAGGAGACCATCTATGGATGGTGGCCGATCGCCGGTGCGATTGCAGTATGCGGCGCTGCGCTCGGAACCATCGCTCCAGCCGCGCGAGCAGTCCGGCAAGATGTCATCGAAGCACTCTCGTATGAGTGAATTAGCGGCATGACCGCGCACTATCTGCTAAATTGGATAACTTCCCATAGATTGCTGGAGCATTCTAGCTCGGTTCGCGTAGAGCCTTGTCTATGAGATTTGCGAAGATTGCTTCGTTCGTTCTGAATGCTCAGTTTGGATCTACTGGGCGGACTTCAATCGGGCATTTGTGGAGGCCTTTGTATCGGCAGCCTGCCAGTGGGAGAATGGCCGCAACGACGCCGAACAACGAGCAGCGAACGTACCAGTTGGATTTGCACCTCTGGGTGATTGTAATTGTGGATGAAGCTGGGCGTTCAATGCGTCACGACTAGGGCGCGAAGGGTCGCCTGGAGACGACTTGCAACATCTAAACTTGTGGTTATCTGAACGGGCGGAGGCAAGGTGAAGGCTGGGTTTTCTGTGATCGTGTTGCTTGGCGGAGTAGTGGTTGCGCAGACTCATTTCCGGACCGGTTGTTCGGCTGGAGACCGCAGTGAAGAGCGCCCGAACCGGGGCCGATGGATCGTCGATCACGTTTGCATTGCCGGCATTCGAGGTAGCCGTGCCGCATGAGTTGCCTTTGCCTGGAGCACGAACATCGCCAATGAAGGTACTGGCAGAGACTGTGACAGCTCACTCGCTGAAGCTCGAGTTGGAGGCCGATGCGGGCTCAGTGGTTGAGCTTCAGCTTCGTCGCAATGCGCCTAAACTTAATGTTCGAGCAGAAGGTGCGAGCATTTCTCCGGAGAAGCGTGAGTCTGGTCTGGATTCGTTGATAGTGGAGTTTCCTTCAGGTAGAGGATACAAGCAGCAGACAGTTACTTTGCAGTGGTAGGTGCTCCGCCAGACTGGCGCGCCCGTTGCAGGGAAGATATTGCGGCCTTCTTGTGCGGATGAGTGAGCAGGTCGTTCATCTCGAGGTAAACGCCGTTGGTCCAGCCGAATCCGACGACATTGGCCTTGTAACCCGCGGCGACTTCTACATTGGCGGAGCCGCTGACGACGTTGTACTTTTCGCGGATGGTGCCGTCGTGCTCGAAGTTCTGGAGGATCGTTTGTGTGAAATTCGCCGCTATACGGGACGCGTCGCTGATGAAGCCGTATTCGTCAAGACCCTTTATTGCAAGCCAGTTTGTCGGGGCCCAGCCGAAAGGAAGATCCCACTGGGTACCGGATGCGTTATCGCTCATGGCGAGACCGCTGTCATGCTCAAAGAAGGAGAGATGGTGGTCAAGCGCTGACGCCTGCTGAGGGCTGGCGAGGCCTGCCCATAGAGGGTAGAAGGCGGTGAGGTAGTTGTAAGTTGACTGCTGATGTGTGGTGAAGTCGTAGTCATAGAACATGCCCGTAGCGGGATTCCAAAGATATTTGTTGATTGCGTCCCGACGAATCGAGCCTCGGTGGGTCCACTGAGCAGCCTCTTTGGTGCGGCCGAGCAGCGTGGCGAAGTGAGCCATGTCACTCTCATATTTGTATAGAAGGCTGTTGAGGCAGACGGGCGCGTAGTGGTTGGTCGAGCCACTGAAAGGACCGAAGCGGTAGCTGGTGTCGAAGCCGGACTCCCGCATGGCGCGGTCTCCGCGGTAGAAGTCGCTGCTGAGGCGATGGCCTTCTACGTGGGCGTTAGCGCAGACTTTAGATGTGGCGATGTCGCAACTTGTCTTTGCGAGATCGGAGGCCTGGGCTGGAGTTGGGACGTCCGGTGCGTCGATAAGGTAGTTTGTGTGGACCTCGGGGTGCGCGAGCAGCCAGCGGATGACGTCGGGATAGTAGTTGCTGTCGTCGGCCATTTCGGGAACGGGGCCTTCCCCAATGTCGTCGTAGCGGGCAAGGCCAATGTCTCCGGCGAGATGAGGCGGCGATGACCAGAGAGCGTAGTCGCGCTGTGCGTAGTGATATGCCGTTGCCAGCCACGCTTTTGAGAGTGGGTGATCGTTTGGGTGTTCGTAGACCTCACGGATCATGGAAGAAAGAAATGGCGGCTGGGAACGTGTGAGGAAGTAGGTGCGATTCGCATTGAGGATTGCTCCGTAGTTCTCGATTTCGAAGAAGAAGTTTTCGACCATTCCGCGAGCAAGTTCCATGTGCTTGCTTTCGACCAGGCCGAGGATGATGAAGTAGCTATCCCAGCCGTACATCTCGTTGAAGCGGCCTCCGGGGACAACGTAAGGGTTGGGGAGATAGAGGAGGCCTTCTTCTGGAATTTCGGCGACACGAACGTCTCCCATGTGAGTAATTTTGTGAGGCAGGTTCCGTACTTCAATCCTGCATTGTCTTTGAACCGAAGCTACGGCGGGTGGGGCGGCCATACCCGCCGGCAGGTAGAGAATGGGCACAGTTGTGACCTTTGGATCGATGATTGATTTGCAGTCGGTCATGGAGCGGGAGAGGCTGTTCCAACCGATGTCAATGTACCCAAGTATTTTTGCGTTTTCAGGTGTGTCACGCCTTGATGATTGAGAGTGTGCTGCGCCCGTGAACAAAAGCGTGACCACGACCAGAGATGCGTAGGTGCGTGTTGCGTGGTTCATTGGACGTCCCTTCAGCGAATCCCAACAGTTGGTGCTCGGGCCGCGATTTCGCGGACGTATAAAATAGGATGCTGCGCGAGGCCATGGATTTAATGGAGACACCTGAAAATTTGTTCGATTTAGTATCTGCCATCGACCGTAAAGAGCCATTAGCAAGCTTTATCTAAGTGGGGTTTCGGAGGGAAGCGCACGACTTACGAACGACTGTGTGGGTCAGCATGGGGGCAGATCGGGTTTCTCTACGCTACAACATCGTTACCATTACCGGTACCTGCACAGTTTCTGGTGCCGGGTGGTCGGCAGAGGCAAGAAGGCGAGCACACTTGACGTCATCGAAACCGACGATGCGCATCTCCTCGGGTACATGTGTGCTATGGCTCCCAGAACTGAGAGTGCAGCGGTAGCCCGGTTCGTGAGTCGCTCAGAATCAGCAGACCGCAGCCCGCTTGATCGTGGCCTTGAACCAGTCGAGGTCTGCACAATAGCAAATTGGATAGTAATATGGATTGTACGTTCAATAGTTCGGTGTTTAAGTTGTTGATTTTATTTAGCGGGAGTAGTTCAGTGGCAGAACGTCAGCTTCCCAAGCTGAATGTCGCCGGTTCGATCCCGGTCTCCCGCTCCAAAAGAATCAGCAGTTTACTAATACTGGCCTCGATCTGTGCTCCGTTTGTGCTCCGATTACATCACCAAAAGGCTTTTTCTCTAGCTGGTTGACTCCAGGGAGCCTGCTTTCGACAGGCGACTGAGTGTACACGTTTTGACTCACGTCGAGGCTATGGCCGAGCTGATCGGCGACCAGCTTTCCGTTTACCCCGAGTTCGTTCATGAGTGTTGCGTGCGTCCGGCGCATAACGAGGAAATTTGCCCAACCCATGCCGACATTTTCCAGTTTCGGCTTGAGGTTGCGATTCCAGCAATTGTCCTTAGACATCGGCGTCATCCGTTCGGACGGAAACACCCAGGCATCGTCTGGGTCACGATCGAAACTGACCGCCAAGCCTCAATTTCCCGCAGAAGCCCTTCCGGTAAAGCGGCCCGGCGTATCGATTGATCCGTCTTCGGTGTATCGATTGCCCCGCGATAGACGGCTGTCGAATGTCTACGTAAGTTGAGGTAAGGCGGCCCCAGGTGAGCACGCTCGTGTCCGCGAATGAAACGAGGGCGACCGCGACGCCACCCATGAGGATAGGTACCAAGTCGTTGACGTGGATAAGGGGAAGGCGTGGTGCGGGCAATCCCCCGTGGCAGAGGACCGAGCACCGACACGCCGGCAAGTGTTGCGAGGTGGAAGGCCGCGACTACAACAGTAGCGGCAACCACGGCGATCAGAATGGCCGGGACGCGCGGCCGGCGCTTGAGTAGCAGTATCAGTGCGAGTGTGCCGGCGCCGATCGCGAGCGCCACGACGTTCGTACTCCCTGCGAGCACCTTATTGACGATTCCCCAATCTTGGCGGAGGGGCCCCTTTGCAGTGACAGAGAAGCCGAAGAGCTTCGGAACCTGGCTCAACAGCACCGTCAGCGCGATGCCGTTCATGTAGCCGTAGCGGATTGGCTTCGAGAGCAACTCGGTGATGAAGCCCAGACGCGCCATGCCCGCGGCAACGCACACCACGCCAGAGACGATTGCCATCATTCCGGCCAGCGCAACCGCACGTTGCGGTACGCCCGCCGAAAGCGGCAGCACGCCGGTGAGGATTAGGGCCGCGAGTGCTGAGTCAGGGCCCAGGATGAGAATGCGACTCGGACCGAATAGAGCGTAAGCGAGAAGCGGCACGATGGCCGCGTAGAGGCCGTTGACACCTGGTACTCCGGATGCCTCGGCATACGCAATCCCTACCGGCACGAGCATAGTCCATGACGAGGCCAGCCACAAGGTCGTTTCGCAGCCAGGACGATTCATACTTACGCAGAGTGGCTAACCCGGGAAGCCAGCGTATCCAGCCAGTTTGATTCTCCAGCATTGCATGGCGGACGATGCGGCCAGGTTCTGGGGTTTTGGAGGAGATCGAATCAGTCATGCTTCAGAGCTCCCCGACTGGCAGAAGGAGTGCCGATGGATACCTTGGGTCGCAGCTAGTCGGCCGGAAAAGGCTCATTCGGATCAGAAGACTTTCAGGCCCAATTCACGAAACTTCGCACACGCGCGTTCAACAGCTTCGCGACTCGGGGGATCGACATCATTGAGGGTGTAGTTGAGCTTGAGTTCGTTCCACTTGAATCGTCCCATTTGATGGAACGGAAGTACGTCAACACGTTCTACATTTCCAAGGCTTTCGGAAAATTTCGCAATTTGAGAAACATTCTCATCATCGTCTGTAAGTCCAGGAACCAGCACGAAGCGTACCCAGATGGGTCTCCTGTGACTGGCCAGTCGGCGCGCAAAATCCAGCGTAGGGCCATTGTCCATCCCGGTAAGGTGACGATGGCGCTCCGTGTCCCACGTTTTTATATCCAGCAAAACAAGATCGATTTGCTCCAACTCTGCATCCGAAAGGCGATTACCTAAAGCGCCATTCGTGTCTAACGCGGTGTGAATTCCCATCAGTTTCGCAGCGGTGAGCAGCTTGACGGCGAATCGGTCTTGCATCAGAGGCTCGCCTCCACTCAACGTGAATCCGCCGGACATCGCCTTCAATCCGTACCGGTATTTACGAAGTTCTTCCGTTGCCTTCGCGAGCGTCACCGGAATGCCATTGCTCATGTTCCAGGTGTCAGGATTATGGCAATACAAGCACCGAAACTGGCAGCCTGTTGTCCACGCAACGACGCGAACGCCAGGCCCATCGACGGTTGAGCCGGTGGTAAATGAATGAAGAAAGCCCATATCTCCAGTGACGAGTGCGGACCGCACATCGGACTCCGGTACGCCCTTGCCAAGATCGACCCGCAGTTCAAAAGGGCTCTTCGCTTCCAGTGAAATCAATTGTTGGCCGCCACTCATATCGTCGCCTAGGCCCCGTGGAATGTGCGATTGATTACATCCATCTGTTGCTCGCGAGTCAGGCGCACAAAGTTCACCGCGTACCCGGAGACGCGAATCGTGAGATGAGGATACTTCTCCGGATGTTCCATTGCGTCAAGAAGCGAATCGCGATTCAGCACATTTACATTCATGTGATAGCCAGTCACGCCAAAGAAGGTATCGAGCATGTGACAAAGATTTGTCACTCGGTCTTCCAAAACCCTGCCAAGACCTTCAGGGATGAGAGTGGAAGTGAGAGAAATTCCGTCGGCCGCATCGCGATAGGGAATCTTGGCGACCGACGCCGCCGAGGCGTGGATGCCATGCTGATCGCGGCCATGCATTGGATTTGCGCCCGGTGCGAATGGCTCGCCTTGCCGGCGTCCATCCGGCGTATTACCCGTGCCCTTTCCGTAGACCACGTTTGAAGTGATAGTGAGAATCGATTGCGTATGCAGAGCGTTGCGATACGTAGGGTATTTTCTTAACTTGCTCATGAAGGTGCTGACTACCCATGTTGCAAGGTGATCGACCCGGTTGTCATTGTTGCCGAACGTCGGAAAGCTTCCTTCTGTCTGATAGTCAGTTATCAGCCCGCTTTCATCGCGCACTACTCGAACCTTGGCATAACGAATTGCTGACAAACTATCTGAAACCACGGACATGCCTGCCATGCCAAAGGCCATGGTTCGCAATGGAGCGTAGTCGTGCAATGCCATCTCAAGGCGCTCATAGGCATACTTGTCGTGCATATAGTGGATGACATTCATGGCATTGACATAGACGCCGGCGAGCCATTCCATCATCCGATCGAACCTGTCGAGCACGTCGTCAAAGTCGAGTTCCTCGCCACTCACAGCGCCAAACGGCGGGCCTATCTGATCGCCTGTGATCTCATCTCTGCCGCCGTTGATGGCATACAGCAGGCACTTGGCGAGGTTGGCGCGAGCGCCGAAGAACTGCATCTGTTTCCCAAGCAGCATTGGTGAGACACAGCAAGCAATGGCTCCGTCGTCGCCCCAGGTACGGCGCATGATCTCGTCACTTTCGAACTGGATGGAGCTAGTGTCGATTGCTACCTTCGCAGAGTATCTGCGGAATCCTTCAGGCATTCGCGGCGAATACCAGATCGTCAGATTTGGCTCCGGGGCAGGGCCGAGATTGTAAAGCGTCTGAAGAAACCGGAAGCTCGTTTTCGTGACCAGCGTGCGTCCGTCGTCTCCCATGCCGCCAATCGACTCCGTAACCCAGGTCGGATCACCGGCGAAGAGTTCGTCATATTCAGGCGTGCGCAGGAACCGAACGATGCGGAGCTTGATGACGAAGTCATCGATGATTTCCTGCGTCTGCTTTTCCGTCAGTGCGCCCGCAGCCAGATCGCGTTCGAAATAGATGTCAAGGAAGGTCGAAGTCCTTCCCAGCGACATCGCAGCACCATTCTGTTCTTTTACCGCCGCGAGATAACCAAAGTAGAGCCACTGCACAGCCTCCTGCGCAGTGCGAGCCGGACCCGAAATATCGAACCCATAACTCAATGCCATCTGCTGCAATTCTTTGAGAGCTCGAATCTGCTCGCTCAATTCCTCACGGTCGCGAATAATGTCTTCGGTAGACATAACCGGGTCCAGTGCGCGCTTCTCCTCATGCTTCTCTTCAAGAAGTCGCGATACTCCATATAGCGCCACGCGGCGATAGTCGCCGATGATGCGTCCGCGACCATAGGCGTCGGGAAGTCCGGTCAGGACGTGCGAGCTGCGACACCGCCTGATGTCAGCAGTGTATGCATCGAAGACGGCATCGTTATGAGTCTTGCGGTATTTGGTGAATGCTTCCACCACATGTGGATCGGGCTCATAGCCATACGTCTTAAGAGCATTTACCACCATCCGCAGCCCGCCGTTCGGCATGATTGCCCGTTTGAGTGGAGCCTCGGTTTGAAGCCCGAGAATAATTTCGTTTTCCCGATCGATATAACCCGGAGCGTGGGCAGTGATTGAACTCGGAATCTGGGATACGTCGAGAACGCCTTTCTTTCGTTCTTCCACAAACAGTTCATTCAGTCGATCCCATATTTTCCTGGTCCGTTCGGTCACTGGCTCGAGGAAGGATTCATCTCCTTCGTAAGGTTTGTAATTCTGCTGAATGAAATCACGAACGTCGATTTCCTTGTGCCAGAGACCGCCTTTGAATCCATGCCACGGTGAAGTCACTGCCTCTGGTGCAATCTGGTTTGAAGAGGCGATAGCCATTAGAGTTTCTCCTTGTTTCTGCCGGCTAGGAAACCGGCTGCATCAGTCCAAGTAACGACCACGTATGCCGCGCGATCATAAGTTCCTCGTTCGTCGGTACTACCCATGCCGAGATTTTGCTTTGTGGAGTGGAGATCCGCGGTCCTGCACCGCCGTTCGCTTGCTCATCCAGTTCCAGGCAGAGCCATCTAGAGGCATGACAGATTCGCTTCCGAATTTCTGGCGAATTCTCTCCAATACCCGCAGTGAAGACGAGTCCATCGACGCCGCCCAGGACAGCAGTCAAAGCGCCGATTTCCTTGGCTGCGCGGTACACGAAGTAATCCACTGCAAGACTGGCTTCAGGCTCGCTTCTGGAAAGCAGGTCTCGCATGTCGTTGCTTATCCCCGAAATCCCCAAGAGCCCGGATTGCTTGTAAAGCATTGATTCCACTTCTTTGACGGTGAGTCCAAGGTTCTGGAAAAGATATAGAACCACGCCTGGATCGAGTGCGCCAGGCCGCGTTCCCATGCAAAGTCCGTCCAGAGCTGTAAAGCCGAAACTGCTGTCTACGCTTTTCCCATCCTTCAAGGCGCATAGACTGGCCCCGCTTCCAAGATGAGCGACGATGACTCGCCCCTTGGCAATCTCTGGAGCGACCTCCGGCAAAACCGAAGCGATGTACTCATAGGAGATACCGTGGAAGCCGTATCGCTGTAGACCCGAATTGCGAGCGCTTCTCGGTAGCGGCACAAGGTTTGCGACTTCTGAATGGTGGGAATGAAAGCCAGTGTCAAAGCAGGCCACCTGCGGCACATCAGGAAGACGATTGAAGACGGCCTCGATGGCTGCGAGATTGTAGGGCTGATGCAATGGCGCCAGCGGAATGAGTTCAGACAAATCAGCCAGAATCTGGCGCGTTAGTACGATCGGTTGGTTAAATCGCGAGCCACCGTGAACGACTCGATGGCCGACGCCAAGCACTCGCGCGCCTGCCCACTTTGAGCGGAGCCAGGAAGCCAGCGCTTCGATCGCGGCGTTTCCGTCAGCAACAGCGGCATTCAGATGCTGCTTTACCAGCATTTCGCCCCGAGCGTTCTTCGCTGAGAGACGCGGTGAAGTCCCGATGCCCTCAATCTGCCCGCGAGCTGCGACTTCCCAATCTTTATCGCCGGGCTGCCGGTAAACGCAAAACTTCAGACTCGATGAGCCGGCGTTGAGAACAAGTACGTAATCGTCGTCCATATCGATCCTCTTATGGCTTCTTGCGGCGTGCGTGAGCGGCAAGCATAGCAACGCCGCAACTCGCGATCCGCGCGCGCACACTGTCCGCGCGGCTAGTAAGGATGATTGGTACTCTTGCGCCGAGCACCAGCCCGGCACTGTCAGCGTTTGCCAGAAAGCTTAGCTGCTTGGCGAGAATGTTTCCGGCCTCGAGGTCTGGAGCCAGAAGAATATCCGGATCACCCGCGACTTCAGAGCGGATGCCCTTCGTCCCCGCTGCCTGCTTGCTGATCGCGTTGTCAAATGCCAACGGGCCATCCAGAATAGCGCCCTTGATCTGGCCACGATCGGCCATCTTGCAAAGGGCAGCAGCATCGATAGTAGCCGGCATTTTCGAGGTCACCGTTTCCACCGCCGCGAGAATCGCAACCTTGGGCCTTTTGAGACCGAGCGCCATGATGAGATCGATTGCGTTCTGACAGATTTCCACCTTGTCTTCCAACGTGGGCGCGATATTGATCGCGCCATCCGTAACAAGCAGCACTTTGTGATAGGTAGGCACGTCCATGACAAACACGTGACTGATGCGGCGGTTGGTGCGCAGTCCTCCGTCGCGCGAAACGACAGCCGCCATTAACTCGTCGGTATGAAGGCTGCCTTTCATCAGAAGTTCAGCCTGCGCCTCGCGCACCAACTCTACTGCTTTTGCCGCTGATGAATGGCTATGGGGTGTATCAACGATTTGATACTTGCTGATGTCGAGTCCCGCAGCCTTGGCGGTTGATTCAATCTTGTCGCGCGGCCCAATCAGGACCGGAACGATGAGTCCCAGATTCGCCGCTTCAATGGCACCCGATAATGCTGACTCCTCGCACGGGTGCGCCACTGCTGTTGGAACCGGCTTCAGGTTCTTGCACTTTGCCAACATTTGTTCGTATTTTCCAGTTCCGGTTTGGTGAACCACTCGCACCTCCTAGACCGTTCGTTGGGACGTTACTCTGGCGGCAGGACCCGTTTCCTTCAGGAAAAGTACAAGAACGATTGCAAAAAAAACTCCGAATAGGAGCGGCGCAAATGCAATCTGATAGTGCCGGTGCTCCATTTGCCCAGCTCCACCGGATACGCTTTGAAGGATCCATCCAAAGACCGGCCCCAGAAGAGCGCTGAAAGTAAAATTGAGAAAATTGACCACCCCAGTTGCCGTGCCACCATACTGTGGAGGATTCGCTTCCTTAATTACCGTATAAGGCAGCATAGCCGCGCCCGACGCCAGCCCCGCCACGAGACCGATGACATAGGGAGGAAAGACGCCGGTTCGACCAAAGAGTATCCATGCCAGGCAGCCCAGCAAAACTGCCGCGCCGCCGATGATGACCGGCTTTCGTCGTCCAATTCGGTCGGAGATAAACCCGAGCAGCGGACAGCCAATGATCCAGCCAGAGGGAACCGCCGCCGAGCGCATCACTGCTGAGGCATAGTCGAGACCGTGCGCCTCCTGCAGATAACGTACACCCCAGATCATGTCAAAGATTGTGGTTGGTATGAAGAGCAGTCCGGCAATGAGGCCGCACAATATCGACTGCGGATTCCGGAACACAATACCGAAGGGTCGAACCGTGCTCATCCAGTTCGCGGGTTGAGCCGCTGGTTTGTCTTTGGGCAGGAAAACGAGGAGGAGAGCACCGATTCCTAAACCGGCTATACCCATGCCAATCCAGAAGCGGTTCCACGCAAGGCCACCGCCGATCATTGGCCCTACAACGAACTGCCCGGCCGACCCGCCGGCCATCCCAAACATCTGCGTGGCTCCGATCAGCGTAGCTGCCTTGGAAGCCGGAAAATGTTTCGTGGCAATGTAGATCGCACCTACGAGTGCAAAGACACCGCCCGCCCCCTGCAACACTCTGCCTGTACTCGCAGCTCCGCTGCTGCCCGTGGCGAACAACAGAGCCCCCAGGGCGACCACAGCAGCAGAAATCGGCAGAACTTTGCGCGGGCCCAGTCGATCCATTGCCGCGCCGGCGACTAGGCTGAACGGTGAATATCCGTAGTAAAAAAGACCTACGATTGAGGCTACGCCGAGCGTACTGACACCGAATGCTTCTGACAGTTGGGGCACCATAACAGAGGGCGCAGAGCGGAGCGCATATTGATAGAAGTAGTAGACCGCGGTCAATACCCAGGCAACAGCCGCCATCCTGAGACTGTTACCGGTCTCGGTCCCGCTCTCCAAATCTGTTTTTTTGTGACGCATATGTGCCCTGTGCTAGTGATAGACGTGCTCATAACAGAGCACGAGCAAAACAGTCGGTATGACGTCGAGTTGATAAGTGGGCAACAATCAGCAGAGCGTCACAGAAAGTGCGAGTCCGGCTTCACTGGTTTCCTTGTACTTGCTGTTCATATCTTTGGCAGTCTGGGCCATGGCTGTTATGGTTTCATCCAAACCTATTCTGTGCCTCGACTCGATTTCGTTGCTTGCAATGGCCCAAGCTGTCCAGGCCTTAACAGCGCCGAATGCGCACCTCTCGATGCATGGCACCTGCACGTATCCGGCGACCGGGTCACAGGTCATTCCCAGATGATGCTCCAGTGCTGATTCGGCGGCGTTTTCGAGGACGCGAGGAGAAGCATCGTATGCAGCCGCAACCAATGCAGCAGCCATCGCCGACGCGACGCCGATCTCAGCTTGACAGCCGCCCTCGGCAGCGGAAAGTGTGGCGTTGTGTTTGCAAAGGTATCCGATAGCCGCTGCGGCGAGCATGCCTTCGCGGATCTTCTCTTGCGGAAGTTTGCGCCCACCTTCTCCCAGTCCGTAGACAAGCGATGGAAGAACGCCTGCTGAACCTCCGGTCGGGGCGGTGACGACGAGGTGGCCGCGGCCGTTCTCTTCCGACCCGGCTAAGGCATAGGCTGCCAGCGTGCCGATTCCTCGGTCGGACTGGAACGAATCATCCTGGGCGCGCTTGTAAACGGTTGCAGCCTTGGAGTGAAGTTTGATTGGCCCGGGCAAAACGTCGTCCTGTATGCTGAGCCCTGATTTTACGATTGCCCCCATTGCGCCTGTGATCTTGTCGATGAAGGCGTAGACCTCCTCCTGGCTTCTGCCTGGAATCGCCATTTCGTTGGCCAAAATAACTTGTGGAATCGTCAGATTGTTCTGCTCGGCGTGCTGCCGCAGTTCCTTCATTGTGGCGAACGGATATTTCGGAGGGTTCTTCTTAGGAGGCGTATACCCTTTCCATTCGATAAAACCGCCACCTACCGAATAGTATTCCTGCTCGAGAATTACCTTGTCTCCGGCCATGAGCATAACCCTCATCGTGTTGGGGTGAGGGAAGTCGCCCTTGGTGGCATCAAAGACAACATCTTTCAGCGAAACGTCCACTGATTTTGATCCGAGCGTTACTGGAAATGTCTGGTCAGGTTTGTCACGCAAGCTGTCTAGAAATAGCGGGTCGACGGTTGCCGGTTCCTTCCCGATCAGTCCTGCGAGCGAAGCCCGTTCCGTTCCGTGTCCCCTTCCGGTTGCGCTGAGACTGCCGTACAAGTGAACTTTGAGCGCCGTCGCTTTGTTGAGTTCGTCCGGTGGCAGTTTTGTGCAGCGCTGGTAAAAGTCGTACGTAATCCGCATTGGACCGATCGTGTGGGAGCTCGACGGGCCCGGCCCCACTTTGTAAAACTCATCGAGCAGTGTCATTACAGGTCCCTTCTGCTCCTTCACAACCTCTAAGCTGGGAGAAAGCTCCACATTACCTGGCCCTCCCGACACTCCCTTCGGTTCTGCACTCGCTGGAATCTGGGCGATCGCACGACGCCCTGTGATAACACTCATGGCGCCAACTAAAGCGCTCCTCATTAAAAATGCTCGGCGATCTATACCAGGTGAGATCTCTTGTCCGATTAGATCTTCGAGTGAGGACCCTAGCGGGTCCTGCTGACTGTCTTCCGAGCGTGGATTGAAGGTTTTGTTAGCCATTGGGACGCATCCTTTGACACCAAACCTGGCTTTGACCAATTCTTTTCAGGTCTACACGTATCCTCTGTGCCGAGCCTGACTAGTCACAACTAGGATTTTCCCTAGTTGTTTGGATCTGACTCTCGCTACATTATTGTCCTGGGAATTGGTCAAAGCCAGGTTTGGTGTCAAAGGATGCGTCCCACTGGGCTAACAAAACCTTAGTTAGCTAGACTCTCATCCGTTGACCAGTCGAAGCATTAAGCTTGCGGAGCAACAGCGCCATGCCTACTGAATGCGAATCGAAACTCGGCACCACTCATCAACTCCTATACGCCAGCCCTGCTGTTATGCTCTTGGGCGCGGTGCTGACGCTGACTGGTTGCTTGGTCGGCCCGAACTACAAAAAGCCGGTACTGAAGGTAAACGACACTTGGACCGTGAACAGCCCACAGATCTCTGCGCAGTCGCCCTCTGACAGCGCATGGTGGAAGGCCTTCAACGATCCAACGCTCGAAAAATTGATCCAGCTCGCCTATAACCAGAATCTGCCGCTCCAGGTCGCCGGACTGCGCATCATGGAAGCCCGTGCCGCGCTCGGCATATCCGTCGCCAATCAGTATCCAGAGGGCCAGATATCAGCAACCGTCAGCCGTGTCGGTCTCAGCACGAACACAGTCAACAAACCACCGACTTTCACTCGAGATTACTGGAACCAGTCGCTCGGTTTCGACGCAGCGTGGGAGGCGGACTTCTGGGGCAAGTACCGTAAAGCCGTCAAGGAACAAAAGGCCGTTTACGTAAGTTCCATTGATGACTACCAGAACGCACTCGTCTCGTTGTGCGCCGAAGTGGCGCGAACCTACGTGGCGATTCGCACCTTCGAAGAGCTGATCGAGCAGGGGCGCCAGAACGTGCGCCTCCAGGAAGAATCGCTGCGCATCGCTGATTCGCGCTTCCGCAATGGCGCTACTTCGGAATTGGACGTTGCGCAGGCCCGGGAACTGCTCGAGAGCACGCGGGCATCGATTCCTCAGCTCGAGATAAGCCTCGCTCAATCGCAAAACGCGCTCTCCACCTTACTCGGTCAGCCCACGGGTTCGGTCCAGAGCCTGTTGCAAGGACCGCAGGTGATCCCGGCGGCGCCGTCGCAGGTGGCGGTGAGTGTTCCTGCAGAGGTGCTGCGCCGGCGTCCGGATATCCGGAGTGCTGAACTCGCCGCGATGGCACAATCGGAACGCATCGGCATCGCAAAGGCGGATCTATATCCGCGTTTCGTCATTTCAGGCGCACTCGGCATTCACTCGACTGAGCCCCCTATAGCGCCCTACAACTTTTTGGACCCGGCCAGTCTGTTCTTTGTGATCGGCCCGCGCGTTTATTGGCCATTCTTGGACTACCCACGCATCAAGAATCGAGTGCGCGTCGAGGATGCGCGATTCCAGCAAGCGATCACTACGTACCAGGACCACGTGCTCAGCGCGTCGCAAGAAGTAGAGGACGGCATTATAGGGTTCCTCAAAACGCTCGAGGCGTCCTCTGCTCAGCAAAATGCCGTCGCGGCCGCACGTCGATCAGTCGAACTGGCCTCCCTGCAGTATCGCGAAGGCGCCGTTGATTATCAGCGCGTGCTCGATTCTCAACGAACGCTATTGCAGGAGGACAACAAGCTCGTCAATCTGCGCTCGAACGCGGCGACGAACGTCATCAGTTTGTACAAGGCACTTGGCGGCGGCTGGGAGATGAGCGTCGGTCAGCCATTCGTGCCCAACACTATCAGGATCGAGATGCAGAATCGCACGAATTGGGGCAATTATTTCTCGACGCAGCCGACGACGGACTCCTCCAAAAAGTAACCGGCACCACCCGTGAGGTAAGAACATCATGGCCAGCAAATTTTCCAAGAAGTGGATCATCATCTCAATCGTCATTGTGGCAGTTGGCATCCTGGTTTACCAATATTGGAAGTCAACGCAATCCAGTCTGCCGGCGGGGATCGCGTCTGGCAACGGCCGTATCGAGGCCAAGCTCTCCGACGCCTCTGCGAAGGAGCCGCTCAGGGTACAGAAAGTTCTGGTAGACGAGGGTGACCTGGTCAAACCCGGTCAAGTGCTAGTGCAATTGGATACCTCGACGCTCGACGAAGAACTGAGAAAGAACGAGGCCGCCGTGGCAGCCGCCAGAGAGGAGTTTGCCGCGGCGAACTCCGCCATTGCCCAGGCCAAGGCCGATATCGCTGCGGCCAACGCAGGTGTTGCCGGGGCCAAGGCAGACGTCGCCTCAGCCAACGCAGCTATCGAGCAGCAGCAAGGCGAGCTCCAACTCGCGCAGACCGAGGCCGACCGCCAGAGCAGGATGCTTGCGGAGAATGCAACCTCAAAGGCCGTGTATGACATCCGCCAGACCGCCGTGGTCACGACGAAGGCAACGCTCAAGGACGTACAAGCGCGGGAGGTCGCCGCGCAGGCACGAGTGGGTGCCGCACAAGCAAAAGAGGGCGCCGCACAAGCACAGGCGACGACCGCACAAGCACGAGCGGACGCGGCACAGCAACAGATTGCAGTGGCTCAGGGTCAGGTAGAAGTGACTAAAAGCCGAATTACGGATGCAACCCTGGTTTCGCCTGTGACCGGCCGGGTGCTCTATCGACTGGTTGAACCGGGCGAAGTCCTCGGCGCCGGCGGTAAGGCATTGACAATCGTGGACCTCAGCGACGTCTATATGGAGATCTTCCTCCCGTCCGATCAGGCTGCCCGATTGAAAACAGGCGCGCCCGCGCGCATCACCGTGGACTACGAACCAAACCAGGCCGCCGCGGCGTACGTTAGCTTCGTGTCGCCTGAAGCACAGTTCACGCCCAAGCAGGTTGAAACCAAGAGCGAGCGCGAGAAGCTGATGTTTCGCGTCAAGCTTCAGATCCCTCCCGAGCTTGTCACGCACTACATCGAACGCATCAAGACAGGCGTGCGCGGTGTCGGCTACGTGAAGGTAACCCCCGACGCCGCGTTTCCGGACTGGCTGGAAAAGGGCCTCATAAATCCAACGACGAAGATGTCCGCGTTGGAGTCATCCCATTCTTCGGCGAAGTCCAATTAAGGTGCTCTATGGCAACGGTTGAATACCCGCCCTCGCAGATCAAGCCGGTCGCCTCGATTCGAGATGTCACGCACCACTATGGCAAAGTGCTCGCGCTCGATCGAATTTCGGTCGAGATTCCAACGGGGATCATGGTCGGCATCATAGGTCCGGACGGCGCCGGCAAGTCAACGCTTTTGGGGCTGATGGCGGGATCGAAGAAGATGCAGGAGGGACAGATCGACGTGCTCGGCGGCGACATGAGGCAGTCGCGGCACCGGCGCGCCGTGTGTCCCAAAATCGCGTATATGCCGCAGGGCCTCGGCAAGAACCTGTACCTGGAACTCAGCGTCCACGACAATGTAGACTTCATGGCACAGCTCTTCGGCCTCTCCCCGAGTGAGCGCCCCGTTAAAGTTAAAGAGCTGCTCGATGCCACCGGACTCGGGCCGTTTCCCGATCGGCCGGCGGGAAAGCTCTCGGGTGGCATGAAGCAGAAGGTAGGGCTCTGTGGGGCCCTTGTCCACGAACCGGATCTCCTCATCCTTGATGAGCCGACCACAGGCGTGGATCCGCTCTCACGGCGCCAGTTCTGGACGCTCATCAACGATATTCGCAAGACTCAGCCGAGGATGAGCGTCGTCATCGCAACAGCCTATATGGATGAGGCTTCGCAATGGGATTGGATCGTCGCGATGGATGAGGGCAAAGTCCTTGCAACGGGGACGCCGGCGGAACTCATGGAGCGCACGGGCACAAAAGACCTGGAGCGCTGCTTTGTCGGTCTGCTCCCGGAAGAAAAACGCAGGGGCCATGTTGAACTCGTGATTCCGCCATTCGTCGTAAGTGATAAAACCGAAATCGCCATCGAGGCGCACGGTCTGACCAAGCGCTTTGGCAGTTTCACAGCCGTTGATCACGTGAGCCTGCGGATCCCGCGTGGGGAAATTTTTGGCTTTCTCGGCTCGAACGGTTGCGGCAAGTCAACGACGATGAAGATGCTGGTCGGACTCCAGCCTCCGACCGAAGGCACGGCGACGATCTTTGGTAAATCGGTTGAAGCCGGCAGCATGGACGTCCGCCGCAACATTGGGTATATGACGCAAGCGTTCTCGCTTTGGGGCGAGCTCACGGTGCGCGAGAACCTCATACTGGACGCGCGTCTCTTTCACATCCCGCCTGACAAAGCCAAGGCACGCATTGAGGAGCTCGTCGAGCGATTCGGCTTGGGTCCACATCTCGATGCGCTGGCTGACTCGATACCGATGGGCGTACGGCAACGGCTCTCGCTGGCGGTCGCCGTGCTCCACGATCCTATGTTGCTAATCTTGGACGAACCCACCTCGGGAGTCGATCCGGTTGCCCGCGATAGCTTCTGGGAGCTGCTGGTCCAGCTCTCTCGTGAGCAGGGTGTGACGATTTTTGTCACGACGCATTTCATGAACGAAGGCCTGCGCTGCGATCGCATCTCGCTGATGAATGCCGGCAAGGTGCTTGCCTGCGATGCCCCGCAAAAGTTGATCGAGGCGCGCGGTGCCAAAGATCTTGAGGACGCGTTCATCGGTTACATGGAAGACTCGATTGCGCAGGAGGCAAAAGGTTCGACGCAGGCGAAGGTCGCAAGCGGCGAACCTGCGACCTCAGCGTCCACCGCTGCTCTGACACCTGAGAAGGCGGCGCTTCCTCTGCCGCTGCAGCGGCTGTTGGCCTATGCGCGTAACGAGGCGATTCAGATCATGCGCGATCCCATTCGGCTGACATTTGCCTTTCTGGGATCGGCCCTCCTGATGCTGGTCTGTGGCTTCGGCATTACGACCGATGTCGAGCATATTAAATTAGCGGCATTGGATCGCGATCAATCGCAGGACAGCCGGACGTATCTCGAGCAGTTCCGATCGATACCCCGATATTTCACGTGGGAAGATCCAACATTCTCCGACGAGGAGGCTCTGACCCGCATGCAGGGAGACGAAGTCGCGGCCGTGGTCGAGATCCCCCCGAACTTCAGTCGCGACCTGCGCCGCGGCGACACTCCCGACGTCTTCGTTCAGATCGATGGCGCGAATCCCTTCCGCGCCGAAACGATCAGGGGTTATTTGGAGGGAGTCCAGAACACGCTTCTTGCAGACCCGAGCAATCGCCTCTATCAAGGGTCCACCAAGTACACCGCCAACTTCCAGGACCGCTATATTTACAATCCCACTTTCGAGAGCATCTACTCGATTGTCCCTAACATGCCGGCGATACTCCTCATTTTGATTCCAGCGGTCCTGATGACGGTCAGCATCGTGCGCGAAAAGGAGTTGGGTTCGATCATCAATTTCTATGTTACGCCGACAGGAAGGCTTGAATATCTGCTCGGCAAGCAACTGCCGTATCTCGCTATCGGCATGATTAACTTCTTCATTCTTGTGATGCTTGCCTTGATCGTGTTCGGTGTCCCGATAAAGGGAAGCTTTCTGCTTCTGACGCTTTGCACGCTGATCTATGTCATTGTCACAACAGGAATTGGAATGGCGACTTCGACATTCACAAGCACTCAAGTCGCGGCCGTGTTCGTCACGGCTATTCTCACCATTCAGCCATCGATCCAGTTCTCAGGGATGCTGCAGCCGGTATCGACACTGGAGGGGAGTGCGCGCGCGGTGGGCTCCATCTGGCCCACGACGTACTACATGCACTCGAGCCTGGGCGCCTACACGAAAGGGCTAGGAGCCGATCTCATGTGGAACGACATGCTCATCCTCCTCTGCTGGATCCCCGTGCTCCTGTTCGTAAGCATGCTCGGGCTGAAGAAGCAGGAGAAGTAATCATGGACTCGCTCAAGAACATCTTCTGGCTTGCTCTCAAGGAGCTCCGTAGCGTCCTGAGCGACAAGGTGCTGGTGCTGTTCGTGCTCTATGCGTTCACCTGGACCATCTACCAACAGGCAACCGGCGCGTCGAATGATGTCAACAATGCCTCGATAGCCTTCGCGGACGAGGACCAGTCCGCGCTGTCGGAGCAGCTGATCAATGCATTCTATCCACCTCGCTTTCAGCATCCAGTGAGGATTCGAACCGACGAAATCGAGCGATCCATGGACGAGGGACGCTTCATGTTCGTCGTCGTAGTTCCGCCCCGGTTTGAACGGGATTTGAAAGCCGGACGTCAGCCGGACATCCAGGTGAACATCGACGCGACCGCCATGCAGCAGGCAGGCATCGGCGCAGGCTACATCCACAACATCATCACCCAGCGCCTCTCGACCTATCTCAAGCGAACGGATGTCGACACAAGCGGGCCCGTGAACCTCGTGCAGCGCAAGATGTTCAACCCGAACGGCGTCTCGGCATGGTTCTCGAGCATTGTGGGCATCATCAACCAACTTTCGCTGCTCACGATCGTGCTTACGGGGGCAGCGGTAATTCGCGAGCGCGAACATGGCACGCTCGAGCACCTCCTGGTGATGCCCCTTACCCCCTTCGAGATCGCGATGGCCAAAGTCGTGGCGAACGGTCTCGTGATTCTCATCGCTACGATGCTTTCGCTGTTCCTCGTTGTCCGCATGGTTCTAAAAGTTCCCATCCAAGGATCGGTGCTACTGTGGTTCGCCGGTGTTCTGTTATATCTATTCTTTGCAACGGCGCTCGGCGTATTCCTCGGGACCATCTCGCGATCAATGGCGCAGTTCGCGCTGCTGATCGTTCTGGTGGTTATGGTGATCCAGCTTCTTTCGGGCGGATCGACTCCCGTCGAAAGCCAGCCCGGCTGGCTGCAGGCGATTACGTATTTTCTGCCTTCACGGCACTTCGTCAGTTTTTCGCAGATCATCATCTACCGCGGCGGCGGATTGGCGGCTGTGTGGCGCAACTTCGGAATGGTCGCGGTGATCGGGCTGGCGTTCTTCTCCTATAGTGTTGCGCTCTTCCGCAAGTCGATCGCAGTGACGAAATAATCAGGGACACGACACAAGATGCGCAGCCATGGAGATTCCTGAAGCAGTAACGCCAGAAAAGGTGAGAACGGAAAGTAGGTTGTCAGGAGCAGAGGTGATTATGGCCAAAAAAAAGCAAAATACCGATGACCCCAAATCGAAACTAGACCGAAACGAGTATAACGAAGAGCTTCGGCGCCTTCAGTCTGATCTGTGTCTATTGCAGGACTCAGTCAAACAGAATGGTGACCGCATCGTTATTGTCTTCGAGGGGCGCGATGGTGCAGGTAAAGGTGGAACAATTCGAGCAATTACAGAACGGGTCAGCCCACGAATCTTCCAAACAGTAGCTCTTCCTGCCCCATCTGACCGGGAGAAAACTCAACTATACATGCAACGTTATATTCAGCACTTTCCGGCTGCTGGGGAAATCGTGATCTTCGATCGCAGTTGGTATAACCGCGCCGGCGTTGAACACGTCATGGGCTTTTGCTCGCCAGAGGAACACAAGCGCTTTCTCTTTCTCTGTCCGCTCTTCGAAAAGGCCCTCACCGCGAGTGGAATTACGCTGATTAAATTTTGGCTTGAAGTGAGCAATGAGGAGCAGGAGCGGCGCTTTAAGGCACGCATCGAGGACCCTCTGCGTCAATGGAAATTGAGCCCAATCGATCTACCTTCCCGTGAGCGCTGGTATCAATACTCGCGGGCACGTGACATGATGCTTGATGCCACCGATACTCCACACGCTCCCTGGTACATTCTTCGGTCCGACGACAAAAAGCGAGCACGATTGAATTGCATCTCCCATCTCCTGACGTTGATTCCCTGGAAACAAGTTAAGCGCAAGAAGATCAACCTTCCTAAACGTTCTAATAGAGGAGCTTATGATGATCAAAAAACACTCAAAGGAAGGCGAATCGTACCTGAAAAGTACTAATTGAGTTCCAAGCCTGTTTCCCTGATGCCCATCAATCCTTCAGCCAGCCCGTTATCCGGCGACGACGCGAGACCGGTGAGCGCGAACTGGTGATGATGCGCTGGGGCATTGTGCCTTGGTTCGCCAACAGTGAACCCGAATTCAAGAAGCTCTCGACCATCAATGCCAAATCCGACCGCCTGTTTCCAATTGACCGCCGTCTTCCCAAGCTGAATGTCGCCGGTTCGATCCCGGTCTCCCGCTCCAAACTTTAGAGGTAAAAGATAAAGAACGGCGCCAGGCATCATGCCTGAGCGCCGTTTTACCTCTGGCGAATTGCTTTGGATCAGCGACTGGCTGAGGCAGTCTTCTGAGCCACTTTGGTGTTGTGATCGGCGAGGGTCTGGGCTTCGGGTAAGTAGGTAACGGCCTTGGCTATCTGTGGATCCCATTCTGCGGCGACCTTGGCGCCTTCGCGCTGACCGAACTGCGAGATGAAGAGTTCGCGCTTGATGTTTGCTTTGACCCAGCCATCGACGGCAGCAATGTCGGCGTCGGTGTAGTCGACCTGATTGTCCTTCAGGTATGCCTTGTACTGCTGCATGATATTGTCGTCTACCTCAAAATCCTTGGTGATGGTGTGGGTGGCGAGGTAGTGCTTGCTGAAGTTGAAGAAGGTGTAGTGGATGAGGAGGCTGTCCTGGAAGTGGTTTTGCTTCTGGTTGTCGATCTTCTCGTCGGGAGTAATGCCTCCGCCACCGTAGACCGTGCGGCCTGAGTCGGTGAGCTTGACCTCAAGGTTGCTCTTGTCGCTGGCCTTGGCGTCGTCGCGGACATAGTAGTAGTCGTAGAGCGAGACGTGGTCGTAGTTGCGCTGGATAAGCCGGCCGGACGGCGTGTAGTAGTGGTAAGTGGTGAGCGCAAGGCCGGTGTTCTCCGCCATGTTGAAGACAGTCTGAACGAGGCCCTTGCCGAAGGTGGTTTCGCCTACGATGAGAGCGCGGTCATGATCCTGCAGGGCGCCGGAGACGATCTCAGCTGCGGAAGCTGTACCGCGATTGACAAGGACGACGATAGGGAATTTGGGGCCTTCCTCGCCGCGGGTGGCGCGATAGACCTGGTCGGGGAAGGCGCGACCGCGTTGCGAGACGACGATCTGGCCCTTCTGGAGGAACTTGTCGGATGTCGCGACGGCTTCGTTGAGGAGCCCGCCGGGGTTGCCGCGCAGGTCGAGGACGAGGCCGTGAATGTCACCAAAGCTGTCGAGTGCGTCGCTGACCTCGTGGCTGGTGGTCTCAATAAAGCTGTTGACGCGGATGTAGCCGATGCCTGGGCGGATGAGAAAGGCGAGATCTACTGAGGGACGTGGGATTTCGTCACGAACAAGGTCAAAGACGATAGGGCGGGCTGCGCCTTCACGGACGATGGTGACGGAGACGTGAGTTCCGCGTGCGCCTTTGAGCATACTGGCTACGCCAGTGGTATCCATGCCCTCTGTGGATTTGCCGTCGACGGTGAGGATCTCGTCGCCGGGCCGGATGCCGGCCTTGTAGGAGGGGGTTCCTTCAAAGGGATAGAGGACGACGATTTTGGTCTTGCCGTTGGCAGTAGGTTGAGGCTGGATGGTCATGCCGACGCCGTAGTACTTGCCGTGCTGATCCTCGCGCATCTGGGCGTAGGCTTTTGGGTCGTAGAAGTTCGAGTGCGGATCGAGGACGTGGAGCATGCCGGGGATGGCGCCGTCGTAGATGGCCTTGTCGGTCTTGTCGGTGTTCATCGGCTCGGCGTAGTTCTGCTCGACCAGCGAATAGACATTGGTGAAGGAGTGGAGCGAATCGCGCAGGGTGGACTCATCACCGGCGGACTGGGCGGCAACTTTCTGGTTGATCAACGATCCGAGAATGGCGCAGGTGGCAAGAAAAAGAGAGGCTGAAAAGAGCGCGCTGCGAGTGCGGGGAGCCATAGGCGTGGGGTCCTCAAAAGAGTAAAAAGCGCATCGAAACTGCGCGAAGACAGTACTTCTATCTTGGACGGAGTATAACATCCGGGGGTGAGCCTTGGCTTGGTCATAAAGGGGGGATTCGCTTGTTTGGTCGAGGGCAGTTAGAATTGGGTACGCATACCGTCCAATGTCAGGGTGAGTCCAACAACCAGGACGGATATGCCGGGCGATTGATGTTCAATCGCGGATGCTGATCAGATACGAGTGACGATGACCTTGAGAATTTCGCAGTTTGCGGCGGTGTGCGGGCTGGGCCTGCTGGCACTGCCGGGAGTGGTGCAAGCACAGGCGCCGCGGTACCAGAGCCCGTTGAGCGTGCCGAACGCGCCGCAACCTCAATATACGTTGCCGGTTACGCCACCCATTACGCCTGGCGGAGCCGTGGTTGAGGATGTGGCTGTACATGTGAACGACCTGATCATCAGTCGCAGCGATGTTGAACGCGCCGAGCAGGCTCTTGCTGAGGAGAACCAGCGAACGAACGCGAGTCCGGCCGACGTAGCGGAGAGGCAGAAGAACCTGCTGCGCGACATGATCGATAAACAACTGCTGCTTTCGCGGGGCAAGGAGTTGGGAATCAACGCCGACACTGAGGTTGTCCGGCAGTTGGATGAGATACGCAAGTCAAACCACTTGGCGACTATGGAGGATCTTGAGGCGGCGGCGCGACAGCAGGGCGTGTCGTTTGAAGACTTCAAGGCGGGCATCCGCGACAACGTAATTACCCAGATGGTGGTGCGGGATGAGGTGAGCCGGCGTTTGCAGATGACGCAAGGCCAGGAACAGGCTTATTACGAGGCGCATAAACAGGATTTTGCGCAGCCGGAGCAGATCAGGTTGAGTGAGATTCTGATTCCGACTGCTGCTGACGCAAGCGACGCAACAGTCGCGCAGGCAAAGGCAAAGGCGGACGACGTCGAAGCGAAGTTGAAGGCAGGGGGCAAGTTCGACGAATTGGCGAAGACATATTCTGGTGGACCACTGGCGGCTGAAGGTGGGGATCTGGGCATGTATAAGCGTGGGAGTTTGGGCCAGGTTCTTGAAGACCAGACGTTTAACCTGAAGACGGGGGAGTGGACGGCACCGATTCGAACCAAGCAGGGATTTGTGATTCTGAAAGTGACCGACCACCCGGCGGCCGGAATTGCGCCGCTTAAGGACGTCGAGCCGCAGGTTCAAGAGGCGATGTACTCGGAGGCGATGCAACCCGCGTTGCGCACCTATCTGACAAAGCTGCGGGAGGATGCGTATATCGAAGTCCGCTCCGGGTATGTGGACTCTGGAGCTAGTCCTAAGGAGACCAGACTGGCGTTCACGGCCTATACACCTCCGGTTGTGAAGAAGAAGAAGACCGCCCAGCAGAAGAAGCGGTTCGATCGAGGCACGACGTTTTCGACCGCGAAGGTCACGGCTCCGGCGCCCCGGCCCGTTGCTACGACAGCGGCTACGACAGCTGCTTCGACGACAACGAAGGTGGCGGCTTCGGCTAAGCCCAAGAAGGTCAAGCGTGAGAAGGTGCGGTATGGGCAGGCTCCACGGAACTCGCTGCCGGCAGGTACGGAAGAGACGGCTTCGGGCAGCGACGTTGGAGCAGGGGCCAATTCTGCATCGTCGGCGCAGGAGGGAAAGATAGCGGCTGGCAGCACGGCAGCTCCCGTGGAGACAGCTTCGTCCAGTACCGATCTGGGGGCGAATCCTTTTGATGCGAAGCCAGCGCCGACAGGAAAGACTCGGTACAGCGATCGCGCCAAGCAGGTGAACGCTGAGAAACAGGCTACGAAGGTAAAGAAAGCCAAGGAAAAGGTGGTGGCTGGACCTGTTGCGGCGACTCCTGAGGAGAAGGCAACCGAGAAGGCGCAGGCTGCACCCTTGGGTTTGAATGGCGATACTGCGAAAAAGAAGAAAAAACAGCCTAAAGATAAGAACGCTCCCAAGGGGCGGTTGCAGGATCAGGCACCTAAGCCTGCTGCACCGAAGCCGGATGAGACTCCGTCGAAGGCTCCTGACCGGGCGACTCCGCAGGAGGGTATTATTCCTCCGGCTGCTAAGACTCCGGATCCGGCACCTCCGACGACGACACCGAATCCGCCTCCAACTACTCCTCAGCCACTGTAAGTTGCTGTGGGTGCTGGTTTTCTTTTCGGCGCGAGGGCTTCCCGCTCTCGCGTTTGTCTTTGGTGTTCTTGGTAGAGGGGTATTCTGGTGGACATGAAAGACTTTTTTGTTGAAGATGTTGCGCGGTTTGAGAATTCAACTGTTACAACCTACTTTGTTTTGACTTCAATTCAAGTGCGCGATAAGAAGCAGGGTGGGCAGTATCTTGCTTTGATTGTTAGCGATAGGACTGGGTCGCTCGAGGCGCGCATGTGGGACGATGTGGCGGATCCGATTGCGACCTGCTCGGAGGGCAGCTACGTCAAGGTGCAGGGGGACGTCTCGAAGTATCAGGGTAAGTTTCAGATAACGCTGAAGAAGCTGCGTCTGGCGGCGGATTCTGAGGTCGATCCGAAGGACTTTCAGCCTGCGACGAGGTTTGATGTTGAGGAGATGTGGGCGGAGCTTCGCAGGTATGTTAGTTCCTTCAAAAATAATGACTTAAGGCGGCTGGTTTTTGCGTTTCTCGATGATGAGAAGATTGGGCCGGCATTCAGGGCTGCGCCAGCGGCTAAACGCTTGCATCATGCGTGGTTAGGTGGGTTGCTGGAGCATGTTTTGACGCTGGTGCGGGTTTGCCTGGCGGCAGCGCCGTTTTATCCGGAGGTCGATCAGGATCTGCTGGTTACGGGGGCCATTCTGCATGACATTGGGAAGGTGCGGGAGTTGGAGTGGAAGTCCAGCTTTTCCTATACGTTAGAGGGGCAGATGATTGGGCATATCAGCATCGCGCAGGGGATGCTGCGGGAGAAGGTGCAGGAGATCGCGCCGTTTCCGGAGAAGCTGCTGGTGTTGGTGGAGCATATGATTTTGAGCCATCACGGGAAGTATGAGTTTGGGTCGCCGAAGTTGCCGATGACGCCGGAGGCTATTCTTTTGAGCGCTTTGGATGATCTTGAGGCGAAGATGCAGGCTTTGCGGAATGAGTTTGCGGCGGCTGAGGCGGCGGGTAAAGGGCCGGATGAGGTTACGGAGTGGGTGCGGAGTATGGAACGCCCGCTTTTTGATACGAAAAAATATTTGAAGAGCGAATAATTTTTTGGCTGGGGGATGGGCGTTTTTATTGGGGTTTTGCGATTTCCACAATGTTTTTGCGTGGTTTTTTGTGGTGACTTTGTGGTGAGTTGATGGTGGAATCATGGTTTTTATGTGCATGATTTTTGGCGTTGAAATTTTTCCTCGATTTTGAGATTTATTTTTCAGCCGTAGGGGAGACGCATGGCCAGGGGTACTTGCAGGCGCGACGCGATGGGTAGAGTTACGGTCGGACTGGTGGTTCTGTTGGGTGTCTCGGCGTTTTTGCAGGGGCAGAGTGCGCCTTCGATCGACGCCGCGAAGGCTGGTGCGGCGTTTGCCGAGGCTCAGAGGGTCTCCACGAGAGATAATGGCCGGCTGTGGGGCAAGCCGTTGTATGGGCCGATGCTGTTTGTAGTGCCGGCGACCAGAGCTGTCGTCGCGAATGAACCCGATGCAGGTGGAGTGTTGCATCGAGACGGGGATGTTTATGCCGGGACGTTGCCCAAAGACATCGCGATTGCGAATACGGCGGTGGAGTGGGAGGGGAAGCGTTGGACGATGGTGATGTGGCCGCTGCCGCAGAACTCGCAGCCACGCGATCGATTGCTTGCGCATGAGTCGTTCCACCGAATTCAATCCGAGCTTGAGATTCCGTATTCGAATCCGGAGAATGCGCAACTCGATACGCTTGAAGGACGGTTGTGGCTGCAGCTTGAGTGGCGTGCGCTTGCTGTCGCGTTGGCGGCGAGCGGTGAGGCACAGACGCAGGCGATTCGGGATGCGCTGGCGTTTGGTGCGCATCGGCATGAGATGTTTCCGGGTTCGGGAGAGACGGAACGCGCGTTGATGATGAATGAAGGGTTGGCAGAGTATACGGGCATTGCTGCTTCTGCGCCGGACGTTGCTTCTGGACGATGGCGGATGATCACGCGGCTGACGAGTCCGGAGGCGGATACCTTTGTACGGTCGTTCGCCTATGCTTCAGGGCCAGCATACGGGTTGCTGCTGGATGAACGGCTGCCGGATTGGCGGTCGCGGATTAAGCCGACGCCCGATCTGACGGTTCTGCTCGGAGGCACGGTTCCTTCATCGCCTACGGCTGCTTTCGAGAAACGTGCGCTCGTCTATGGAGAGGCTGCGCTGCGTATCGTTGAGACGGAGCGGGAAGCACGCGCGCAGGTAGAGAGAGCGCGATACCGCAAACTGCTTGTCGATGGTCCTACGTTGACGGTCTCGGATGCCGGCAAGTTTATGTACACGTTTGATCCGAACGCGGTGGTTCCGTTGCCAGGTTTCGGGATGGTGTTTCCGACGTCGCAGGTCTCGGATCAATGGGGAACGTTGGATATTCAAGAGGGCGGTGCGTTGATGGCGGCTGATTATCACAGCCTTCGTGTCGCTGCTCCGCCGAACATCGACGGCTCGCATGTGAAGGGGCCGGGGTGGACGCTTGATCTGGCGGCAGGGTGGCGGGTTGTTCCCGGAGACAAGGCGGGGAGTTTCGTTTTGCGGAAGGAGTAGTTCTTCAGGGTCGCTTCGAGAGTGCGTTTTACTTGTCGAGCCAATGGAGCGCAAAAAGTGGTTTTTAGAGGGTGTGTTTTTCGGTGTTAGAACACGTCGTGGTTTAGATTTTTTGTGGCTTCCTGTGCGATCCTAAGAATGCGATGCGTGGCGCTCTATCAAGTCGAAGAGAGATTGCAGCGGCTTTTCTTTGTGTTCTGCTGGCGGTCCTAAGTGTTGTCTCGCCGATATGTCCTGCGTGCGACATTCCCGGTGGCGGACTTCCTGGACACTCTCGTCTTGCCGATAAGATGCCTCCGCCTGCGAATGACGATTGCAATCGTGTCTGCTCCTGCTGCGGCTTTCAATGGCTTCCCGTCGCAGAGACGCAGATTGCGGCAGTGGCTAACGTCACGCCTTTCGTTGTGCTGACCAGCGACGATTATTCGGGCCGTACTACTCCGCCTCCTTTTCTTCCTCCCCGCGCCTAGCCCAGAAGTGAACCGGTAAGCACACGCTTCGGCGTGCGATCCCACTACTATCTGGAGCTTCTTGCGATGAGATTTCTTTTGCGCGTCCTCTTTGGAGCGGCGGTCTTGTTTTGTTCTGCGGCGTTCCTTCGAGCGCAGTCCTCGGCGGTGGAACTTCCGGAGGCGAATCCTGGCCGTCCTACTGTTTCCACTCCCGCGACGTTGACTCCTGTGGGGTATCTGCAGTTTGAAAACGGTGGGCTGTATGCCGAGAGCTCGCCTGAGTTCAGCACTCGCTTCGGGATTAACCAAGTTACGAAGTTTACGGTTATGTCGCGTCTTCAACTGCTGGCGTTGTCGGAGCCATTTGTTCACGCCTCCGGAGTGACTGGAGACGCTCTCCCTGGCAATAGGCCTGGCGAGGTCTTTGCCGGAGTGCAGGGGGTCGTTTTGCCTGGCGAGGGCAATAAGCCTACGGTGAGCCTTAGCTATATTCGCCGTCTTTATGAGAGCCCGGCGCCCGAGATCGATATCGGCACGTTTCGGCAAAGCGCGTTGTTCCTTGTGAGTGAGGATCTCGGGGGCTTCCACTTCGACATCAACGGGATCTTTACCGAGCAGGCTGCAGGGACTGCGCGACGAGGCCAGTTCGGCCAGACGCTCTCGGTCTCGCATCCGCTGGGGCGATTCACGATCGCCGGGGAGCTATGGCATTTCACCCAGCCACTTACGAACGGGAATGCTGTAGGAAATCTGTGGGCGCTATCGTACCCGATTCGAAAAAATCTTGTGGTCGATGCGGGGTTCAATCATGGGCTGACCTCGACTTCGACTCAGTGGGAGGGATTTGCAGGTTTTACTTATGTGCTGCCTCATAGGCTGCGGGCGGGTCATGGACAGTAATCGATGTTGCGAAGATGCAGTTTTGCAACCGTGACTGCAGAAGCAAAGGCGAAAGCCAAAAACTCAGGGGGTGGATGGTTGGAATTTGTAGAGGGATTCGGCATTTTCGCGGAGGACCATGCGGGCCAGTTTTTCGGCCTGCGGTTCGGTGATTTGTTTGTCCTGCATCATGCCTGTGAGAGCAAAGCCTAACGACGTGCGGATGTTCTGGTTGGCCATGTATGCGGCCTCTTCCCAGCCCATCGATGAGGAGTAAGGGTAGGCGTCGGTGGCGTAGAGGATTTTTTCCGGGTAGAGCTCGAGCCACTCGCGCAGCCATGCCGACATTGTGCGCGGGCCGATCATGAGGGATTGCTGCGAGAGGTCGAGGTAGACGTTTGGTTTTTGCAGGAGCGCGCCGATCTCGTGGACGAAGGGCCAGCCGCCGTGAAGGAGGACAAAGTTGGTTTTGCGAAGTTTGGGATCGTTGAAGAGAGGTTCGAGGAGGAGCGGGTTGTCGCCGGCGATGGAGAAGTAGCCTCCGCCGCCCGCGGTGGTGTGAATGTGAACAGGCATGTTGAGGCGGCCGCACTCTGCTGCGATGTAGCGGAAGAGAAAGTCTTGAAGGCGCTTGTATTGGGCTTCGTCGGGGTGCGGGGTGTGGAGGAGGGTGGCGTAGATGTGTGCGGCTTCGGCTTGGGGGACGTCGTCGAAGCCGAAGGAGCGGAGGTAGGCGATCTCGAATTTTTCGGCTATGGCGCCGTGTGATTTTTGCTGGGCCAGAATTACGTCGATGAGTTTGCTGAGGTAGAGGTCGAGCGTGGGTGGGAGGGTTTTGAGGTTGGCTTGTTCGAGGTACTTTGCGCGGAGTTTGTCTTCGAGGGGGAAGAACTGCTTGCGGTCGGGTGTGGTGGCGAGGCCGGAGTTGTCGAGTGGGAAGAGAAGCGCGTCGACGTAGGGAACCCAGCGGAAGCGTGGGGGTTTAACTCCTGTGCCCATGGCTACTCGGTTAGCCAGCTCGGTGCCGATGTTGGCGCGGTCGAGGATGTAGGCGGCGTAGTGTTCGCCTTGTTGCTGGCGCGTGGCTTCGCGAGCGGCTTCGAGTTGTTTGAGGCCGGCGGCGTCGAGTGGTGGTTGCCCATCGAAGTTGAAGATTGTTTTCCATGCTTCGTGGAGCGCCGGGAGATCGGGGCGCATGCCGGCGGGGTCGGTGTCAGGCTCCATGTTGTCGACGGGGAGAGCATCGAAGTTGCGGTCGGTGGCGTAAGCTGGTGGCGAGAGGACTGGGTGGGCGTGGTTGTCGATGGCGGGGATGGTGGCTATTTGGTGGGCGAGGGTTGGGTCGATGGATGAGGATTGGGCTTGTGTGAACGTAACGGCGCAGAAAACGAGAAATGAAACCGCTGCTTGATGCCGAATGGAATCCATAGAGTTAGGCTCGATTCTACGTCGAGCCTCCACGGTCCAACACTCATTTTTGCTAATCTGGTCGAGTCCAACGATTTGGGAAGGGAGATCCGACTCGCATGAAGTTTTGGCAGAAAAGCATATTCCTGTTATGTGCCATCCCGATGGCGTCTATCGCTCAGGAACCCTCATCAAATTCGATGGTGCGTGCCTGGACCGATGGCAGCGTCAGCCCCGCAGCGACGATCAATGACGTGCACTGGTTAGCAGGTGACTGGGCGGGATCGCTTGATGGCGGCATGCAGGAGTCTGCCACTTTCCCACCGACAAAAGGTCATATGCCAGGTTTTGCCCGCGGCTGGGGGCAGGACGGCACGATCTGGTTTTACGAGATCAATGACTTTATTGAAGTCAATGGGTCTATAGAGTTTCGTGTCAAACATTTCTCCGGGGATCTCGCAGGCTGGGAGGGTAAGAACGAATTTGTTCGCCACCGGCTAATTGAGGTGACGAATAAGGCTATGTATTTCGATGGCCTCACCATCGTGAAGGAAGGGCCAGATCACTTTACGGTGTATGTGCGGATAGCCGAGGGTGAGAGAAAAGGCCAGGTTGTTGTGGTGCACCAAACCCGCGTGTCAAAGCGCTGAGTTTTTCGTTCGGAAGATCCAAAGTCCGCGGGAATATCTTTGACGATTTCGTCGTCCCCCTTTTTTCTGAGGCTGGGCATCTCACTGTTGAATCCGACCAGTAATGCAGTAAGCAAAATAACGCGAGGTGTTTCCATGGTTGAATCTTCTGATCTTGGGATGACGAGAATGCCGCTCAACAATGGAGCCGGTCAGATGCCTGCGCTTGGGTTTGGCACGCTGATTCCTGATCCGGTCGTGACGATAAGTGCCACCAGAGATGCGTTGGAAGCCGGGTTTCGGCACTTCGATTGTGCGGAGCGATACGGGAACGAGCGTGAGGTGGGCGAAGTAATGCCGGACTAAGTCCATAGAGGTTGAGTTCGATTCTATGGGCGAGGCGAACTTTCCAAGGAAGATGTTTTAAGGATTTTTGTCACGGCAAGGGCGTTTCTCGGTACTAATCCGATCGACACCGATTGAGCAAGTGCTCAATGAGTGCATTGGCCTGAAAGGTAACAGTCAGCAAGAAGCGGTTGTCCGCGAGGGGCACAACTTTCCCGGCGGCGAGGAGCCCGGCCGAACCGGGCCTCTCGCCGGCCGGACTTCGCTCGATCATCAAGCACCGCACGTCTACTTCGCCTGCGCCAGCTCCGCAACCACCGCAGACACTTTATCGAGTATCTCGTTCCAGCCCTCGAGTTGGCCGCTATTTTTCGCGCTCTCCATGGGCTCATTTCCAATGTGGGTGAGTCGCGTCTGGCCATTTCCGAGATCCTCAAAGATGGTCACGTCGTACGCACCGTCTATGACCTCATACTCCATTCCTAATTCCGCAGGATCGATCTTGTTTCCCTTCGAGTCCGAAAAGTACATGGAAGAAACGATCTTCTCGTGCAGAACAATCTCGTAGTATTCAACCGCATTCCAGCCGCAGATCTGCCCATCCGGCGCCTTCATGCAACAGAGAAGTTTTCCTCCAACGCGAAAATCCATCTCGCAAACCGTCGCAGTAAAGCCCTTCGGTCCCCACCACTGCATGATGTACTTCGGGTCTGTCCACGCCTTCCACACCAACTCGCGTGGGGCATCAAAAACTCTCGTAACGACCATTCGCTCAACTTCGCTTGCCGTGTTTTGTGTCATCTCTTTCCTCCTCTTTCTTCATTTGATTTACAACGACATCCAGTTTGTCGAAGCTCTCTTCCCAGAATCGGCGATAGCTAATCGCCCAGTCGCTGACTGTCTTAATCGCCTCTGGCCTAAGCGTGCATACGCTCTCTCGTCCACGCTTCGTCTTGATCACAATCCGCGCCCGCACGAGGCAGGCAATATGTTTTGAAATCATCTGCTGCGAGAGTGCAAACGGTTCCGTCAATCCACGCACAGAGGCAGGCCCAAGGGAGAGTCGTTCGATCATTGCCCGGCGGGTTGGATCAGACAAAGCCGCAAAGGTCGTATTCAGCCTATCCACAACCATATGGTAGTGGATTTTTCGCTTGATGTCAAGCTGGCAATTTCGCAGTCCATGACATCTGTTCGCCGATCTCCCTTCACCCGACCCTCGCGGGAAAGCTATCCGACGCGACGAGTGCTAAATCGCCAAGGACACATTGTGGCCAGATTCGTAATGGTTTTTGAGTGATTTCGATGCATCCGGGCGTTTAATGCAGGAAGTAAACTAGCGCGAGGTGGTTCGTATGGCTGAATCTTCGGATATTCGGATGACGAGAATGCCGCTCAACGATGGAGCCAGCCGGATGCCTGCGCTTGGGTTTGGCACGCTGATTCCTGACCCGGTTGTGACAATGAGTGCTACCAGAGATGCTTTGGAAGCTGGGTTTCGACACTTCGATTGTGCGGAGCGATACGGGAACGAGCATGAGGTGGGCGAGGCGTTGCAGGCGGGAGCTGCTGCTGGAGGGATCGCGCGAGAAGAGATTTTTGTTACTACGAAGTTGTGGAACTCGAATCATCGGCCGGAGCGTGTCGAACCGGCTTTCCTTGCGAGCCTGGCGAGGCTCGGGCTCGACTATGTGGATTTGTATCTCATCCACACACCATTTGCATTTCAGGCTGGGGACGATCAGGATCCGCGGGATCAGAATGGCAATGTTATTTACGACAGCGGCGTGACTCTGCTCGATACCTGGCGGGCGCTGGAGAGTCTTGTGGACCATGGCAGATGCCGGGCGATAGGGCTGTCTGACATCACACTGGATAAGCTGTTGTCGATTTATGATTCGGCGAGAATTAAGCCGGCTGTGGTGCAGGTGGAGTCGCATCCGTATCTGCCGGAGACGGAGCTTCTGGAGTTCTGCAAGGCGAAGGGGATTGTGTTGTTGGCTTTTGCGCCTTTGGGTCACGGAATGAAGCCGGGGCTGCTTGAAGATCCGATCATTTCGTCTGTCGCCGCGCGAGTTGGAAAGACGCCGGCACAGGTGTTGCTGGCATGGGCGGTACAGCGTGGCACGGCTCTGCTTACTACGCCTAAGACTCTTGCTCGCGCGAAAGAGAATTTCGATATTTCCGCGCTTCCGCAAGATGCGTTTGACGAGATCACTCGCATTCAGACGAGACAGAGGCTGAATGACGTGGTGAATACTGGCAGCCCGGGCTTCATTCCGCAAAGTAAAAAAACGTAAAGCTGAGACCGAACTGGATATTTCTTAACTGTTTCGAGGTGAGACTTTAAAGGCTACGAGTTGTTACATTTCCTTCGGAGAAGATTCCTGTGAAGAATGGTGTTTTGTTTTCGGTGGTGATGGCGATGTCGTTGCAGTTGGTCGCGCAGCAGCCTGCGACGCCGGCTCGGCCGGGTGGGCCTAACTCTGGGATTGCTCCTCCCGCGCCGGCGCTGACTGGCGATATGTTGCAGAAGCCGGGCGTGCCGGAAGGGAAGCTGTCGGAGAAGCTGACGCTGAAGAGCCAGGTCTATGACGGGATGGTGAGCGATTACTGGATCTATGTTCCGGCGCAGTATGACGCGAAGAAGCCGGCGGCGGTGATGGTGTTTCAGGATGGGGAAGGGTATCTGAATCGCAAGGGCGGGCATCCGGCGTTGAATGTGATCGACAATCTGATTGCGCAGGGAAAGATTCCGGTGATGATTGCGGTGTTTACGAATCCGGGGGATATTTCGGGTTCGCCGGGGACGCCGACTTACAAGTTTGTTGAGGCGTACGGAAAGAAATGGGACCGGACGCTGAAGGATTCGATGCGTTCGACGGAGTACGACACGGTTTCGGATCGGTATGCGCGGTTTTTGCATGATGAGTTGTTGGCGCAGGTGGCAAAAAATTACAACCTGCGGACGGATGCCTACTCGCGGGCGATTACGGGGTCGAGTTCGGGTGGGATTTGTTCGTTCAATGTCGCGTGGCAGAGGCCGGATGAGTATAGCCGCGTGATCTCGTGGATTGGGTCGTTTACTTCGATTCAGTGGAAGGAAGATCCGGCGGTGGCGGATGGCGGGCAGGATTATCCGGAGAAGATTTTGCGCGAAGAGCATCGCAATGTGCGGGTGTGGGTGCAGGATGGGAGTAACGATCAGGAGAATCCGAAGTATGGGTCGTGGCCGCTGGCGAATATTCGGATGGCGAATGCGTTGAAGTTGAAGGGGTACGATTTTCGGTTTTCGTTTGGGGTGGGGCCGCACTCGCAGGGTGAAGGAGCGGCGGAGTTTGCGGAGGAGTTGATCTGGTTGTGGAGAGGGTACGATCCGGCGAAGACTGCTGAGACGTATGTGCAGGATCCGGCGGAGGCTGCTATGCCTGCGTTCCGTGTGGGGATTGTGAATCGCAAGTAGTAGGTTGCCAGCGGCGGCAAACAGCAGGGTGACTGCTGCTTGCCGCCGCTGAGGTGTTATTGAGCTACAGGGACGATGGGCAGGCTGATGAAGCTGGCTGTGCCGGGGGTGCGCCAGATGCGTTGCGTGGCCTTCTGGTAGTCGGTGGGCTTGGCGTCGAAGATGTTAGGGACGAAGGTTTGCGGGTTGCGGTCGTAGAGGGGGAAGAGGGTGGATTGGACCTGGATCATGATGCGGTGTCCGGGCTGGAAGATGTGGTTGACCTGCGGGAGACCGAATTTGTAGAGCAAAGGCTGGTTGGGCTTCATGGCTTCGGGTTTTTCGAAGCTGGTGCGGTAGCGGCCACGGAAGATGTCGAGCGAGATGGGGAGCTGGTAGCCCTGCATCGTTTCCGGGGTGGAGTCTTCGGGGTAGACGGCGATGACTTTGACGACCCAGTCGCTGTCGGTGCCGCTGGTGGAGGCGTAGAGGTTGACCTCGGGTGGGCCGCTGACGCGCAGGGGCTGGGTGAGAGGAGCGGAGGTGTAGGTGAGGACGTCGGGGCGGCCGTCGACGAAGCGCTGGTCGGTGACGAGCCAGGTGCGCCAGTTTTCCTGCGTGACAGGACGGGGCAGGTAGGGGACGGGCTTGGCGGGGTCGGAGGTGTACTCGTCGTACTTGTCGGATGCGGCTGCTGGGGCTTCAAAGGAGAGACTGCCGTTCGCGGCTAGATAGAGGGGTTTGGATTTGGTGGGGCAGTTTTCTTCGCAGGCTAGCGGCCAGGATTTGAAGCGGTCCCAGTGGTTTTCGCCGGTGTTGTAGATGAAGACGGGTGGGGTGTCCGCTTTGGGAGCGCCTTCTTCGAGGTATTGGCGGAAGAAGGGGAGCATGACTTCGTTGCGGAAGTCGGCGGTGGTGTCGCCGTCCCAGGTGAAGGGGCCGAGGACTTTGCCTTCGCGATTGACCTGGCTGTGGAACCAGGGGCCCATGACGAGGTAGTTCATGGTGTTGGTGGTGTCTTTGGGTTCGAGGGCGCGGTAGCTGTGGATGGCTCCCCACATGTCTTCCTGATCCCAGAGGCCCTGCAGCCACATGGTGGGAACAGTGAGCGGGAGAGCTTTGACGAGCTTGTCGAGGGCCTGGCTCTGCCAGAAGGCGTCGTAGGCTGGGTGCGCGTCCATGGTGTGCCAGTAGGGGAGCTGGTCTTCGCCGAGGAAGCGCGCGAAGTCTCCGGCGGAGCCTACGGCGAGGTAGTTGGAGTACTCGTCGCGGCCTCCGTGGGAGATGTGGGGACCGGCTCCGCGAACCACGGTCTGTGAGGTGAAGTAATCGAGCGAGACCTGGCGGAAGGCTCCGTAGTGGAACCAGTCGTCGCCCATCCAGCCGTCGACCATGGGGCTTTCGGGAGCGGCGACTTTGAGGGCGGGATGCGGGTGGAGGAGGGCCATGACGACGGTGAAGCCCTCGTAGGACGAGCCGAGCATGCCGACGCGGCCATTGGACATGGGGAGATTTTTGACGAGCCAGTCGATGGTGTCGTAGGCGTCGGTGGTGTCGTCGGCGCCGGTGGGGTTGAAGCCGCTGTTCACGGGTGGCGGCGTCATGAGGTAGGGGCCTTCGGAGCCGTATTTGCCGCGGACGTCCTGGTAGACGCGGATGTAGCCGGCTTTGACGAAGATCTCGTCGCTGAGATTGAGCTCGTCGAGCATGCGGGGGGAGTCTTCATGGGCCGCGGGGCGGTCTGCTCCGGGGGTGGGAGGAGTAGGACCGACGCCGGCGGTGGTGCGATCGGCTGCGGCGCGTGCGGCTGCGTTGTAGGGTGTGCGGGTGAGGACGATCGGCGCGTGGGTGGCGGCTTTGGGGATGACGATGACGGTGTAGAGCTTGACGCCGTCGCGCATGGGGATCATCTCGACGCGCTTGATGTAGTCGAAGCCGGGCTTGGCGGTGATGGAGTGCGGAGGCGCGGGCGGGGTGAAGGAGTTGGGGATGTCGTTGGCGACGGGCTTTTCCTGCGCGGAGGAGGGGAGAGTGCAAAGAACGAGAGCAAGCCCGGTGAGTGCAGCACGGCGGAACGAGATCATTTGGCCTTCCTTGGCCCGCGAGGCGCGGATGATGGGGGTGGAAGAAACTATAGCATTGCGCGCGGTGCTGAGAGAGTCAGGCAGATGGCCGGCTTGAGCGGGCTTCGGCGATGGCGGCGAGATTTTTGCGCATGGTCGCGATGCGCTCGTGGCCGGATTCGGAGGTTTCTATGAGGCGCTCGATGTTGATGAGCCACTCGGGCAGGTTCATCTTCTGACGGAACTCGGCGAGATAGGGTTGGATCTTTGCGTATTGGAAGTACATCTCCTGGCAGGTGTCGTAGACGAGCGCGGGAGAGAGAGCGCCGTTGTGGACGAAGGCAGCGACCATGTCCCAGTAGCCGTAGACCTGGAGGACGAAGCTGGAGTGCTTGTTGCCGGCAGTGACGATCTGGATGAGCTCGTCGGCCGAGGCCGGGAGGAAGTCACCGCCGATGTAGGAGCGGGCTTTGCGCATGACGGACTCGCGGCGGAGGTCGTAGAGGCGGAGGATGAGATCGGCCTGCTGGATGGGGTTTTGCTGGATGGGATCGAGGGAGGGTGTTCGGGTTTTGGCGCTCATTGGTCGTTATCTCCGTGGCTCATGATATCGCCCATCGGTTGGCGCATGAGAAGGGGGCTGCGGCGGTTGTTACAATTTAGGTTTGCGGTGTGGGTTCTTGTGAGGGACTGAGAGCGGATGTTGCGATTTTCGACAGCGGGAGAGAGCCACGGGGAGAGTCTGGTGGCGACGGTCAGCGGGATGCCTGCGGGCGTTGCGGTGGAGCAGGAGTTTATCGATCGCGAGCTTTGGCGGCGGCAGCAGGGGTATGGGCGCGGCGGGCGCATGCGGATTGAGCGAGATACGGCTCATATTTTGAGCGGCGTGCGGCATGGGAAGACGATCGGGTCGCCGATTGCCATGGTGCTGGCGAATAACGATTGGAAGAACTGGACGGAGATTCTGCCGGTTGAGACTGGCGATGCGACGAAGCATAAGGCTGTAGCCTCGCCGCGACCGGGACATGCGGATCTGGCGGGAAGTTTGAAGTATGACTTTCCCGATGCGCGGTATGTGCTGGAGCGGGCAAGTGCGCGGGAGAGTGCGGCGCGCGTGGCCGCGGGGGCGATGGCGAAGTTGTTGCTGCGTGCCTTGGGGGTTGAGGTTGCGAGTCATGTGATTCGGGTGGGGAAGGCTGAGTTGTTGCGGCCTGCTGCGTGGGATGAGATCGCTGCGCTGGCTGCGAAGGATGAGGTTTTGTTGAACTGTGTCGATGCGGAGTCTGAGGCAGCGATGAAGGCTGAGGTGGATGCTGTGTTGAGGACCGGTGACACGGTGGGTGGAGTGTTTGAGGTGGTGGTGCATGGGATGCCTCCGGGAGTGGGGACGCATGCGAACTGGGATGAGCGGCTGGATGGGCTGCTGGCGCAGGCGGTGATGAGTCTGCAGGCGGTGAAAGCGGTGGAGATTGGGCGCGGAGTGACGGCGGCGGAGTCGGTGGGGTCGGCTGTGCACGATGCGATTGGGTATGAGGGCGATAGCTCGGAGGGTAAGGGCTTTACGAAGTTTTCGCGTGAGCAGAATAATGCCGGAGGGATTGAAGGCGGCATCTCAAATGGTGAGGATGTTGTGGTGCGGGGGTATTTGAAGCCGATTTCGACGCTGCGGCGGCCTCTTGGATCGGTTAGTTTTGCTACGCGGGAGCCGGTGAAGGCTGCGTATGAGCGGAGCGATGTTTGTGTGGTGCCGGCGGCGGGCGTGGCGGCGGAGGCGATGGTTGCGCTGACGGTGGCGAGGTTGATGGTGGAGAAGTTTGGCGGGGACTCGCTGCGTGAGATGCAGCGAAATTTCACTGGCTATTGCGAGCAGATTCGAGCGTACTGAGTGAGCGAGAAGAAGAAGATTCACGAGGTGGTGAAGTGGCCGGACCCGGTGCTGGGGAAGCCGGGTGCGGCGGTGACGGTGTTTGACGCGAAACTGAAGAATCTGGTCGAGGAGATGTTTGAGTCGATGTACGCGGCGCAGGGGATTGGACTGGCGGCTCCGCAGATCGCGATCTCGCAGCGGATTACGGTGATCGATGTGAGCTTCAAGAAGAATCCGGAGGAGAAGATTGTGCTGATCAATCCGGAGATCATCGTGCGCGAGGGCAAGCAGGTGGAGGAGGAGGGATGCCTGAGTTTGCCGGAGATTCGCGAGAAGGTTTCGCGTGCGGCGAAGGTGAAGGTGCGGGCGCAGGATGTTGCGGGGAAGTGGTTCGAGATTGAAGGCGAGGAGCTGCTGGCGCGGGCTATGCAGCATGAGATCGATCATCTGGATGGGGTTTTGTTTATTGACCGGTTGAGCCGGTTGAAGCGGGATCTGGTGATTCGGAAGATGAAGAAGATGATTAAGAACGGCGAGTGGTGATGTCCTGCCGGTTGCTGCGCGTTCGATGGCGCAGGCGTTGGCCGCGACGATTTTCAGTAAAACTTTACCAGTAAACTACACCTTTGGTGAAGCATAGAAACAGCAGAAATTCACATATTGGAGATCAATAACAGAATGGCTATTTACGCAATTTGGAATAACAAAGGTGGAGTGGGTAAAAGCTATCTGACTTTTCAGATTGCATCTGAATATGCGAAGACCCACCCCGATCAATCGGTGTTGGTGGTGGATTTATGTCCTCAGGCTAACGCCTCCAGTATGTTATTGGGCGGCATTGTTGAGGGAGAGGCACGCCTTACAAGGATTGCCGGAAGAACTGAACGGAAAACAATCGCAGGATACATTGATGAGCGTATACGCAGTCCATATGTCAGTCCCAAGGTAGGCTCAAGATACGCAACCAATGTTTATAGATACAACAGTGAAGTGCCCCGTAATCTTTTTCTTGTGGTGGGCGACGAGAGCCTCGAAATTCAGACTTCTCGCGTAGCCAACGCGACGAATCCAGGACCTACCGACGCATGGCGGATCGTACATGGTTGGATCAGCGACCTTATCTCGGATATTAGAGACTCGTGGAATGTCAAGGATTCCACCGTTTTCATCGACTGCAATCCTAGTTTTTCAATTTATACGGAACTGGCAATGTCGGCAGCAGATCGGCTAATAATTCCATTTTCAGCTGACGGCTCTTCAAAAAGAGCAGTAAGGGCTGTTCTTGCGCTTCTTTATGGTGTTACGCGGGTGCCGGGAGCAGAACAATCGGAATTCTTCCTCAATACCCAAAGATTTCGTATGTCGGTTCCACGAATCTACTGCTACGTTGGAAATCGGTTAACACAAATGAATTTAGGGGCTGCAAAAGCGTTCAAGACTGTTGTTCTCGAGATTGGAAAGGAAATTTGGGATGTGTGGCGACAGAGCCCTAACCTTTTTTCAATACATCCTGCCGGCGAACCGGCACCTAGAAATGCGGTCGAATTTAGAAGGATGTTTCAAGCAGAAATCAATGATGCAAACACTGCATCCGTTGTTTCCGGCGGGTTGGGAATTCCCATAACAAATCTGCTGTCGGGGACGAAGGATTTGGCAGGACGAAGAATAATGGTGAATCAATCCCAGTTAGATCGCCAACAGCCAAACATTCGCAAATTCGTTCGCAGCATTGATTGAACCCGCAGGTTATTCGCGGTTCGGAAATGGGATAGAGCGATGAAGCTGGTTTTTTGTGGGACGCCCGAGTTCGCTGTGCCTACGCTTGAGGCTGTGATTGCGGTGGGGCATGAGGTTGCGCTGGTGGTGACGCAGCCGGATCGGGCTGCGGGGCGTGGGATGGAGATGCAGGCTCCTCCGGTGAAGACGACTGCGCTGGCGCTTGGGCTGGATGTGGTGCAGCCGGAGAAGATCAAGAACAATGCGGAGTTTCGTGCGCGGCTGGAGGCGATTCGGCCTGATGCGATTCTGGTGGTGGCGTATGGGCGGATTATTCCCGAGTGGATGCTGGAGCTGCCGCCGTTTGGGAATATCAATCTGCATGGGTCGTTGTTGCCGAAGTATCGCGGGGCTGCGCCGATTCAGTGGGCCGTGGCGAATGGCGAGGTGGTGACGGGTGTGACTACGATGCGGCTGGACTCGGGGCTGGATACGGGAGATATGCTGCTGGCGCAGGTTTGCCCGATTGGACAGGAAGAGACTGCGATTGATGTGTATGGGTGCCTGGCTCCGGTGGGCGCGGAGTTGATGGTGAAGACGCTGCAGAAGCTGGAATGCGGCGAGATCGTTCCGCAGAAGCAGGATCACTCGATCGCGACGCTGGCTCCGATTTTGAAGCGCGAGGATGGGTGGATCGATTTTTCGCGGACGGCACAGCAGATTTATGACAGGTGGCGAGGGTTTCAGCCGTGGCCGGGGGCGCATACGGTTTTGCGTGGGAAGAAATTGATTGTGCAGCGAATGCATGTGGCCGGGGTGGGCGGCTGTGAACCTGGGGTGGTGGAGGTGCGTGGGGATGCGTTGGTGGTGGGATGTGCGCGTGAGCAGGTGCTGACGCTGGATGAGGTGCAGATGGAAGGGAAGCGCCGGATGAGTGCGGCAGAGTTTCTGCGGGGCAACCAGTTGAAGAGCGGCGAGCGGCTGGGGTTATGAGGGAGCAACGGAACGCGGGTGCGGGACGGTCTGTTGGGGTGAGGAAGCGTCCGGCGTCGGCGGGGCCTACTGCTTCGGTGTCGGCGGCGGTGGCGAAGGTTACTCCGGCGCGGCTGGCTGCGTTTGAGATTTTGAAGCTGGTGGGCGAGGGTAAAGGGCATAGTGATGAGTTGTTGCACTCGGCACGGGTGGATGCGCTTTCGCCTGAGGATAGAAATCTGACGATGGCGCTGGTGATGGGAGTGCTGCGATGGCAGATTGCGCTGGATGCGCGTGTGCGTTCGCTGCTGCAGCGTCCAGAGCAGAGGCTTGCGGAGCCGGTTGCGATTGCGTTGAGGATGGGGGCATTTCAGTTGCTGCATATGGATAAGATTCCGGCGCATGCGGCTTTGAGCGAGAGCGTGGAGTTGTGCAAGGTTGCCGGGGAGCCTCATGCTGCGGGGATGGTGAATGCTGTGCTGCGTAAGGTGGCTGCGGCGCAGAAGCCCGGTGTGCGTATCCATGAATCGGTTGCGGCGTTTGCGGAGCGGCTGGGGCATCCGCGGTGGATGGTGGAACGGTGGGTGAAGGAGTATGGGCGCGAGGCGGCTTTGAAGATCTGCGATGCGGACCAGAAGGAGCCGGCTTCGGGTGGGATGTTCTCAGAGAGTGGCGGCGGGTTGCCGCATATGGATGATGGGTCGCGACTGGTGGCGGAGCTTGCTGCTGCGGCGATGCCGGGTGCGAAGCGGGTTTGGGATTGCTGTGCGGCGCCGGGTGGGAAGACGTTGATACTAGCTCGGCGGTTGGGTGCGGCGGAGATTGTTGCAAGTGATGTGAGTGCGAGGCGGCTGGCGCAGACGGAGGCTCGACTCAAGCGTTATGCGTATGCGGAGCGGGTTCAGTTAGATGTTGCGGACGCGGTGGATGCGAAGGGTGTTGAGGGGGAGTTCGACCTGATCTTGTGCGATGTGCCTTGTTCGGGGACGGGGACGCTGGCGGGGAATCCGGAGATTCGGCACCGGCTGAAGGTGGAGGAGCTGGAGCGGCAGGCGGAGCGGCAGAGGGCGATTCTGAAGGGTGCGTTGAAGCGGCTGGCGCCGGGTGGGCGGCTGGTGTATTCGACCTGCTCGCTGGAGCCGGAGGAGTGCGAGCGGGTGGTGGAGGCGGTTGCGGACCGAGTGAGACGGGTTGCGGTTGAGAGATTGCTGGGAGAGCTTGGAGAGCAGGGGATTCTGTTGAAGGGTGTGGAGCTGGATTCGGCGGTGCGGGGGGGCAATCTTAGAACGCTGCCGGGCGTGCATGGCTGCGATGGATTTTTTGCGGCGGTGTTTGAGCGGGTGTAACGGCTTGCTAGTTGGTGAGGGTGATGCGGACTGGGTCGCCTTTGACGACGCGGTGTCCTGCGGGTGGGGCTTGCGCGACGACTGTGCCGACGGTGAATGCTTGTGCGGGTAAGCCGGAAGAGGTGGATGCGTTTTCTGCCGCAGTCGGCGTTGCGGTTCCGGCTGGCGTGGAGAGGTTGAGGTCTTCGGCGCTGACGATGTGCAGGCCGGAAGCGGCGGCGCGGGCGGCGGCTCCGGCGAGGGTGAGGCCAGTGAGCGAGGGCATGACGAAGGCGTCCGGGGATTCGGCTTCGGAGGGTTCGCTGAGGAGCATGCTGACGCGAGGGCGATCGACCCCGGCGGCGTTGGGGAGCGGGGTTTGGGCGATGACGATACCGGGATCGCCGGGAGCGGCTATGTGAGCGACTGCGCCGAGTTCGAGACCGAGGCGGCGGATGTTGATGGAGGCGGTGCGCTCGGATTGGCCGATGAGATTGGGGATGGCGACCTGTTGCGCGCCGAGGCTTTCGGTGACGCGGACGGCCCACTGGCGGCGAACGGTGCTGCCGGCGGCAGGGTACTGCGCGAGGATTTCTCCGGGCGGTGTGTTTGGGGAGTAGAAACGGTCTTCGAGGGTGAGGCGGAGGCCGAGGGAGCGGGTCTGTTTGCTGGCTTCGGCGAGTGTGAGGCCGGTGAGCGAGGGGATCTTGACCTCGCGGCCATGGATGGCGAGACGCATGGTGATGAAGGCGGAGAGGAGCGCGATGATGAGCATCGCGAGGGCTCCGAGGACGACGTTGAAGAAGCGATTGATGCGGCGGATCCTAATTTTCAGCTTCATACAGGATCAGGATACAGGGAGGGATTGCCTGGGGTTGATCGGCGAGTTCGTGTAACTGTGGCAGGGCGATTAGACTTGGTTCGCACGATAAGGGGGCTTGATGCGGCGATGGACGCGGCGTGAGTTGGTAAAGACCGGGGCAGCGATTGGTGCGGCGTCTCTAACCGGAAGTGGATTGGCCACTGAAGGAGTTGAGTTGGAGCGGCGCGATGCTATCCAGGCGAAGGCGCATCAAGATGTTGCGCCGATCAAGGTGGGAAAGAACGAGCTGCGGGAGCGGGTGTCGCTGGATTTCGGATGGAGATTTGCGCTGGGGCATGTGTGCGATCCGATGCGGGACTTCGGCTTTGGCAAGCTGAACGGGACTGGAACGTATGCGAAGACGGGAGAGGCGGGCGGGCCGACGGGGATTGGGTTCGACGATTCGAAGTGGGAGGCGGTGCAGGTGCCGCATGACTGGGCGGTGGCGTTGCCGTTCGTCGTAGAGCCGATTCTGGTGGGTCATGGTGGCAAGCCGGTTGGGCGGGACTTTCCGGAGAGCAGCATTGGGTGGTACCGGAGGGAGATCGAGATTAAGCCGGAGGATGCAGGCAAGCGGATCGTGTTGGAGTTTGATGGTGTGTACCGGAACGCGACTGTGTTTGTTAACGGGAGCTGGGTGGGCGAGAACCTGAGCGGGTATGTTCCGTTCGAGATCGATGTGACGGACTTTCTGGATTATTCGCCGCGTGAGACGAGAGGCCCGGATGGGCAGATGCATCCGCCGAGTGGGCCAGTGAAGAACGTTGTGGCGCTGCGCGTGGATGCGACGTTGAGCGACGGCTGGTTCTATGAAGGGGCTGGAGTGTATCGGCATGTGTGGCTGCGTAAGACAGGAACGCTGCATTTGGTTAAGGATGGGGTGTTTGTGCAGAGTATGCCGAGCGCCGGCGGCGATGCTGCGCTGACGATTTCAAGCGAAGTGAAGAACATGGGTACTTCTGCGGCGCAATGCTCGGTGAGCGGAGTTGTGGTGGAGTGGGCGAGTGGGAAGGAGGTTGCGCGATGCCGGTCGGCCGAGGTGACGGTGGGGGCGGGAGAGATGGTGATGGTTCCGATGACGGGGAAGATTGCTGCGGTAAAGATGTGGAGCCTGGAGGAGCGGAATCTGTATCGGTTGGTGACAATGGTAGAGTCGGCGGGCAAGGCTGTGGATCAGGATGAGACTCGGTTTGGAGTGCGAACGATTGAGTGGGATGGTCAGCGTGGGTTTTTGCTGAATGGCAAGGTGGTGAAGATTAAGGGGATGTGCAATCACCAGGACCACGCGGGTGTGGGCGTGGCGGTGCCGGATTCGATTCAGAGGTACAGGATTCAGCGGTTGAAGGACATGAACTGCAACGGCCTGCGGACAACGCATAATACGCCTGCCACAGAGGTGCTGGATGCTTGCGATGAGATGGGTGTGATGGTGATGGATGAGACGCGGATGTTTTCGTCGAGTGAGGAGGGGTTGAGCGAACTGGCGCGGATGATTCGGCGGGACAGGAATCGCCCGAGCGTGGTGATCTGGTCGTTGGCGAATGAAGAGCCGGAGCAGAGCACGGCGCCCGGAGTTGCGATTATGTCGACGATGAAGCGCGAGGCGAAGCGGCTGGATCCGACGAGGATGGTGACGGCTGCGATGAATGGTGGATGGGGAGTCGGCGTAACGCAGGTCGTCGATGTGATGGGGTTCAACTATGGCGGGGCGCATGTTGCACGGCTCGATAATATTGCGGAGTTTCGCGCGAAGTTTCCTGCGAAGCCGGCGGTGGGGACGGAGACGGCGAGCACGGTTTCGACGCGCGGCGTGTATGAGAACGATCCGCTGCGTGGGTATGTGAGCGCTTATGACGTGAATCATCCTAGCTGGGCCACCACGGCGGAGGATTGGTGGAGTTATTACGACGAGCGTGCGTGGCTTGCGGGCGGGTTCTGTTGGACGGGGTTTGATTATCGGGGCGAGCCGACGCCGTATGGGGTTCCGTGCATCAGCTCGCACTTTGGCGTGATGGATATGTGCGGGTTCGCGAAGGACAACTTTCATTACTACCGGGTGTGGTGGGGGAACGAGCCGGCGATGCATCTTTTTCCGCACTGGAACTGGGAGGGTAAGGAAGGGCAGGAGATTTCGGTGTGGTGCTATGCGAACTGCGAGTCGGTGGAGCTGTTTTTGAATGGGGCTAGCGCGGGTTCGCAGACGGTGAAGAAGAATGGGCATCTGGAGTGGAAGGTGAAGTATGCTCCGGGAGCGGTTGAGGCGAGAGGATCGTCGGGCGGCAAGGTCGTTTTGACGGAGCGGCGGGAGACGGCGGGACCGGCTGCGCGGCTGGTGATCGAAGCGAGTCAAGACAAACTTCGAGCCGATGGGCAGGACTGTTGCCAGGTGAATGTGCGTGTCGTCGACGCGAAAGGACGGCTGGCGCCGGTTGCGGGTCACATGCTGACGTTTACGGTTGAAGGGCCGGGGAAGGTGATCGGCGTGGGAAATGGCGATCCGAGCTGTCATGAGCCGGACAAGTCCGGGCAGAGGAGCGCATTCATGGGGCTCGGCGCGGCGTTGGTGCAGGCCGGGACGATGGCGGGCGAGGTAAGGGTGAAGGTGAGCGCTAATGGATTAGAGGCCGGTGAGATGACGCTGCGGTGTGTTGCGGGGTGACGCAGTTACCAGGGTTAGAGCTGTTTCCCTATCGCCAGCCACCGGATAGCACATCGAAGGGTCGTTTTTCTTGGGAAAAAACGGCGCCCAGATCATTGCCTTGGGGTACACCCATAGGGAAACAGCCTAGCGACGGTTGTCGGTTGCTGGTTCGGGGTGGATGAGGAGGCGGCTGACTTCAGGGCAGTCGAGTTTGAAGGCGTTTTCGAGCGCGGTGATGATCTCGTGGACCTTCGACATAGGCAAGTCGTCGGGCAGAGTGCAGTGGCAGTTGACCTGGATGCGATCCTGAATGCGGGTGACGAGAACGTCGTGGATGTCGAGAATCTCAGGGAAGGCTTGCGCGGCGCGGCGGAGGCGGACTTCAAGTTGACGGTCGCGCTCAAGGGAGACGGGACGCTCGATGGTGGCGGGTTCGCTTTCGATGTGAGTGAGGATTGAGGAGATCTCGGGGATCTCGCGGCGCATCTCGGACTCGAGCTGGGTGACGAGCGTGTGGGCGGCGGCGAGGGACATGGTTTCGTCGACTTCGAGATGCTGCTCGACGTGGAGCTGGTGGTTGTATTCCTGCACGCTGGCGTCGTGGATGGCGAGGTTGGAGCGGGCGGCGACGGCGCGGATGCGGTCGTGGATGCTTTCAGCGATAGAGGCGGTGGGGACGGAGTGGACGACGACATCGGCTCCAGGGAGATGACGCTGGACGGCGGCTGTGGCGGCTGTGGTGATCTGCTCGGAGCGTTGGAAGGTGAGGTTGCGTGGCATGCCGAGGGTGACGTCGGCGAAGTAATCGGGGCCGGAACGACGGGTGCGGACGCGCTCGACGGAGAGGACGCCCTCGATGGCGGCGAGCTCGCGTATGAGGAGGCGATTTTGAGCGCGAGCCTCGGGTGGAGTGGCGTCGGTGAGGGCGTCGATGGTGCGGCGGGCTAGCTTCCAGGTGACGTAGAGGATGATGCAGGCTACGAGAATGGCTGCGATGGGGTCGGCGAGTTCAAGTTGGGGGATCTGCCAGTGGTTGCCCGCGTAGGTTGCGACGAGGCCGGTAAGAACGGCGAGGGACGACCAGATGTCGGTGCGGAAGTGGATGGCGTCGGCTCCCAGAGCTTCGCTTCTCGTTTCATCGGCGATGCGCTGGAGCTTGCGGGAGCGGGCGAGGTCGACTGCGATCGAGAGAAGCAACGCCGCGAAGGGCCAGATGGAGAATTTGAGAGAGAGATGTTCGCGGAAGGCAATGCGGCGGATGGCCTCGGTGAGAATCCAGATGCAGGAGCCGAGCATGAGAACGGTTTCGATGCCGGCGGAGAGGCTCTCGATCTTGCCATGGCCATAGGTGTGGACGGCGTCGGCGGGGCGGTCGGAGACCTGGACGGAGAAGAGTGTGATGGCGGCGGCGATGAGGTCGATGCCGGAGTGCGCGGCCTCAGAGAGCATTCCGAGTGAGCCGGTGAGAAGTCCGGTGATGAGCTTGAAGAGGGTGACGGCGAGAGCGGCGAAGACGGAGAAGAGCGCCGTCGAACGCTTGGCGTTATGCTGCGTTGCGGCTTGCTCGGGCGTGGCCGTTTGGTTCATGGGAGAGATGGTACAGGAGCTATGACAGGATCATCGAAAGCTTTTTGGCGCACTTCCATCTGTGTCAGCGCTTTGCGGCATGGTAGAGGCCGACCGCGCCGAAGGTGTAACCGGTCCAGGTAGGGTCGGCGAATCCGGCGTTGCGAAGCAGTTCGATCATGCGGGGTGGGCGAGGGAAGCGTTCGACGGAGGAGTTGAGGTAGCTGTAGGCGTTGCGGTTGCCGGAGATGAATCCGCCCAGTTTGGGGAGGATGGATTTGAAGTAGATGTTGTAGATTGCGCCGGTGAGGCCTTCGGGCTGGTTGCACTCGAGGATGCCGAGCTGGCCGCCGGGGCGGAGGATGCGGAGGATCTCGGTGAGGCCTTCTTCGTAGTTGGCGAGGTTGCGGAAGCCGAAGGCGGAGGTGACGAGGTCGACGGAGGCGTCGGCGATTGGAAGGTGGAGGGCGTCGGCCTCGATGGGAAGGATGTTCTGGCCTGCAAATTTTTTCTGGCCGAGGGAGAGCATCTGGTGGGAGAAGTCGACGGCGAGGATTGGGGCGGTGTGGGTGGCGTTGGGGCGGTGTTTGAGCAGGGCCATCGTCATGTCGCCGGTTCCGCAGCAGAGGTCGAGGGCGACGGCTTCGGGGTACTGAAGGATCGGACGAAAGAGGCGTGCGGTGCGGGTCCACCAGGACCTGTCGATGCCGGCGGAGAGGAGATGGTTGGCGCGGTCGTAGGTGGGGGCGATGGTGTCGAACATCCGCTGGACGTTGGCGGCTGCAGTGGTCTCATCAGTTGCGCCAATGGGGCGGGCTCCGGTGGAGATCTCATGTTCGGGTGATGGAATCAAGTGCGGCTCCGAGAACTTCTTGCGATGTGGACTACGACAATATGGGAAAACACCAAAATGAAAACTGCCAGGACACTCTGAGCAAGGAACCAGGCGACGGAATGCGCATCGGTTGTCTTCCACCAATTCCAGGCTGAACATGCGAACCATAGCCACGCGGCGGCCAGTTGAATGTACGGTCTCAGTCTAATGAAGTACGTCGATACGCACAGGGCCAGCCAGCTAAGCCCGGTGACGACCTGCAGCGGCGTAGATGTTTCCGGAAGCCACCACCCGGTAAACAGAAGCAGCAGTCCCGCCAGCCCAAGACTGACCACGAGGAGGATGTAGAAGATGTTGCGTGATTTGGAGATCACTGCAGTCTTACCTCCGCCGCCAGTGTTGTGACGCTCCTGCCGGAACCGTCACCGAACCTATGTTAGACGGAGACGGCGTCCGGGTGTGCTTCTTCGTCTGAGAGGGTATCGAGAGCAGCATTCACAGGGCGATGGCCGCTAATTTTCGGAGGGCCTGTCGATGTGATCGATAACGTAATAGTTGATAGGTCCCTTTTGCGGAACGAGCTTCAGGCCAAGCTGGTCCCTAACGGCGTCGAAGATGGATGGGCGATCGCGAATGTTGGCAGGGAGGGTGTCTCTTGAAATATCGGGAGGAAGCTCCGGAAGATAGGACAAGGTGAAATCGTAGTTCTTGTCGAGGCCGGTGAGGTCAATTACGGGGCGATGGCTGTTCTGAACCTGTTGACCTAAAAACCACGCGAGGTAGGACATAGGGACCCTTACGCCAACAACGCCATCGGGAGTAAAGTTTACCGGGATTTTGTAGTCCTGGGGGCTCTCGTTGACCTTCATCTTCGACCCGGGGGTATCCAGCATCAGCGCGTAGACAGGGCCTTCCTTTGTTTCGATGTGGAACTTCAGATTGAAGCGGTCGGCGAGCAGATTCTGATACATGGTGTGGAGATCGTCGATATTGTAGGAGCCGTCAGTCTTGGCTTCTACGTTGTAGCGATCGGTATCGAGCCAGTCGGGGCCTCCGGTGATCTGACGCATGGGCACTTTGTACATCAGGCTGATCATGAGCTTCACAGGGATGTTTTGAGCGGTGTACCCATTACCTCCAGGCAGAGCCTTGATGCCTCCGCTGGGATCGTCCTGTTTTGAGAGTCGAATGGCCGCGACGTCGAAGGTGAGGCGGGCGGGTTTATCTTGCGCATGAGCGAGAGACGCAGGCAGCAGGCAGATTGCAGCCACGATTAGATATGGTCTGCGATTGATCATGGAATGCCTCGCATGAGAGCGAGCATCGCTTTGGTTGCGGCGAGGAGTTCGGCTTCAGTGACGTCGCGAACGATTTCGGTTTTGCCAATGGCGGTGGGTAGAACGAAGGAGCGGATGCCGCTGCGGTTCTTCTTGTCGCGTGAGGTGAGGGCTACTAGTTTTTCGCCAGTGGCTTTGAAGTGTGGCAGCGGGCCGTAGCGGAGGATCAGGTTTACGATGCGGCCTGCATCCTTTTCACTGATGGTGTTGCGCGCCACTGCCACGCTGAGCGCGGCGATTGAGCCCCAGGCTACGGCTTCGCCATGGAGGAGCTGCTTGTAGTTGGTGGCGGCTTCGATGGCGTGGCCGACGGTGTGGCCGAAGTTGAGGATCATGCGGAGGCCGGATTCTTTTTCGTCTTTGCTGACGACATCGGCTTTGACGCGGACGCTGGCGGCGACGACGCGGGTGAGAGCGGCGGGTTCGCCTGCGAGGATGGCTTCGGCGTTTTGCTCCATGTAGCGGAAGAGCTTTGCATCGTAGATGACGCCGGCTTTGATGGATTCCTGCAGGCCTGCGTGGAGTTCGGCGGCGGGAAGAGTGCCGAGAAGATCTATGTCGGCGAAGACAGCTTGCGGATGGTGGAAGCTGCCGATGAGATTTTTTCCTGCGGCGAGATTGACTCCGGTTTTTCCGCCGACGGAGGAGTCGACCTGCGCCAGGAGCGTCGTCGGGATTTGGACGTAGCGGACGCCCCGCATGTAAATGGCAGCGAGGAAGCCGGTGATGTCGCCGAGGACTCCGCCACCGAAGGCGAGGAGGAGCGCGTCGCGGTCGGCTCCGGCGTGGGAGAGCTGGTCGGCGAGGGCTTCGACGTTGGCGAGGCGTTTGTGGCGTTCGCCGCTCGGGAGAAAAAGAACGGTCGGGGCTTCTTTGTCGTTTTTTGGAAACGATGCGAGGAAGGGTTTCGACCAGAGAGCCCAGATCTCCGGCGAAGTAATGATGAAGGGCCGGAATGGTTTGTCTTTGCTGATTCTCTGCAGGCGCGAGTGGAGGGTGCGAAGTAAATCTGCGCCTATGGTGACGTTGTAGTTTGCGGAGGGCGTTTTGACGGCGATGACTGTCACGGTATTTCGATGGTAACGCACGGTTGTAAGCGATGAGTTGTGTGAGCACTCAAGGCTCAAAGCTTATGGCTCCTGGCTCTTGTAGCATTGAAGGATGGATCGAGTAGATTTTCTGGTGATTGGGGCGGGAATTGCAGGGTTGAGTGCGGCGATTCGGTTAGCGGATTCGGGATCTGTATTGGTGGTTACGAAGGAAGAGCTGGCAGAGTCGAAT
>Ga0116129_1000031_pt1 | contig 105096 bp, 75 predicted proteins | sample June2015DPH_17_2_FD_89732 | JGI IMG/M metagenome (GOLD analysis project Ga0116129, IMG submission 89732) | Peatland microbial communities from SPRUCE experiment site at the Marcell Experimental Forest, Minnesota, USA - June2015DPH_17_10 | ecosystem: Environmental > Terrestrial > Soil > Wetlands... | reverse complement strand
GCTGGCTGAGATGGTATGACTTCCTCCGGTGAGGCTTGTCAGCATGATCTGCGCGGTGTTTCCGGTGAGCGCGATACTCTTGGCTTGCCCGCCATCGACAGAGAACGCGACGGTGCCGGTGGGTGTTCCGGTCTGCGTGGAGATCGTCGCCGTGATGGTCACGGTTTGACCGAAAGCTGCCGTGCCGGATGGACTCGTCTGCGCGAGAGAGGTGGTGGTGACTGACTGATTCAGGCCGGTGCCGGTCAGCGTCAGGCTGGGTGAGGCCGTGTTGGCGGCATTGCTCGAAAATGCGAACATCTCGGAGTAGTCGCCGACCACGGATGGCGAGAATACCGCAGAGAGGACGCAGGCAAAGCCCGGAGCGACTGTGCCGGAGTTGACGCATCCTGTGCCCGACGGAGAAGTAACGGTGAATACTCCGGTGCTACCGGTGGAGACATAGGCGGGATTGCCGAATTTGAGCAGCTGATTTCCTGCGTTGCCGATATTGCCATTCAACTGCGAGGTGGAGGTGTTGATGTTCGCGCGGCCCAGCGGGAGTGTGCCCTGCGCACGATTGATCGCATAAGCAGCGGCATTCGCGCTGTCCACCACATAGAGGTTGGCGGAGCTGTCAATCGCAACTCCGTAGGGTGCAACGACGGTAGCGCCGACTACATATTGATCGTTGGTATTGAAGATGGGCGACTCGAAGGGGATTTTGAGCAGCCGGCCATTGCCACTGTCAGCGACGTAAAGGCTGCCGGAGGCGTCGGTGACCAGGCCTGAGGGATGCGAGTAACCAGTGCCGACGTTGAGAGTCTGCTTGCCGTAGTAGGTAATCTCAGTTACGGTGTTCGCGGTCGTATCAGCGATAAAGAGGTTTCCGGAGCTATCGGTCGCGACTGCGATTGGAGCGGTGAATGTGGATTGGCCGGTTGAGTTCAGCCCAATCTGACTGGTTGCGCTCGAACTCGGGATTCCGGCCACAGGGCCCAGCCGCAGCACTTGGTTCTTGGTGCTGTCAGCGATGTAGAGGTTGCTGTTGAGATCGGTCGCGATGCCGAGATCCGTGCCGAGGCCGGTGGCAATCACGGTTTGCGCGCTGCTCGTCAGCGTGCCTGCGAAGTTGGGGACCTCGACGACGCGTCCGTTGCCGGAATCTGCGATGTAGAGATTCCCGGCGTTATCCAACGCGACTGATGTTGGCTTAAGCAGGCCAGTACCGATCGAAGTTCCGGTGCTGGAACCGGCCGGGTAGAGGTAGACGGCGTTCGCTCCGGCATCTGCGATATAGACATTCTGCGCAGAATCGACAGCGATGCCCTGAGGGTTTGAGAAGCCGCTGCCGATTGCGCTCAAAGTGCCGGGATCGCTAGTCTGCGCGGCACCGAGGCCGATACCCGAGAGAGACGCGGTTGCGATATTGGCGCCGCTGGAGGTTGTGAGGACGACGGCTCCCGTCTGCAGTCCGACCGCGGACGGCGTGTAGTTGACGTTGAAGTTGCAACTGTTGCCCGCAGTGAAAGCTCCGGGCGCGCATGTACCGGCTGTATAAGAGAAGCCGGAGCCGGTTCCAACAGGAGTGATCGCGGCGACTGTGACGCTCGTGGTGAACTGTACGGTGAGCGTTGCGGCTGTTGCGGAGACGGGCGTTCCCAGCGCGGCGGAACCGAGATTGAATGCTCCGATCGCAGCCACGTTCAGGTTAGTTTGCGTAGAGTAGCCGGTGTAGTACACGTCTCCGAGGCCGTCCATGGCTATACCGTTGGCGGAATAGCTGTTGAGAAAGGTGAACTGCTGGGTTGGCTGCGCTACCCCATTGACCGCAGGCATCTCCAGGATCGCGTCAGGCGTGGCCGCATTCGTGATGTAGAGATTTCCGTACTGATCCGTCGTGACGCCGGCGGGATTGGTGAGGCCTGTACCGATGGTTGTATAGCTGGTGGCTCCGGCAGCGATGTAGTAGACGCTGGTGCCGTCCGCGTAATAAACATCGCCCTTCGGGCCGACAGCGATCTGTCCGTTGTTGGTTTGAGGCAGCCCTGTGACGACCACAGTCGCGGTGTAAGCGCCGCCTCCTGTAGGGGCGAACTTCAGGATGGTGTTGCAGGTGGTTGCCGCGGAGCTTTGATTGCAGACGTTGTCGCGTTCGTCGATGATGTAGGCGTCAGGACCGAGGCCGTTGTTGGTCGATTGATCGAAGCCGATATCGCTTGCCTGCAGATAGTAGCCTGTGGCGCCTGCTCCGTTTCCGAAGGCAAGACAGGGCGATGCCGGAGTCGCGGTGCAGGTAGGCAGGCTGCTGCTGTCCACAGTGCCCGTGGCATAGGTGCCGTTTAAATAAGGCACTTCGATGACGCGGCCGCTGTAATTGCTGGAGACATACACGTTGTTGTATTGGTCGACGGAGACACTGCGGCCGCCGCTGAGGCCGGAGACGAGCGCAACCGGAGTGGTGGATCCTCGCTGCAGGCGGTAGGCGACGTTGTCGGTCTGGCTGACGTAAAATGCGTCGCCGAGATTGTTCGCCGCGATGTGACCGGCATTGCCGTTGATGTTGACCAGCGTCGTTGCCTGGGAGATTACGGCTGAGGGGACGGTCTGCGCGTGTGCGTTTGGCAGCGAGCCTGCTGCCAGAAGACCGAGCAGAACAGAACGGACGATTCGGAACCCGATAGTGTCGCCAAAGCCTGAGAATCTCTGCTTCGCGATGGCCCTTGAGACTGTATTCATAATCCAACTCCAAAGTTTGTACTGCTATGGGGCATTACGCGCCCCTTGATGACGGTGGGTGTTCCCGTCGTCTCATGATTTTTTTGACACTCAAAATGAAATGACAAAGAACCAAGTCAGGAAATGCAACTCCATGCACTTTTGAAATACGGAACCATGTTCATTTTTTTGTGACCCAGAAAATACAGACAATGCGCTACAACAGTCAAGAACAATCTTGCCAGGTGAGTTCGATGGGCTAATTGGTCAGCACAATCGTAACGACCGATTGAGGTGGTAGAGAGATTCCGGTCGAAGTGAAGGCGCCAAGATTGGCCCAACGCTCGCCGGTTGCGATGGGCGTGGAGAAGGTACTGCGATATACAGTCGAATTGCTGTAGACGATGTTTGAGAGATTCAGCGCAAGGCCATCGGTCGCGGTAGAGGAGACGTTCATTGCGACGATCACGGTGTTTTTCTTGTCCGTGCTTTGGTAGACGCTGATGCGTTCGTCGGTATTGTCGACGGTCGCGTTGTAGCGAACATAGCCGGGACGGATAAAGTAGCTGAAATGCTTGAGAGCGTAATACGAGTCGTTGTAGCTCCAGCCCTGCGGAAAGGCCCATGAGGACGGCGTGGACGGATCGTCGATGTAGAGAACGCCCTCCTGATCCGATGCCTGACCATTGGCAAGCGTGCTGGGCCAGGCAAGTCCCCAATAGAAATAGGCGTTGTCGTCGGCGACGGTGAGCGCGTTGTGGATGTCCCAGGCATTGTTGAAGCCGGGCGAAGAATAGTACTCGGTCTCAAACTTGAGTTGAGTAGGATATGCTGCGTTCAGATTTGTGAGTGCCGGCAATCCGGTGTCGGGATTGGGAGAGGTCGAGCTAACGTTATAGAGATGATGCGCGTAGGCGCTGACCTCTGACGTGGGGATCTGCGCGGCCATATCGATAAAGTTGACCGCGCTAAAAGTCTCGGGACCGATCATCATCGGAGGCGAAGTCAGGGTCTGGAGCTGTTTGTAGACAGCGTCGAAGGCCAGGCCGTAGCCGGCGTAGTTGGCGCCGTTGTAGGTTGCCTCGGTAGGGTTGAATCGGCAGGAGACATATGTAGCGGTAAAGTCAGGTTCGTTTTGAATTGAGATGTAGCTCGGGTTCACTCCCAGAGATGCGTAAGCGATGAGCGAGTCATACCAGAATTGCGCGAAACCGTTGTAGTTGTAGTCACCATTGACCATGTTGAGGGTACCGCCGATAGTGCTTCCATTGCTCTTGATCGATGCGGGCGGTGTCCACGAACTCATCACGATGGTGAGCGGGCTTCCATGAGCGGCATTGGCCTGCGCGACGACGAGTGGAGTGTCGACATCGAATGTGGCGGCGTTGCTTCCCGTATAGGCGTAGTAGGAATTCTGAACACGCAGGAAGGTCAGGCCCAGACCATTTGTGGGATCGAAGAGGGCGGAGTAGATCTGCGACTTATTTGGATGGGAGTCGAGGTAGTTGGCATAAAACGCCTCGGCCCCGCCAAAGCCAGCTATCGTTTGATTTGCGGTTGCAAAGCTGAAGGTACCGTGCGCGGTGATGGTGAGCGGAGGAGTAGCCGACTGGACTACGAGCGCGACGGCTGCCGAAGTGCTGGCAGTAAAGCCGGTGGCCCCAGAGTAGCTGGCGGTGAGGGAATGGTTCCCGACGGCTAAGGTGGACACGGTAAACGATGCAGCACCGCCGCTGAGCGCAGCCGTGCCGAGCGTAGTTGCGCCGTCAAGAAAAGTAATGGTGCCGGTTGGAGTGCCGGTGGTTGCAGATGTGGCCGCAGTGAGAGCGATATTGGCTCCCGCGGTTGCAGGATTCGGCGAGACCGTCAGCGCTGTCATTGTTGCGACGGGTGGCAGTTGATTGATTGTGAGAATGACCGCAGTCGACGTGCTTGCAGCAAAGCCGGTGGCGCCCGCGTAGCTGGCGGTAAGGGTGTGGCTTCCGGCCGCTAAAGTTGATATGGAAAACGACGCTGTGGAGCCGCTGAGCGCAACCGTCCCGAGCGTAGTGGCCCCATCAAGAAAAGTGATGTTGCCGGTGGGAGCGCCGGAGCTTGCGGATGTGGTCGCAGTCAGAACAATGTTGGCTCCCACGTTCGCTGGATTTGGCGAGACGGTGAGGGTTGTGACAGTTGCTGGGTTGGTCGGTGTGCCTCCTCCTCCTCCCGAACCGGAGCCTGAACTGGCTCCGCTGCATCCACAGATGAGGCCCACTGCGGGGAAAAAGAGGAGGGAAGCAAAAGCGATTGGCCGGAATGTCATCGGGGACCCACGAAGTTTGGTTTATTTTGCGCTGACAAATATATCCATCGTTACCTGGTTCGTCAAACTGCGATCCGTTTGAGCGAAGGAGTTATGCCATTCGGAGGCTCGCCTCAGACGCGTTCGCCAGCTGTCGGATCCGCCAGCACAAGAACGCCGAAGCGATGCCAGGTGAGCTGCATGGCCGCTCAATTCGCTGCGATCACAATCGATTCGGGCTTGTTTGTTCCGTCGATTGGGAAGCACACGTAAGCTTGCATGTCTTACTGAGAATCGAGCCCATTAAAAATTCAGGCCCGCACATCGGCGCAGCTGAACTTGCTGTTTGGAGGGCGACGAAAAAGTTTGTTCTTGACTGCGATAGCCGTGGCTGTGTATTTTTCTTCTTCGCAAAACAAGTCAGAGAGCTTTCGTTCCAGGAACGACCGGAGAAGAATCAATATCCGGCAATAAGCAGGTTCATTCATTTTGACTATCAAAATAATAATGACGGAAAAAGGTATCCGGAATTTCAGCGGCAAGAGATGGATTCGGCAGGCTCGAATGGGAGCCGGAGAATCTTCGATGCGGCAGACGGAAAACCTCGCATCACGGGCAGTAGAGACGATCTTTGGAGGAAACACATGGTAGGCAGCATGCTTTGGAAGGCACTTGGGCGCAAGACAGAGTTGGGGACTATCCGCGATGAACGATGGCAACATGCTACGAAGTCTGTCCGCCGGCTGATCGTCTTTAGCGCGGCGCTTGGAATTGCGGCTCCAGCGGCTCAGGCGGTTTCGAATTATGTGCCGCCGGTAGTGACGACGGCGTCGACCACGCTTTTCAGCAATGGCTCGACATCGATCGGTCCTGGGCAGGTAGCGGTCGATAAAGCCGGCAACGTTTTCTACATCAACCATGTCAGCCCTTTTACCTTGTACGAGATTCCCTACGCGGCGCCTGCCGTGACCGTTACGACGCCGGTACCGCTGATCACGGGCCTTGGTCAATTTAACTCGAACGGCGTTCTCGTGGATTCGAATGGCAATCTCTGGGTGGCCAACGGCAACGGCACGGTAACTGCATCAGGCGGCTCAACCGAGTACATCGGCTTGATCGAAGTTCCTGCTTTGAACGGCATCCCGAATACGGGGGCGCTTACCGCAGGCGGGGAGACAGTTACCGCTATCGCAGCGACTAACTGCACAGCAACCTCCACTATGCCCTGCGTATGGCAGGACAACACGTTCGCAACCAACATCACGAACTTTTATGTGCAGCCGAGCAGCCTCTCTATCGATGGCTCCGGCAATATTTACTTCGTGGACTACTACGACGGAAACACAAACGGCGCCCACAACCGCATTGTGAAGTTCAACCTCTCCGCTCCAGGTACGGGCACCCTCCTGGCAGACAGCCTTACGAGCAACAACAGCGCGCAGATCGCACTGGACGGAGCAGGAAACCTTTATTACGCGGACAGCGTAACCGGCGGCGGCAACGGCAAAGTTTCACTGGTCAATGGAGGAACCCTGACGACGGTAGGGACTTCGGCGACACTTTCGTTTGCAATGCTCACCAGCGTCACGGGAATCAGCTCGGACTCGTATGGCAATTTGTACATCGCCGGCATGAACAGCAGCTCGGCGCAGCAACTCTCCGAAGTGCCTTTTGAAGGCACGGCGGCTAACTTTGGCGATGAGTTCGGGATCGTGAGTGGGCTGGCGAACTCGATTACCTATGGCGGCAGCGTCGATGCCTATGGCAATTACTACTACGCGAGTTTCACCAATATTCAGCAACTGCAGATCAATGGATACAACTTCGGTGCGGCGAACGTCGGCACGCTGTCGACAGGTCCGACTCTCACGCTTTATGCGAATGCTCCGCAGACGATGTCGAGTTTTTTCATCACCGGCTCGCCGACAAGCAACACCAATGCCGCGTTGTTGCAAAGCTTTCCTTTCTCCGGCACCAAGTCGTTTGCAGGTGGAAGCACATTGAACGCCGGGTCGACTGGAACTATCGTCATGAACTTCCAACCGATCCATCCGGGGCTGCTGAAGGGCTCATATACTCCGCGCAATGGCAGCACCAACGAAGCGATTATCAATTTGCAGGGTGTGGGCACGGGACCGCAGCCGGTGTTCCTGCCGGGTGTCGCCTCTTCCCTGTTCTCGGCTGCAGCTACCAGTTCGACGGCAACGACGCCTGTGCCGCTCAACGGGCCGGAGGGGCTCGCAGTCGACACGTATGGCGATGTCTTTGTGGCTGACACGGGCAATGACAAGGTGGTGGTGGATTGTCTGGCGACCACGACAGCCTCAGTTGCAGGCAATGGCTCGGTCAGCAACAGCTTCTGCGGTGGCACGGGATATCTTGGCTCCGTCGTTGAGCTGGGGACCGGCTTTACCAAACCTGCGGCGATCGCACTGGATGGCGCCAACAATCTTTATGTGGTCGATACCGGCGCCAATTCCGTGACGGAGATCCAAGGCGTCAATCTCGCTTCGACTACGCTGGCGACCGCGACTACCGATTTTGGAAGCACTCCGCTGAGCTCGCCGAAGGGCATTGCGGTCGACGGATACACCAACGTGTATATCGCCGATAGCGGGAACAACCGCATTGTGAAGGCACATCAGTTTGGAGCGCCTGCTACGGACAACACGGTGTATGTCTCCAGCACGACGACGTTCGGCGGGACAGCGCTGAGCAACCCGACCGGCCTGGGACTCGACTCTGCCGGAGACCTCTTCATCGCTGATACGGGCAACAATCGCATTGTGGAGTACACGCCGCTTGGCGTTGCGAGTGTTGTGACTACGACGGGCATAACGCTCAATGCGCCGACCGACGTCAAGGTTCTGCCATCGGGCATTCTGGTCGTTACGGATGCTGCCAATGACGTTTCGGCGATCTCGAATGGTACTGGAGTTGCGCTGTCGATTGGCACGCTTGCACCCAACAATCCTCAGGGCGTTGCCTTGGATCTGGCTTCCAACATCTACATCTCCGACACTGCCGGCGGACACGTGTTGGAACTGGCAATCAGTTCGCCAGCTCCGAACAGCTTCCCCTCTACTGGTCAGGGCAGCTCGAGCCTCTCTGACACAACGATGGTAATCAATACCGGCAACGCGGCGCTTACCTTCTCCAGCGCGCCGGCGATCGACGCGGGCGACATCAACTTCGGCGTTGTGGGCACGTGCATGGCGAGTACTTCCCTGGCTGCGCAAACCGGCTGTACGGTGGTGACCGACTTCACGCCGCACGCTGCCGGCTCGTTGACCGGAACGGTGACGCTTGCGGATAACCAGCTCAGCTATACGCTCAACACAAGTACTGCAACCGAGACGGCGACGTTCGGGACCAGCGGAACGCAGGCCATCGCTCTCAGCGGGACCGGCACGGCAGCGGCAGCATCCGCGGCCACACCTACGTTCTCGGTCGCGGGGGACACGTACTTGTCGGTCCAGTTGGTGGGGATCTTCGATACGACTCCGGGCGCGGTGATTTACTACACCACGGACGGGAGCACCCCGACAACCAACTCCTTGTCGTACTCCGGATCTGTCACCGTAGCGGTTACAGAAACGATTAAGGCCATTGCTGTTGCTCCGGGTTTCTCCAACAGCGCGGTTGCGACGGCGGCCTACACCATCAACCTTGCCGGGACGAAGTTGCCGATTGTTGTGAGTCAGCTCTCGTGGATCGGAGCGATCACCAGCGGCGGATTTCTTGCCGGCGGCAATCCGACCGGCGGAAGCTTTGCTGTAAATCAGCAGGGCAACATCATTGTGAGCAATACCTACGGCAGCGAGATTCTGATGTACAACGGGACGACCGGTGCGATGACGACGCTGTCGCCTGCGAGCGGTTTCAGCAATCCTGGCGGGGTTACGATCGACAGCCAGAACAACATCTACATCTCGCATATTTATAACTCGCTCATCTACAAGATTCCCTATGTGAACGGCGCGTACGCGGCCATAACCGACCCGAGTTCGTCTCCGTATCCGCCGATCTGCACAGGGACCGATACGGCCGAATGCCAGTTTGCCAATGCTGGAAGCAGCAACACTGTGAGGGCGATGGCGTTTGACTCAGCGGGCAACTTTTACATGGTGACGGCGCCTTCCTCATCCGGAGCTACCGCCATCTATGAGTGCAGCGTGGCTTCGTGCCTTCCTTCGGGAGTGGGAACGCTGGTTTACTCCGATACGAACACGGTCGGTTCGATCGCAATTGACCCATGGGGCGATCTGTTCTTCACGGATGCTGTGTTCACGAACCTGGGCAATGAAGAGAGCACGAACTCCGCGCTGAATGAACTAACCTACACGCCCGGAACCGGGTTTGCTTCGACACCTATTGTTCTCGAGACCTATACCGATGCGACTCCAGGCAGCTTCGACGACTCGCTTGGCGCTGTAGGAACTGACGCAAACGGCACGGTCTACTATGCGACTCAGTTCAACGGAATGTATGCGCTGCCGAACAATCATGGGAGCATCAACACGGCGAATATGTATGGGATTTCGCCGCAGGGCGCCAAGGGGATGACGCTCGACGCTAACGGCAACATCTACATTGTGGCCTTTAACACCAGCAGCGACGCGGTCGGAAAGATACTGGTCAACAATGTAGCCGTTCCCGCAGCGACGATCGGGACTTCCTCAACTGCAACCAACGTTACGGTGATGGACAACTCCGCGGGTTGCTCCAACTCGCCTGTCGTAACAATCTCCGCCGCGGAGAATGGAAGCTCGACAACCGAGTTCTCCGGCGTTACGACCGGGACGTGCGCAGGACAGGCAGCGGGGTCTGATTTTGCCGCGACAATCACCTTTACCCCAACGGCGACAGGCACTCGCAGCGCAACGCTGACCGTAGCAGATACGGCCAGCGGAGGTGTTGGTGTAGCGCTGGTGAGCGGTATGGGGAACGCTGTTCCTACGCAGTCGCAGACCATCAATTTCACAGCGCCCATGACGCCGGTGACATACACAACTACGCCAATTGCGCTTTCGGCAACGGCAAGCTCAGGCCTGCCTGTCGCCTTCAGCGTTCTCTCGGGCCCTGCAACTGTGAGCGGCAGCACTCTAACGCTTACAGGAGTTGGGACTGTAGTAGTTGCCGCGAATCAAGCAGGTAATACGACCTATTCCGCGGCGCCGGAGGTCATGCAGAGCATCGCGGTCAACCAGGCATCGCAGACTATTTCCTTCACGGCGCCCACCACGCCGGTTATCTACAACACCACGCCAATTGCGCTTTCGGCAACTGCAAGCTCCGGCCTTGCTGTCACCTTCACGGTCGTCTCTGGTCCTGCGACCATCAGCGGCAGTTCGCTGACGATCACCGGGGTTGGGACGATTGTGATTGGGGCCAATCAGGCTGGTAACACGACTTATTCTGCAGCGCCCCAGGTGACACAGAGCATCGTGGTCAACCAGGCGTCGCAGACCATTAGCTTCACGGCTCCGGCTTCGCCGATCGCTTATAGCGCTACACCAATCGCGCTGTCGGCAACTGCGAGTTCCGGACTCGCCGTTACCTTCACTGTGACTTCCGGTCCTGCAACTGTCAGCGGAAGCTCGCTGACGCTTACGGGGACGGGTACGGTGGTCGTGACCGCGAACCAGACAGGCAATGCTTCGTATGCGGCAGCGCTCCCGATATCGCAGAGCATCACGGTCACCTCGCTGGGAACCGCGGCGACGCCAACCTTCACTCCGGCGGCCGGTACGTATACCTCCGCGCAGTCGGTCACTCTTGCCGATACGACCGCGGGGGCGGCGATCTACTACACCACGGACGGAACGATTCCGACGACCGGTTCAACCATGTACAGCACGCCGATCCCGGTGACGGCGACAGAGACGATTCAAGCGATTGCGGTAGCCGCCGGTTACGCGAATAGCGCAGTCGCTTCAGCCGTCTACACCCTCAACCTGGCGCCGTCGAGCTTCACCATTGCGCTCAATCCCGGATCGCTGACTGTGGCATCCGCCACGCAAGGGACCGTTAGCCTCACAGTGACCCCGCAAAACGGGTTCAACACCGCTGTTTCGTTCGCGTGCTCCGGACTTCCTTCCGGCGCAACGTGCACGTTCACTCCGGCAACCGTGACGCCAACTCAGGGAGCGGCTACCACGGCACTTACGATCTCCGCTCCCGCATCATCCGCAACTGCTCGTAACCACTCCAGACCGATGTTGCCAGGGACGACGCTCGCGCTTGCTCTTTGTTTCCTCGGATGGAGAAAGCGTCGGAGTCTGCAGTTGATATTGGTGGTAGCGATCAGCGTAGTCGGTCTGGGCCTGCTCTCTGGATGCGGCAGTTCCATCACACCGTCGACAACAGCGACGGTTACGGTGACTGCCACATCGGGTGCTCTGCAACAGACCGCATCCTTGTCACTGACGGTGCAGTAAACGCACCTAACCACTAACCGTTCTATCGACTCATCGCCGTAGGCGGATGGCCCGAGCGAGGTTCTGAGGTGTACGGATTTTTCGTGCCTCAGACGCTGCCCGGGCCATTAGTGTCTTTGGTTGCGATGCGGATGTGGAGGGATTCGCCGATTGGCGCTCCGGACGGCTGAAAGCTGCAGGAAGATCGCGTTGCGTTCACGCACAAAAATACCCGCCTTCGCGGCGACAAGGCGATCGCGAAGATGGGTATCCCGGTTTTTGCGATTACTTTAAATGTGGCGGGCGATTCAGTTGGAGATGCCAGAGGGTTCAAAGCCTGGCTGCGCTCTGTCTTGTGACTCAGGAGTCTCAGTTTGAGCGGACGGGGCTACAGGATCGTTGTAACGACGGTTGCGGACATCCGATTTTCCGGAGCCACGGCGATCGGCAGGCGTGCCTCTGGAAGAGGGATTTCGGCGGTCGATCACGAACTTCTTTTTAAACATCTCGTCCCAAAACTGATTCAACACAATGATAATGATGGCAAGTACTGGAATTGCAAAGAGCCACCAAATGGAGTGATTCATATTGATCCCTTCCTGAGGCCTGTTTTTGCACAGGAGATTCCCGCAACTCGTTGGGTTGCGACAAGATCAGGATGACATTGGCACGAAAAGGGACCAATCCCCTGTTTGGGTCAGTCGGTGTCGATGACCTTTGTTTTGTGTCTATGAACTGCGCGGCAGGTAACCGGATGACATACCTTCTCAGAAATCAAGACGCAAAGCCAACTGCATAAGGCGCGGATTGAGAGTATTGCTGAACTGTCCAGGGATGGCCTGCGTCTGGGGGTTTGCTGAACCTTGCGAATTTGCATTTGCGAAAGTAGCTGTATTGTTTACCGCGCCGAACTCGGAATGATTTTGCTCCATCAAGGACGTTGGCCCAACATTTGTTGAATGTTGTTCTGAGCCAGAAATAAACCCAATCTGGCTCCCAGAAGAGATGCCCTCGTATCGTAAATGGCGGCATCATCGTTAGCGGCGCCGGATGCGAGTTCTGCGTTTTGCGTTACACGCTGCGCACTCACGCGGGCCGCTTCGATTCTCGCCTTGAGAGCCTCGTCCACAACGGAGACGAGCTGTTGAAGCTGCTCAATCTTGTCGTAGGAGGCAGAGATCTGGATTGCAACATCCGATTCCGTCTGCTGTAACTGAATCTCCGCCATCTGGAGCTGGATCTTCGCCTGTTTGAGTTTCGCTTCTCGCGCGCCTCCGTCGAAGAGGTCATAGGTGAAGATACCGCCGAACGTTCCGAAGTTATGAACGAGAAACGGAACGCCGCTCTGATAGCTGTACCGTGCGAATCCGCTAAGGTCCGGTATGTAGGCGTCGTGTGCAGCTGACACTGCTGCTCTCGCCTTCTCTACCGTCTGCCTGGCGGCGAGTACTTTGGGGTTGCTAGCCTTTACCACGGCAATCGCTTCATCGCGAGAGGGGAGCACGGGCGACGGCCCCAGATCGTTACCATCAAGAATGAGGCGCGTACCCAGAGGCAATCCAAGCACATCATCAAACTGCATCGTCGCATCGTCAATCGCGAGTTGCTGTGTGAGCACGGCTTGTTGTCGATCGAGATATGCCGCGTGCGCCTGCAAAGCCGCGACATCAAGGGATTTGCCTTCGGCGACTGCTCGCTTACTCTCTGCTTCGACTACAGACGCAGCCGAAACAGATTGTCTCGCAGCATCCAAATGCGCCTGCGCGGTGAGCATATCGAAGTACATCTGATGCACGAGCAGCGAAGTCGAATTCTCCGCATCGGTTTCATCAATCTGTGCAGTTCGAACATCCGCGGCTGCGGCTCTATCGCCCGCACGTATCTTGAACATCTGCGTAAGAGGTTGGGTCAAACCAGTACCGCTGGTGTAGGCGCTCAGCGCTCCCTGGCCGATCAGCAACTGCTGACCGGGAATAGGGCCGGTCGCAGCAGAGCTTCCGAACGTGCCGGCGGGAATGATCACGCCCTGGAGCTCTGTTACGTGAGACGCTGTCGACAGATTGCTGATGTGCGGATAGTAGTTCGATTGAGCGATGGTTCGTTTCGTCTCGCTCTCGGCGACGGAAAGATGAGCCAATTTGAGGCGACGATTGTTTTGCATCGCCATGTTGACCGCTTTCGGAAGCGTAAGGGACACCGTGGGCCTTCCATCGTTTTGCGCAGTCGCGCAAGGAAGCATGGAGCAGCAAACTATCATCGCTGCGATGAGTGCGGTGCGATGCAAACGGCTGGTCAAGGTTTGGGATCTCTTCTCCATTTGAATCATGCCCCCTGGGCTTTGATAGAGGCGAGCAAATGTTTGTATTGAAGGTTCGCTGCTCCCATGAATGCGATAACGATCAGGCAGACAATAGATGCGCAGCCGAGGAGTAGAAAACAATCCGTAATCGCCAGAGTGAATGCCTGCTTGCGGACGGTCAAAGCGAGCAAGGTCGCTGCGCGTCCCATCGCGACATCAGGACTGGTTGCCTGGGCTTGCATGCCAGCCGTAAGAGCGGCGATTCTTTCGTTGGTAGCTAACGAACCCGGTTGAACATGCAGACCCAACACATTGGAGTGGAACTCCTCGCGGGTCTGAAGAAAATGCTGCATGAATGTGGACCCCACTTCACCGCCGAAGAGACGAACCGTCTGGAAGAAGCCTGCAAAGGTTAGAAGGTCGATGCCCCGGCTCATCGCACCCGAATTCAGTACGTCGAGGATGATCGAACCAACCAGGCCGTTAAACGCGAGACCCTCTCCTAATGCGAGGACCAGTTGGCTGGCCATAAAGTTCGTTCCGGACCAGTCGGACGAGAGGCCGGCGTTCATCAGGCATCCCAGCCCCATTAGCCCGAAACCCGAGGCGAGGATGATGCGATTGTCGATCCGGCCCAAAAGAAAGACAGCGAAGAGGCCGGCAAGGACCTGAGGAATGGCAAGCCACAACAACACGGGGCCAACCTCTTGGTTGTTGTAGCTCTGAACACTTGCCAGGTAGCTGGGAACAACGATGACAGCGGAGAGAAGCATGAACCGAAAGAAGATGAGGACAATCGCCAACAGCAATGGATTGCGGCGACGCAGAAATGGAAAATTGATCAGCGGGTTTGGTCTCGTGAAATGCCTGACCGCAGCACAAACCAGGAGAAATGCTCCGGCAATAACCAGGGCGACGAAAGTTCCGGAGTGCCACCAGTCCAGCCGTTGCCCCTGATCGAGAGCGCCATATAACAGCGCTGCTCCAGCGCTAAAGTACAGGAAGCCGTGCCAGGATGGCTTCGGTTGTCCGGGTTTCGGTTGAGGTAGCGGTTGAGGGGCGATCCCACGGTGTACGAAGAGCATCATCAGCGGTGTCAGTAGAGCATCTGTCCAGAAAATCCAGCGCCAAGACAGCGCGGTCATGAGCCAGCCTTCATAAGAATGGGCGATATGAGTTGAAACAACAATGTCGACGGCATAAGCGGCGATACCGTAAAGCGCATAGCGTTGCGGGATATTGCGGAGGATGAACGACAAGCTCAAGGGATAAAACGTTCCCGCCGTCAACCCGGCGAGCACCAGCAGGGTGATGAGCAACGAGAAATGAGCCACGAATGGCATAAGGAGACAAAGAATCGTGAAGATTCCGGCGCAGGCTAACAACACTCGACGCGGACCAAGCAGCCCGCCCAGATAAACCGAAAAGGGTCCGATGAACATCAGGCCCATGTTGTAGGAGGTTCCTATCCACGCGGCCGCGTCGAAATCAAGATGCAAGGCGCCTCGCAGGTCAGCTATACCGACGCTGAGCAACCGACCCAGGAATGTAGCCAGTGCAGCGCCGAGCAGTACTCCGGCGACCCCAAATATGGGACTATACGTTTGCGCTTTCTCTTGTAGCACCTCTGGCATGGAAAGAGTTACCTCCCGGTGGCGCCGCCGGATGGATGAATTGCAACCTCTGCGGAGAATCCTGGTCGTAACTGCGCAACATCGGGAGCCTGGTCCAGCGCGATCTTGACGGGGATTCGCTGAACAACCTTGGTGTAATTTCCCGTGGCATTGTCGGGTGGGAGCAGCGCAAACTGCGATCCGCTGGCCGGTGCAATCTCCAGGACATGGCCTCGGAAAGATGCAGAGGGTAGAGCATCAATCCGAACGTCGGCGCGATCGCCCTGACGCACATAGCCGAGTTGGGTCTCTCTATAATTTGCCTGGATCCAGACGCCACTTTGCACCAGATCGACGACCTGGACACCTGCTCCAACCAACTGGCCCGGGTGTACATGAAACTCCCCAACGGAGCCATCGGACGGGGCGAAGATCTTCGTATAACTGAGATTGACCTGCGCGACGGTAATGGCAGCCTTCCTGGCCTCTATTTGAGCGAGCAGCCCAGCGTCTTTCGCGTTCAACGCGGATCGCTGTTGCTTCGCCCCGGCGAGAGCCGCCTGAGCGCTTGCTGCCGCAGCCTGGGCCTTCGCCAGATCTGCCTGACGTCCCTGGAGACCTGCCACGGAGTTCAACCGCGCCGCCTGCGCCTGCTCGTACTGCTGCTTGGTCGCCGCTTTGTTGCTGAGCAGAGCCTGTTGGCGGGCGAACTCAGATTCTGCCTGATCAACAGTCGCTTGTGCTGCTGCAATGCCGGCATTCGCTGCGGCCACAGCAGCCCGGGCTTGTTCGATACCCGCCTCGGCCGCTGATACGCTTGCATCCGCAGCCTGCTTCGCATCTTGATTCCCCGAATATTCAGCTTTTGCGCCTTCCAGGGCGGCTTCTGCCTCCTTCACGATCGCCTGGTAGTCGGCGTCATCAAGTTCGACGAGCAGTTGCCCTGCCTTAACGGGTTGATAGTCATTCACAGTCACACGCCGCACCGTGCCACTGATTCGAGTGCTCAGAGGTGTTTGATCCGCTCTCACGTAGGCGTCGTCTGTCCTTTGGACTCCGGCCTCGGCCTCGGCGGTCGTCCAGCGGCTTCGGATGAAGAGAAATAGAATCACCGCGATGCCAAGCACCACGATTGGAATGACGATAGCGCGTTTCATCATGATTCAGGGCACCTCCATCGTGCGGTTCACATGGATTGGTCCTCAGACTCAGAGAGTTAATAGTAAGGACAGCATACAACGCCGGCTATTATATGTTCTGTTAGAGGGTGCCCTATTCGTCCCACAGCCGTTGACGGCCGCTTGAGCACCTCCAAAGATGTGTGTCCACGGAGCATTCGAAGTCCGGTACTGGAGACGCTATCCCGCACAATAGACACTGTGGCAAGCCTACTCCGCGACACAAGTTTTTAAATTGATCGCTGAAGGCCACCGAATGAGAGAAATAGCTGACTTACTTCGAATCAGCGAGAAGACCGGTGAGTACCACAAATACCGCCTCATGAAGCCCTTCAGCCTGATGAACACCCCCTATCTGTTGCGTTTTGCGATCAAAAGCGGCTTGGTTGCATCTGCACCTGCCGAATAATTCGGATGGATAGACTGGGGATTTTCCTAGGTGCGGTATTCGCGTCACTGGTTGAATATTCCTCTCAGCGTTAGTTGGGGCAGCGGTCTCCGGTTAGGTTGACAGTTTGGCACCCAATAATCCTAAGTCGTCTCCGAGAGGCTTTCACGTCCATGAAGGGAGCTTCGATGGCGTTAGGTCAGCAATTTGTAGCGGCCTTCGCAGCAATTCTTTCTTGCTTATTGTTCGCAGGTAGATGCAACGCTCAAGCGACATTACTTGCGGCCGAAACAAGCCCACCCGTGATGACTGGGTCGACTTTCGGCCCTGTGCTGGATGAGGGACGTGCGGATAAAACTCTGTCGATCGATCCTCAAGCCCAGACGACGAGTCCAGCACCTTCGACTGCTACGAACGAAGACGGCCACTGGCACGTCGCCGCAGTCCCATATCTTTGGTTTCCAGGGATGCATGGGACGATCGGCGCTCTGGGTCATAATGTCAGCGTGCACGTAGGCGCGACCGATATACTCTCCCACTTCCGTTTCGGGCTAGCCGGAATAACCGAATTTCGCCGAAATCATCTGGTGGCTCCGGTGGACTTCATGTGGGTGCGCTTGGGGGAAGATAAGGCGCTTCCGTTTCCAAATGTGGGTGCTCAATCTGCCGACATAAAGATGGCTGAATTGATATTGACACCAGAGATCGGCTATCGCTTGATTAATCATGAAAAGTACAAGATTGATGCTGTGACGGGGTTCCGATACTGGCACCTCGCGCAATCTGCAGACTTCAGTCCGCAGACAATTGACAACTTCTCCATCTCGCAAAACTGGGTCGCTCCGTTGGTGGGTGCACGGGTCCAGACAGCCCTCTCACCCAAGGTTGCCCTAAATGTTTTTGGTGACGTGGGCGGTTGGGGTGCCGGATCTCAACTGGAGTACCAGGTGGTTGGCCTTCTTGGCTACAGGCTTAACCCGAAATGGCTTCTGCAGGTTGGATACCGCTATCTCGATGTGAACTATCGCAGTGGTAGCACTCTCATGGACATCGCGATGCCGGGAATCATGTTTGGCGCGACTATAAAACTTAAGTGAGGCGCTTCAAAAGCGAACGTGGGTGATCGAATTCCGCGACGCAGATTGTAACGATCACAACAGTCGCCAGACATAAGACAAGTACCCCTTGAAAAGGCCGGCGTCGGCTATCCCGTCCCTGGCCACCATTTAGAATCAATGGCTTAGCGGTTGAGATGCATGCTGCGTGACTCATTCTGTTGCCACAGGTCCACAGACTCTAAGCCGCTCCAGATTTCACGAAGACCACGAAACGCCCGTCTGCAGATAACGAAGGCTGCCCGCAATTAGCCCCATTGCACCGGCTGACATTGACGGGCTCTTGTCCATCCGCTTTCAGAAAGACATCGCTCCACTCCACTGGGCCCGATAGAGCCTGTTTTGTCTGTCGTCGAACGGAAACCTGTTTGTCGCCGTAAATTCGCGTCCAGCCTTCAAGATTCTCGACCATCTGCAAGTCGGCACTTGCTGCCGCATCATATTCGATCGGCGTGACCTTGCCGGTGCTGATAGACAATATCGCCACCTGCGGATGGCTTCCGGCCCCACCTGATCGGAGCAAAAGCACGTTGTCCGGATCATCCATGCCGGATCCAACCAGCTTCGTAGGCCCCATGATTGAGGAAAGCTTCTTGCCGTCTCCCGATGCTGCGGAGAACAGCATCAGATCGCTGCCGTTGAGCGCCAGTACGTCGCTGCTTCCCAGTACGAAGACCGGCGACCGGTAGCTCCCTCTGGCGAGCAGATGGGTCGAACCCGAAATCAGGTCGGCAACCCACAAATCGCCCTTCACTACCTCGTCACCGGGGCCCTTCAAGGTGCCGGGACTATCAGAAATGCCCAGATATTTCAGCACGCGGTCGATAAAACCCGGCGAAGCCTTCTGCTTCGCGGAAGCAGTAGCCGGCTTCGGTGTCTGGGTCTGGCTTGCCGCAGTACCATTCAGGAATAATACAAAGCACACGGCCACAGCAAGCAGCCGCAGGCCCCGATCGTTCAAGTCCAGATCACCGCGGGCACGGGCGTGCGTTGGAATGCTCCGCGCTGAATAATACACAATAGATGTCGTCATAAGCCACGAGCCTTACCGGCGTGTCCTTTCTCGGAACCGTAAGCAGCATCCTGCGATCTGACGGTCCATACAGGAAGTAAGTCAGAGTCTCTTTGCTGTTCCAGACCATCCAGGCGCGCTGGCCATCCAACAATTTTTCATTAGTTGGCAAATCGGCGACCTGAGGCAGCTGCTGGGTGGAAATCAGTACACCATAGTTGACTGGTAGCAGCAGAAACTCGACTGCGACCAGAAACACCAGCGTAGCCACCACAAGCCTCGTGAACGGCCCCGCAGAGCTACGCAGTTCAATCGCCCGCCACGCGATAATAGCGGTTAGAAGCGTACCCGCGACCAGCCCACTGAAATAGAGCGTCAGCCTGCCGTCGCTAGCAAGCAGAACAGAAGTAATCCAATCATCCGGCAGTCCCCTTCGCAAAAGAAGGTTTCCAAATCCAAAGCACTTGCGCATGACTAACTGGATGAACACAACGGCGAAAACTATTCCTACAAACGCCAGGTACGTAGGATTGGCCCACAACCCGGCCAGCCATCGTCGAAGGCGTTCTCTAACAGAGGCCGGCGTCAACCGGTAAGGTATGTACCCAACTGCGGACAGCACAAGAACAATGATCAAAATGCTCGGTATAGCAGAAACCAGGTTAACCACGAACCGGCAACCGGCGAAAAGATACTTCTCGTCGAACAAATCAAGGTCCGTAGCCAGACCATAAGTACTCAATTGGAAGCGCAGCGTGAGGTATCCAACCAGGTAAAGCAGAAATGAACCGAACGCGGCGTAGGATGGCCATTTGCCCGCGATATTACCTAACTTTTCCGTGAAGCTATTCAAGAAGTCGCCCATTATTTTCCAGTCATCACGAACGGCGCCCAGAAGAAAGGGTGGCTGAACTCGGGTTGTGCCTTCACTGCCAGCAACGCCAACCTAGCGGCCTCCGCCGGTTCTTTTGTTTGTGCTTCAGTGTAGAAGGTCTTCATCCACAGCTTCGTGGAGGCGGCGCTCACTTCCCAGTCTGAGAGGATCAGCTCATCGGCTCCCGCATATAATAATGATCGCACCATCCCTACCAGTTCGCCTGACTGTGTCGCCTGTAAGCGGCCTGTCTCGCAGGCGCTCAGCACCACCAAGCTGTTCTTCTGAAGCGTGAGCCCGAACATCTCCGCGGCCGTAAGACGCCCATCGTCAGAACCCTCCGGCTTGAGCTGCAAATAAGACAGCAGCGGATCGCTCGGGTTGAACTGCCCATGTACTGAAAGATGAACGAGATTATAGTTCCCTACCCACGCTCCCACATCTGCCTTGCTCGCCGCGGCATCAGCGACGACCTTGCTGCGCCCCGGATATAGTGCGCCGATCGACTTCACTTCCTCCTTTGCGTCGTGAATCTCGGGATCCGCAACCGCCAACAGGTGCCCACTCTTCAGGTTCGGTTTCTTCCCAAGCGTTGCCAGCACGGTCGCGCTCGGCGCATAGGATATCTCGAATCGTTCTCCAAGATACCGTCCGTCTGCCGGATTCTGGAGCGTCTGAAACGGGATCGCCGTCAGCTCCTCCTGTGGAATAACGATCAGGTGATTGCTCTTGATAAATCCCGCCATAGGTTGAAAAAGAAACAGGTACAACTGCCGGGAAATCTCTTGGTCAAACACGGCGCCCCGAGTATCCCTCGGAGCCACAAGGCTGTCATGTAACTTTGCCGCCTTGATAGCCAGCACCCTATGCGGCAGAAGCACCTGCCTCACCTCGACGTCCGTACCACCGATGTGCCAGGCAATAAGACCCGAGTACATTACAACGAAGTAAAGAACGTCATAGTTGCCTTCGCCCACCGCTCGCTGCACATTCTCCAGCGTCACGGGCTTCGACGAAGTCAGCGTATTCAGCTTCGGAACTTCTTTGCTAATCCTTGCCTCGACCGCTGCATACTTCTGCTGCAAGCCTGTTATTTGCGTCTGAAGATCGACAATCTGTTGCTCATTCTGATCACGGTCCGCGCCTCCGGTCAGATTGAAGAGCTTCTCCTGCAGCGCCGCAATGGCCGCCCTCTGCGACTGCAGATCCGAAAAGAGTGCTCGCTCTTGCGGCGTACCCAAACTCAGCGGCCGGCTGGCAAGCAAGTCAGCCATGGCGCGCGAACGAGATTGCTCAAAGAGTGCGAAGGCTTCGCCATAACGCTTCTGTTGCAGAAGGATCAGCGCGGGATTGTAGTAAAACTCCATCTTGTCTTGCATGAACGCTCTGCGCGCTTCCTCGTCGCCAAGCTTGCGTCGGTCCTTTTCGAGCAATTCCACAGCTTGCAGGTCCTTTTCGAGGGACGTGTTTAGGTCGCCTTTCATCTGGGCCAGCGCGCCCTCATTGGACAAATCGACCGCGGGCAAATCGACCGCAGCGTTATCTGGCACATTCAATCCCTGCTGCCGCATGCGCGCCTGCCAGTCCTTGACCTCATTAACCATGCCCTCGCTAAGAGCCAGATTTTGCGGAGGCGCACCTGGCGACACAAAGTTCTCGTGCACCAGAACATCCTTCGGCTGTTTGGGGTTGAACGTCGGATTTGCAGCGAGGTCCTGGTCCCATTTCTGGGAATTCCTGATCAACGCCTTACGACCATCCACACTCAGTAGTAGTTTGCCGGCGATCTCTTCTGCCAGAAATGAATAACCCCGCTCCTGAGCTATGGCTCGCGCCTTCGTGTAGTCGTCCCCGGCTAGTTGTGTAAGCTGAAGGCAAACGTCGTACCCCCGCTTGAAGTCGCACCCCTCTGCATTCGTGAGATAGACATCGGCGCGATCGGAATAGCCCATGTAAACCCGATATTGGTCACTTACCTCGCCCTTCATAGCAAGGGCCCGGTCAAGAAAATCGGCGGCCGCAACAAAGTTGCCGCGCTTGGTTTCCACTTCTCCGGCATTATCCAACGCGTCGAAGTAAAATTCCTTGTTGCCGCAACTCTCCCCCAACCGCACAGCCTCGCGTGCATGCTCTTCCGCGGCGTCCATCGCGCCCATGTTCATCTCGGAGAAGGCCAGCTCGGAAAGTGCCTTGGTCCGGTAGTCCGGCCGCTTCGCCGCTTCCGCTGCTTTGGCTACATTTTGAAAGATGGTGACCGCCTGCACCCATTGGAGTCCATACCGCTGGATGTCCCCGAGTTTGATCGCACTCCACAGTGCGCCGCCATAATCGCCGCGCTGCGCGAAGAGCGCATAGCTGGCCTGCAACTGCGCCTCGGCCTGCGCCAGGTCATTGCGCGTTCTCACGGCATCGCCGGTAGTGCGAACATGATCCAGCCAGCGATCAATCAGCGCTATCCCACTCTTCTGCAGCTGAGCGGGATCACTCTGGACCTGCGCAACGACTGGCCGGGGCGCCGCGAGAGCAAGAAGCCACAGCAGCGCGAAGCGACGAAACCGTCTGGTCTTGGGCCCAGAGTCCATGTGAACCCTCCGGTGTGGCTACGCGAAGTAGAAGAGCCCGCTGCGAACTGTGCTGATACTGGCGCGAACAAAGTTTATGCCCGAGGACTCAGTTCATGCAAAGAAATCTATCCGCGTGCTTCCGCTGATCTCAACGGCGGCCTGTCTCGTACCGAAGCGATCCTCGATGGCAAAGCAAGACCCCGATCTTTGAGTGCGAGGTCGCCAAAACTCGCGTAAAGATGGTGGTTTTTTCTTGTGGGAGGTTTTTGCGTTTTTGCAGGGGGTTTTGGGAAAACGGGTGGTAGAACGTGGTTTTTTTGTGGTGAATTTGTGGTGGATTGTGGTGATTTCGTGGTGAATGGATGGTCGTATCTTGGGGTTGAAAAATACGCCACGGATTCTGGATTTATTTTTGGGGATTCCCGTTTGGGAATGGGTTCTTGGCCGCTGTGGGTTCAGAGGGAGGGTTCGGGCTCGGGCGAGAGAAGCAGGATGACCGGGTTGCGGTGGATGTATTGGATCTTCTCTTTGAATTTGCGGGTGGTGAAGACGTTGAAGTCGTAGTAGCGGGGTTGCCAGAAGTGGTTGCGTTTGCCCTTGAGACGTTTGGAGGACTCGCCTTTGATAACTCGGATGGTGGAAGAGAGTGAGTGGTTTTTGGACTCGCTGAGGAGGAGATGAAGGTGTTCGGGCATCAGGACGTACGCGTAGAGGAGGAAGTTGTGGGTGCTGCGGGCCCGTTCGATGACCTGTTCGAGGATTTCTTTGGTTTTGGGGATTTCGAGGTGCATCGGGATGGGGAACCAATTTCCGGCAGCACTTTCAATGAAACCGTGCGTCCTGCGAGGCGTCACCAACGTCTGCTACCTTGAATCGACCAAGTTTTTCGTGAGGGTAGAGCATGACGCGAATGTCGTGGGCAACACGGTGCGCTTTTGTTTTTTCCGGCGTATTGGCATCAACTTTAGTCACCCGGGCGCAGGTGAATCCCAACCTCTATGCGGGACTCAAGTGGCGTAATGTGGGGCCTTTCCACGGCGGCCGTATTGCCTCCGTGACTGGTGTCATCGGCGACTCCGGCACCTTCTACTTTGGCTCGCCACTGGGCGGAATATGGAAGACCACCAGCGCTGGCGTGACGTGGTTCCCCGTCTTTGATCAGGAGACAAGCGTCGATAGTGTCGGCGCCATTCAGGTCGCACCCTCCGATTCCAACATCGTTTACGCCGGTGCCGGCGACCCCATCGGCGGCAGCCTCGGCAACGGCATGTGGAAGTCCACCGATGCCGGCAAGAGCTGGCAGCATATCGGGCTCGAAGACACCGTGAAGATCGACAGTATCCTTGTCGATCCCGCCGATCCCAATCTGGTGCTTGCCTCCGCCCTCGGCGACACTACCCATCACGGCGGTGGCGTCTACCGCTCCACCGATGGCGGTCAAAACTGGACCAACGTTCTCAAACCCGACGGATACGACGGGACGCGCGACCTGCAGTACGCGTTCGACGAGCCCAACGTCATGCTGGCCGCTACGCAAGGCACCGGTGGCGAACGCGGCGGTGGTGGTGGCGGCGAGCGCGGCCCCCGGCCCCCAACCAAGCCTGCTCTGGGGTTCAAATCCACCGACGAAGGCAAGACGTGGACTCCGATCAAGATTCCGCCTTTTGAGGGTCGCATTGCGGTTGCGGTCGCCATGCACACCAAAGGCCAGCGCATGTACATGGTTGGCAACAATATCGAAAATGGCTCGGGCCTTTACCGCTCGGACGACGGCGGCGGCACATGGCAGCACATGGCAGGAAAGGACACGCGCATCAGCAACGGCCAGGGAAACTACAGTAGCGGCGTCTTCGTGGATTCGCAGAACCCGGACATCCTTTACACCATGAGTACTGCGATGTACCGGTCTATCGACGGGGGAGTGACGTTCGAACCCTTCAAGGGAGCGCCCGGCGGCGAAGACTATCATAAGCTCTGGATCGATCCCACCAACGGCCATCGCATGCTCGTTGGCTCAGACCAGGGCGCCAGCGCCACTCTCGACAATGGTAAAACGTGGAGCCTCTGGTACACCCAGACCATCTCGCAGGTCTACCACGTTGCCACGGACAGCCAATATCCCTACCGCATCATGGCGGCACAGCAGGACACGGGAGCAGTCATGATCAGCAGCCGTGGCAACTGGGGTCAGGTCAACTTCACTGACTGGAACCCGCTGCCCTCCTCTGAATTCGGCATCGTCAGGCCCGATCCCAAAGATCCAAACATCATCTACGGCGTCGGCTACGGCCCGGGTGGAGGCGGCAGTGGTCTGATCAAAGTCAACATGGCGACCGGGCAGTGGCAGAACGTCGCGCCCAACTTCGGCGTCGACTCCACAAAGTACATCGCCGGCAGGGACTTCCAGAAAAAATTCGACATCGCTTTTGAGCCCTCCGCTCTCTACGTCGCCTATCAGTGTCTGCTCGTCACACGCGACGGCGCTCACTCGTTCACCGCCGCCAGCCCTGATCTCACGATACCCAAGGGATCACCACCTATAGCCTGCGGTGCGAAGAAGCCCGAACCCCCGCAACCAGAAGAGACCACGCGCGGTGGTCCGCCCCCAACCCCACCCTCCATCAGCGACTTCTCAATCTCTACGGCTAAGCCGGGCGTGATGTGGACAGCAAGCAGCAACGGCCAGATCTACAACACCTTCGACCACGGCAAGACATGGAACAACGTCAGCAACATCTCCGACGTGCCGCCTCACTTTAGCTTCAACACCATCGAAGCTGGTCGTGACGCCAACACCGCCTATGTCGTCGGCCGCATCGCCGCCGAGCGTGGCGCAACACTTCCCGCCAACGAGAACGGCAACGTGCCGCTCATCTGGCGCACCACCGACGGTGGCAAGACCTGGGTCAGCATCGTCAATGGCCTGCCCAAAGACGAGCGCACCGGAAGTTGGGTCAACAGCCTGCGCGCCGATCCTCAGCAACCCGGCCTGCTCTTCGCCGGTACCGAGACCACCGTCCATGTCAGCTTCGACAATGGCTATCACTGGCAGCCGCTGCGACAAAACCTGCCCAGCACCTCCATCCGCGATCTCGACGTCCACATCGATAACCATCAGAACGATCTGGTGATCGGCACCTACGGTCGCGGCTTCTGGGTTCTCGACGACATCACTCCGCTGCGCCAGATCGCCACGAACGCCCAGGCCATCAGTTCTTCCTCCGTCTATCTCTTCAAACCTGCAGACGCCATCCGCGCCCGCATCAATAGCAACTGGGACCAGCCTTTCTCCATCGAAGTGCCCCACGCGACCAATGTTCCCTATGGCGCACTCGTCGACTACTATCTCAGCCGTGAACCCAGCGGGCCCATTCAATTGCAGATCTTCGATGAACACAACAATCTCGTGCGCACCATCTCCAGCATGTTGCCTCCGCCCATCGAAGACGCGATGTATCCCCACTACTGGCTCGCCACTCCCGAGTCGCGTGCCCTCAGCACGCACGTCGGTCTCAACCGCATCAATTGGAACCTTTACTATGACGACCCGCCCGCTCTTCGGCACGATCTCGAAAATCAGATGAATATGACGCCCGGCTCCGCCACCCCCGGTCCGCATGGACCGCAGGTGATCCCCGGCGTCTATACGCTGAAGTTGACCGTCGACGGCCAGGCCTACACAAACAAAGTCACCGTCATCAATGACCCCCGCGTCGGCCTGAACCCTGAACTGATGACAGCCCTGCGCACGCAGAACATGCTCACACTGCTATCGGTCGAGGGGATGAAGCAAAGCTTCGCAGGCCACGACGAGGTCGGCGGCGTCAGAAACCAGCTCGCGTCCCTGCTGCAAAGCAACCTGCCCGACGATGTCGCGAAACAGGCCAAGACGCTTGATGCGGACTTAGCAAAGGTCGGTGGCGTAATACCACCGCCCGGTGGTGGCGGCGCGAATCGTCGGCCTCCCGATCCCAACGCGATGCAATCCTTCGCAGATCTGAACAACTCATACAACACCATGGTCAGCATGATTCAGGTCGGCCTCGACATGACGCCCACTCCCACCCAGATCGCCACCTGGGAGAGTGACTGTGCTGACTACAACCGCACTCTGACCTCCTGGAACGCGATGCAGCAACAGATCAAAGACTTCAACGCGGTACTGACCAAAAACAACTTGCAGGAGCTCAAGGTTCCGTCCACCAAATTGACTAAGGAGTCATGCATCTTTAGTCCCGAACAAGGCAGGAAGGTGACCAAATGATCTCCCGTCACTCCGATTGAGGGCGAAGCGTGGCGGACATGAAGCGGCGCCCTTCTCAATGGCTGATTGATTGGGGCTAAAGGTCGGATCCGCCTTGCAAGTGAGAGTTCAAACGCTTTGCTCCTTCGGTCGGTAGCGAAGCCCTCGCCCGTGGAGGTAGATGCGAATCGCCGTGGCGGCCACGCTGATCAACAGCGAGATCTCAATAAAGACTTTCCCTCCGTCCAAAAGATCAGGATGTCCGTCTTTCAGATTGGGATCCGTAAGCATGCTGTGCAGAAACACCAACACAGCACAAGGAAAGACAAGATAATGCAGGCTGCGCCACACAGGTCGGCCGATCTGCTTTCTAAGCAGGGACGAGACCAATACCAGCACGATGAGATAAAGCGCACCCGCTCCGGCCAGGTTCAGCTTCGGCTGCAGATAGGAGTGAATGGGCCACAGCACATCCATCAATCCGAAATGTGGAGTATGCAGAAATAACAGGACCGCTGGGTGTGACAGCGTGAAGAAAACTGCGATATAAGCTGTCCACTGATGTAGCGTGAACACATTAATATGACGGTGCGGCCAATGCCTCACGGGGCTGTAGCGCAGTGACATCAGCATGCCCAACAGAAGATTCACTGTGACCGCACCCACAGCGCCAAGTCCAAGATACGAGCAAAGATCAAGCAGGGTCATCGCGCCAGCTTATCCTAGATGAAGCGCGTACTCGGTCCACTCATAGAGCGATGCGGCAAAGAGATGGACCAGAGCGCAGGCGCCTGCAAACAAGAGCGCGGATGCGCACAACATGTGCAGCCAGCAGGACGTTGGCATGGGTGCAAGTGCCGAATCACCCTGCAGTAGTCGCCCGATCCTCTGATCAAGTTCTTCTTCATGCGGCAAAAGACCGAGCGAGAGCGCAGACGCTCCCTCAGATGAAACAGTCCGTGCCGCGACTAACAATGTTTCTGCCAGCAGAATCGCCCGCGAAGAGCTACCCGAAACTGCGTCGTCGTCCGCTGCCTGCTCGGCTGCATAACGCCACCGCTTCAGCGATCCCTCCATCCGCAGATCAGAGAAAGCGAGCGAAGCCAGCACAAAGTGTTTCAGATTGTCGTGATGGTGCACATGCGCCTTCTCGTGCGCCAACGCGATCTCCAGCAGCTGCGGCGAAAATGCGGCGTTGTCCAGCAAGTGTTGCGAAAGAACAATTCTGGGCGAAAATAGTCCCACAACTGCAAGCAATGGATATCCATTCGCACAGATATGCGGCTTCACGTCTCCCACCAGAACAACGCGTTCCTCATCATGCCTGTGTGCGCAACGCATCTGTACCAGAAACCGAATAGCTCGCAGAAGCCCATAGAGGTATCGAGCGGTAACAAGCAACGCTCCTGTTACGCAAACGATTCCCACTCGCTCCCGCAGCGGATTTGTTTCCCCTCGAATGTACTGCGGCGCCACAACCAGCAGGGAAAACAATAATGCCAACACATGCGACGCAAGGGGTGCAACAAAGTAAATGCGTTCCCGAAACCGCGCAGACATTCGATCGACTCTTCTCTCTGCGAGCGTCATAACAAATCGAATCAGTAAATGAAGCGTGATCTGCATCACCCCCATGCTGAAGAGCACAAGGCAGACAAGCCGAAGCCAATAAGAGAGGAGCATCTAGTGCAGGCCTCCTTTTTTGGAAACATCCGTGGCATGCTGCTCTTTTGCCACACGCACTTTCTCCTCCAGCCGGTGCAATAAATCGGTATCGTAGCTCTGCACAGCGTCCACCAGAAAACTCAGCAAAGCGTCCTGGGTCATGCTCGAACCGGAAAACAATCGATTAACCATATCGCTTGCTCGTCCTCGTTCGAGGTCGTTCTTCGAGAACGCAGGACGGTAGACAAATGCGCGATCTTGTTTGCTTCGCTGCAGCAATCCCTTCTTGTACAGGCGGTCCAGCGTGGTCATCACCGTCGTATAGGCAAGTACAGTCTTCAAACCATCGCCCACCTGATGCACGGTCGCGCTCCCCATGCGCCACAGTACCTCCAACACTTCGCGCTCCCGTTCGCCCAACCGCGTCGCCGTCTGAGGGTTCGCCTCCGGCGGGTGCCACAGACGCGACCTGCTTTGTTGGGAAATAGTCGCCATGTCGCTATGCACCACTATACGGACTCAATACTGCAAAAGTTTCTTTGCCGCTTGGACGGCATCCCTTATACCCTAGAACTTCGCCAGCGGATTTGACTAGTTACACCGGCAAGCGCATTGTTTCGCTGCTGAGACTTTGTATCGCCCAATTCGTCACCATCGTATCCGTAGTCATCCACGGAGCCCAGGCTCCATCTATGCAGCCGTTCCTTTTTCAGAGGAGAATTTATGATCGTACGCCGTCGTCTCTTCCTTCTCGTCGCATCTGTTCTGCCAATCACGTCCATTGCACAGGCTCAGGTCGATCCCAAACTTTATTCGGACATGAAATGGCGTGAGATTGGCCCCATGCGGGCCGGTCGGACACGCGCTTTGGCTGGGGTGCCGAGTGAGCCGGCCACCTTCTATCTAGGTGCCGTGAATGGTGGCGTGTGGAAGACAACTGACGCCGGTGCAACATGGAACAGCGTCTGGGACAGCGAACCGAGCGGCTCCATCGGGTCGATCGCAATATCAGAGAGTAATCCGAACATCGTCTACGTGGCCAGCGGTGAAGGCTTGCAGCGGCCCGATCTCTCCACCGGAGATGGCGTCTACAAGTCCACTGATGCCGGCAAGACCTGGGCTCACCTCGAAGGATTGCGTAACGGCCAGCAGATCGGCCAGGTGGCCATCGATCGCAAGGATCCGAACCGGGTCTTCGTGGCGGTCACCGGCCACCCCTACGGTCCCAACGAAGAACGCGGACTCTACCGAACGCTCGACGGAGGTAAGACCTTCAAACGTGTGCTGTTTACGAACAACCGCACGGGCGCGTCTGAGGTGCAGATTGATCCGCAGCATCCAAACATCGTCTTTGCGGGCATGTGGCAGCGTCAGGAAGCTCCATGGGAGAACGGATCGTTCATCGGTGCAGAAGGCGGGCTCTACCGCTCCACCGACGGCGGCGAAACCTGGACCAAGCTCACCGGAGGTGGCCTGCCCGACGACATTCTGCAAGTTCAGCTGACTATCTCGCCGAGTGACTCGCGTCGTATCTATGCCGCCGTTGCCACCACACATGCAACAGTGGGCCTCTATAGGTCGGACGATGAAGGGGTGAACTGGGTCCATGCTCCAGTCAATGATTCGCGCCCCGAAGCCCGCATTGGTGGAGGCGATGTCCCCGTTCCAGTGGTTGACCCCAAAGATCCCGATACGGTTTACGTAGCCAGTGTCGTCACCTGGAAGTCCACCGATGCCGGCAAGACATGGTATGGCCTGCGCGGAGCCCCCGGCGGCGACGACTACCAGAACGTCTTCGTCAACCCAAACAACACAAAGATCATCGCGCTCGCCAGCGACCAGGGTGTCATCATCTCGCAGAATGGCGGCGAAACCTGGACCCAGTGGTTCAACCAGGCCACTGCCCAGGTCTACCACGTCACTACAGACAACGCCTTCCCGTACCGCGTCTGCGGCGGTCAGCAGGACTCCGGCTCTGCCTGCGTCGACAGTCGCAGCAACGACGGTCGCATCACCTTCCACGACTGGCATCCGGTCGGCATCGAGGAGTACGGCTATGCCGCCCCCGACCCACTCGATCCAAACATTGTCTACGGTGGCAAGGTAACGCGCTACGACCGGCGCACTGGCCAGATCCAGAATGTCGAGCCAAAGCCCCTGCGCAGTTATCGTGTACTGCGCACGCAGCCGCTGCAATTCTCACTCGCCGATCCCCATAAGCTTTACTTCGCCACCAACACGCTGTGGCTGACGGAAGACGGCGGCAAGCACTGGAAAGAGGTGAGCCCTGACCTCAGCCGTGAGACATGGGAGCTTCCACGGGTCGTTGAAGACTATAAGGACACGCCGGCCGCTAAGCCAACCCGTCGCGGTGTGATCTATTCGCTTGGCCTGTCCGCACTGGATGGCAACCGCCTGTGGGCAGGCACCGACGATGGTCTCATCTGGACCACATCCGATGCCGGCGCGCATTGGAACAATGTCACCCCGCCCGAACTGAAACCTTTCTGGAAGGTCTTCAACATGGACGCCGGTCACTTCGACGCCCAGACCGCTTATGCCGCTGTAAACACGCTTCGGCTCGATGACATGCGCCCGCATCTGTTTCGCACACACGATGGTGGCAAGACCTGGACGCAGATCAACAATGGCATCGCCGACGGCGCAGCCACGAGCACCATCCGCGAAGATCCAAAACGCAAGGGACTCCTCTACGCAGGTACCGAAACCCAGGTCTATGTCTCATTCGACGACGGAGACCACTGGCAATCGCTCCGTCTCAACATGCCCGCAAGCTCCGTCCGTGACCTGCAAATCAAAGACGACGACCTAATCGCCGGAACTCACGGTCGCGGCTTCCTCATTCTCGACAATGTCACACCATTGCGCCAAATCGCGGCCAATCTCGCCACCGAGAACGCGCACCTCTACACACCTCAAACAGCCATTCGCGTCCGTTTCGCAATGAACCCGCCCACACCATGGGTACCTGACATGGCGACAGGCGAAAACCCACCCGACGGCGCCATCATTGATTATTATCTCGGGCCGAAAATCTCCGGCGTGGTAACACTCGAGGTCGACGACAGTAAGGGACAGCCGATCGCACGTGTTAACAGCGACGATCCCGTTCCGCCCCTCGACCCGCGCTATCCGGATCCGACGCTTTGGGCTCGTCCGCCCCGCGTTCTCTCAGCCGCTCCCGGACACCACCGTTTTCTATGGGACATGCAGTATCCTCAGGTCCCCGGTATGTCGACCGGACCGGATGCGGAACAGGCTGTGCCCTACAACACTCCATCGGTCTCGACCGCTCCATGGGTTATGCCCGGCGCGTATACCGTTCGCCTCATCGCGGGTGGCAAGACACTCACTGAGCCTCTGACGATCGTGATGGACCCGCGCGTAAAAACGCCAATGGCAGACCTCGAACAGCAGTTCACCGTAGCGAAGTCTATCTACGACGACATCATGCACACCACCGCCGCTATGCATGAGATCGCAGTCTTACGCGACCAGCTTCAAGCGCGTGCCGGTCAGGCTCCCGTAGCTGCTGCCGGCAACTCGATCGAATCGAAGCTCGACGCCATTGCTGGCGGCGGACGCGGAGGCCGCGGTGGTGGTGGTGATGGACGCGGAGGCCCAGCCGGACCAGCTAACCTGAATACGGTGCGCTTAGCACTGGCCCGCATCGAGAAGCAGATCGAAAATGCCGACCAACCCCCTACCGACGCGCAGGTAGAAGCTTGGCACATCACCGCCCAGCCGCTCGCCGGCTTGCTCGATCAGTGGCAACAGCTCAAGCAGACTGACCTCAAAGCGCTCAACCAACAGCTCGAACACCAACACCTCGCACTCCTTAATCTCAACACACAGAAAATCGATCACGACGTCGAAGACCAGATCGAAATGGGTGACGAGAACTAACCTCAGTCGACGACATAGCCGCAATCAGGCCTGCTACTACCGCTGGTAGTAGCAGGCCCTTTTCTTGAATACTCATTGTGCACCGCTCTTTCTCTCTCACAAGAAAAACATTCACACTCCGGATGGAGGCATATGTCTCGGTTTTACGCAGTGGTGTTATCCGTTTTTACTCTTTGCCCTGTTTCTCTCATAGCGCAGACTCCCGATACAGCCACGCTACAAGGTACGGTCGCCGATCCATCGCACGCCGCCGTCGCCGGAGCACGCATCACCGTCATTAATGAAAGCACAGGACTCACGCGTACAGCCGACAGCGACTCCGCTGGCCGCTTCACACTCGCCGGCCTTCCCGTCGCAGGAGATTACACAGTCAGTATCGCCAAAAATGGCTTCGCCACCGCGCAAACCACACACGTCCAACTAGCGCCCGGTAGCGCCGCTATCATCACGCCCACCCTGAAAGTCGCAGGCGAAACTTCCGTAATTACTGTCGAGGGCACAGCCACCGGTCTTCGTGTCGACCAGCCGCAACTCGGAATCAACCTCACCACCGAACAGATGCAGCAGACGCCGCTGCTCAATCGTCGCATTACCGGGTTGCCTCTGCTCGACTCCGCCAACCGTCCTGCCATCAATCAGGGCGACATCTTCATGAACGAAGTCCTCATCACCACCAACGGCGCTGGCCGCCGTCAGGCATGGTTCGAGGTCGACGGCGCCAACAGCATCGACATGTGGGGACGCCAAACCATCTTCACCAACATCCCGCTTATGGCCGTCGACGAAATGGCCGTGCTCACCAATGCTTTCACGCCGGACTACGGCGGAGGCACCGGCTCAGTGGTCAACATTGTCACCCGCAGCGGCAGCAATAACTATCACGGCCAGCTGCTTGAGCTCTGGCGTCCCGCTGCAACTGAGGCCTCGCTCTCCGGCTTCACCAGCTCCAACGCCGCCAGCGGCAACGACATCACCAGTGATGTTCTGGGCCAAACTGCTCTCGCCGTCTCCGGTCCAGTCCTCTCACAAAAGACCCACTTCTTTCTCGCCGGCGAGTGGAACCGCGAAGCCAAAGCCTCCCCCGTTACATCGCCGCTCGCGCCTGGCAGCTTCGTCGGACACTATCGCGGCTGGCTTGGCCTCCTGCGCCTCGATCACCAGATCAACGACACCAACAACGCCTTCCTACGCACGAACTTCGACGCCTTCACCGACACCAATCCCAACGGTATCGTCGGCGGAGCTAGCCTTGCCACCGTCGCCCGCACCTTCCACCGCCGCACCTACTCCACCGAGCTCGGCGAAACCGCAACAATCAACCCACGCCTCGTGAACAATCTGCGCCTGCAGTTCCAACTCGCCTCGCCCATCACCGAGTTCGACCCCGTCGTGTACGGCACGCAGTTCGTAGTCCCGATCTCCTCGGGTGGAACCTTCACCTCCGGCACATCGCAGAACGCTCTACTCATGAACCGCCAGTACGAGCTCTCCGAAACGCTCTCCATGACTCGCAGCCGTCATCAGATCGACCTTGGCGCGAGCGTCATCGCCTCCCATAACGGCGGCAACAGCAAGGAGTTCGGCGGTCCCATCTTCCTTGGCAAGTTCACCTATAACACATGCACACAGTCGCCCAGCATCTGCGAGAGCCCGACCTTCCTTAACAACATCAACAACGTCGCCAACTACCAGCAGAGCTTTGGCAACCAGAACTACACCGTCGACGACCAGTTCATTGGCGTCTTTGCGCAGGACAACTATCGCGCCACTCGGCGGCTCACTCTGAACCTTGGCCTACGCTACGAGCGTCAGACCCTCACCAACGCCACCCTCAACTTCGATCCTCGCGTCGGCTTCGTCTATGACGTCTTCGGCACCGGCAACACCATATTCCGCTCAGGCTACGGAATCTATCACTCGCAGATCGTCGACAACTCCTTCGCAAGCTACGCTCTCGGCGAACCCAGCGGCGTCTTCACCTACACCGCCACACCCGGCCAGGTCGGTTTCCCAACAAGCATCGCCGCCGCGCCGCTCCCAGCGTTCCCTCCGGGGGGTGCCGTACCCATCCGCAGCTTGTACGTCCGTCCCGGACAGTCAGCGTATCTCTCGCAATGGTTCCCCACCAGCGCGCTCAACGGCTATCCGAGCGCGATGCTCAACCCATACTCGCAACAATGGACAGCAAGCATCGAACAGAGACTCGCATCCACTTGGACCCTTACGCTCGACTACGTTGGCGCCCACACACTTCGCATCATTCGACCTCTCGACATCGACGGCCCCTCGCCATTCATTCGCACCGCACAGAATCAGACTCGCACCGCACAGGCAGCCAACTGCACTCGTCCTTATTGGAACTACTTCTACGCGCAGAACGGCAAAACCTGCGACCCCAGCAAGAACGCCGGTGCCGTGCCCCTCTATAGCGTTATCCAAACTGACGTGAACGACGGCTACCTTCACTACAACGCCCTCGACCTCAACATCTCACACCGCTTCTCAAGCGGTCTTCAAATGCTCGCCAGCTACACCTGGTCCCACACGCTCGACAACGTCGACCCCGACACCACCAGCCAGAACCCCAACGACACCAACTTTACTCAACATCAGGAATACGGCCCCGCCATCTACGACCAGCGTCATCGCTTCGTTCTCAGCGGCGTCTACATCATCCCCGTCATTAAGGTTCACTTCGGCGGCGTCGGCACCTTCGGAAGCGGTCTCCCCTACAACATCGTTACCGGCACTACCAACAGCGGCAACACAGGTGGCACCACCGACCGTCCCGTTGTCAACGGAGCCGTCATCGGTCGCAACGCTGGACGCGGCAACGGTCAATACTCGGTCGATCCCTTCGTGTCACGCGCCTTCCCTCTCTATCGCGATCGAGTCGTCCTCGATCTCCGCGCCGAAGCCTTCAACGCTCTCAATCACGCCAACTTCGTCAGCTACAGTGGAACCTACGGCAACGGCAATACTGCTGGCGTAGGCTTCGGAGCCCCACTCCCCGGCGTCACCTCGCAGTTGCCAGCACGCTCGATGCAGTTCTCCGTCAAGGTAAGCTTCTAATCATGCGGTTCCCTGCAAAAGTTGCTAAGGCGTTGCTGGCTCTCATGCTCGCAACGCCCGTCATCACAGCTCTTCCCAGTAAAGCAAACGCGCAAGCCGTCACCGGTTCCATCGAAGGCCGCGTCACCGATCCCTCGGGAGCAGTCGTTCCCAACGCCACCGTTACCATCCGCAACACCGACCTCGGCACCGCCCGCATTATCACCACATCGCACGACGGAGCCTTCCGCGCCAGCGGCCTCATCTCCGGCGCCTACACCGTCGATGCCAGGGCCGACAAACTCGCTCTCCGCCGTCCTGTCCGCATCACCCTCACACTCGGCAGCAGCACTGAAGTTGCTCTCAAACTGGAAATTCCACGCGCCCGCGAGTCCACCACCGTCCGAGCTCGTCCCGCCACAGTCGAAGGCAACACCGTAGCACCGCCCACCAACACCGCCGAAGCCGCGGTCACCACCTTCTTTCCCGGACTCACCATCACCTATCTCCCCAACCGCGACCGCGACTTTACTCAATTCACCAACCAGACCGCAGGCGCGGAAGAAGATCCCGAAGGCACCGGCATCATCATGGCTGGCCAGCGAGCCAGCGCCATCGCAACGCAGGTCGACGGCACCAGCTTCAACGACCCTCTCCTCGGCGGCCGTCGTGCAGCCGAAGACGGCGGCGTCTATCTTCCCATCGGTGTCGTCCGCGAGTTCCAACTCGTCCGCAGCGGCGTAGACTCCACCGTCGGTCTCACCAATGCCGGCCTCATCAACATAGCCACCAAAAGCGGGGCCAATCGCGGTCGCGGCGACGCCTTCTACACCGGTCGTCCCAGCGCCTTCACCTCCGCCGACGCCTTCGGCCACTCTCTCGACTCCTGGCTCAATGCGTTTGGCATCGCTGAGAGCGGCCCCATCCGCAAAAATCTTCTCTTCTACTCCGCCGGCTTTGAGCAGGACTTCATCCACGCTCCCTACTACGCAGCCTTCGCTCCACAAGCCACCGCCATCCCAGCCACACTCCAAAATCAGCAAGGCCAAATCGTCGAAGCCCAATCGCCCACCTCAGGCTTTGGGCGCCTCGACTGGGTCATCAACCCAACCAACACCCTCACTGGCCAAGTCATCCTCGACCGCATTCGCTCCACCAACGCCGGAGACGGCCTCACCCGCACTCTTGCCACTTCCACTCACACCTCGAACTTCGGCGGCCAAAGCACCACTGCCCGCCTCGGCCTCACCACCGTCCTCAACGCTCGAGCCTTCAATCAGGCCGTCATCGCCTACTCCAACGATCACCGCCAGCGCACTCCGCTTTCCGCCGCACCCGAACTCTTCATCAACGGCTTTGGCATCCTCGGCGGCGACAGCTCCGGCCCACATCGCTACACCTCCCAGCAATACCAGCTCCTGGACGACGTCATGCTCACCCGCGGCCGCAACGAGCTCACCTTCGGCGGCCGCTTCGCCTCCTCCCCCGCATACGAGTTCCGTGAACCCAACCTCAACGCACGCTTCGACTACAACTCCCTCGCCGACTATCTCAACAACAACCCGCGCCGCTTCCAACAAACCATCCCCTTCACCACAAACCCGCACTACCAGGCCACCGTCAACGATCTCGGCCTCTACGCCAACCTCCGCATCGCACTCCGCCCTACACTCTTCCTCACCGCAGGCATCCGCTGGGCAGCGCAATGGAACCCCCAACCTCCTTCATCACTCAGCACTAGCCTCTCCAACCCCAATATCCCTAGCGACCTCAAACAGTGGCAACCCCGCCTCGGCTTCGCATGGAGCCCCACCACCAAAACCACCCTCCGCGTCTCCACCGGCCTCTACACCGCACCCACACCAGCAACTTTCTTCCATCGCGTCTTCACCGACAACGGCACCCATACTTACACCCTCGACAGCTACTTCGATCCCACACTCCTCGCGATCACCGGCGGCTTCACTGCCTTCCCGCATGCACTGGCTTTCGTCCCCACAGGCCTCAGCACCTATAACGCGCAGCTCATCGGCATCGCCTCAAACTTCCGCAACCCAACCTCCTTCCAGGCAGCCGCCAGCATCGAGCAGCAACTCAACGCCAAACTCGAGTTCACCGCCGGCTATCTCCGCAACAGCACCTGGCACCTCGAGCGCCAACTCGATCAAAACCTCAACCCGCCCACCTCCACCCTCAACGGCAACCCGATCTTTCCTTCCACGCGGCCCATCGCTGGTGTCGGCCGTTTCTTAGTCGAGCAATCCGCCGCGCACTCAACCTACGACGGCGGTTTCCTCACCATCAAAGCCCCCATCTCCGCGCGCTCCACGATCATGGCGAACTACACCATCTCGCGCACGCAGGACGACGATTCCAGCTCCAACCCCTACAGCCCAGTCACCGCAGTCAATCCTTTCTCACTCCAACAGGAAAAAGCCGACTCACTCACCGACGCGCGTCAGATCTTCAACCTCAACGCCATCTTCAATCTTCCCGTCGGCTTCAAAGCCAACCCGCTCTTCGTCACGCGCTCCGGCATGCCCTACACGCCCATCATCGGCTTCGACACCCAAAACGACGCCAACGACGTCAACGATCGTGCCACTGTCAACGGCGCAGTCGCCGCTCGCAACTCCATGCGCCAACCCGCATTCTCCTCGCTCGACTTTCGCCTCGTCAAAGACTTCACCCTCAAAGGCGAAGGCCACCATCTCGATCTCTTCATGGACATCTTCAACATCGTCGGAGCAAAAAACCTTCGCTTCGACTCCAACGGCTTCAGCTACTTTGGCAACGCTGCGAATCCCGTCTTCTCCGCCGGACAACCGCTCTTCGCCCCCGGAGTAGCGCGCCTCGGCGGCCCGCGCACGATCCAGTTCACCGCGCGTCTAGTCGGCTTCTAGTCCATTTTTCGATCTGGATTTCATCGAATGTCTTTCTTGCTATAAAAGCCCGTCATTCTGAGCGAAGTGATTCGCGCTTTTGCGAATCACGCAGCCGAAGAACCTCGATGAAGTCTACCCGGCTCGACCTTCTACCCCTTTTTTCCCCTAAGGCTCGATCTGCTCATCTCCACCTGTAAGTGGACTCAGGGCAAACTCACCGCAGAAGCCCTCACACTTGCATCCGCACATCCACTCCGTGCGCCCCAATTGCATTTCCTTTACAATCCGATTCATTCAACGCACTATTGCAGACCTTCCGAGAGCCATCATCTACCCATTGGAGTTCCCCGCATGGCCGCTGTACGCCGTCTCGTCGTCGCGTCTCTTTCCTTAGCATTTTCTCTTCCCCTCGCAGCCCAGCAATATCCCGCGGAGCTGTTCTCAGGCCTCCACTGGCGTGACGTAGGCCCCATGCGAGCAGGCCGCACCTACGCCGTCTCCGGCAACGTCGCACTGCCTGACACTTTCTACATGGGCTCCGTCGGCGGCGGTCTCTGGAAGACAGAAAATGCAGGCCGCACCTGGTTTCCCATCGCTGACAACCCCACCACTGGTATCCCCATCGGCTCCATCGGAGCCATCGCCGTCGCTCCCTCCGATCCCAATATCATCTACGTCGGCACCGGCGAACCCGACATCCGCAGCCAGCACTCCTACGGCATTGGCGTCTTCAAATCCACCGACGCTGGCAAAACCTGGCACCACATCGGTCTCACCGAAACTCGTCAGATCGGCAAGATCGTCGTCGACCCCGCCGACCCCAACCGCGTCTACGTCGCCGCTCTCGGCCACGTCTACAAACCCAACCCCGAGCGTGGCGTCTATCGCTCGCTCGACGGCGGCAAAACCTGGAAAAAAGTCCTCGCTCACGCCAAGGACCCCGACAACGTAGGCGCAGTCGATCTCGCACTCGACCCGCAACATCCCAAAACCATCTACGCCTCGCTCTGGGCCACACGCCGCCCGCCATGGTCCGTCTACGCTCCGTCGAACATGCCCGGCGGCGGTCTCTACAAATCCACCAACGGCGGCGACACCTGGCAACCACTCACCAACGGCCTTCCCGTCGACGAATTCGTTGGCAAAATCGGCATCGCCGTCGCGCCCAGCAACTCCAACCGCCTCTACGCCGTCGTCGATAACCTCGGCACCGCCGTCGCCCGTCCCATTCGTGGTGACGCTGCCGGAGCCAACGCACCGAAACCCTCCGGCGGCATCTATCTCTCCGACGACGCCGGAGCCACCTGGCATCTCGTCAACAGCGAGCAACGCCTCTGGGGACGTGGCTGGTACTTCGGTCAGATCTCCGTCGATCCCACGAACCCCGACCGCACCTACGACATCAACACCGCAACCTACATGACACTCGACGCCGGCAAAACCTGGGTCCCCGTCAAAGGCGCTCCCGGCGGCGACGACTACCACCAGCTTTGGATCAACCCCAAAGACGGCAACCGCATGGTCCTCTCCAGCGATCAGGGAACCGTCGTCTCCGTCGATGGCGCAAAGTCCTGGAGCACCTGGTACAACCAACCCACCGCGCAGATCTATCACGTCGCCGCCGACAATCGCTTCCCCTACTGGCTCTACGGCGCACAACAGGACTCAGGCGGAGTCGGCGTCAGCACATGGTCACGCATGGGTACACTCAGCTTCCGCAACTGGGAACCCACCTGCCTCGCCGGTGAGAGCAACACCGTCGTCCCCGACCCTAAAGACGGCAATCTCCTTTACGGCAGCGGCGACCAGCGTTGCGATCAGGCCCTAAACCTCTCCGCACCCGCAGGCGGCGAGCTCCCTCCACCTGACCCGAACGATCCCAACCGTAAAACCTGGACACTCCCGCAGGTCTTCTCTCTCGCCGACGAAGCCCTCTACTACTCCAACCAATTCGTCTTCCGCACACGCGATCGCGGGCGCACCTGGCAGAAGATCAGCCCCGATCTCACACGCCTGCATCCCGAAGTTCCCACGACACTCGACCCCCTCACGGCAAAAGACATCGACCAGCCCATGACCGAGCGCTTCGGCGTCGTCTACACCATCGGCCCCTCACCGCTCGATGCAAAGACCGTGTGGGTCGGCACCGACGACGGTCTAATTCACGTCACACGCGACGACGGCGCAAACTGGAAAGATGTCACTCCGTCCGCGATGACCGCATGGAGCAAAGTCTCGCAGATCGAGGCCGGCCACTTCGACGCCGAAACCGCCTATGCTTCGGTCGACCGGCATCGCATCGCCGACAATCATCCCTACATCTACCGCACGCACGACGGCGGCAAAACATGGACCAACGCAGTCAAAGGCATCCCCGAAGGAGCCTTCGTCAACTCCGTCAAAGAAGACACCAAACAAAAGGGCCTGCTCTACGCGGCAACCGAGCTGCGCGTCTACGTCTCCTTCGACGACGGCGATCAGTGGCAGCCCCTCAGCCTCAACATGCCCGTCACCTCCGTGCGCGATATTGTCGTCCACAATGACGATCTCGCCGTAGCCACCTATGGCCGCGGCTTCTGGGTCCTCGATCAGATGACAGCTCTTCGTCAGATCGCCGCCAAAGGCAAAGAGATCGAATCCACCAAAGCCTACCTCTTCGCACCCGGCGAAACCTACGCCATTCGTAACGGTGGCCAGAACGGAACGCCTCTTCCGCACGAGGAGCCGCAGGAGCTCAACCCGCCCACAGGAGTCCTCGCCTACTACTGGCTCAAATCCGCTCCCAGCGGCCCGCTCAAAATCGAGCTCATCGACGCAGCCGGAAAAGTCACTGTCTGCCAAGCAAGCGACACCCCGGTGAAACCCGTCGACACCGAAACCATCAACGTTCAAGCCGTCTGGGAGGAGCCGACACCACCGCCGTCAGCCACGGCGGGGATGCACCGAATCGCGCTCAACATCGCCGCTCCTCGAGGCTTCGGTGGCGGCGGTGGAGGACGTGGCGCAGCCCCACCTCCTCTGCCAGTCGATGCCTGCCACCCCGCAGGAACTCCAGCCCCGCGCACCGAAGCTGGCCCGCAACGTCGCCGTGGAGCCCCCGTCCTCCAACCCGGCGAGTACACCGTTAAGCTGACAGTCGACGGACAAACCTACACCCAACCCGTCACCGTCAAACCCGACCCTCGCAACTTGCCAACAGGAGCCGAAACACCCCCGGACGGGGATGATGACAACCTATAGTAAAGAGTTCATTGCGGCGCTCGCGGAACGAATCCAAAATTCGGCACTATGCCGGCTAGGCCCAGCATCAGAGTGAATACCGGTGCTCTAAGATCAGATTGATCCAGCCCGATACCCGAAGTCTTTTTTAAAAATTCCAAGCATCTCGCCGATATTCGACTAAACTGTTTCTCCCTGAAAGAACGTATCTCTTGCCCAGAGGAATAATGTCAGATCAATCCGTACAGAACAGCTTTATCGTCCGCGCCCTTCAATCTTCGCCTTTACTCGTAGTGGTTGCCCTGATCGTCTGCAACCTCCCATTGACTGCACAGGAAACAAAGGAGAACAAATCGAACTCTCCGTTTACTGGGATTGATTTTCGACTAATTGGCCCCTTTCGTGGCGGACGTTCAGGAGCAGTGACAGGGGTGCAGTCCGAACCGCTTACCTTCTACATGGGAGCCACGGGTGGGGGTATCTTCAAGACAGTAGACGGGGGCAATCGCTGGACTCCCATCGCTGATGATCAGCTGAAGTTGGGTTCTGTGGGAGCCATCGCAGTAGCCGACTCCGATCCTAACGTCGTGTACGCGGGTATGGGCGAGGGAGACATACGCGGAAATGCTTCGCACGGCGACGGCGTCTACAAATCGACGGATGCGGGCCACACGTGGATGCACGTTGGACTGACCGACACGCAACAGATCGGCGCGCTTCGCATCGACCCGAAGAACCCGGACATCGTTTACGTCGCGGCTCTCGGCCACATGGCGGGACCGAATGAAGAGCGCGGCGTCTTTCGTACCAGGGACGGCGGCAAGACGTGGCAGAAAGTACTGTATAAGAGCAATCTTGCCGGGGCCATCGATGTTGCGATCGATCCCACCAATTCACGCGTGATCTATGCCAGCATCTGGCAAGTGATTCGCAAGCCGTGGACCTTTGAGAGCGGCGGACCTGACAGCGGATTTTATAAATCGACGGATGGCGGCGATACGTGGAAGGAGATTACCCGTAACCCCGGTTTACCAAAGGGAGTGATCGGCAGAATCGGCATTGCAGTTTCACCGGTGAGGGCTGGGAGCCTCTGGGCCATTGTGGAGGCGGAAGAAGGCGGGATCTTTCGCTCCGATGATGGCGGTGCAACTTGGACGAAGGTGAACGATCAGCGTGAAGTTAAGCAGCGCGCATGGTACTACTCGCGCATCTTCGCTGACCCGAAGAGTGCGGATACGGTGTATGCACTGAATACAAGCTTCTATCGCTCAATCGACGGTGGCCACACCTTCAAATCCATCCCGACTCCGCACGGGGACAATCACGATCTGTGGATTGCGAACGACGATCCAAACCGGATGATCGAGTCGAATGATGGGGGAGCCAACGTCACCTTTGACGGCGGCAAAAGTTTCAGCACGATCATGAATCAGCCGACAGCGCAGTTTTATCGGGTCGTCACCGATCAGGATTTTCCCTATCACATCTATGGGGCACAGCAGGACAACACTACCGTCGAGATTTCGAGTCGGTCCAATAACGGATCCATCACTGAATCGGATTGGCATGAGGTCGGAGGTGGAGAGAGCGGTTGGATCGCATCCGACCCCACCGACTCGCGATATGTGTACGCGGGCTCATACGACGGCCTGTTAACGCGATATGACCACAACACCGGCGCACTTCGCAATGTGACGGTGTGGCCCGATAACCCCATGGGTTCGGGTGTCGAGGCGATGAAGTATCGCTTTCAGTGGAGCTACCCGCTTCTTTTTTCTCCGTGGAATCCAAAGCTTCTCTACGCAGGAGCGAATGTTCTCATGGCCACCGAGGACGAGGGGCAGCACTGGAAGGCGATCAGTCCAGATCTAACCAGGGACGACAAGTCGAAACAGGGTCCGGTCGGTGGTCCCATCACCAAAGACAATACGGCGGTGGAGTACTACGACACTATCTTCACAATCGATGAATCGACAGTGGAGAAAGGCATAATCTGGGTTGGCTCCGACGATGGTTTGATTCATTTGACGCGAGACGGCGGCAAGAACTGGAGCAATGTCACGCCGAAAGACCTTCCCGACTTTATTCGGATAAATTGCATTGCAGCTTCGCCGTTGGACGCGGGTACCGCTTATGTCGCCGCGACGATGTATCTGTCCGACGACTTCCGTCCGTTCCTCTATAAGACGAATGACTACGGCAAGACGTGGACGAAAATCGTTAATGGAATTTCTGCGGATGACTTTACGAGAACCATTCGAGCCGACACCAAGGTGAAGGGTCTCCTCTTTGCCGGCACGGAGGCGCATCTGTATGTCTCGTACAACGACGGCGACAACTGGATTCCGTTCCAGCTGAATCTTCCAAACGTTCCGATGACGGATCTGACGATTCAGAAACGCGAAGACGATCTGATTGTGGCAACACAGGGAAGAAGCTTCTACGTTCTCGACGATCTGCAGTTGGTTCGCGCCTTGGCACCGGGAAAACTGCCTGACGCCACCCGTCTCTTCGAGCCCAAATCAGCTTACCGGTACGCCGGTGGAGGCGGAGGTTTCGAGCGAGCACAGCCTGGCACCGGTAAGAATCCTCCGAACGGTGTGGTTGTGTACTACTACCTCAAAGCCAAACCCGCCTCGGATGTTGTTCTCAAGTTTACGGATTCGTCAGGCAAGCTAGTGCGCGAGATCACCTCGAAGCCTGAGCCCAAGGAAGCAGCAGGTCTGGAAGAGGATGAGAGACCTGCGGCGCCGAAGCCTTCGACTAAGCCCGGACTCAATCGATTTGTCTGGGATCTTCGCTACGCAGATGCCACCCGATTCCCCGGAATGATCTTCTGGGCAGGGGGCGTACGTGGACCGCAGGTCGTACCTGGAACCTACACGGTTGCACTCACCGTCGACGGTCACACAGAGACACAGAAGTTTGTGGTGAAGAAAGATCCCAGAACACCAACGACTCCGGAAGACTCCAACAAGCAGCTTGAACTCGCGCTTCAGATACGAGACAGGCTGACAGCGGCAAATCAGGCGGTCATTGACATTCGTGCCGCGCGACGTCCACTCGAGGAGTACGGAAAGAGCAGCGATGCGAAGGTTGCGTCCTCAGCAAAAACGATTCTCGGCAAGCTGGATTCGATTGAAAACGCGATCTATCAAACAAAACTTCGAGCGAGCGAGGATGCGCTCAACTTTCCCATCAAGCTGAACAACAAGCTAGGCGCACTTCTTTCTACCGTCATAGAAACGGATATTGCTCCAACCTCGCAGAGCTACGAGGTTTTCAAAGAACTTTCCGCGCAACTCCAGATTCAGCTTGACCAGCTGAAACAAGTTGAAACGCAAGATGTGGAAGCATTCAACAAGATAGTGCGGGATCAGAACATACCCGCGCTGTCTCTGAAACCCTCTGAATAGAAAACTCTAATACCCTTCGGATCACCCAGCCTGAGCGGCTGCTTGGCGAGCAACTCAAGATCCCCTCTGAATTAGAACTCGACTCTGATCTGGAGATTTTTTGCGCCATGTGTATCGCAAGAAGTTGCTTGTCCAATTGAAGATTGAGCAATTGCACGGATTTCGCGAAGGTGAGGAATGAATAATGGGAGTAACGGGGGGACCGGCAGTCGTATCGTGCAGTTGCTCATCAACAACGGACACACCGTAGCTGGCCTATGCCGTAGGACTGGGCACGTTTCCAAGTTGCTGGAGATGGGAGTGCGGGGAATTGTCGGAGACATTGCCACCATCACCGAGCAAGACTTGGCCAGGGCTGTCGTGGATATCTGCGCAGCACGGGGACTGGCGTCAGCACGGCATCGTTTTCTCAACAGACGCGACCATTGTCAGCCGACGAGCTTGCTCAGCGTCGGAAGCTCGCCGTGTTCCTCGATAAGGCCAGTGAGGACGATTTCATCGAGAAAGTCATTGTCCCACCGTTTCAACGTCTCGGCTTCCGTCGCGTCAGTCCCACGGGCCATAAGGAAAAGGCTCTGGAATTCGACAAAGATCTATGGATGAAATTCCAGCTGCCGACGAGCCATTGGCTTTACTTCTGCGCGCAAGTCAAGAAGGACAAGATCGATTCCAGCGGCACAGGCGGAAGTCATAACGTTGCCACCGTCCTCAGGAGCGGGCTATGGATGAAGGAACGAAGCGCCCATTGGGTTCGATCTTTGCTGCGACTACATGCGTATTCCAGTCGGTCCCAGCAAATCAATGGTTACAAGGACAAATCTGCTAGTCGGCTCTTCAGGCCGCACAACTAGCTCGCGATCCAGTCGAGAAATTCGGAGGAACTGCCCTTCGAACAAACACACTTCCGGTCTGTCAATGTAGCAAATACGAACTTCTCCATTTGCGCAAACTACCACAACCTCGTTGCGCGGGCCGGCCAGAGTGACTGCCGAGTCGTAGTAAGTCAATGTTCCATGCGCGCAATCACGACTTATCATTAAGTTCAAATCAGATATCGGGCCATTAATTGGCTGACATATGACCTGTTGTTCCCCGGCGAATTTGAAAGGTTCATTCGGCTTTGTCACTGCGTGCTCGGGCCAGGAGGGCGACCGCAGAATCATCCCCTGTCCTGACCAAAGCAGGATGGTCCTATCAATCCCGGGAAACGGCGAAAAGCTACAAGACGCCGTCACATAAGCTAAGCTGAGTCGCCAGGCGAATTTTTCCGATCCTCGAGTTTCGGGTTCCATGACGAGAATTCGCGTGACACCGGCGCCATTTTTCCAGCTCACGATCTCAAGCTCATCAATAAATCGGGGTTCGTAGACGAGCATCTGAAGGGTCCTCGCCAATTGAGTCCGAAGGATGGGATCTGTCGACGCAGCTTTTCGGTGTCGACTGGATCGCCCTGTTACTTACTACATTACTCTAAGTGGTCAATCACACCGCTGATTGGTTCCGCAGCTGAGAGCTTCACCACAAAAAAACCATGTCCAACCACCCGTTTTCGCCAAAACCCCCGGCAAAAACATGGTTTCTCCGAAGAACATAACTTCGCATAAAATTCTGATTTTACGGGGATTTTCGCGAGTTCTGAGGGGAGTAAGAGCGGATAGGAATTACACGTGGACTGTCTGGCGGAGAGTGGGGGATTCGAACCCCCGATAGAGCTTTTGACCCTATAACGGTTTAGCAAACCGCCGCCTTCAGCCACTCGGCCAACTCTCCGTCCGTCTCGCACAGGCTGCTTTCGATTCCTATGCTCTTTTGCTTCGGCTTTCGTGATTATAACGTGGGAGTGGGGCGATCCGGCACGGGTGGGTTAGATTTGTGTCTGACTGGATTAACAGCGCGATTAATGGCTTGAAGGAGGTGGGGTGGCGCGAGGGCTGGGTGGAGTGAAAAAAATGCGGCTGCTGCCGCTGATTGCGGCGACCTACTTTATGGTGTCGGGTGGGCCGTATGGACTCGAAGACATTATCGGCGAAGCGGGGTATGGGCGGGCGCTGCTACTGCTGGCGATCGTGCCGCTGGTGTGGAGCCTGCCGACAAGTCTGATGGTTGGAGAACTGGCTTCGGCGCTGCCGGAGGAGGGTGGCTACTACTGCTGGGTAAGGCGAGCGCTGGGTGGTTTCTGGGGATTTCAGGAGGCCTGGCTGAGCCTGGCGGCAAGCGTGTTCGACATGGCGATCTATCCGGTCATCTTTGTGCTGTACCTGGGGAGGATTGAGCCGGCGTGGACAGCGGGTAGCCGCGGAACACTGTGGGCGCTGGCGGTAGTGGTGCTGTGCGCGGCGTGGAATCTGCGCGGAGCGCGAGCGGTGGGTGAGGGGTCGGTGGGGCTGTTCTGTTTGTTGCTTTCGCCATTTGTCGTGCTAACGGCTGTAGGGTTGTGGAAAGGGTTTTCCGGGCACCACGGGGCTGGATCTGGTGCGTTTCGGCTGGGGGCTTTTTCGCTGAAGACTCCGACGGCGGGAATGGATTTTGCGGGGGCAGTTTCGGTGACGCTGTGGAACTACATGGGGTGGGATAACGCGTCGACGGTAGCCCAGGAGGTCGAGGAGCCGCAGAAAAACTATCCGCGGGCGATGATAGGAGCGGCAGGACTGGTGGCGTTGACGTATGTACTCCCGCTGGCAGCCGTGGCGATGGCCGGAATTCCCGCGGAACAGTTTTCAACAGGAGCGTGGACAGACGCTGCGCGCGAGGTGGTGGGGCCATGGTTAGCGTTGTGCGTGGTGGTGGGTGGAACGATCAATGGATTTGGGATGTTCAACGCGCTGATGATGAGTTATACGCGTGTGCCTTATGCTCTCGCTGAGGAGGGTTTGCTGCCGAAGGCGGTGGCGCTGAAGACCAAGGCGGGGGTTCCGTGGGTGAGTGTGGTGCTGTGTTCTGTGGGGTGGGCGCTGGCGTTGAGGATGTCGTTTGAGAGGCTGATCTCGATCGACCTGGTGCTGTACGGGGCCGCACTAGTGTTGGAGTTCATCGCGCTGGTGGTGCTGCGGTTGAAGGAGCCGGAGTTGGTGAGACCATTCCGTGTTCCGGGCGGGCTATGGGGCGCGGCGGCTGTGGGTGTAGGGCCGACGCTGCTGATCGCGTTCGCTCTTTGGGCAGCAAGGGGCGAGAGGCTGGCAGGGCTGCCGGCGCTGGGGTTTGCGGCGATTGTCGCGGCGGTGGGGCCGGTGGTTTATCTGGCGGCTCAGGCGGCGGTGAGGCAGCCCCGAAACGATGCCGCTTAGTCTAGTCGGCGGATCGCCTCTTCTGCTCGGGCGTCTGCTCCGTCGTATGGGGAACGGGCTTCGGCTTGGGGTTGGCTTTGTTGTCGATGAAATTCTGCTGGGCTTCCAGTACCTTGGTACGGGCAAAAGAGGCGTCGCGCCATCCCTTGATCTCGACGCGCTTGCCTTCGAGGTCCTTGTAGATGGCGAAGAAGTGGGTAATCTCCTTCAGCATGTGGGGATAGATCTCGGAGAAGTTCCAGACGTCCTTGTACCGTGGGTTGCCTTTGCCGACGCAGAGGACCTTCTCATCGGCCAGTCCTTGATCGAGCATCTCCAGAAGACCGATGGGACGGACCTCCATGACACAACCGGAGAAACTGGGAGCGTCGACAAGGACGAGGACGTCGAGGGGGTCGCCGTCGGCAGCGAGCGTGCTGGGAATGAAGCCATAGTCGCCGGGATAGTGAACGGGCGAGTAAAGGTTGCGGTCGAGGCGAAAGACGTGGAGTTCCTTGTCGTACTCGTACTTGTTGGAGCCCTCGTAGGGGATTTCGATGACGGCGTTGATGACCTCGGGGCTGTTAGGCCCCACGGGGAGTTCCAGGTAGTTCGTCATAAATTCAAGGGTCTCTTCTCTCTTAGTGAAAATCTCTGGGCTGGCTGAATGTGAGGCTGGTCCGCGGCCATGGGAGATATATCTAGTGGATGGCCATGCGGTGTGATGGCAAATGCGGCACCTTGTCTATAATCAGACAAGATGAAGGCCCATGTCTATGTCTCGCTGAAACGAACGGTGCTGGATGCCCAGGGGCAAACGGTTGCAGATGCATTGCGGCGGATGGAGTACCGCGGTGTTGCCGATGTGAGGCAGGGAAAGTATTTCCTGCTGACCCTGGACGATGGATTGGAGCAGAAAGCCGCGCAGGCCGAGGTGGAACGGATTGCGCGCGAGGTTCTGACCAACCCGGTGATTGAAGAGTTTACGTTCCGGATTGAAGCCTAAGTTTCTTTGAGAAGCCGGCGATCTGTCCCAGTCGAAGAGAGCGGTAATCGGGCAGGACCTCTGCATAAACGGACCCTGCACCTGGATATTGAGGAGATTGAGTGCGTCGAGGTCGGGTATCGACTGCGATTTCAGCGAGACAGATTCCTCTGGGGGAACGGCTGGAACGCAGGCCTCCGGAGTGCTAGGCTCAAAAGGGTAGAGGTAAATCCCTATTGAATGATGTTTCGGTAGAGCGCAGGGTCGACAGAGAGAAGACCGGTGCAACATCCGGCGGGAGCCGTTTCGTGCGGGCTTGTCTGCGCCTTCCGGTGGACCGGACGCCGGTGTGGTTTTTGCGGCAGGCCGGGCGGTATATGCCGGAGTATATGGCTGTACGCAAGCATCACTCGCTGCTTGAGATATGCAGAACGCCGGAGATTGCAGCCGAGGTGACAATTACTGCTGCCGAGCGGCTGGGCGTCGATGCGGCGATCATCTTTGCCGATCTGCTGTTGCCGCTGACGCCGATGGGGCTCGATTTTGAGTTTGTCGCAGGCGAAGGCCCCGTAGTTCATACGCCGGTGCGGACGCTCGACCAAATCAAGTCGCTTCGGACGGATCGCGCCGATGAGTTGATCTATGTCGCACGGGCCCTAGAGAAGGTTGCAGCACACTTCGCCGGTCCCAGGGCCGATGGCGACACACTCGGAATCATAGGATTTTGCGGCGCTCCGTGGACTCTGGCGGGGTATATGATCGAGGGCGGCAAGCAGAACGGCGGAGACCGCAACTACATCGAGACCAAAAAGCTGATGTACTCGAATGGGTCTGCATGGCCGCTGCTGATGGAGAAGATTGTAACCATTTTGGTTGCTTATGCTCGACAGCAGGTGGAGGCGGGCGCGGATGTGATTCAGGTCTTCGATAGCTGGGTGGGTAAGTTGAGCGTCGGCGACTATACGCAGTACTGCCTGGGCTGGACGACCGAGCTGGTGCAGCGAATTAAATCCATGGGCGTCCCGGTGATCTACTTCGGCGTGGAAACTGCTTCCCTGCTGCCCGCGATGAGCGAGACAGGTGCGGATGTAATCGGCCTGGACTGGCGCGTACCGTTGGAGGCAGGTTGGAAGGCTGTCGGCACGGGCTGCGGCGTGCAGGGAAATCTCGATCCGATCTCGTTGTTTGCGCCGGAAGACGTATTGAAGGAGCGAGTGAGCGAGATTCTGCGTGCTGCGGCGGGGCGGCCGGGGCACATCTTTAACCTCGGACATGGAATTGTGCCTGGAACGCCGGTCGACAACGTGATTCGCGTGGTGGAATGGGTGAAGGAGCTAAGCGCGCGGTGAACATAGAGGCGGTAAGCCCCGAAACCAGGAAGACTGCCGTGTTGCTGCTCGCGCATGGAACGCCCGACGTGTTGGGTGATATGGCGGAGTACCTGAGCAAGGTGACCGGTGGACGCGCGCTGCCCGATGCGGTTGTGGAGGAGCTGCAGCACCGGTATGCGCAGATCGGACTCGGAGAGACGCCGGGCGGAGAGCCTCCACCACTGACGAAATGGACGATCGCGCAGGGCCGTCTGCTGGAGGAGGCGTTAGCAGACGGCAAGGTGTATGTCGGAATGCGGAACTGGCATCCGTTGATCGCGGATGTTATTGCGCAGATGCGCGCCGATGGCGTGACCCGCATCAAGGCGGTGTGTCTTGCGCCGCAGAACTCGCGGACCAGCGTTGGACTCTACCGGAGGGCCGTGTTGGGAGCTGCGACGGGGATGGAAGTGGAGTTTGTCTCGGGCTGGGCAGAGAGTCCGGTGCTGGCGCAGGCGTTTGCCGAGAAGCTGTGGCCAGTCTGGGCGGAGGCTTGTGCGGAGTCCGGGCAGCGCGTGCCTGTGTTGTTTACCGCGCATAGCGTGCCGTGCCGGACGATTATGACAGGCGACGCTGCAGTCCAGGGATCGAAGAAGGGAATGACCCCGCAGACTTCGCCGGATACTTATCCCGTCGAAGCGAAACGTACGGCACGGATGGTTGCGGATCGGATGGCCGCCGTAGGTTTTGGTGATGGAGATTGGTACTTTTCATTTCAAAGCCAGGGAGTCAGTGGTGGACCCTGGATCGGCCCGACGGTCGAGGAGACGTTGAAGGCGATCAAAGACGAAGGATACGCTGGCGTGGTGATGCAGCCGGTGGGTTTTTTGTGCGATCACGTGGAGATTCTTTACGACATCGATATCGCATTCCGGGAGGTAGCAAGCGAGTTTGGCCTGAAGCTGTGGCGGGCGGAAAGCTTGAACGACTCCCCTGCGCTGATTCGAGCGCTGGTGGATGTGGTGTCAGGAGAGTATAAGGCTACAGTCGATGAGGTGACGGTGCCCGCAGAGGTATAGGCTTTCGAGAGGGCCGACTGCGGAGGCTCTGGCTTCCGTTTTTTTGCGCGAATTTTTGGAGAGAGTATGAAACGGATCGCGATTGTCGGCGGTGGTGTGGCGGGGCTGGCAGCGGCATACGAGTTGTCCCGGCTGGCTCGCGAGGGCGCAGCGGTGCAGGTTGTGTTGTTCGAGGCTTCGACGCGATTGGGCGGAATCGTCGAGACAGTGCGCGAAGGTGGCTTCGTTATTGAGTGCGGACCGGATGCATGGGTGACAGAAAAGCCATGGGCGCGTGAGTTGGCTGATGAGCTTGGGCTGGGTGAGGAACTGATCCCCTCGAACGACGCCACGCGCAGAACCTACGTACTGATCGACAGAAAACTGCAGGCCATGCCGGATGGGATGCGGATGATGGTGCCCGTCGATCTTGATGCGCTGGAAGCTTCGGAGATGTTCAGCAGGGAGACGAAGCAGGCGTATCACGATGAAGTCGTAAGAGCAGATGAGTTGAGGGCCAGCGCTCCCGCGACGGACGAAAGCGTCGCGGAGTTTGTCCGAAGGCACTTTGGCAATGAGGTGTTGGAGAAGATTGGAGCACCTCTGCTGAGCGGCGTGTTCGGCGGCGATGTAGCAACACTGAGCGCGCGCGCTGTGATGGCTCCTTTTGTTGCGATGGAGCGCGAGCATGGCAGTTTGATTTCGGCGTTGCGGACCCGGGCCGCCTCCACAAAAGCCGAACCTGTATTTACGACACTGCGCAGCGGACTGGGGACGTTGGTAGACCGTATGATTGCGGCGATACCGGACGATTGGATCCGGCTTGCGGCCCAGGTGCAATATGTTTCGTATGAAGACGAGGGCTGGCTGATCGGAACATCGAGAGAAGTGGAGCGGTTTGATGCGCTGATGATGGCGGCTCCGGTTGATGTGGCGCGCTCGTTGCTGGAGCCGGTCGATGAGCAAGCGGGGAAGTTAATGGAGATGGAGGCGAGTTCGGCAGTGGTAGTCGGGTTCGGTTTTCCGAACGCAGCCAGTCTGGCGCTTCCACCGGGCTTTGGTTTTCTGGTGCCGCCGGGTTCGGACAGCCTGCTGCTGGCGTGTACTTTTATGGATCAGAAGTTCGACGACAGGGTTCCGGCAGGTGGACGCCTGCTGCGTGCGTTCTTTGGCGGCAAGGCAGCCGACCGCCTGATGCGTTGCGTCAACGATGAGACCGCTGCGGTCGCCAGGATGGAGTTGGCGAGGATCGTAGGACCGTTACCGGAGCCGCAGGTGGCCGTGATTCGACGGTGGCCCCGGGCTCTTCCGCAGTATGGGGTGGGACATCTGGAGCGCATGGCCGAGTTGTCGGAACGGATTCGAAAACTTTGTGGATTGAGGCTGTTAGGCAACGGATATCGCGGGGTGGGACTGCCTGATCTGGTGCGCGATGCGCGGGCGGCGGCGCGGCAGCTCCTTGAACTGGATTGACCCCCTCTGCTTCGCGCACTTGTAAAAAATTTGACCCCTGCGTGTGGGCGGGATAGTCTTTTCCTAATCCGGTGTTGGGAAGACGGTGCGAATCCGTCGCTACCCCGTAACTGTAAGCGTTGAGAGTTTTGACATTTTGTTGAAGCCACTGGGATGCGTCCTGGGAAGGCGAGTCAAAGCTCGGTGAAGCGCAAGTCAGGAGACCCGTCGGAGGCCAATCAGGCTTAATTCAGCTTCGCTGGGAGAGCTGAAGAGCATTCTCGCAGACCATGACTGGTCTGCTCGAGCGCTGCCTAAAATCATTCCCGCTCTGCTCCATGGATCTTGCATGGGCAAGGAGCTGACGATGCAGGAGACGCACCAGGGTTCGGTGACACTCGTGCTTGGTGGTGTGCGAAGCGGAAAGAGCCGCTACGCACAGCAGCTTGCCGCGATGTCTCGCCGGGTTGTCTTCGTCGCAACCGCGAAGATCACCGATGATGAGATGCACGCGAAGATCCAACGCCACAGGAAAGACCGTCCGGCGGAATGGCTCACAGTCGAAGAGCCGCTCGAGTTGCCGAAGGCTCTGGCGCAACACGATCTCGAATGCGACACGATCGTCGTGGATTGCCTCACGATCTTTGCTGCGAATCTTCTGGAGGCTGAGGGCGCGGCGAGCGAAGCCGTGGAACGGCGGATCGAAGAGTTATGTGAGGCTTTGCAGGCTGCTCGCTGTGCGGTGGTCTTAGTGTCCAATGAAGTTGGTAGCGGAGTCGTTCCGGCGTATCCGTTGGGGCGTCGATATCGCGATCTACTCGGAGAGATTAATCAGCGGGTCGCCGGAATCGCCGACGATGTGGTGTTGATGGTGGCTGGACTGCCGCTTGCATTGAAGGGACATCTCGAGGTCGCCCTATGAAAGGGATGCTGATTTCAGGCACCGCCAGCGGCGTGGGCAAGACGACTGTTTCGCTTGCGATCATGGCAGCGTTGCGGCGTTGCGGGCTCACGGTGCAGCCATTGAAATGCGGTCCTGACTTTCTGGACACCGGTCATCACACACGGATATGCGGCCGTACAGCGCGCAACCTTGATACATGGATGCTCAGTGTCGAGGCCAACCGCAGCGTTCTCCGCAATGCTGCTCGCGGCGCTGACGTTGTCGTGGCGGAAGGCATGATGGGGTTGTTCGACGGTAAAAGCGGCAGCACGGAGACCGGGAGCAGCGCGGAGGTCGCCAAGCTGCTGCAGTTGCCGGTAGTGCTTGTCGTCGATGCTTCCAAAAGTGCACGGAGCGTGGCTGCGGTGGTGCTTGGCTTCGAGAAGTTCGATGCAGATCTGCAGCTCGCCGGCGTGATTCTGAATCGTGTTGCCGGAGAGAGACATTTTGAGATGCTGCGCGATGCGATCGAGTCCTCCTGTACGACGAAGATCCTGGGATGGCTTCCGACAGAGCCGGCGATTGCAATTCCCGAGCGGCATCTTGGATTGCACGGGGCGGAGATGGCGGCGGATGATAACGGAGCCGCGGTGGATTCTCTTACCGCCCTCGCGGAGAAGCACCTCGACCTCAATGGCTTGCTCGATCTGGAATGCGGGCTGAATATGGCCGAGAGCGCGCCCGTACCAAGCGTGCGTTCGAAGAGCAAAGACGAGACCGTTCGGATTGGAATGCCTTCTGACCCAGCGTTCTCGTTTTATTACGAAGACAATCTGGACATGCTGCGGGAGCAAGGCGCCGAGATCGTTCGCTTCAGTCCGATGAACGATGCAACTCTACCAGTCGGACTGGATGCGCTCTACCTCGGCGGGGGCTATCCCGAGTTGTACGCAAAGGAATTGAGCAGTAATCGGGAGATGCTTGAGCAAGTGCGCGTATTCGCCGCTTCGGGCAGACCAGTCTATGCGGAGTGCGGAGGGATGCTCTACCTCGGAACGAGCCTTTGCGTCGATGGCGAAAACTACTCGATGGCTTCTGTGCTTCCTCTGGCAATGCAGATGACTGAAAGACTCGTTCAGTTTGGATACACCACAGTTGAGTTCACGGAGGACTGCCTGCTCGGACGCAAGGGAACCGTGGTTCGCGGGCACAGCTTCCACTACTCGCGAATTGCATCGCAGGGCGAGATCGGAACAAGCTACCATGTGCGATATTCTCTATCCGGCAAAGAAGATCTGGAAGGGTTTCGTCGCGGCAATGTGCTCGCAAGCTATATCCATCTGCACTTCGGGGCGAATCCGGCAGTAGCCGAGAACTTCGTTGCAGCGATTCGACAGGCACGAACCTTGCAGGCGGTGACGGCATGAAGCGACTTCTCTTTCTTCTTGCTTTGACTGCGATCTGGTCCGGCCCCTGCTTTGCGAGCCGCACGCTGACGGATGAGATGGGACGCAAGGTCGTGGTGCCGGACCATCCGCATCGCGTGATCTGCCTGATGCCCAATGTCACTGACACGGTCTTCGCGCTTGGTGCGGGCGACGACGTGGTCGGCATCAGCAACTACACGAAGTATCCCGCTGCAGCTCTGACGAAACCGAGCGTAGGCGATCTAATCAAACCGTCGATCGAGACGATCCTCTCCCTTCATCCCGATCTTGTCATCGGATTCCAACCCAAAGGACCGATGGAAGTGACCGACCAACTGGAGCGCGCGGGCATCCCGCTCTTTCTGGTCAGCCCGCATGGAATCGCGGGGATTATGCATTCGGTCGAAACGATCGGGCTGGCGTTGAACCGAACGGCACAGGCGGAGGCGCTGGTTCACAACCTGCAACAGCGCGTCGATGCGGTACGCACACGCACCACAGGTCAACCGGCGCCGAGGGTCTTTATGCCAGTGTGGTACGACCCCATCACAACCATCGGCAGAAACGCCTTCATCACAGAGATTATCGCTGCAGCCGGGGGACGCTCTGTGACTGACGATCTGCGAGAAGAGTGGCCGACGATCAGCATGGAGGCTGTGCTGGACCGTGCGCCCGACGCGCTCTTGTTGATTCGCGGAGGCAAGACAACGCTGCAGGTCCTCGAGGATCGCCCCGGTTGGAGCAATATGCCGGCGGTAAAAGAACGCAGAGCCTATTACATCGATGACCGGATCAATCTGGCCAGTCCGATCGCGATCGACGCACTGGAGGATCTCGCAAAACAATTTCATCCTTTGAGCTGAGCCGTTCAGCTTGCAACCATCCACCAACAGCAAGGTGTCGGGAAGCGCGGTGAGATTCCGCCACTACCCCGTAACTGTAAGCGCAGAGAGCTTCGGTATTGACGTGCAACGCCACTGGAGAGTGCTCCGGGAAGGCAGCCGGGGCTCGAAGAAGCGCAAGCCAGGAGACCGGCCTTGCTCCACGACCCGAGGGGGAAATTGTGTATTACGTCATTCGTAAATCGTTAGCGGTCTTTCTGCTCGTCGGCACGCTTCTTTCGCTGGCCATGCCCGTGTTCGCCGCAGAGCAAGGCTCATTGCGCGGATCGGTGAGAGATCCGCTGGGCGCAGTGGTAGCCGGCGCAACAGTAGAGCTACTGGATGGAACTACAGTCGTAAAGACAACGACTACAGATGGAACCGGCAGCTACACGCTGGATGTGCCTGCTTCGGCTCGCTATCGTGTCAGGGCGGTTGCACCCACGTTTCAGAGCACAACGAGCGAACCGGTCTACGTGACAAAGTCCGGCAAGGCAGAGTTGGACATCACGCTCGCAACACAGACGCTGACGCAACAGGTTTCAGTAACCGCCACGGCGACGCCCACGCCAATCGCACAAATTGGCGCCTCGGTGACGGTGCTGACCTCGGATGACTATCGCCAGTACACGGAGGTGCAGGATCCGCTGCGCCAGATTCCCGGGCTCCAGGTGACGCAGACCGGTCAGCTTGGCGGTACCACCGGACTTTCCATTCGCGGCGGCAACACGGATGCGAACAAGGTACTGATTGACGGTGTCCCGGTGAACGATATCGGCGGCGCGGTTGAGTTTGCTAACTTCGCCACAGTCGGAATTCAGCAGATTGAAGTATTACGTGAGCCTAATAGTGCGCTGTATGGATCGGATGCGCTGGCAGGCGTTGTCAGCATGACGACCGCGCGCGGCGCAACGCGCTTACCGCTATTCACCTATGCCGCCGATGGTGGCAACTTCAGCACCTATCACCAAGAGGCTGCGGCCAGTGGGGTTGCGCGGCAGTTCGATTACTACGGCTCCTTCGGACGCCTGGACAGCCGCAACAATCTGCCGAATGATTCGTTCCATAACGCTACCTACGTCGGTAACTTTGGATGGGACCCGAACCCGGCCAACGATCTTCGCTTCACCGTGCGTCACCTCTCGGTTTCCGGGGGTCAGCCAAATGCAATTCTGCTGTTTGGGATTCCTGACGATGCCGCGCAGAAAGCGCAAAACACCTACTATAGTGGCGCATGGAATAACCAAGCGACAACTAAGTGGCACAATGAGATTCGCTATGGTGGACTGCGCTTGCGCTCACAGTTCGATGACTTTGCAGCGACCGGAATTCCCGATCCCGCAGGAACGGGCAATTTTCTTGGCGCTCCGATCACCATCAATGGAGCGAATGGGTACAGTGTTACCGGGCAGGCAGTCTTTCAGTTCGCTGGTAATTATCCGAACCAATCGCTTACCGTAACGGACCGCGACTTCGTCTATGCGCAGACGGACTATCGCCTCAATCCGCACCTGCTTGTACTTGGCGGTTTCAAATATGAAGCCGAACGGGGTTCGACGCAGTTTACCGGCGCTCCGCCAAGCTTCAGCGCGATCAGCCGCGGCAACTATAGCTATACGCTGCAGATCTCCGGCGACATCCACAATCGCTTCTACTACAACGTCGGCAGCGGGATTGAGGACAACGGGCTCTTTGGGCTGGCTGGCACGCCGCGCGCGTCGGTCGCCTATTATCTTGCCCGCCCATCGCCGACAGGCTTCCTGGCCGGGACCAAGCTGCATGCGAGCTTCGGCAAAGGCATCAAGGAGCCGAGCGTGTTCCAGCAGTCCAGCTCTATCTTCGATATACTTTCGGCTTTGCCCAATGGGAGCCAATTGATTGAGCAATTCCACATCGGACAGATTGGCCCTGAGGAATCTCGCACTTACGATGGCGGAGTCGACCAGGAGCTGTGGAATGGCCGCGCGCGGCTTGGTCTTACTTACTTCCATAATGAGTTTACGAACGGCATCGAAGACGTTCCTCCCAATGGATTGGTTCAACTTGGAGTACCGGTAAATCAACTGCCTGCGCTCGATGCCGGCGCCTTCATCAATTCGGAGGCGTTCCGCTCGCAGGGCCTGGAGTTCGAGGCAGAGTACAAGATCAACAGCCGCCTGTTTGCGCGTGGAGGCTATTCCTACACCGATGCCGTAGTGCAGCACTCCTTTTCGAGCGATCAAGGTATCGGCGAATCATTCAATCCCGCGTTTCCCAATATTCCGATCGGCGCGTTCTCGCCGCTGATTGGCGCTCGACCATTTCGGGTAGCTCCGCACTCTGGCTACTTTGGCTTGAACTACACGCACTCGAAGTTTTACAGTTCGCTCACCGGCACACTGGTTGGGCGGCGAGACGACAGCGATTTTCTCTCCGATGCTAACTTTGGAACAACGCTGTTGCTGCCGAACCGCGATCTGGATGGGGCTTATCAACGGCTCGACCTTAGCGGAGGCTATCAGGTCACCTCGCGACTGACGACCTATGCGATGATCCAGAACCTGCTGAGCGAACACTATGCGCCGGCATTCGGCTTCCCTGCTCTGCCGTTTACGTTTCGATCGGGAATCAAAATCAACTTTGGAGGCGAGTCCTGGGGACTGAAGTAACTCCCGACGCAACCCGCATCACGACGTCGCCTTCGGCGTCTGCTTCTGAGTCAACTCAACAGCAGACGCAGGAGGGCCTGCCTCGTGGCGATCGACCGCCAGCGAGCAAGGCCGGCTTTGCGGTTCTGATTTTGCTGCTGATACTTACGCTTGTCATCGTTATTCTGTTTTCCCTCGCCACAGGAGCTGTTCGCATCTCCCCGGCGGCGATTCTCTCCGCTTTATTCGGACATCAACCGCTAACGCCCACGCAACAGATTATCCTGCTGCAAATTCGATTGCCGCGCGTGCTCGCTTCAGGTGTTGTCGGCTCCGCGCTGGCAATCTCCGGACTATTGTTTCAAGGCCTCTTTCGCAATCCGATGGCCGACCCTTACATTATCGGCTCGTCCGGAGGAGCTGTCCTGGGCGCATGCATCGGCATCTTCTTCTTCTCGCAGTTCTCGCTCTTCGGCTTCAGCGCCACTGCACTCCTTGCCTTCGCCGGCTCAGTCGCTACGATGGTCCTCGTCTATTTTCTGGCCCGTTCGAACGGTAGAACCAACGTAGTCACACTCTTGCTTGCGGGCTTTGCAGTCAGCACAATGTTCGGCTACTCCAGCTATCTCTTCCAGACATTCGACAGCAACAGCGGCGCGAGTCAGGCGATCCTCCTCTCGTGGCTGCACGGGGTCATTGGAATTCCAGGATGGACGCAGCTTGCAGTCACCGGCGTGCTGCTTCTGTCTGCGATCGTCCTTGCGATGCCCCTCATGCGTCGCCTCAATACCTTGGCGCTCGGAGATGAATACGCCCATCAGCTCGGATTGCGGGTGGAATACACGCGCATTGGGATCATTCTGACAGGATCGTTGCTTACGGCTGCAGCAGTGTCTCTCGGCGGCCTCATCAGCTTCGCCGGACTGATCGTTCCGCACGTCGCTCGTCTGCTTCTAGGGCCGAACCATGTTCGCCTGCTGCCAGTCACGGCGTTGTCCGGAGCAATTTTTCTCGTAATAGCCGACACGCTGGCGCGAACGGTTCTCGCCCCGACAGAGATTCCCGTTGGAATTCTGATGGCCTTTCTCGGAGGCCCATTCTTTCTCTATCTGCTGCGCAAAAACAAAAGGAGCTATCTTCTATGAACCCGCTCCTGAGTTTTAGCGGCGTCAGCTTCAGCTACGGCACAAAAGAGGTTATTCAGTCCGCCAGCTTCGATCTGGAAGCAGGCAGTTGCGCCGCCTTGATCGGGCCTAATGGCGCGGGGAAAACCACTCTTCTGCGGCTCGCTGCCGGCACACTGCACTGCAGGACCGGCCGCGTTATCTTGAACAATCAACCCTTGCACGCGCTGCCGCTAACAAAGATAGCGCGCACAGTTGCTCTCGTGCCTCAACAGCTCGATGTCCCTTTTCAGTTCACCGTCCGCGAAGTAGTCGAGCAGGGGCGAACGCCTTATCTCGGCTTTTTGCGCGGTCCAATGAGTGAAGATCGCATTGCAGTTGACCGTGCCCTGAAACTCGCAGATGTGACCGGATTGCAGCGACGAATCTTTAACGAGTTAAGCGGTGGAGAACGTCAGCGTGTCAAGATCGCGCTTGGCCTTGCACAGCAGCCTAAGCTTCTTCTGCTCGATGAGCCTACGCAGAATCTCGACATCGGACGGCAGGTTGAGCTAATCGATCTGCTGCACTTTCTTCGTGGGGAAGGCATCACCATCTTAGCTTCCATTCACGATCTTCAACTGATAGAAGGCAACTTTTCGTCTGCTGTGTTGCTGAGCCCGGATGTGCCGCTGATGAAAGGAACACCGGAGGAGATTCTAAAGCCATCCATCCTGGAAAAGGCGTTCAACTGCCCGCCGCGCCGTCATCCTCTATTGCTGGAACGAATTGAGCGGTACACAAAGAGGGCAGGATGAACACGGAAAGCCGATCGATCCTCGCCGAAGTCGTCTCTGCCATTGGGTCGCCGAGCGCGCAGTGGCTTGAGCGAGCGAAGGCACATCTGGATAGTTTGACAAAGCCGCTCGGCAGCCTCGGCAGACTTGAAGAGATCGCTGCGCAGCTAGTCTCCATTCGACAGGAAGATTCCTCGAAACCGCTGCGAAAGGCGGTGTACGTCTTCGCCGCAGATCACGGAATCACAGCCGAAGGCGTAAGTGCGTACCCCAGCGAAGTAACTCGCGAGATGGTGCTGAATTTCCTCGCTAAGGGCGCCGCCATCAATGTATTGGCCCGGCTTCATCATGTCGAAATAAACGTCGCCGACGTAGGAGTGGATGCAGACCTTGGCAATCTCGAAGGCTTGATAGGCCGCAAGGTGCGAAGAGGAACACGCAACATGCTGCTGGAACCGGCAATGAGCGAGGTGGAATTGACGCAAGCCCTTGAGGTCGGCCTTGTGCTGGCAAAAGAGGCGAAGCATCGGGGCCACAGCCTGCTGGCCGTCGGCGAAATGGGCATCGGAAATACTTCGGCAGCCGCCGCCATCACATCGGTGTTAACCAATACGCCTGTCGCACTGGTTACGGGTGCGGGCACGGGCCTCAATGCAAGCGCACAACTGCACAAACGCCAGGTCATCGAAGCCGTAGTCGAGAAACATTTTGCGTTTACCGGATCAGGGTCAACGCCCAGCGCGCTCGAAGTCCTCCGTTGTGTCGGTGGACTCGAGATCGCCGCGATGACTGGCCTTATTCTTGGCGCAGCGCGATATGGCATTGCCGTTGTAGCCGATGGATTTATCTCAACTGCGGCGGCGGCGATCGCATTTGCGATTGAGCCGCGAGTTCGCGGGTATCTCTTCGCCGGACATCAGTCCGAAGAACCAGGCCATCGAGTCCTGCTCGATTACATCGGGCTGAAGCCTATCCTCTCGTTGAACATGCGGCTTGGAGAAGGAACCGGCGCCGTGCTCGCAATGCCAATGATCGAGTCCGCGATGGCGCTCTACAACCAGATGGCAACCTTCGCCTCAGCGGGTGTTAGCGAGGCAGTGAGGTGAGCGTGAACCAGCAGATTCGTAGGCAGAGTGCGGATATAGCGAGCGCGTTTCAATTTCTCACGCGTATACCGATGCCATCGCTCCCGTTCGAAGTCGATTCACTCTCACGAGCCGTCAAGTTCTTCCCCTTCGTCGGACTTGTGATCGGCTCCAGCGTGGTCTTGCTTCAAAAAATGCTGCAATCTCATCTGGGCCGGCCGCTGGTTGCGCTGATTTTGCTCTTCTATCTCGTGTTCATCACGGGATGTTTCCACGAGGATGGCCTTGCCGACACCACGGATGCGCTCGGCGGCGGATGGAATCGGGATCAAATCCTTCTCATCATGAAGGACAGCCGAATCGGAAGCTACGGTGCGACGGCTCTCGTATTGTCATTGCTGGCGCGCTATCTCCTGCTGGCCTCGCTTCCGCTCGAACACTTCGCGGCATACGTGATCTCCGCGCATGTCTTATGCCGCTGGACCTCGCTTCCGTTGAGCTACTTCCTTCCACCTGCGCGCGAGCAGAATGGCCAGGGCGCGCGAATCGCCAAACTAACCTCGCTCCCTTCGCTTCTATTCGGATCTGTCTTCAGCATCGCAGTTGTCGTATTTGCCCTACGATGGTCAGCCGTGGCTCCTTTGCTGGCCGCGACGATAGCAGTCGTTTTGAGCTGCTGGTTCTACTCAAGAAAGATCAACGGAATCACCGGCGATTGCTTCGGCGCGACGAACCAACTCGCGGAGATCGCAGTCTACTTCTGCGGAGCGTGGAATGTATGAGCGAGATCCTCTTCATTCGCCACGCTGAAACCGACATGGCCGGCACTTTTTGCGGTCACTCGGATCCGGAGCTCAATGCACGAGGCTGGGCTCAAGTAACCGAACTTGTCCGCGAACTTCACCGGGAAAACCTCGGCGCGGTTTACGCCAGCGACCTCCGGCGCGCCCATGCAACCGGTAACGCAATTGCCGAAGCGTTCCACATCGAATGCCACGTGCGCCTTGGATTGCGCGAGATTGGCTTTGGGCAATGGGAAGGTCTTACCTGGAAAGAGATCGAAGAGCGAAATAAACTATACGCCAGCCTCTGGAGTGAAGAGTATCCCAACTTGCCGGCCCCTGGAGGCGAAGACTTCAGCGACTTTGAGCACAGGGTGATGCGCGAAGTAGAACTTTTGACTGCGAAGGCAGAGACCGCGGCTCGCTCGATCGCGGTGGCCACTCATGCAGGTGTGCTTCGTACTATCTTGCGAGCGATGCACGGATGCTCCGAAGCCGAAGCTTGGGAGCAAACGAGATCGTACTGCTCTATCGTCCGCCATATCGGCGCGACATTCTCATTCGCACACAGAGCAGAGGTGCAATCTTGAGTCCCGCAAAGGTGCAAGTGCACGAATTGATAGCGTGGGGGCTTGACGAATATCCCTACCGCAACTCAGCGATCGACCTCACGCAGGAGGCATTCGCGAAGAAGATCGAGCGAGCGCGGCAACAATTGGCCGAGCGCAAAAGCTACGCCGATTGCCCTGCGTTTCTGGAGGAAGAGACCGAGAGCATCCGCCATCTCTTCGCAACCTATTCGCAAAGCACCGATCTGCAAGAAGAGTACCAAGGACTCGACTGGACGTTGGGCGTAGTCGATCTGCGCCGCCTGCTGGCCTTCCAACGCAGGCTGGTCTTCAATCCGGAGCACGGTCTTTCGTACATCCCGCAACAGAGCGACTGGCCTGACTTGATGTCATTTGCGATGGGCTCGCGAAGAGCCACAGAATATCGCATGGTTCGTCACTCCAACATCGCTGATGGACTTGATATCACTCTGCATTCCAATAACCCCGACCTGCAGTTGCGCCTAAAACCAAAGCCGGAGAAAAATGAAGAGGCGCCTTTTTCGCTATTCGGTGGCAATCCATATTTCGAGGCCGCTGAATACAAAGGCCGCTGGTTCCTGCGCGACGGCTACCACCGCGCCTATCGCCTGCTGCAGGCAGGTGTGCATCGCGTCCCTGCTGTCGCGATCTATGCCCACACACTCAAGGAACTTGGAGCAACGGAGCCATGGTTCTTCGACGAAAACCAACTGCTCTCTGACCGGCCTCCGCGCGTCCTTGATTTTCTGGATGAGACGGTAGTCCTGCGCTATGAGCGACCTCCGCTTCGCAAGGTCATTCGTATTCGCATTCAAGAATCTTTCGAGCTTTTTGACGAAATAGACGAAGTACAAGGAGAAAAGATATGAGCATCGCAACAACACGCGGAGATGGAGGGCAGACTGGGCTGGCCGGCGGTATTCGCATCTCCAAAGCCGACCTGCGGGTAGAGGCCTACGGCACCGTCGATGAGCTGAACTCGTCGCTGGGATTTGCCCGCAGCATCTGTACCAACAAAGAGATTCACGACTGGACCGAGGGAATTCAACGCACACTCTTTCGCGTGGGGTCGGCGCTCGCAACTCCGCCAGAGAGCAAGAAAGCACCTCCGTCGATCACGACTGAGGACGTGGAGGCGCTGACAAAGCTCGTTCACCAGATCGAAGCAACCGAAGGGATACTCTCCGACTGGTCGCTGCCCGGCGCGCACACCGAATCGGCGGCGTACGAAGTTGCCCGCACAGTATGCCGACGGGCCGAGCGCAATACGGTGAGGCTGGCATCCAGCGGAGTGGAACTCAAGCCCGAGATTCTCGCCTATCTCAACCGGCTCTCCGATGTGATCTGGCTCTTCGGCCGGTTGATCGAGATTAATGCAGGGGTGGACTCTCGTCTTCGTGGCGGCGAGTCTGGAGGCCCCAAGTGGTCGCGGGCCTGGCGATGACAAAGGCTCCAGGCTTCGACGAAACCGAGCGCCAGGCAGTTTATCGGGCGATCCGCGAACGTAGAGACGTGCGCCGCGGCTTTCTGCCGGAGCCGATGCCGGACGAGCTGCTTTGCAGGCTGTTAGAGGCCGCGCACAATGCACCCTCCGTGGGCTTGATGCAGCCCTGGCGTTTTATCGTCGTCCGGAACATCGGTGTTCGCCAGGCCATTCATAAGATCTTTCTCGATGCGAATCAGCAGGCCTTAGCAAGTTACGAAGGCGACCGTCAACAGGCTTACACGAACCTGAAGCTGGAGGGAATACTCGACGCGCCGCAAAATCTCTGCATCGTGTGTGATTCGCAGAGTAACCAAGGGCACCATCTCGGCCGACGCACCATGCCCGAGACCGCTCTTTACTCCGCTGTCTGCGCGGTGCAGAATCTCTGGCTCGCAGCGCGGGCAGAAGGGATCGGCGTAGGTTGGGTGAGTATTCTCGACCCTGGCTTGCTGCGTTGCGCATTGAATATCCCAGAGCACATCACGCCGGTCGCTTATCTTTGCCTTGGCTATGTGGATGCATTTGCCGCAGAGCCTGAGTTGGAGCGTGCCGGATGGGAGAAGCGGACTCCCCTCAAGAACGTGCTCGCATTCGACCGCTACGACAGCCGTTGGGAGGAGGAAAGGACAGCAAAGTGACGGCGCGCGCCATTATGGTCCTCGGCACCAGCTCGCACGTCGGCAAATCGCTGCTGACTGCGGCTCTCTGTCGAATCTTCGCGCAGCACGGCTATCGTGTGGCTCCGTTCAAATCACAGAATATGTCGCTAAACTCCGCGGCAACAATCGAAGGCCTGGAGATTGGCCGAGCGCAGGCATTGCAGGCTGAGGCCGCAGGTGTGGCGCCCTCGGTCCACATGAATCCTATCCTCATTAAGCCGTCGGGAGACAGCTCGTCTCAGATTGTCGTGCGCGGAAAAATTTGGGGAAGAGTCACCGCGGCAGATTATCACCTGAGGCGCGTTGAAGAATTGTTGCCGGTCGTTCGCGAGAGTTATGCAATCCTCGCATCGCACTATGACGTCATCGTTTTGGAGGGCGCAGGATCGCCGGCTGAGATTAACCTTAAGCAACACGACATTGCAAACATGAGGATGGCAGAGATGGCGGATGCCTCCTGCATACTCGTTGGCGATATTGACCGCGGTGGAGTCTTTGCTTCTCTCCTGGGAACCTTGCAGCTACTGGAGCCTGCGGAACAAGAACGCATTCGAGGCTTTGTGATCAACAAATTTCGCGGCGATGCGAGTTTGCTGGAGCCGGGAGTCCGGATGATCGAAGAACATGTGCATAAGCCATGCATCGGCGTCGTCCCTTACCTTCCTTCGCTGAGGCTCGAAGAAGAAGACAGCCTCGGTCTACCGGTCACGACACACTCGCAATGGTTGCCGGACTCGCCTCACAGCAACAGGCGCGATCGGCCTTTACGCATAGCAGTCCTTGCGTTACCGTCCTTCTCCAACTTCACCGACTTTGATTCCTTGCGCGCAGAAACCTCTATCTCCCTGCTGTTCTGCCATGCCCTAGAGGCGATAGCGCAGGCCGACGTCGTCATTCTGCCAGGAACCAAGCAGACGGTGGATGATTTGCTGTGGATCCACGAGCGGGGTCTTGCCACCGCCGTGCAACGGTATGCCGAGACAGGCCTGGTTGTTGGCATCTGTGGTGGCATGCAGATGCTTGGTGAAACAATTACCGATCCGCTCGACATGGAACATCATGGCTCTGTCGCTGGATTAGGGCTGCTGCCGATTGAAACCATCATGCAGGCGAACAAAGTGACTCGCAACGCCGCGGGCGAGATGACAACCAGAATCTTGTTTGGACAGCCCATTTCGGATGCGAAGGTCTCCGGTTATGAGATCCACATAGGACAGACGATCTATCGTCCGGGCGCCGCGCCGTTCGCCTCTCTCGCAACTGACTCCGAACAGTCGTCTTTCAGTAACGATGGATGTATCCGCAATGATTCGCGCGTCTTCGGCAGTTATCTCCACGGGCTCTTCGACCACGATGGTTTTCGCCATCAGTTCATTCGCTGCGCACGCGCATTTCACAAACTCCGTCCGCCAAATGAACTTCTTCGATGGAAGCTGCTCCGTGAAGAATCTCTGAACCGGCTCGCTGGTGAGGTCGAGAGGGCGTTGGATATGGAAGCAATCTTTCGCTGGGTCGGTCTTCCTGCCGATGGAGTTGCTCCTGTTGAAGAGAATCGCGGCCGTCCGCAACCAGAAGGTGTAGGGCGATGAGTTCGCGGCCTGTTCTTGCTATAGCGTACCTCTTCGATTGGGCCGCTGGTGATCCGGAGTGGCTTCCGCATCCGGTACGTCTGATCGGCAAAGGAATTGAGAAGGGTGAACAACTGCTACGAAGACCGCAGCAGACGCCAGCGGTTGAGTTTGCGACCGGTAGCGCATTGACTCTGGGCCTCGTCGCCACAACCTACTTTGGCACGGCCAGGATAATCGCATGGATGTACAAACGAGGACAGATACTCGGGTTTGTTGGCGAAACACTGCTGGCGTGGACGTGCCTTGCATCGCGCAGCTTGCATGAGGAAAGCTCGGTTGTCGTCACTGCCCTCGAAGCTGGGGACATTGTTCGCGCGCGCCGGCATCTGGCAAGAATCGTCGGCCGCGATACGCAGAATCTGGACACCCAGGAGATCAGCCGCGCCGTCATCGAAACGGTAGCGGAGAGTTGCTCGGATGGAGTGATCGCCCCGCTCTTCTACATGGCGATTGGAGGAGTACCACTCGCCATGGCTTATAAAGCGATCAATACTCTCGACTCGATGATCGGCCACGCGGACAAAAAATATTTCTACTTCGGCAAGACTGCAGCGCGACTGGATGACGTGGCCAACCTCCTGCCCTCGCGATTGACCGCACTTGGAATCGCCGCGGCCTCCGCTGTCATGCACGATGCAAACCTCGCGTCCGCGTTGGAGACCTGGGTGCGCGACGGCGGAAAGCATAAAAGTCCAAACGCAGGGCAGCCGGAGAGCGCCATCTCCGGTGCGCTGCAGGTGCGGCTCGGAGGAGACAACTTCTACGCCGGAGAGCTGGTGGCCGCGCCTCTCATGGGAGAGAGATTCTCTCGGCCCTCAGCCCAAAGCGCAAAACAGGCAATTCGGATCGCAGCAGCCGTATCTCTCCTTGGCGCGGTCGCCGCGATTTTTTGGAGAAAGAAAAAGAGATGAGCGCGCCCCTGTCACTCGCCGCGCATGGAGGCCAGCTTCTGCAGATCGCCTCGCGTTTCGGAATTCCCGCGGAGCGGCTCAGCGATTTCAGCGCCAATATCAACCCTGCCGGCCCTCCGGCGCCCGTGCTGGAGGCGATACGGCGAGCGCTTGAAGATCCCACAACCCTCACAACATATCCCGATCTCGAACTGACCGAGCTAAAGCAGGCAATCTCCGCCTGCATCGGTGCAGCGTCAGAGAACATCGCGGTTGCAAATGGGTTCGCTCCGCTGCTCGACGCTGCACTGCGGTCACTCGGAATCAGGCGATGTCTTTTACCCGTGCCCTCGTTCAGCGAATACCGAAGCGGCCTTGAGAAGGCCGGCGTCGCCGTGATTCCATTCCATCTCTCGCAGAAGAACGGATTCGAGTACGAGAACGATCCAATTCGAACGGCGCTCCACGATCACTCATGCGATGCGATTCTTCTGGCCAATCCGCAAAATCCCTCCGGGGTGACGTGCGATGCGGAGAAGATGCGCGAGTTGATTGCAATGGCGGCGCGACACAACGTCACCGTGCTGTTGGACGAGGCGTTCATCGACTACTGCCCGGTTGCGTCGGTAACTCCACTGGCAATCGATAACGCAAATCTCATTGTGTTTCGTTCGGTTACAAAATTCTTTGCTGTTCCCGGCCTGAGAGTGGCCTACGCAGCGGCCGAATCATCGAAGATACAGACGATGAGCCGCTATATCGCGCCATGGCCCATCGCGAACATCGCTTCGATTGCCGTCTGCGCCGCGTTGCAGGACAGAGCCTACGCAGAAGAGTCACGCCTGGCCAATGATCGCCGCCACTTCTGGCTGGTCGAGCAACTTGCGCAGTTGCAGATCGCAACGTATCCATCGCGCGCGAACTTTTTATTGCTTCGATTTCCAGCAGCGGTCAATGTGAGTGCCCTTTGGGAGAGGATGATCGTCGACGAACAGATCGTCCTCCGTTCCTGCACAAACTTCGAAGGCCTCAGAGCAGAACACCTGCGAATCGCAGTTCGATCAGGCTCAGAAAATGAAAGGTTGATTCGCGGATTGGAGCGCGCTATGGCGAAGGGATTCATACCATCCCGTAAACATATTTAGAAGCAGTTCGTTACATTGCAACGCCACGCAAAGGCTCCGAAAGCAAGCGTTGGGTGTAGTTGAAGCCGCGCGTTGAGAGCTTTGAGGCTAGGTGTCCGCCAACGGACATCAAATCCGTTTCCGAACACACGAAAGCTCCCCCTCCCCTTTTCCATCAATATCTTGCGCCCTCCCTCAGTGGCCCACAAAATGCAGTTCGTAAGCAGGAACCGAGAGGCCCGATGCCCTTCCTGCAAAATCTGAACTACGCTCTCCGCCAACTGCGCAAGTCTCCCGGCTTCACCGTCACCGTGATCGTCACGCTCGCGCTCGGCATCGGAGCCAATGCAGCCGTCTTCACCCTCTTCGATCAAGTCCTCCTACGCATGCTGCCCGTCCAGCAGCCAAAACAGCTCGTCCGCTTCAATTGGACTGGGGGCTACAGCGGTGGCGCCAACGTCTTCGGCGGTGACTTGAGCGACTACTTCTCCTACCCCATGTACAAAGATCTGCGCGATAGAACTCAGGTCTTCTCCGGCGTTGTTGCGATCGACAGAGCCAACGTCGGAGTCAATTGGAACAACCAGGCCGAAGACCAGGATGCAGAGATCGTCACAGGGAACTACTTTCAGGTCCTCGGGCTCCAGCCCGTCGTCGGCCGTCTGCTTACCCCGCAGGACGACACTGCCAAAGGCGCCAACCCGCAGCTCGTTCTCAGCTATGCCTATTGGAAGTCTCGCTTCGCAGGCTCACCCGCCGTCATCGGTCAGACAGTCCGCGTCAACGGTCAACCCTTCACCATCGTTGGCGTAGCACCCGAGGCCTTCCAGACAGCTATCGGCGGCTACAAACCCAGTCTCTTCCTCCCCATCAGCATGTCCGAAGTCGCCATACCGTCAATGGCGCCGCGTGATGCTCTCAACAACCACCAGTTCCTCTGGATCACACTCATCGCTCGTCTCAAGCCCGGCATTACAATCTCGCAGGCTGAAGCCGGTCTTGCGCCTCTCTGGCACGCCCTCCGCGCACAAGAACTCACCCTCTACAACGAACGCACCGAGCGCTTCTCCAAGAACTTCCTCGATAACTCCCACCTCCTCGTCAAAGACGACTCCCGCGGATTCTCTCCCAGCCGCGCGGACCTCAAAACGCCGCTCATCATTCTCATGAGCATGGCCGGCCTGCTCGTTGCCATGTGCGCCATCAACATCGCCACACTTCTTCTTCTTCGCTCCGCCGCTCGTGCCCGCGAAATGTCCATGCGCTACGCCCTCGGAGCCAGCCGCTCTCGCATCACCTCGCAACTCTTCGTCGAAGGTGGCCTCCTCGGCCTAGCCGGAGCCCTCGCAGGTCTCGCCTTCGCACCTCTGGTCGCCAGCGCGCTCGTCCGTCTCATGACACAGGCCGACCCCGGCAGCGAACCCTACTCAGCCTCCATCGACGCCCGCGTCCTCCTCTTTAGTCTCGGTATCTCCATCATCGTCAGCCTTCTCTTCAGTCTTGCGCCTGTGCTCCACTTCATCCGTCCCAACTTGATGGAAGCTCTTCGCCAAAGCGCCGGTACTGCCTCCAAAGGTTCGCAACGCTTCCGAAAAGGTGCCGTCGGCGTGCAGATCGCGCTCAGCGTCCTTCTTCTTGGCGCTGCAGGGCTCTTCGTTCACACTCTCGACAACATCCGTCATCAGCCCGTCGGCTTCGACATCACTCGTCTCGCAACCTTCAGCCTCGACCCCACCAGCTCCGGTTACGGCGAAGACCGCACTCTGCAGATCGTCACCAACGCTGCCGATACCCTCAACCGTATTCCCGGCGTCATCTCCGCTGCGGCCACCACCGATCCCGAACTCACCGGCAATAACGAATTCCATAGCTACGTCCTGGAAGGCCACACCTTCTCCGAAGACGAGCATCGGGATTTCGAATCTCCCGATATCACTCCTGGTTACTTCGCCACTCTGCGTCAGCCCGTTCTTGTCGGTCGTGAATTCACTGCAGCCGACGTTAAAGGCGCCGCCAAAGTCGCAGTCGTCAACCTGGCCTTCGCCAAGCGTTTTTTCGGCATGCCGCAGAACGCCATCGGCCATCTCATCGCCGAAGAAACACACAGCGGCATCAAGCCTGACACTGCCATCGTTGGAGTCGTCGGAAACGTCCGGCACACCGACCTCCGCACCGAACTCGGCCCTGCCGTCTACCGGCCCTACGCACAAAGAGAACATCCAGGCGGCGTGCAGTTCTACGTCCAGACCACGCAGCCGCCCGAGGCCAGCGAAGCCACCATCAGCAAAGCCATTCACGATCTCGATCCCACACTGGTCGTCGATGGCCTCCGCACCATGGAAGCTCAGACTGAGCTCGCATCCTTTGGCGAGCGTGCCCTCGCCATTCTCGCTGTAGGATTCTCTATCCTCGCGCTCATCCTCGCGGCTGTCGGCCTCTACGGCGTACTCGCCTACTCCACCGAGCAGCGCACCCGCGAGATCGGCGTTCGCCTCGCTCTCGGTGCTCCACGCACAAGCATCGTCATCACCGTCCTGCGCGAGATGGCCCTCATCGCCGCCATCGCCACCGTCATCGCGCTTCCCTCAGTCGTCTTTCTCGCTCGCTACTTCCGCAGCCAGCTATACGGCGTCACCGTCTACGATCCCATCACCCTCGCCGCCTCAACCGCCCTCATCATGGTGACAGTTCTCGTAGCGGCAGCCCTCCCCGCCCGCCGCGCCGCCGGAGTTCAACCCATGCAAGCCCTCCGCACCGAATAGACGTAGAGGATGACCTCCCGCCAGGGAAATTGTGACGTCTCGATTAGCCAGCAATCGCTCCAGTTGATCCTGAATGGCAGTTTTTTCCTCATCACTCAGCTCGGAATGGGCACTAAGAGCCGCCTCTGCCAACAAAAAAGCAGAATTATACAAACTGGAATGCGACACCTTATCGAGGAAGTCGTTTTTCTTGCAAACTACTGGCGCGGTTGAGGTTTACATGAAAATTATCCTGATAAGAACCCCATGACTTACCGCAAGAACCTTGTTTCGTCCCACGTTGATCACTACAAATTCGCCTCGAGTGAAAAATCTCAAAATCTTCGCCCCTGTACCCCATCGCGGACGGAAGTGCGGAGATGGATTCAACTTTGGAGAGCCTATGTTGAGACGACAAAGACGAAGTTGGAGTCGCCTCCTGACCCTGTTTGCAGTGCTTGGGTTTGGGATTGCGACTACCAATGCGCAACTCGCGGTGACCACCGCGGCACTTTCCGGTACAGTCACAGATTCCACTGGAGCAATCGTGCCACAGGCTACTGTCAAGCTTTCGAGTTCGGATAAGGGTATCCTTCGAGAGCTGAAGACCGATGCGGCAGGACATTACTCCTTCACGCAACTGCCTCCTGCCACATATACACTCGAAGTCACGACTCAGGGGTTCAAGGGCTACAAGCAGACTGGAATCGTTCTCGACGCGGCTCAGTCGGCCGCACAGAATGTAACCCTCGCTGTAGGTCCTGTCAGCGAAGAGGTCGTCGTCAACGCGCAGGCCTCGCTGCTCAACACGCAGAACGCAAACCTCTCGGCCGACATTCCGGGCAAGGAGGTTGTCGAGCTTCCTCTGAATCTCCGAAACGTCTACGGCCTGGCCACGCTGAACTCCTCGGTCAATAACACTTCGCAGAGTCAGATGCTCCTCGGCGGCGGCGGTCCAAGCACCGATGACGCCGACCAGGACATCTCGTTCCTCAACTTCGCCGGCGGCTTCTTTGGAACCTCAGCCTACCTGCTGGACGGCGCGTGGGATACCGACCCCGAGTGGGGCGCGGTTGACTTCGTCCCCTCAGTGGACTCCGTACAGGAGTTCAAGGTTCAGAACAACTCCTTCACGGCGCAGTATGGCTGGAGTACCGGCAACGTCGTCAATGTCGTCACGAAGTCAGGTACGAACCAATTCCACGGGGATGTGTACGAGTTCTATCGCAACTCGGCTCTCGACGCGAACTTATGGTTCTCCAACCATAACGACGTTCCCAGGCTGAGCTTCAATCGCAACCAGGTCGGCGCTTCGGCCGGAGGACCGCTTTATATTCCCAAGTTATATAAGCAGCGCGAAAAGACTTTCATCTTCGGGCTCTATGAACATCTCAGTCTCTCCAGTCCTTCTAACAACACGTTCTCAGTTCCAGACGCCAACTTCCTCGCCGGGAACTTCGCGGCGCTTCTCGGTGCACAGGGGAAAGACAAAAACGGAAATCTGGCCTATGACAACCTGGGACGCCCGGTGTATGTCGGACAGATCTACAACCCGCGCAGTACGCGTATGGTCACGGCGGGCCAGGTTGACCCGACGACCGGGCTGATTGCGACTGGTACGGGATATGTTCGCGATCCCATTAAGAACAACAACATTACAACACTCCAACCCATCGACCCGACGGCTGCCAAGATCATCAGCTACTACCCGGCATCAACCGGCTCCGGAATCTCAAATAACCTGTTCGTGGCCGGAACGGCTCCGGCGCATTCGAATGAGTACATGGCTCGCGTGGACCACAACATAACGGACTCGGCACGAGCTTACTTCCGCTATTCCTACAAGGAAGAGTTCAAGACCGGGACACCCGACTACTGGGGATCGAACAATCCTGCTGGTCCAGGGAATGCCCGGCCGAACAATCGTTGGAACATGGCGGCAGGCTACAGCCAGGTCTTTACGCCAACGTTTACGATGAATGTGGCTGCTGGCGTGGAGATATGGCACGAAACTTCGACAAACCAGTCGCGCGGATTCCAGTCGTCGACCCTCGGCCTCCCATCCTATCTTGATGCGAACAGCCCGAACTTCCCCGTCGTCAATATTGGCGGGGAGTCTCCGCTTGGACCTCTGACCAATGAGACGGTGACAAACCATGGGCCGATCGGCAGCGTCGCGCTCGACTTCATCAAGACGCATAAGCACCACACGATCAACTTCGGCTTCATGTTTGTCGAGCAGGAAGACGATCAGACCAACTACTTCCAGTCGGTTCTGGATTCAGGTGGTCAGTTTACGAGCGGCCCGGACCCGAACAATCCCCTTCCGTTCAACACGGGAAATGGACTGGCGCAATTCATGCTCGGCGTGCTCGACAATAGCGCCGCCACTCCAACGCAAGCAGGAACGACCTTCAGCCCCGCGGTCGCCATTCACTACTATGGCGGGTACGTGCAGGATGATTGGAATCTCGTTCCAAAGCTTACCCTCAACCTTGGACTTCGTTATGAAGTTCAGACTGCTCCCACGTATCGGCACAACTATGCGTCGGTCTTCAACCCCACTGCGCTGAATCCCATCGGCGCGGCGATCCAGCAAACGGTGCCGGGAGCATTGCAGTTCCTCTCCGGTAGTCAGCGGTCCTCCTACGACACCTCGTTCACCGACTGGGCTCCGCGCTTTGGCTTTACCTACCTGGCGAAGCCGAACTTTGTTCTCCGTGGTGGCTACGGAATCTTCTATCCTCCGTCGATCTCCTGCTGCTTCGAGTCCAGCCTCTCCGGTTTCTCGACAACAACGGTCTCGCCGGTAACCCTGAATGCCATCAGCCCGAATCCTGCGGTGACCATTTCCAACCCTTGGCCCAATGGATTCATTCCCATTACAGGCAATGCGCTTGGCGAACTCCAGCAGGTAGGCTACTCGGTAGGCAGCAACTTCCGACAGCGCGCCGCCAGCTACGTTCAGCAGTATCTCGTCGGCTTTCAGTGGAGCATTACTCCCAGCGACATGCTGGACGTCAACTACGTCGGCAACCGCGGTCTGCATATGTTATCGGCCAGCCTCAACCACAGCCAGCTCAACCCATCGTTTCTCCCCAGGGGAACGGCGACGCTCAACGCCCTAGTGAAGAATCCCTATTACGGGGCCATAGCTCCCGGGAACAGCAGTTGCGCTCTCGATCAGCCAACGGTCGTCCAGTCCCAGCTTCTGCAACCGTTTTCGCAATACTGCAATGTCACAGAAAACGGCGCCAACATCGGCTTCTCCAACTACAACGCACTGCAGGTCAACTTCAACCATCGCTTCAGCAAGGGCCTGACGACCCTGGTCTCCTACACATATTCTAAGTTCCTGGATAACGTCGAAGGTAACAACTCGTGGTCGTACTCGGGTGCTCCCTCGCCAGCCAACAACTACAACCTCGCTGCCGAGAAGAGCGTAGACGGAGGGGACATCCCGCACAGTCTCGTCGTGAGCTATGTCTATGATCTTCCAATCGGCCGCGGCAAGCGCTTCGGCGGCGGTATGAATCGCTTAGCCGATTCTGTCGTTGGCGGATGGGAGATCTCGCAGATCGCCACTTTCAAGCAGGGGATTCCGCTCACCGTTGGCGGAAACAACATCGCTTCCTACGGTGGCAACCCGAGGCCAGATCTCATCGCCAATCCACACACACCTGACCGTACAATCCACGAGTGGTTCAACACCGGAGCGTTTGCATACGCGCAGTATGGAACCTTCGGAACGTCTCCCCGTTTCTTCTCCGATCTTCGCGGCCCCGGCTACCAGAACTGGGACACGGCGATCATGAAGAACTGGCGGTTCCATGAAGCGATGCGCATTCAGTTCCGCGCTGAGATGTTCAACACCTTCAATCACCCGCAGTTCTACGCGCCGCAATTCGGAGGCGAAAGCTGGACGGGTTGCGATCCGAATGGAGCCGAGGCTACCTCGTGTTCTTCGACCTTGGGACAAATAACCAACTCGTTCCCAGCCAGAACGGTCCAATTCGGAGGAAAGTTCTACTGGTGATTGCGATTTGAAGATCTGTATCCAACTAACACTGCTGATTCTGCTGGCCTCTTCAATGGGTTTCGGCCAACAGAATCAGCAGACCAATCTGGAGTCGCCGCTGACTGCTGCAAAACAAGCGCAGGCTAGCGGCGACTACGCTGCGGCCGCTGCTGCATACAAACAGTGTGTGTCCATTCGCCCCGAGATTGCGGAGCTATGGGCAAACCTCGGGTTGATGGAGCAGGAAACAGGAAACTACGCCGAGGCTATTCTGAGCTTTCAGCAGGCGCACCGGCTCAAGCCCTCGCTTTATGTCCCAATACTTTTTCTTGGTATGGACTATGCCCACACGGGAAGAGCAAAAGAAGCGATTCCACTTTTACTTGCGGCGGAGAAGATGAATACGACTGACTCGCAGCCTTATCTAGCCTTGGGTCGCGCCTACGCGTCGTTACAGAAGTATGGCCCGGCGGCCGAGGCATTCGCGCATGTTACCCGCAGCAATCCCGCGCAGAGCCAGGCATGGTTCTCACTTGGGATCGTATACCTGCACCAAGTAGAGGCAGATGCGAGGACGATGTCCACGAAAGGGCAGGATTCACCTTTCACAAAGGCGCTCTTTGCCAATTCTCTCGCCAGCCAGTCACGCTACCTGGAAGCGATCGAGCTGTACAAAAGCGTTCTCTCTTCACGTGAGCAGCCGCCGTGTTTGCATGGTGAGCTGGGTTTTGTCTATCTGAAGCAGCATGATGCTTCAAGTGCAGCAAAGGAGTTCGCAATTGAAAGCGAACCGGTGTGCTCTCTTGCGTTTTTGGGGCAAGCGCGTCTGTACGTCGACTCAGGCTCGAACGAAGAGGCGCTGAAGATTCTGATGCAGTTGTGGGAGCTCGACCCAGGATTTCTCCAGGCAAATGCTGCAACTTTTTCGGAGGGCATACCGGGGGATCGTTCATCGACCTTTGCTTTGCTTCTCGCGCAGCAGCACGACTCGCGTGAGGTTCCCGACAGACTGTTCGAAGTGCTCATCGCGGCTCTGCAGGGGAACGCTCCACAGGAGAACTCAAGTGCGCCCCCAACTCATACCACCCCCGCTGCAGCTTCGCTGGCTGCGGCAGAAAAGGACTATGCATCTGGAAGGTATCGCCAATGTTCCGACCGAACGGCTGCCAGCATAGCAACCAGGAATCAAGCTGGGCTGCGTTTACTTTCTGAATGTTCGTTTCTTACCGGCGACGAAGAAACCTCATCCAAGGCAAGCACAGTGCTTCTCGTCGTAGCTCCGCAGTCAATGGAGGCCCTCTACTGGGCAATCAAGTCAAATGAACGACTCGCCTTCCGTGCGCTGGAGCGCTTCGAGCAGTTGGAGCCGAACTCGGAGAGGACGCACCTTCTTCTTGCCGATATCTATGTTCAGCGTGAGCGCTACGGTGATGCGCAGAACGAATATCAGAAGGCGCTCGAGCTTTCTCCGGGCGATCCAGCTGCGCTGCTGGGTCTCGCGACGGCTGCGCTTCGCGACGGAGACATCGACAAAGCGATAGAGGCCGCGCGGTTGGCTCTGCAGCGCTCGCCGGATGATCCGGAGATCAATGTTCTGATGGGCGAAGCGCTTGTGGCGCGTCACGATCTCGCTAATGCTGAACCATTTCTGAAGAAGGGCTTGCAATCAAAGCCGCAAATACGACCCCACGTTCACGCTCTGCTTGGCAGAGTCTATGCAGCCGCGGACAGACCACAGGAGGCCATCAGCGAATTGAAGATGGGACTTGAGAGTGACGAAGATGGCGGCGTTCATTACCAACTGGCGCGTCTCTACCGCCAGGCCGGAGATGACAAAGATGCTTCGCTTGCGATGGAACAGATGAAAGCAATACAACAACGACGCCGTGAGGGAGCTGTAATTGCGCTCAAGGACTCGCATCCTTCCACGCTTGACGACGAGCCGTAGAGTCTCTTCGATAAGTGCTCGACGAATCATAGCAAAATAACAAAATCCAGGAACTCAGGAACTGTAATGCAACTTTTCTTCTCTTTTTGCACAGCTCTCTCCGTCGCGCTACTGTCACTTCAGGTTAGCGAAACTCTTCACGCCCAGTCTCCGTCGGAGAAAGAACCTCTTGTTCTGCTCGATCATGTGACACAGTTTACCTCGCTGCCGAATGGCATCATTGTGCGGCGGGACGCAATCCTTGAAGAGATCACTGCTCTCCGTGACGATTTGCTGCGCATCCGCATCGCACGCGAGGGCCAGTTGCCGGAAGACGCTTCCTGGGCGGTGCTCGCGGAAGCACGCCGCAGTTCCGTTGCTGTCACATCGGAGACGGCCGAGAGCCGTGTCGGATTTCGCACACGCCTGCTGCGGATTGAAGTAGATAGATCGACGATGACGCTAACGGTACGCGACCTCGACGGCAACATCCTCCAGCAGGACGCGCGACCGACGCGATTCGAGGGCGGCGCGTTTCGTCTGTATAAGGGTTTCTCTGACGAGGACCACTTTTTCGGGCTCGGCGACAAAACTGGTCCATTAGACCGCGTCAATCAGGCGTTCACACTGTGGAACACAGACTCGTACCGCTTCCAGGAGTCCACCGATCCCCTTTACAAGAGCATTCCGTTCTTCATGAACTATCGCGTCGGCCGCGCGATTGGCGTGCTCCTGGATAACACTTGGCGCAGCAGCTTCGACTTCGGAAAAGAACTGCCGGGCGTCTACTCGTTTGGCGCGGTGAATGGCCCTCTCGACTACTACATTCTTTATGGCCCCTCTCCGAAACAGGTAGTTGAGTCCTACGCATGGCTCACGGGCAAGCCCCCGCTGCCGCCCTTATGGGCGCTCGGCTTCCACCAATCGCGCTATTCCTACTACCCTCAATCGCGCGTGCTCGAGATCGCAGATCGCCTCAGGGCCGATCACATTCCGGCCGATGCGATCTATCTTGATATCGACTTTCAGGAGAAGAACCGCCCCTTCACTGTTGACCGCGAGGGGTTTCCCGACTTTGCCGGTATGATCGCAAAGCTCACGGCAGAAAACTTTCACGTCGTTGCCATTACAGATCTCCATATCGCTAAAATTCCAGCCTGCAACTACGCTCCTTATGAAACCGGCATTGCCGGCGACCACTTTGTGAAGAACCCCGATGGGTCCGTTTACGCCGGTCGAGTGTGGCCGGGCCCAAGCGTCTTTCCCGATTTCACGCAAGTGCAGACGCGGGCTTGGTGGGGCACTCTTTACACAAAGTTCCACGACATGGGTGTCGCGGGCTTCTGGAACGACATGAATGAGCCTTCTGTCTTCGATACCGCGTCGAAGACGATTCCTGAGAATGTGCTTCATCGTATCAATGAACCGGGATTTGCAAAGCGTTCTGCAACCCATGCCGAAATTCACAATGTTTACGGCATGGAGAACTCGCGCGCGACCTTCGAGGGCTTCAAGGCTCTCGATCCAAACACGCGCCCGTTTGTGTTAACGCGCGCAACCTATGCTGGCGGCCAGCGATATGCCGCGACCTGGACCGGCGACAACAGCAGCAGTTGGAATCATCTGCGCCTCGCGACTCCAATGCTTGAAAACCTCGGACTCAGCGGATTTGCATTCATTGGCGCAGACGCGGGCGGATTCGCGGGCACTCCATCACCTGATCTGCTGACGAAATGGCTCGAGATTGCAGCCTTCCAGCCCATCGATCGCGACCACACCGAAAAGGGAACCGGCGATCAGGAACCGTGGGCTGGTGGCCCGGAGCAGGAATCAATCCGCAGGCGCTTCATCGAGGAGCGCTATCTTCTGATGCCTTATCTCTACACCCTCGCCGAAGAAGCATCCAGAACCGGCTTACCCTTGGTTCGCCCTTTATTTCTCGAATTCCCTGATGCGATCCCCGATCGTCACCCCATCGACATCGACTCGGCCGCATCGGGCGAATTTCTTCTTGGCCGGGATCTGCTCATCGCGCCGCCCCCTTACCCCGAAGAACTCGATACATACACGGTCGAATTTCCTTCGGCAGATTGGTACAACTATTGGACCGGGGAAAGAGTCGTCCCCAAATCTCAACCGCCAAGTGCCAATCCGACCCAAGTCGTAAATCCCGCGACCCAAGCTCCGTTGTCCACCACGATTCATCCCGAACTCGCGTCACTCCCCGTCTTTGTTCACGCCGGATCAATCCTTCCAATCGCACCTTTGGTGCAAAGCGTCAACGAGGTTCCACGAGGGCCCTTGACGCTTCGCATCTATGCAGGCACCCCCTGCGCAGGAGAGTTTTATCTGGACGATGGCAAGACCTATGCTTTCCAAAACGGAGCGTTTCTGCGTATGAAGTTCACATGTGACATAACGGACGACACCTTTCACTTTCACGTCACTCCGCACGAAGGTTCCTACCCCGCCTGGTGGAAAGAGATTCGTGCCGAAATCTATGGATGGACGCCGACGCGGAACGAGATAACCGTGAACCGCAAGGTAAACTCGATAGTTGCCGAACAATCAGCAGCCACAGTCATCTTCACCATTCCCGACGACGCAAAGGGTCTTGATATCGAGTTGAAGTAGCGAGAATCTTCGTAATCAGACGATCGCCGATTGCCGGAAACACATTTACCTCCAGGCGGCTGCACGTGCAGGTATAGAACCCGCGTAGTTATTGAATTTCGGGAGGGGTTTGAGACTGTACGAGATCGTATGAGACTATCTCGGATTGACTCAATGGTCGGGGCGGAGGGATTCGAACCCCCGACCCTCTGCTCCCAAAGCAGATGCGCTACCAGACTGCGCTACGCCCCGACTCATTTAGTTTATCGCATCGACTCGGCTGCAGACTCTACAGTCCCCCAAACAAACCGTGCGGCCCTGAGCCAAACAGGACATGGAAGAGGCCATCGAAGACCCAGGCCAGCAGTAGCATCGGCAGCACGACCAGCGCTGCCAGCACAAGGCAAAGGCCGCCGAGGAAGAGCCAGCTTTGCACCGTATGCTTCCGGGGCTCGTCAACGCTGCCGACCAACAAAGCATAGTTGCGGCGATTGGCGCGCCAGGCGATGTCGAACATATCGCCAAGTATAGGCACGGAGCCAACGACCACTTCAATCGCCACATTGGCCACCATGCGCGCGACTGTAACGTAGGAAACGCCGCGCACCCACGCCGCAATAATAATGATGCACGAGGCAATCCCGCCAATCAGGTCGCCGATGCCCGGTATGAAACCAACAATGCCGTCGAGCCCAAAGCGGATCGAGGTCCCCGGGATTCTGATGAAGTCGTCAAGCACATGGGAGAGCAGATCGAGGTTTTCGTCATCGAACGCCTTGCTGCCGCGTCTCAAGCGGGGCGACAGTACCTCAGGTTTCGCGGTAAATGCCATCAGACCCCCACCCCACAGGATTGCCAGCGGGGCGCAGTGCTATAATTCCAGTATACGGCGGCTATAGTTCAGTGGCAGAACGCCGCTCTGTGGCAGCGGATGTCGTGGGTTCGAAACCCACTAGCCGCCCCAAAATCTCTCATCCCTACACACTGCGGCCCTAACCTTGTCCCGGACCTCCCAAGTCGAGCCTTCCGCTTTGTCTTCGCGTCTCTATGCCGGAACATCAGGTTGGGCATATCCCACCTGGAAGCCGGATTTCTACCCCGCGGGCACACCGGCGAAGCGTTTCCTCGAGTTCTACGCCACGCAGCTCACCTCGGTTGAGGTCAACTACACCTTCCGCGCTCTCCCCACCGCAAAAATGCTCGAAGGCTGGTTGGCCGCAACTCCGCAGAACTTCCGCTTCAGCTTCAAAGCCCCGCAACGCATCACGCACATCAAGCGCCTGCGCGAGTGCGAAAATGACGCAGCCCAATTCGTATCTACGCTTGAGCCCGTTCGACAGGCAGGCAAACTTGGCCTGCTGCTCTTCCAGCTTCCACCCAACTTCAAAGCTGATCCCGAACGCCTCAGCAGCTTTCTCGCCGTTCCAACGCTTCACACCAAAGACGCTCCGCCAGTCGCATTCGAGTTCCGCCACGAATCATGGTTTACCGACGAGACCTACATCGTCCTGCGCAAACACAACGCCGCTCTCTGCATCGCCGAAAGCGATGACCTCCTTACGCCCGAAGTCCACACCGCCGAGAACTACGCCTGTTACAGACTGCGAAGAGCCGGCGGCTATTCGGCCGTTGAACTTGACGCGTTCGCCAAACGTTTTTCGTCGCTCGCCGAACAACGCGACGTCTACGTCTACTTCAAACATGAGGACGAGCCGACAGGCGCACTCAACGCAACGTCATTTCTCGCCCGCGTCGATGCAGGGATTCGCTGATGCAGACAGTGGAGCTTGAGTCCGCCATCAGCCATGCAGAAGATTTTCAACCGCGGCGGTTCCTGCGCAACGGACACCTGCAGACCATCGCCGGCAACTATCTATCGCGCATCAACGATCTTCCAGCGCCCGAGGACCAACTGGTCGAGGTCTCGCCTTCCTCTGCAAACCAGATCGCAAGCCAGGTTCTCTGCCACTGCCACTGGCAGCCAAAGGAGATTCGCGCCACCCGGCCCACCGCCATCATCGTTCATGGCCTCGAAGGCTCGTCCAACTCGCAATACGTCGTCGGCAACTCGAACAAATTATGGCGCGCCGGCTGCAACATCGTCCGCATGAACATGCGCAACTGCGGCGGTACAGAAGCGTTATCGCCCACGCTCTACCACTCCGGCCTTTCCAACGACGTGCTCGCGGTAATGAACTTCTTCGTCACAAAATACCGGCTGCAATCGATCGCGCTGATCGGCTACTCGATGGGAGGAAACCTTGTCCTCAAACTCGCCGGCGAGCTTGGCGCGGCGGCACCGGCAACCCTCCACTCGGTGATCGGAGTCTCGCCCGCAGTTGACTTGGGGCCCTCGGCCGACGCACTGCATCTACCCCAAAACCGCCTCTACGAACTGAAGTTTCTCTACCATCTTCTACGCCGTTTCCGCCGCAAAGCGGTTCTCTTCCCTCGTGCCTACGACCGGAACCGCACTACGGGAATCCACTCCTTGCGACAGTTCGACGATCGCATTACGGCGCTCTATTCCGGCTTCACCAGCGCGGACGATTACTACCACCGCGCCGCCGCCGCTCGCGTGCTGGACCGCATAGCCGTCCCCACCCTCATCCTCCACGCGCTCGACGACCCATTCATCCGCCTCACCCAGCCAAGCCGCGAGATAATCAAAGCCAATCCAAACATCACCCTGATCGAGAGCGGGCACGGCGGTCACTGCGCCTTTCTCGCCGAGCCGCACCCTCCCACCGACTACGACGGCTACTGGGCCGAACACACTCTCCTGCGCTTTCTTCTATCCCACGCCTAAGCGCCCTCCGCAGTGGCCATCTTTTTCATGATCGGGGATAGGACGCTAAGATAGTTGATGATGCTCTCTGAATGGTCCGCCGAGTGTTCCGCAGATGATCCTGTCCTTGTTGTGCCGTGGTCCGATCCATCGGACAGCACCGGCAATCGAAGATTCATCGATCTCCGCGAAAACCCATACGACCTCGACCACCTGACGGAAGCCGCGCTCTACCCTCCGCTGATGCATGCCCTGCGCGCACTGAACGCAGCACGCTCCCCGGTCTTTACAGCCAAGTGCGACGCATGGCCACTCGACAATGAGGAACTCGACACGCTACGCCTGAACCTCGGCACCCCCGCCGAGGAAACCCCAGCCGGATTCGCCAGCTACATCGATATCCTCTGGCGCGAACGCTCGCTCTTTGCCTCGTTTCACCTGCAGGAGCAGATGCTGCACCGCCTCGCTCTGCAAGCAGCTCCGTTGGACTATCCCTACGCAATGCTCGACTGCATCATTCGCTCGGCAATTCTCGATCTAACCGGCCCACAGGAGGGTTTTGCGATCAGCCTCTATGTCAAATCCCTCGGCCACGACGCCCGGAGCGCCGAAGAAAACTGGGCCTCGGCACTTGACGCTGTCATCGCACTGCTTCGCAACAAAGACCTGGCGTTTTCATAAGCCGCGCAGGCGCAGTTCCAGCCGAGCCACTCCCTTTCGGAACGCGCTCCCGCTACAATGAAAGCAGGCCTTCGACGGGCGAGTAGCTCAATTGGATAGAGCATCAGCCTTCTAAGCTGACGGTTGCAGGTTCGATCCCTGCCTCGCTCACCAGAAATTTCTGGGATTCGGGTCTTGAACAGTGACCCACCTGCGCTTCCAAGTATCAGAAGTTGATGCGAGGTTCGTCATTGTGGCCAATACAATGGTGCTTCCTGCGCGACATGACTGCGAAAGCATGGGACTTCCGACCAACTGACCAGAACGTTGTACTGTGGTCCGCTTGCATACGAGGTAACATCCTGCTGATGAAAGAAAGTCGTAAGACGCTTAGGCGTTTTGCCGTTCAGTGCCTGAGATCTTCACGCGAGGCAACCTCAAATGCTCATACTTGCAGTTGGGATTCTGATCTCCATGGTGGTACTTGTTTTTATTGGCTTCATTCTCACGGTGTCCGCGAACTGGCTCCTAAAGGCCCCGAAGGATGGAACACGCTAGCAGACGCCCTGTCTAGGCTTCCATGAAGACATCTTCGGTCGTCACCTTGCAGTGGTCTCCGGCGCCGCGATTCCCCATCGCATGCCGTATCCCCGCAAGTGCTATCAACCCAATGGCAAGACCGCACACACCGTTCCAGCCCCAGTGCACCCACGCGATGGTCGCGAGCGCCGATCCCGCTGCCGCACCGCTGAAGTAGACCGTCATGTAGACCGTATTCAAGCGGCTCCGTGCCGAAGGCACCAGACCGAAGATCCGTGTCTGATTGGCCACCTGCGTCATTTGCGCGCCCATGTCCAGCACAACGACGCCGACGGCCAGCGCCACAAGATGGAACGACGTCGACCGATGCGCCGCCTCTTCGCCCCACAGCAAAAGATACGACGCCGCAAGCAACGCAACTCCGACGGAGATGACCCATCGTGAGCCATGTTTGTCGGCCAGGCGTCCGGCCAGCGGCGCGACGAGAGCCCCTGCGGCGCCGACCACGCCAAAAGTCCCGGCAACTCCGGCACCCAACCCGTAATGGCTATGAAGCAGAAACGCCAGTGTCGTCCAGAAGCAGCTGAACGAAGCAAACACCAGCGCGCCGATCGCACAGGACTCCCTCAGTAACGGCTGCGTACGGAACAGCGTCCACAGCGAAACCATCGCATCCCGATAGCGCAGCTTCTGCTTGGGCGGCAACTCCGGCATCACGCGTTTCATCAGCGGAACGAACGCCGCATTCATCACCGCAGCGACAACAAAGACCCAGCGCCAGCCGTGAATCTTGCTCACCCACCCGGAAAACGTCCGGGCCAGCAAAATACCCAACAGAAGTCCCGTCATCACCGTGCCGATCGCCCGCCCCCTCTGCTCATGCGAGACCATGTCCGGCGCTATCGGCAGCACAACATGAGTTACCGAGCCGAATAGGCCAATCAGCACACTACCCACAATCAGCAGATCCAGATTCGGCGCGGCAGCCACCAGCAACAGCGCGATCGCCACTGCCCCGTACATCCGCATCATCAACCCGCGCCGCTCCAGCACATCGCCCAGCGGCACGAAGAAAAGCAGTCCGACCGCATACCCAATCTGAGTAGCAACCGCCACAAAACCAGTACGTCCGGCCGTAACCCCGTAAGTCTTTCCCATCTCCAGCAGAAGCGGCTGGTTATAGTACAGAGACGACACACCGATCGCGCACGCCAATCCAAGGAAGGACAGCGGAGCAGAGGGCGTCGACTTTGCCGTAGTGGTCATACCAGATCCTGTCTCTAGTTTAGGCCCTCTCAGGCAAATCCGACACAGACCCCGGCCCCCGCCAAATTCAACCGCGCAGACTAAACCTTGCCCAGCGTCAGTTTTGCAATCGTCGCCAGTTGCATGAACGATGTCCCCTCGTAAATCTTCCCGATCTTCGCATCGCGATAAAGCTTCTCGACAGGATAATCCTTCACAAACCCCGATCCGCCATACACCTCCACCGCCAGGCTCGCGACCCGTTCCGCCACATGCGACGCCAGGTACTTGCACATCGCCGCCTCTTTCAGAAAGTCGAGCCCCGCATCCTTCAGCCGGGCAGCGTTGTAAACCATCAGCCGCGCCGCCTCAATATCCATTGCCATCTCCGCCAGTTGGAACTGCATCGCCTGAAACTCAACCAGCGTCTTCCCAAACTGCTTACGCTCCTTGGCCCACTTCACCGCGTACCCCCACGCACCCTCTGCCAGCCCAAGCATCTGCGAGCCGATACCGATACGTCCTTCATTCAGCGTCTCAATCGCAATCTTGTACCCTTTGCCAGGCTCACCCAGAACCTGCGCAGCCGGAACAACACAGTCATTGAAGATCAACTCGCAAGTACTCGAAGCACGAATCCCCAGCTTGTCTTCTTTCTTCCCAAGCGTGAATCCGGGCGCGCCCTTCTCAACCAGAAACGCCGTAATTCCCTTATAACCAGCGGCCGCATCAAGCGTCGCAAAAACAATAAACAGCCCCGACTCCTTCGCATTGGTGATCCACAGCTTCTGCCCATTCAGCACATAGTCATCGCCGCGTCTCGTCGCGCGCGTCTGCAGCGCAAATGCATCCGACCCCGAAGACGCCTCGCTCAACGCATACGATCCAATCGTGTCACTCGCCAGCCGAGTCAGATATTTTTTCTTCTGCTCCTCATTCCCCCAGCGAACCAGCGCATTCACGCACAGCGTATTCTGCACATCCACCATCACGCCCACCGAGGGATCAACCGCCGAGATCTCCTCAATCGCAAGAATCGCATTGAAAAAACTCCCACCCGCCCCGCCATACTGCTCAGGAACCTCAATACCCATCAGGCCAAGTTGAAAAAGCTTCTTGATAAGCCCAGCATCCATCTGCTGCGATTCATCCATGCCACGCACCAGCGGCCCGATCTGCTCGACCGCGAACCGTCGAACCGTATCGCGAAACATCTGCTCATCTTCACCCAGTTGCGTCAACGCCATCGGTCCAGCATGCTGCGACATCCACTCACCTCAAACAGAATTCACGAAAAGGTGAGTCTAGCATCTCGAAGTGACAACGGAATAGTCATTCAGGGCGCGCGAGTACGAGGACAGTATTTGTCTTGAGAGATCGTTACTAAAAAAACCGAAAAGCCTAACCAGCCGCCTTCACCAGACGCCCGCGCCGGCTCACGATCGACAGCTTTTCCGTATTCAGAATCTTCCGCGCCTGCTCCTTCGCGTGTTTCGCCCACGGCCCAACCGGATCGAGCCGCACATACGCCAGCCAGTGCCGCAACGCACGCCGCCTCTGCCCTTGCCGCTCATACGCAAGCGCCAGATTGTAGTGCGCATCGGCATATTGCGGAACCAGCGCCACAGCCTTCTGGTACGCAACGGTTGCTTCCGTCAGCCGCTGCATCTCATCCAGCACATTGCCGAGGTCGAAGAACGCCAGCGCATACTCCGGGTCTGCCACCGTCGCCTTGCGGTAGTGCTCTTCCGCCAACTCATACCGCCGCAGGTTGTAGTGAATCGTCCCTAGATTGATCAGCGCAGGCGCATGCTCCGGGCGAATGGCCAGGATCGCCTGATAAACCTCGACGGCCTCCTGGATCGAACTCGGACTCTCCTCAAGCTGCACTGCGCGCAGAAACATATCCTGCACCTCGGCAGCCTGTCGCGCAGGATTATCGTTACCGCTGCTCACCACGCTTAACTGCCGCGCCGGAGACGTATCAAAGTCGAAGGCAAGCTGACGGGTCAACGGATCCACCAGCGAGCCGCCATGCCGGAAGCTCAGTCGCGATCCTCTGCGCACAAAGCTCGCTTCCATCAACGGATTTCGCATCCCTGCCACACGCTGCATCGCATCCACCGATGCCCGTATGCTTTTCGCAGAAATTCGTTTGTTCGCCTGTAGATCGCGCAGCTTCCGCAACTGGCCCAGCGCCTCAAACGAGTAATCTTCACTGAAAGCGATCAGTCCAGCCCGCTCCCACGCCAGCAGTTGGCGCACATGCAAGTGAAGTATCCGGATTGCGTCTTGACGGCTATATCGGGTCACTGTGTATCTCGTGTCGCACCGTCTGGGAGATTCGATACAGCAGACTCTTTTTGGAGTATGCCCTCCGAAGCCGCGCCAATCAAGCCCCTTTCGACCAACCTTTGCTAAATAGCCGTGGATAACACGTACCAAACATGGTTCCGGGCCTCAACGCCATTCATTCTGCCGCAACATTCCTCCAGACCGCCAAACCGAAGACACTCCGCACATTCAACTACGTCAATCGCGGCTGCCGGCTCTTCAAATCTTCGAGTAGACGTTCAATCTGGTCTTCTCGCTCGAGCGTAGAGAAGCGATCCTCCAGCGACTCGGCTTCAAGAATCATATGGCTAGCCGCATTGTTCGCTTCCTTTCGTTGGATCGTCGAGCGCAGGCGATTCAACGTCGCCGTCTTATTGTGAGACGCCACAATCGTCCTGGCAGCATGCGCATTGCCAATGGTACGGGCACGACGGTGTTGAGCGATCAACATCTCACACGTAGCCCGCGTCTCCTGTAACTTCTGCTGCAGATTGGAAAATGCGCTACGCAACGTCTCCGTCTCAGCCGTCTGATCTTCCACCTGTTGCGCGAAACCTGCGGCAAGCTGCTGATGGCTCAGGCCACGCTGCAACGCGGCGCGAGCCAGATCGTCCTGCTGTTTCTGCACAGCGAGTTCGGCCTTACGATTCCACTGGTTCATGGCATCCTCGTGCTCTTTTAATTTCTTTTGCAGCAAATGCTGGTCGGCGATCGCAATAGCCACCTGCGTCTTCACCTGCAGAAGCTGGTTCTCCATGTCGAGAACAAGCTGTTTCGCCAGTTTCTCTGGATCTTCAGCCTTCTCGATGAGGTCGTTGATGTTGGCTCGTAAGAGAGTTCCTACGCGTTCAAGTAGTGCCATGATGATTCTCCTTTCCAGGAAATGCCGAAACGGAAAGCCGAGCTGGTTTCGCAATTACCAGCGGCGTCCAAACATTCGCTCAAGAGCGACGAGCAGCAGGATCGTCAAAAACCCTCTGCCAGGGAAACGGTTCCGCCTGTAACCATATCCGTAGCCGTAGTATCCATATGGGCCGAAATAAGGGCGGCGAATGCGATAAGGATTCCAGAGCGGCCGGAAGATCAGACGTGAAATCACAGAGACTGCGACGAGGATCAGGATGGTAGGAACGAAAATTAGGGTAAACATCGTTTCTTCTCGATTCGTGCGCACAGCGAAGAGATGCGTGGCTCACCGGCTGTGCAGAATCCAGTGAGCCAGTAGAACAACATTAGCCAGAGTGAGCTTCCCCGTTTTCGCGAGGCTTCATCGCCTTCACATTGGTCATCAAGTCGCGAAGATTCATCCCCGATAAAGCCTCGAACAGCGCAGGAACCTGGGCCGCGATCTTCGTCATCTCGCCGGTAATCTTGTTCGCTCCCGTCACTCCGTCGTTGCCGGTCGAGACAATCGTGATCTTGTCGACCTTGCTCAACGGCTCTGCCATCGCACGAACAACATCAGCCATGTTCGTAATCAGCTTGTCGACTACCGCAGCCTGTGTCCACTCCTGATAAGCCGCGGCCTTCACATTCATCGCCTTGGCCTCGGCCTCGCCCTTCTGGAAGATGATGTCGGCTTCTGCCTCGCCCTGCAATTTCGTAGCAGCAGCGCGTCCTTCAGCCTCCATCGTGATGCGCGACTTCTCGGCATTCGCGAGATTTTCAATGCGCTGACGCTCAATCTCCGCGCCTTTCAACACGGTAGCAATCAGTTCCTTCTCGTGACGCAGAATTTCAGCCTCCTGCACCTTAACCTGCTCCTGTTTTTCGATCTGCTGCACCTTAACCTGTTCGGCAACAACCTTCTGCTGCATCACGTTAGTCTGAAGTTCGTAAGCTTTATCAGCCTGGGCCTCCTGACGCCGCGCCGCCTCTGTAAACTGCGCCTTTTGAATGTCTAGATCGCGCTGTGCCTCAGCCTGTTTGGCAAGCGAGAGCGTCTCGGCGAGCACCCGATCCTGATCGGCAGACGCTTTCGCAACAGCAGCCTCGCGAAGCGCAATGGCACGGCGAATAGCCGTATCGCGCTCGGCTTCAGCCGCGGCAATCTCGGCGTCGCGTTTGATGCGAGCCACATCCGGCCGCCCCATATTCGTGATGTACTCGTTCTTGTCGCGCACCTCGCGAATCGTAAAGCTGATCACCTCGAGCCCCATCTTGCTCATATCGTCCATGCAAGTCGAACGCATGCGCTCAGCTACCATCTCCGGCTCTTTCACAATCTGCTCCACCGTTAGCTGGCCAATAATGCCGCGCAGATGGCCCTCCATCACCAATCGGATAAGCCCTTCGCGCTGATCAGGCGACTTCGTCAGAAACTGCTCAGCCGCAGTAAGAATCGACTCCTTATCCGACCGAACCTTAATCTGCGCAACAGCCTCTACTGTCACAGCGACACCCTGCTTCGTATAGAGATCCTGCTGCGGAGCCACATCGAAGCTCATCAACTCCAACGAGAGTTGGCGCGAGTTTTCAACCACAGGAAAGATAACGGCGCCGCCGCCCTTGATGACGCGAGGGCCGCGAAAGCCATACACAATAATCGCTTCGTTCGGGCCGGCCTTGCGAAACATCTTGGCCAGCAAAGTAGAAAGTGCGAGCGTTGCGAGAACCAGCAAACCACCAATGATGACAACCGAGTTCCACATATCGTTCCTTTGTCCAATCAAGGACTGGAGAGCGTGTAAGGTGCTTGCCACAAGATGTGTGAGATGGCGGGGGAATGCCTCGGCAAGAAAGGCCGCCAGACGAAGAGAATATTCAACGCTCATGGCAGGCCGTCGTTCAAATCATCCCAGCGCCGAACATACGCAATCCCGCGCTCATAGCGAATAACAACAACCTCAGCCCCGCGTTCAATCGCATGACCATCTTCACTACGAGCCGCAGCCGCACGACGAGCCCCGGTCTGCGAAAAAATAATCTCGCCCGTACCGTTGCCGTCGCGAATCGCATCACTGATCTTCGCCAGCACGCCGGTCATCTCAGTATCTTCCCCAGTCAGCACGCGCTCACGCGGAAGAAGCAGCTTGAAAAGGACCGTCCAGAGAAGCGCGGCTCCCGCAATACCGCTAACCACCGCAAGCAGCAGAACCAAAGGCGCGACGAACCCGCTATATCGATGAAGAAGATAGCCAACTCCACCAAACCAGCAGAGAAACGCAGTAATCGTAAAGCCATTCACACTGGATAAACCGTTGCCGCGATGACCCGCGCCATGCGCACCATGACCATGCGCCATGTGGCCAATGTGAAGATGCCCGAAACCTCCAATCACCGAGAGAAGGCTGAGAACGAACCCAACGCTAAAACAGATGAGATAGAAGGAGTCCATACTATTTGGTGCTCCGTTTGACGGCCTTATTCTTAGCCGATAGTGCTCCAGCGACTGGAGGCAAACCAACCTCAGGACGCAAAACATGAAAGAGGCGATCGAGCAGCTCAGGCGTCTCGATAATGGCCTCAACAAGCAGGAAACAGCGCCGCGTGTCGCTGTGATTCGCCAATGCGAGTAGCGCCTGGCAAAGCGCAGGGTCGCGCCGAAAACGCTCAGCCCCGCTCACCAGCCAAAGATCAAGTTTGTCCTCCGCAGTTCTCAGATCCGAAAGCAACTCGGAGTGATAACCCTCCGGATCATCGACCAGATAACCAGGGTGCACCTTGAAGAACTTCGCCAGTAGCAGTCGCGTCGTATTGGTCAAATGCGGCCGCGCCCCGCTCTCAATCTGCGAAAGATAGGACTGGCTGATCGTCGCCTTGCTAGCCTTCCTGCCGTTGGCATTCTCCTGCTGAATAGCCCGCACCAGTTCCTGCTGAGTCATCGCGCGATTCAACCCGCGAAGGTTACCTTCAACCTCACGCAGATAACGGATTTTGTCGCTGAGCTTCATAGGACTTATTACAAATCGCAATAACTGTATCGCAATTTGTAATAAACGTCAACAGAGAAATTGGCGCCCGAAAAAACACGGCGGAATGCTTGCGGCTTTCACTTGCCAAACTGCTTGTGCACCGCAAAAACGAAAGCCGCTAAACTGGCTAGCGGCGGGCGTTCTAAGTATTGATTTTTGAAGAAATATGGAGCCGATGAGCGGAGTTGAACCGCTGACCTACTGATTACGAATCAGTTGCTCTACCAACTGAGCTACATCGGCCTATCCATCTATTCTAGCGGCTCCGCAGCTATCCGCCAAATCGGACCTCGAAGCCAATCACTGCATCGGCACAAACTTGCCATCGCAGCTGAACGCAGGTTCCCCGGTATCCGCGTGTCCTTGAGTCGAAGCGCCTTTCGCTGGCACAACTCGAATATCCGTCGCACTGAAGTTCAGATTCGTCCCCATCGGCCCCAGCGTCACCGTAGCAAATCGCCCATGCACCTGCTGCGGCGTCATTCCATCGATCCGCACCCCATCCAGCGTCACCTCGGTACGATGATCGTCGTTCAATCCTGCAATCAATACATCGCCCGGTGTCGAGTCGATCACATTCCGAATCGTAATCGCCTTATAGTCAGGGATCTTGTCACCCGTATACTTCGGATCCTCAAAACCCTCAATCGTCTGGTTCGTATAGTACGGACTGATCGCAATCGGAACCTTCACATCGCGCATGCAGATGTTCTGATACGTCAGATCATGCACTGGCCCACCGCGCGTCACATTGCTCTTAATGCGGATCCCACTCGTCGTATGGTCCTCCGTCAGCCCATCGACCAGCAGAAAACTCTGCCCCGGAACCGTCTCGCTCCCAATCGACATCCCATGCCCACTGTAAAAGTGATTATCAATCACGCTCATATGCGTCACACCGGCTTTGATCGCAATATTATCGTCGCCATTGTCGATCCAGCTATGCGCCACCGTCACATTCGTCGACGTCCCCGGATCAATCCCATCGGTATTCCGCGCATCCATCCCTTTCGTCGTCGGCGTCAACAGATGCACGCCCCACGCAGTGAACCCATCCGTCTGATTCACGCTGACATGAAAGTTCGTCGAGTTGTGCAGCGTAATCCGATACAACACCAGTCCATCCGCATGGCTGGCAACGATCATCCGCGGCGTGAAGTAGCGCTCATTCTTCGGCTCTGCCTTCCGCGACATCTCCCACCAGCTATAGTCCTTGCCCAGGATCTTCGCGTAACCGCGCCCGTCGATCACGCCATCGCCCATAATCCCCACATTCTTCGCATTAATAATGCTGATAAACGGTCGACACCCTCCACGAGCGGGAGGAGGAAGCTGTCGCGCGGGAAAAACCGCCGGCGGAGCACCCGCGGCAATCGTGCCACAAAGCCCAGGCGTCACATCGGGAGCCGTCGACTCATGCACCGCCTCATGCACCGCCTCATACACCGCCGCATCCCGCGACCCGAACAACGTCACGCCCTCATCGATCAGCAGCGTCACCCCCGTGCGCATCTCCAGCGGCCCAGAGAGAAACGCATTGTTGCCGCTCGAAGGCTTCAGCTCCACCGCCATCCCCGGCTTGCACTTATCCAGCGCACTCTGAATCCGTGCCGTATCAAGCTTGTGTTCATCCGCCTCGGCAAGTTTGCCGCTCGTTGCCAGAAGCTGCGCCGGAAGCTGCACACATGAAGCTGGAATCGTCGGTTCCGTCACCTGCCGAGTATCCTGCCCCAGTGCCGTTCCCGCCGCAAACAACACCAGCGCAACACCGCCCACACACCCCACTAATCCTTGTCCACACATACCGATACGCTTCCCAAGCATTTGGTCCTACCTCCACAGCCGCTGAGTCAAACTAGCACAAGCGGACAACGAAGGTCACGGCGTCATCGATTACGGCTCTTATCCGCATCCTTCACCTCAAGATCAATGTCATCCTCCAAAAATCCGGCCATATCAAGATCACCAGAAAACAAAGAGCAATCATCACCCGCAACGTAGTCTGCAAAGTCTCCGGCATCGAGCATCTCCTTACGGAGAGGACTCACATCTCTCCGGATACCCGGTGCATCGGCATCACACAGCACCGCGCTTCACGATCGAAATAAAAAATATCCCACGTCTCGGTCGACGTCCCACTTCGGAGAAATTTCCCCTCGCAATCACCCAAAAGTCGCACCCGGAAAAGCGAAGAGGCTACCCGGCAACAGGGTAGCCTCTTCTTTAGGGAGAATAGTTCCAACGGAGGCAAAGCCATCAGAACTTTCTGGCGAAATACTAAGTTTGGCAAAATACCGTGTCAAGGCTAAAACTCGCCCTTTGTAAGTCTTTGGGGGGCAAGTAGTTATAGGGGTTACTGAATGGTAATCATTGGCTTTTGTATTCGCCTTGTATTCGCTTTTACTGGTCCAACCATATATCAAAGGGCCATCATATCAGCCGCTTAGCCCCCGGGCTGCACCGCCACCAGTGCACAAAAGGACTAGCCCCGCCGATTGGCTCCCGGCCCATCCGTCTGAATCTGCGCTGCCCGTCCGCTCAGATCAATCCGCAAAAACTCCGGCTCCGTCGCTGCAGGTTTGCCCTGCATCACCCGAATAGCCGCCCGCGCTCCACCAAAAAACAGCGCCAGCACCACCGCCGCCAGCGCGCCCAATCCGCAAAAAATCAGAACGCTCGTCAGCAGGCTCACCGTCTTGCGCACCTCGGAGTGAAACTCCAAAGGCATCGGCTTGTTCCAAGTCAACTGGTTACGCAGATGAATGTTCTCCACCAGCTCCTGCGCCTCCGCAGGCTTCCACGCACCCGTCGTCATCAACACCAGCGGTCCTTCGCGTCGCAGCTTAACCGTTCCCGCCGCCGAACCCTGCCGATTCATCTCCGCCTCAATCTGCCGTCCATGGTCACCGGCGATCTGCGGCGTCGGATACAACAGCATCGTCAATGTGCCTTTGCCTTCATACTTCGCCGTCACTACCTCCGCAGCCTTGTCGAACCCAACGATCTCCGCCGGCACCGCCGCGCCCATCGCCTGATACCCCAACGGCCCCACAGAATACTTCACCGAATCGTGCTCCAACCCCTTCGCCGGAAGATACGTCGGCAGCAGCGGAGCCAATCCTTTCGTCCCACCAATCTTCGGCAGCCCCACCTGCACCGTCTTCAGCAGCGCCACAGCCGACTCAGGATAAAGCTTCGGATCCGCCACCACCACCGACACGCCGCTCAACGTCACGCGATTCGCACTGTTCTTTCGCAGATAGGTATAAGCCGCATAAGCCCCCGTAGCATCATCAAACTGATACACCGTCACCGTTCCGCCCGGCGCGTTCCCGCGTTCATAACGCCTGATCCCATCTTCAACAAGAATCGGTGCATCCGCTCCACTCCACGAAGGCGCACCATTACCCGCATCATGATCCGGCCCGCTCTCGAGCGACGCTGGCAGCAACGGCGTCGGCGGCATCGCCAACATCGTCTTCGCCTCCTGTCCACACAGCGAAGCAACCGGCGCAGTAATCATCGCCATTCCCAGAAAAACCCGCGATATCACCCGAATCCGAGAAGAAAATCCCATACGAGGTCAGACTACACCAGCAACAGAAAGTAAGCCTAGCCCCCGCCACTGTCCCGTAGCAAGCCAGCCTTTGCGGGCCGATGGTAGTTGCGGAAAAAACTAATCGCGGCGAATCCAGGATGCGTTACTAACGGGGCTTTTCCGTCGAGCCTGCTACCCACCTTTAGCGTGCCCCGGCCGCGACGATCGCCGCTGCCATCGCGACCTCATGATCCTTGCCCCAGGGCGGCCCGATGGACCTCCGCAGCAGGAGGAAGTAGGCCTCAAAGTCCTCGATGCCCAGCGTCTTGCTCGCGGCATCAAACACATTCTTCGCGTCGTACCAGTGGACGGCCCAACCGCGCGCCTCGGCCGCGACGGCTAGCGCCTTGCGGTACATCACCCAGTCGGCGACGTTATGCGCCCGGTAGTCCTTGATCCGCTCGGCAATGGTTGGTGGCAGCCCTGGGCATTCCCGAAGCGCGACGCCGAGAATGCGCCCAGGCACCGTCATCGCAACGGCGTCCAGGCTGAGCTTCGCGTGCCGTTCCGCCGACACCCGCACGCGCTCCACCAGCGCCACTGCCTCGTCGAGCGGAAGCGTCTGCCCTTCGCTGTGGTGCGGAATCTTCGGCAGGTCCTCGTCCACCAGTTCGACGCGGCGACGGTCGAGCAGCGTCCCGTCGCCCGCCACCGTCACCAGCACCGCCCAACCGCCGTGATCCGATATCCCGATGATCCCGTCGTTCCTCGACATGATGTTTCCTCTGAGCCGCGCTACCCCGGAGTCTTCATTCCACGTTGAAGCATCTCCACCACCTACTTCGTACTCGCCCGTTCAGCCGGAGAGCGCGTCCCGCTCAACCCACCCGCATACTTCGCCACACCCTTATACAAACTCTCCGCCACGCGCTGCCGATACTCCGGCTCCTGCAACTGCCTCGCATCCTTCTCATTCGTCACAAACGAGATCTCCGCCAGAATCGAAGGCATATTCGCTCCGATCAACACCACAAACGGAGCCTTCTTCACCCCACGATCCTTCAGCCCTGTATTCCCCTTCTGCAATCCTCCGTACAAACTCGCCTCCACATCCCCCGCAAACTCCCGCGACTCATCGATCTTCTCCTTCAGCGCAATCTTCTTCACCAAATCACTCAACTGATGAATCGACTGATCGCTCACAGCATTCTCGCGAGCCGCCGTCTCCAGCGCATCCGGCGAAGAAGTGAAGTTCAGATAATAAGTCTCCACCCCCCGCGCACTCGCATCCGGCGACGAGTTCGCATGAATACTCAAAAACAGATCCGCCTGCGCCTTATTTGCAATTGCCGTCCGCGTCTCAAGCGGAATAAACGTATCATCCGACCGCGTATAAATGATCTCCGCACCCAGCCTGTCATGCAGCAACTGCCCGACGCGCAGCGCCACATCCAGCACCACATCTTTCTCCAGAATTCCATCCACCCCAATCGTCCCCGTGTCATGCCCGCCATGCCCCGCATCGATCACGATCCGCCCAATCTTCAATCCCAGCGCCCGCACCAGCGAGGTCTCCCCATCCGCCGTAGGCACCGCCGCCCGAGCCGGCCCCACATCCGGATCACTGGCCGCCTTTTTCTTCGCCCGTTTCGAAGCAGTCGGCGCGCTCACATCCGACCCACTTGAACTCCCACTCGTAGCGCCCGAACCCGCATCCTTCACCACCGCCGAGATCGGCTGCGAAGTCGGCTGCGTCGTCGCCTCCACTCTTCCCGGCTGCGCGCTCAGAGCCGCCACATCAAAAGAACTTCCCGCCTTCACCGCCGTGGTATTCGGAACCGTCGGCGTCGCGCCAGCCGCCCGCTGCATCGGCACACTCACCACCGAAGCCCCCGGCGCAGCCTTCCCTCCATGAATATCAATAATCAGCCGATACGGATTCGGCAGCAGAAACGCCGAGTACTCCGTCACATCGTTAACATCCAGCACCACGCGCGTCATATCGTTAGAAAACTGCGCCGCGCGAATCTTCTTCAGAAACCCATCATCCGTCACCGCAAAACTCTTCCCCACCAGCTCCTGCGCCAGCCGCGTCCCATGCAGATCGAAGTAAATCCGATCCGGATTCGGCACCCGCGCCGCCTCATACGTCACATCGTCACCCAGATCGATCGCCACCCGCGTGTAATCCGGCGTCGACCAGTGCCGAATCCCCGTCACCTGCGCCAGCTCCCCATGCCGCCGAGCCGAAGTCTTCGCCACATGCAAAGGCCCCGCAACCTGCACCGGAGCACCCGATCCCGCACCATCCTGCACACCAGCAGCCGAAGCATCTACATCCACCGGAACCGGAACCCCGCCCGGCTCCGCACTGACGTCGACACCACTCGCAACCGGAGCCTTCCCTCCACGCATCTCCCCAGTCGTTGGCATCGGCGCAAACGAACTCGCCGCACTGGCATTTACCGGCGCACCCGCGTCATGCTCCCTCGCGCCATCATTCTTCCCCACAACCACAGGCTTCGCTTTAGTTGAACCCTCCCCCGAACTCTGCGCCGACGCCTTCCGCGCCCCATTCCCCTGCGCCAGCGAATCAATCCCTGCCCTCGCCTCCTCCGCCTGCTCACTCCGCGGATACTGCCTCACCAGCAGCGCATATCGCTCCCGAGCCGCCCCCGCATCATGCAGATCATTCTCATAAATCTGCCCCTCCGCCAACAGCGCCGCCACCCGCAGCGAACTCGCCGGATACTGCACCCGCAAAAACTCATACTGCCCCACCGCATCCTTCAGCGACTTCGTATCATGCAGCGCCCGCCCCTGCTCCGCCAGCAGATCAGCCACCGCATTCACGCTATCCGGAGCGTGCACATCCCCCGGAGCCGCGTGATACACCGCCCGAAACCCATCCATCGCCCGCGCATAATCCGCTCGCGTCCGCGCCCCCTCGGGAATCGCCTCCAGCATCTCCAGTCCGTGCTCTGCAGACTCCCAAGGCGTCAGCACTTTATGCTGCGAAGTATGTTGCCAACTCTTAGCCGCCAGCTCCTGCACCGCGCAACCCTGCACAATCGCCCAGCCCAACGCCGCCGCGCAAACCCACCACCCGCCACGAAATTTCCTTTTCAGGCCCATGTCTCTTCAAACCGGCAGACCCTTCAAGTTTAAGAGACTTCGCCCCTCAACCACCCCCGAAAACAGCCACGGTACTCCCCGCGGTACTCCCCCACCTATAGAGAAAAAATCTGCATCCACCCCACCGTATTGTTGATCGCCTCTGGCCCAAAGGCATCCCCGGCGAGGATGCCGCCGCAACAGAACTGCGGTAAACTCTCTCGCATGGTAGACATCGATCTCATCGTGCAGACTCTCCGCCAACATGGCCACACAGTGGACGGTGTCTTCTCCGTCCCCGATAACGCCGGCGCCTACGAGCTAGTCGTCGACGGCAACACCCTCAACCTCGAAGAAGCCCGAGTTCTTCTCGAAGCTGACGAAGCAAAGTAGCTGCCGTCCACGCGCCGTGGAGAGAACGCAACCCTTCGTCACTTCCCACCATGCATCTCCTCGTGCATCTCACGAGGGCCCTCTTTGCCCTCGAGAAACGCCTGATCGTTCAGCGCCGTCACCTTCGCCATCAGATCCAGATACGCCAGGTGGGCCTTCCATATTCCAAATCGCTCCAGCGCCAGCGACGCCTGCTCCGGAGTAACGTCGTTGTGGCCGAAGTTCGTCTTCGTCACCACACCCAGAAACTGCGCCTCATCCTCCAGAATCTTGTCCTGCTCGTCCAGAAACTCCTTCTGCGACCCATACAGGTCGGAGTAGCGCTCCGCCTCCGCATACGGCATAAATCCCATTGCTCCCGTTGTCTGCGCTGTCTTCCACGCTGTGTCCCTCAACCCCACAATCGAGTAGTCCGCGCTGATGGGCGCCTTCTGCGCCTCCTTGTCCTTCGGATTCTCCTGGATTCGCGTCAGCGCATCGATGTTCTTCTCCATCGTGTCTCTCTGCTTCTGCAGAGTCCCCACCGCCTCCTTCATTTGGCCGGAGTTGTACTGGATCTCCGCGCGCATCGTCTCCCGTGCCTCGTTCACCAGCTTGTGTTCCCGATGCAGTTCCACGCATCCCTCGATCCCAACCGCAATCAGCAGCCCAATCGTGATCGTCAGCAAATGTACAAAGAAATCCTTCCACCCTCCGATCGGATGGTGCGGAGCATGAACATCCAAAGCCGCCTCCTCGAACGTCACTTACCGTTATAGCTCATGTGCAGTTCGACAAAGCACAGCGCACCCTCGAACCTGGTTATCACTCGGCATATAAATTGTCGGTTGTCACTCCGCTTTACTATGAGTTGTCCTTCTGACCCTGAGCTTGCCGAAGGGGAAGAACCCCCGCATTTTGCCCGGAGCACCGGCTAGATCAAATCGCCCACCTCAGAGCAACCCCTCCACCACCCCAGCCGCCCCAGCCAAAGCCGCATCCAAAGACCCAACATCACTCCCGCCAGCCTCCGCCAGATCAGGCCGTCCACCACCCTTCCCACCAACCTTAGCCGCAAGCAACCCAACCACCTTCCCCGCCTGCACTCGCGAAGTCAGGTCCTTCGTCACACCCACAATCAACGAAACCTTCCCATCAACCGCCGCACCCAGCACCACCACACCCGAGCCCAGCTTTCCGCGCAGTTCATCCACAAACGAGCGCATCTGCGCCTTCTCCAACCCATCCACCCGCTGCGCCAGCACCTTCACACCCTTCACCTCAACCGCAGACGAACCAGCATCGGCCAGCGAAGAAGAAGCAGCCTTCATCCGCACCTGATCTAACTCCCGTCGCAGCTTCTTCATCTCCTCTTCCTGAGTCGCAATTCGAGCGCGCAGGGCATCCGCAGGAGTCACACTCTCTGAAGAAGAACCCACCAGCGAACCCACCACCTTCGCCACATCGAAATCCCGCCGAAACTCATGCAGCGCACCGGTCCCGCTCACCGCCTCCACGCGCCGCACCCCCGAAGACACCGATCCTTCTCCAACAATCTTGATCAGCCCAATCTCGCCAGTAGCCCCGGTATGAATTCCGCCGCAAAGCTCCGTCGAGAAGCCGCCAATCTTCACCACGCGAACGCGCTCGCCGTACTTCTCGCCAAACAGCGCCATCGCGCCCAGCTCATTCACCGCCACATCGATAGGCACATCCACCATCGTCTCGACCTTCGTATTGCCGAGCACCTGCCGGTTCACGATATCCTCAACCTCCTGCAACTCCTCCTCGGCCACACCCGCGAAGTGCGAAAAATCAAACCGCAGCCGCGTCGCATCATTCAGCGACCCCGCCTGCTTCACATGCTTCCCCAACACCTCACGCAGCGCCGCATGCAGCAGATGCGTCCCCGTATGATTCCGTATCGTCGCCGACCGCGTCGTCGCATCCACCACCGTATCCACCGTATCGCCCACCGCAATCGTCTGGTTCGCCCTCACCTTATGCGCAAACACCCCCTGCACCGGCTTGGTCGCGCCACTCACCTCAGCCACAACTGAGTTGTGGTCCCCCGAATACAGCCACCCCACATCCCCAACCTGCCCACCCGAGTCCGCATAAAAACTCGTGGCATCCAAAACAACCTCGCCGGCCTCGCCACCCTTCAACTCAGGCACACCAATTCCATCCTTAACCAGCGCCAAAACCCGAGCCCCATCCACCCGCAGCGTCGAGTACCCTTCAAACTCCGTCTTAGGCAACTCCCGATAAACCGGCGCCGCCGACTTCTGCGACCCACCCTTCCAGGAAGCCCGCGCCCGCGCCTGCTCCTCTTCCTTCGCAGCTTCAAACCCAGCCATATCAAACGCAATGCCAGCATCGCGCGCAGCATCGACCATGAAATCCAAGGGAAGCCCGTATGTTTCGTAGAGATGGAATGCTCGAGCACCTCCGTATTTTTTCTTTGTGGCGGCTTCGGTAATTCTCACTTCCTGTGAGGGAGTTAGAAGTCCACCTTCTCCAATTGCGTCTACAAGCTCGGTCTCATATTTTAAATTCGTGGCACGAAGATCGGCCTTGAGAGCGGCACTTCCAATATTTCTCTGAGCTTCGTCAAGGATCGGTTGGCTAACGTCGGAGAGATCTCTATCCAATATTGTCAGTGCAGTGCTCAGCACCCGCGCAAACTGCTGCTCTTCCGCAAGCACCACCCTCGCCACGCGATCCGCAGTCTCCTTCAATTCGGGATAGGCAACCTGCATTTCATCCCGAACCGCGAGAACCATCTCGTGCATAAATGGCTTGTCTTGTCCTAGAAGGCGTCCGTGCCGGATACCACGTCGCAGAATCTTCCGCAGCACATATCCGCGCCCTTCATTCGCTGGAAGGACACCATCTGAAATCAAAAATGTAGCAGCCCGCGCATGATCAGCAATAATCCGCAACGAAGCGTTGGCGACTAGCGTGTCATCGATTTGCTTCTGTATCTTTCTCTTTTCTTGCTCCGTGCGCACTGGAGGTAGCGGGTCCCCAGGACCAGTCCCCCAAACATGGTGCGCAGGGCGCGTCTGCTGGTCGGTCAGTTCACCAGCCCGCTTAATCAGAGGAGTAAACAAATCCGTCTCAAAGTTCGACAGCACACCCTGCAACACAGCCGAAACCCGCTCCAACCCCATCCCCGTATCGATCGAAGGCTTAGGCAGCGGCGTCAGCGTCCCATCGCTGCTCCGGTCAAACTGCATAAAAACCAAGTTCCAGATCTCGACATACCGCTGCTCATCATGCGGAAACGGCTTATCAACCCCCGCCTCTTCCGCCGCCTCAATCCCCAGGTCGTAAAAAATCTCCGAGCAAGGCCCACAAGGCCCCGTATCCCCCATCTGCCAAAAATTATCTTTAGCCGACATCCCGAAGATCCGCTCCTTCGGCACCCCGGTCTCAATCCAGAACTGCTCCGCCTCATCATCGCGAGGAACCTTCGCGTCACCCTCAAAAATCGTCACATAAAGCTTGCTCTTATCGATCCCAAAGCAATGATCCCCATTCGAAGTCAGCAGCTCCCACGCATAAGCAATCGCATCTTTCTTGAAGTAGTCGCCGAAAGAAAAATTCCCCAGCATCTCAAAAAACGTATGGTGCCGCCGCGTAAACCCGACGTTCTCAAGATCATTATGCTTCCCACCAGCCCTAACGCACTTTTGCGAACTCACCGCCCGCGCATAGTCCCGCTTCTCGTTCCCAAGAAAAACATCCTTAAACTGATTCATCCCTGCATTGGTAAACAGCAGCGTAGGATCATTCGCCGGCACCAGCGAAGAAGAGTGCACGCGCCTGTGCCCTTGTCCGGTAGTTTCGGACACCTTACCCTCAAAAAACCGCAAAAAATCTTCCCGAATCTGATTTCCCGAACGATAGATCATAGATGTAGAGTTTATCAGCGAAACTTTTAATGTAGTACATAGTACAATTGCCCGAAGGAGCTCTATCATGCGTCGCGTCTCTCTTCGTGAAGCCAACCAGAATTTTTCCTCCTGCGTCGCGGAAGTTGAAGCAGGTGAAAGTCTGATACTGCTGCGTCGCGGCAAGCCCGTCGCACGTATCATTCCGTTCGATGAAGAGGAACCCCGGGACCCCAGGCATGAGGCTGCCGTCAAAAAGCTCGCTGCCTTTCTTAAGGAAGGCCACAATCTCGGCGGCATCAAAGTGAATCGCGAGGACCTGTATGACCGCGGCCACTAAGGTTACTCTCGACACGAATATCCTGATCTACGCAATCGATTCGAGCGAAGGCGCCAAACATCTCCTTGCGAGCAAAATCCTTCTACGGGCGGCAATCAACCGACAGCCATTGATGCTTCAGTCGCTTAATGAGTTCTCTGCCGTTGTACGAAAGAAGCGATTGATGTCTTTGACAACTCTAAAAAAAATCATCGACTACCATCGCAGCGCCTTCGAACTCGAGCCTCCGGTTGTCGAAGACCTGCTCGACGCCCTCCAGGCAAACGAAGACCACAAACTGCCGATTTGGGATGCCTTATTTTGGGCAACAGCACGCCGCTCAGGCTGCAACATCATCTTCTCCGAAGACTTTCAGGATGGCAGGGAACTAAGCGGCGTCCGTTTCATCAATCCCTTCAAACTCTCACGCAGAGAGCTAAAAGATTTTATTCTCTAGCTCATATTGTTTTGTCTGCGCAACATCGTCTTCTGCAACTCCCAACCCTCTGAACCATACCGTTAGCCCGCCAAACCAAGCACATTCTCCGCATTCCCACCCACTAGCCTCTCCATCTCCTCCTCAGAAAGCACCTCCGCAACCTTCCCCAAAAACTCCCGCCCCTTCGTATTCGCACTAAACGGATAATCCACCGAAAACATCATCCGCTCGATCCCCACCACATCCAGCGCACACTGCAGCGGCGGCAGCGTGAAGTACCCACTCGTCGTCAGATGAATATTCGTCTTGAAGTACTCCGCCACTGTCTGCTTCAACTTCGCCGGCCCGGAGAGCATCCCGCTCGACCGCGCCATCGCAAACGGCAGCCCTTCGCCCATGTGCCCAATAATTAACTGCAACCCCGGCACCTTATCGAACAGCCCCGACACAATCAGCCGCAGCGTATGCAGCGCCGTCTCCGCATGCCACCCCCACCCGGCAATCGATAGCATCCGTCCCATCTCTCCCGGCAATCCCGAAAAATAAGCCTCTCGCACCGGCGCCGGAGGAGGCGCAGGATGCAGATAAACCGGAACACCAAGCCCAGCCGCCGCCTCGAAGAACGGCAGAAAGCGCGCATCGTCGAAGAACCGCCCCTCCACCGTTCCATTCACCATCACACCGCAAAACCCCAGCTTATTAACGCAGCGTTCCAGCTCCTTCGTCGCCTCGCCAACATCCTTCAACGCCAAAGTAGCAAACCCAGCCAGCCGGTCCGGATGCGCCGCCACCGCCGCCGCCAGTTCGTCATTCACGTCCCGAGCCACAGCGCTTCCGTCCGCCGCACTCAACCCTTCCAACCCGAACGCAACCAGCGACAGCACCTGCAGATCGATCCCCGCCGCATCCATCGCCGCAATCCGCCCCGCTCCCAGGTCCAGCAGCTTCGCCTGCATCTCCGGAAACTGCATCCCGGAATACCCCGCCGTCCCCCGCACATAAGTTTCAGTCAAAAAATGTTCTTCCAGTGTGATCGTCTTAATCGTCTTCATCCCAACTTAGACGTTATCAGTCAACCAGAGTTTCCCTCGCTCATCCCGACACCAACCCCGGCACCCACGTCTGCCCCTCCATCCGAAAAACCTCATCCCGAGCTCTCTTCAACTCAGCAAACTCCGCACGATGCTCCACCATCACCAGCGCCGTCACCAGCGCATCGAAAGCATCCTCACTCCCCCGAGCCTTCGCCATCACCCCACGCGACAACCCCGCATACAGCGCGCTCGCCCGCCGCTTCTTCGCCAGATAAGCCCCCCGAGCCACCTCCGAACTCTTCGTCACCGCCCCCGTCATCAGCCGCGTATAAATCTCAACCACCATAGGCCGCTTCAACGACGGCGCATCGAACGGCCAAATCCCAAATCCCGCCTCACGCAACCGCAGCAACCCCGGCATCCCGCGCAGCGAAGCCGTTCCTACCGCCCCTGCCCCGCCAATCTGAAACACACTCTTCGGCGCGATCCCCGCAATCCTCGCAATCGCCAGCGGATCAGTCATCTCCGCCCTCACCTTCAACGCCGTCTCCGCCCTCCTCAGCATCCGGTGAGCGTGCTCTCCACAAAACTCCTCCGGCTTCTTCCCATGCCGCCGCGACCCCACGCGCCCCCAAAACCGCCCATCCTCACAATCCTTATGCAGCCACCTCTCGCCCTGCCCATCCGCCACCACCCGCCAAAGCTCCGGAGCCGACGCAATC
>Ga0116129_1000030_pt1 | contig 105250 bp, 100 predicted proteins | sample June2015DPH_17_2_FD_89732 | JGI IMG/M metagenome (GOLD analysis project Ga0116129, IMG submission 89732) | Peatland microbial communities from SPRUCE experiment site at the Marcell Experimental Forest, Minnesota, USA - June2015DPH_17_10 | ecosystem: Environmental > Terrestrial > Soil >... | reverse complement strand
CCACCGGATCAAGCTGACCAAGAAGGACAGCGGAGAAGGTTCGCATAAAGGCCATCACCACTATATCGACCGCGGCCTTGTTGCCGGCGTTGAAGGCAACAAGGTACGGCTTTCCGCCATCGGTGCGGTCGCCGTCACACTGGAAGAAGAGAAACGCTGAATATCTGAATCTCGGCGAACCAATCAAAGCCGCCCGGCGTCGTCGGGCGGCTTCTTGGCTTGCGACTTTCCGCCACCCCAAACCGGACCAGCGCCGAAAGTCTGAGCCGAAAATGGCGAGAAACGACCCGGATTACGGTTGCCAATGACCGAAACAGGGGCGATCCTTCAGCCCAACCAAAGACCGGAACAACAGGTCGGAAAAAATACTCGGGAGGGAAAGATGACAGGATTGAACAGGCGTGCCTTTGTGACGGTCGCCGCAAGCGCGATGGCCGCGCCCTATTTGTCTCGCCAAGCTCGTGCGGACGACGCGATCAAGCTGCGCTGCTCGCTCGACACCGCGCCCTCGCATCCGCGCAACCAGGCGATCGTCGATTACCTCGGCAAGATCGAGGAAGCGAGCCAGGGCAAGATCAAGGGCGAAGTGTTCCATTCCGGACAGTTGTTTGCCGATCTCAACGTCACCAAGGCGCTGCTCCAGGGCCAGGTGGACATGGCCGCGCCCGGCACCTGGACCATGACCGGGCTCGTGCCCGATTGCGACTTCTGCCAGTTGCCCGCGTTGTATAGTCCGCCCATCGAGCTGTTTCGCCGATGTGCCGACGGCGCGCCGGGCGAACTCGTCAACAAACAGCTCGAGGGCAAAGTGCGCTCGCATGTCATCGGGCGCTGGCTCGAGCTCGGCAACGAGAACTGGTACACGACCAAGAAAGAGGTTCGCTCGCTTGAAGATCTCAACGGATTGAAGGTTCGAAGTCCCGGTGGGGCCGGCATCTCCTGGCGCATTGCCTTCGTGCACGGCATTCCCAACGTCACACCATGGCCGAACGTGCCGCTCGCATTGTCGCAAGGCACCTTCGACGGTTTCGTCTCCAGCGACGAGAGCGTCAATTCGGCCAAACTCTGGGAAGCCGGCGTCAAATATTCCTATGCCGACCATCAGTTCTACGCCAATTACATCCCGATGGTCAGCGACACCTTCTGGTCGAAGCTTGGTGAGGCCGAGCGCAAGCTGATGCGCGACGTCTGGGCGGCGAACTTCGAGCGTTACCGGGCGATGTCGGCAAAATCGCAAGCCGATGCCCGCGCGGCGATGCAGGCCAATGGCGTGACGTTTGTCGATCCGCCGGCGGATCAGGTGGAAGCCGATCGCAAGCGCATGGTCGCGGCGCAGGCCGATCTCATCCGCGACACCAAGCTGTCCGCCGATATCGTCAAGCTGGTGAGCGACACCGTCGGCAGCCATAGCTGATAAAATGGCGGGTGGGGGGAGTTCGCCGTTGCGCGATACGTGGTGGGACAAAGCCGAGCGGATTCTGATCGGCCTGTTGGGCCTTGCCGCGATGATCGTCGGTCTCGTGCAGGTCGTCGGGCGTTATATCGCCCCGCGCTATGCCATCTCCTGGGCCGAAGAGGTGATCGTCTATCTCGTGGTCTGGGGCATCATGCTAGCGGCTTCCCAACTGGTGCGCACCGACGGCCATGTCCGGCCTGATTTGGTGCTGCGCGCGGTCTCGCCCGGTGTTCAGCGCTGGATGGAGGTCGGCAATTGTCTCGTGGCACTCGCGTTCTGCGCAGGGCTGGCCTGGTACGGCTGGAGCATCGTCGAGACCTCCTGGATGCTGGACGAGCGCAGTTCGTCCGACGTGCAGTTTCCGATGTGGCTTTATTCGGCGGCAATCCCGACCGGCGCCACGCTGATGTCCGGCCGTTACCTCATCCGGCTCTATCGTTATGTCTTTGCCTTCGATCCGGCGACGATGACGGTCGGCCATATCCCCGCGCATGAGTTGGCCGCTGGCGCGAGTGCTCCGCTGCCGGATACGGATTAAAGGCGAAGCGAACCCACCATGCTGATCATCCTGTTTCTGGTGCTGTTCTTCGGCCTGCTCGCGGTCGGCATGCCGATCTTCCTGGTGCTCGGACTTTGCGCGGCGATTCTCTATATCGCCTCCGGCGAACCTCTGATCGGCGTCGCCCAAGTCATCATCGATCACCTGAATTCGCCGACGCTGATGTCTTTGCCGTTGTTCGTGATGGCGGCGACGTTCATGCGTCATGGCGGGGTCGCAAAGGCGCTGGTCGATTTGTCCGCCGCCTGGCTCGGCGGCGTCAGGGGATCGCTTGGCCTCGTCACGGTGGTTGCCTGCACGCTGTTTGCGGCGATCTCCGGCTCGTCGGTGGCAACCGCGCTCGCGATGGGGACGATCCTGCTGCCGGCCATGATCGAGAAAGGCTATCCGCGCAGCTTCGCACTCGGCGTCGTCGGTGCGTCCGGTACCATCGGCATCGTCATCCCGCCGTCACTGGCGCTGATCTTGTATGGCATCGTTGCCGAACAATCGGTGCCGCGCTTGTTTCTCGCTGGCGTATTGCCCGGCCTGCTACAGGCCGCGGTGTTCTTCGCCTGGGTCTGGTACGACGCGCGGCGGCGCAAATTTCCGGTCGAGCCGGCGCTGCCGTTGGCCGAGCGCGTTCGGGTTACGGCGAAGGCGATCCCCGCATTGATGGTGCCGGTCATCGTGCTGGTCGGCATTTACGGCGGTGTTGTCACGGTGACCGAAGCCGCCGCCATCGCCGCCGTCGTGTCGCTCCTGGTCAGTCTGGTCTATTACCGCGGCTTTCACTGGTCCGAAACGTTGTGGGTGGTGGCCGACGCGCTGAAAAGCGCCGGCGCGATCATGTTGATTGTCGCGACTGCGCTCGCCTTCGGTCACTGGATGACGGCGTCGGGCGTTCCGGCCGAACTCGTCAAATGGGTGCTGGCGCAGCACATGGCGCCGTGGCAGTTCCTGCTCACCATCAACGTGCTGTTGCTGGTACTCGGCTGTTTCCTGGAAGTGATCGCGACGCTGCTTCTGGTGCTGCCGATCCTCGCGCCGGTGCTGCCGGCGCTCGGCGTCGACCCCGTGCACTTTTCGATCATCTTCACCCACAACATGGAGATCGCGCTGGTTCATCCGCCGGTCGGCTTGAACCTGTTCGTGCTGTCGACGATTTCGCGGGCGCCGATCGGCGAAGTGGTGCGCGGCGTTTTGCCGTTCCTCATCCTGCTCCTGATGGTGCTGATGATCATCACCTACGTGCCCGCGCTCACGCTCTGGCTGCCGCACCTGGTGTACGGGAATTAGGCTCTTCTGCGTGCGCGAACTGTCCCTCATGCAAAAACGCAATCGTCTGATCGATCGTACCGCGGTGAAGCATCATCAGGGAATGCGAGGTCTTCAGCACAATGTGGTCGGCCATGCCTTCCAGTTTCGTGCTGGCCACGGAAACCTTGCCGTCGTTGGGGCGCGGCACGATGAAAAAGGACGAAACGGGAGCGATCGTTCTGTTGCCTGCAATGATGCCGACCGCACAATGGGGCAGCGGAAGTCCGGCGAGAAACTCGCTGTGTTGGGTCCCGAGCTGTTGGCCGGCGGGCCCAAAGAATGCGCGGTAGGGCGCGAGGTCTTTGAGAAGGTCCGCGACCTCACTGCCGTTATTCGGCGGTCCCAGCATGACGACGCGTGCAAGGCGGGCTGGGCGATATCTGGCAAGATAGGCGCGCGCGAGAAGGCCGCCCATGGAGTGGGTGACGAAGTGAAGGTCGCCGACGTTCCTGGAGAATTCGGCGATGGCCGGATGGATGTCTTCGACCAGCGCCTCGATCGGGCGCTTGCGGCTCGCGTAATCGAGATTGAGCGTCGCATAGCCCGCTCTCTGCAACGCCCGCTCCATTTTGCGGAGCAAGCGTGATGTTCCTGCAAGGCCATGCAGCAACACCACGCCCGGAAGCAGCGGTGTTGCCCCGCTCATGCCACTTCGCGCTCGGCGCTTGTGGCCATCTCCATTGCGAGCGTGGTGGCCGCGACATAGTCGGTCTTGCCGGAGCCGAGCAGCGGCACCTTGTCGACGACACGGATGTCGGCCGGCACGGCGAGCTCTGGTGCGCCGGTCGCCTTGGCCTGGCGCTGCATCGCGGCGCGGTCGGCATCCTTTTGCGTCGTGAGCAGGACGATGCGTTCGCCCTTGCGCTGGTCGGGAATCGACACCGCCACCGATATTGCCTGCGGCCACAAAGTACTCGCCATGGTTTCAACCGCCGACAGCGACACCATTTCGCCCGCGATCTTGGCAAAGCGCTTGGCGCGGCCCTTGATGGTGATGAAGCCGGCCGCATCGATTGCGACAATATCGCCGGTGTCGTGCCAGCCGTCAGTGAGCGGCTCCAGCACGCCGGGATTTTCAGTGCGCAGATAGCCGAGCATGACGTTCGGACCGCGGACCGACAGCCGTCCTCCTTCCTCGATGCCCGGCACCGGATCGAGGCGGGCTTCCATCAGCGGCGAGAGACGCCCGACCGTACCCGGCCGGTTCGCCATCGGCGTATTCATGGCGAGCACAGGCGCGGTCTCGGTGACGCCATAGCCTTCGAGAATGCGGATGCCATAGCGCTCCATATAGATCTGCCGCGTGCGGTCCTTCACGGCTTCTGCGCCGGCGAGCACCAGCCTAAGCGTGCGGAAGTCATAGGCGTGCGCAGAGCGCGCGTAGCCGGTGAGGAACGTGTCGGTGCCGAACAGGATGGTCGCGCCAGTCTGATAGATCAGTTCGGGCACGATCCGGTAATGCAGCGGCGTCGGATACATGAAGATGGGAATGCCGGCGAGAAGCGGCATCATCATGCCGCCGGTCAATCCGAACGAATGGAACACCGGCAGGACGTTGAACACCTTGTCGTTGCCGTTGGCGTCGACACGCGCCAGCGCCTGCGCGGCATTGGCCAGGATATTACGGTGAGAGAGCACGACGCCCTTGGGCGTGCCCTCCGAGCCCGAGGTGAACAACACGACGGCCGGATCATTGGCCTCGCGCGCCACGCGCGGTTCAACGCCGGCGAGCAGGCCCGCCACCTTGTCGGCGAGGCCGATGCCGGCGCGGACGTCTTCGAGGTAGACGATCTTGGCATCGCTCGCGATCGCGGCGATGAGCTTGTCGAGCTTGCCCTTCTCGACGAAGGATTTCGAGGTCAGAACCGTCCTGACCTGCGCGGCTTTCATCGCGGCCTGAACATTGGAAGGGCCGGCGGAGAAATTCAGCATCGCCGGCACGCGGCCGATGGTCTGAAGCGCCATGAACACGACGGCGACGCCGGCCGAGTTCGGCAGCAGCACGCCGACATTCTCGCCCACGGCTGTGCCTTGCTCGAGCTTGCGGCTCAAGACCTGCGCGCCAAGGATCAGCTTGCGGTAGGTGAGGCTGGTGCCGAGCGCATCCTGGATGATGGGCTTACCGGTGTCGCGATCGCGCCAGGCATGGGCGAGGCCCTGGAACAGGGTCTGCTCCAGCATCGAGTTCTTGACCATCGCGTCGATCATGACGTCCTGCAACGCCGCGCCGGCCGCATTGCGCCGGACCTTGCCCCTCAGCGAGGGATCGACCGGCAGCTTGACCGGCGGCAGGATCGAGATCGTCACCTTGGGGAACAGGCTGCGCTTGATCTCGCCGTTCTTGAGATAGCTGAGATAGGACCGCTGCGCGCCCTCGATTCGGACGGGCACCACGACCGCATCGGCCTTGTCGGCGATCATAGCGGTGCCGTCATAGACCTTCATCAGCGAACCCGAGACGGTGATGCGCCCTTCGGGGAAGATCACGACCGGCTCGCCGGTCGCAACCAGCTTGATCAGGTCGCGCGCGGCAAGCGGCTTGGACGGGTCCATGGTGTAGTGGCGGATCTGTTGCAGGAAGGGCTTTGCCCACCAGGCTTTCGCAATGCCGGTATCGACCGCGAAGCTTGCTTCGATCGGCAGCGTCGCATGCACCAGCGGTCCATCGATCAGGCTGACATGGTTGGGGGTGATCAGCATCCGCGTGCCGGGAGCGGGGAGGTTTTCGATCCCTCTCACCTCGACCCGAAACATCGCGCGGAACAACAGCGCGCCGAAATCGCGCACGCCTTCCTTGCCCCATTTGCGGAGCACGAAGAAGACAGAGCCGAACGAAGCCAGCGCAAGGCCGACAAAGATCCATGCAATCGGAAGGCCGGCGGCCTGAAGAACGGCGACGAACAGCGAGCCGACAACCATGAAAGCCGCCTGCAGGATATTGCCCGCGGCGATCACCCGCGCACGCTCGGAGGGCGCCGACCAGGCCTGCACGGCGGCAAAAGACGGCACGACGAACAGGCCGCCGCCGAAGGCGAAAATCGCAAAGTCGGCGATCATGCGCAGGCCGCTGAACGAAGTCGCGAACGCCGCCGGCGTGATCTCGGCTCCGGTGGTGGCGTGCCCGATCGCCCAGGCGATGTCGAGGCCGGCAATGCCCATGATGATCGCGCCGATCGGCACCAGCGCCAGATTCGGGCGCACATGGGAAAGCTGCGCGGCAAACAGCGAACCGACAGCGATGCCGATCGCAAAGATCGCAAGGCACAACGTCACCACGGCTTCGGTGCCGCCAACGATACCCTTGACCAGGGCGGGCAGCAGCGACAGCACCACCGCGCCGGCCAACCAGAACCACGACACGATCAGCATGCCGTCCCAGAGCCGCTGTTCGGCGTAGAGCGACTTCAGAAGGCGGATGGTCGACGTCCAGGGATTGGCGGTGACGACGAGATCAGCGGCCGACGGGGTCGTATGCGGAATCCGTGAGGCGAATCCCCAGGACAGCAACGCGAGCAGCATGATCGCCGAGGTCACCCAGCCCATGTGGGTGGAACTGGAGACGAGCAGGCCGCCGGCGATGGTGCCGATCAGGATCGCCAGGAACGTCGCGCCTTCGACCAGCGCGTTGCCGGTGGCGAGCTCGCCGACCGACAACTGGTCCGGCAACATCGCGTATTTCACCGGGCCGAACAGCGCGGCGCAGACTCCAAACAAGCCGAGCGCGACGAACAGAAGCGGGATCGAATGCAGGAAGAAGCCCGCGCAGGCAAATCCTGCGGCGAAGATTTCGGCAAATTTGATCCGCCGCGCCACCACGGACTTGACGAATTTGTCGGCGAGCTCGCCGCCGAGGCCGGAGAGAATGAAGAAGGGGAAGATGAAGACGGCGCCTGCGACCGTCACCAGGGCATCGCCGTGTCCGGTCGTCGCACCGTAGAGCAGCATGATGACCAGCGCGTTCTTCAGAACATTGTCATTGAGCGCGGCGCAGAACTGGGCCCAAAACAGCGGCGCAAAGCGGCGCGACGACATCAGATCCTTGATCATGGACGCTTCCTGTTGTGGCGGTAAATTTCTATCACGAAAGGCTGGATGATACGATTGGGGTGCCGGTGAATATATGACAGATGACAGCGGCCTCAGGTTCGCTCGGTACTAAGCAATTTTTCCGTCCTGGCTTCTTCGATCCGGTTGATCATGCGGGTGGTCTCATGAAGATCGCGAAGTGTCTTGGCGAGCGTGAAGCAGGACTGAATCACCATTCCCATACCCATTGCGAAATAGGCACGCACCCACCAGTCGAGCGGAAGCGCGAAGATGCCTCCACCAATCATCAGGACAGATGCCGCGAAGGATATGTATGAAAAGTTGACCCAAGCGCTGGTAGGCCGATCGAGATGAGCAAGATGCTGTGACATGGTAGGTCCTTTGTTAAGAATTGGAATGGGATTCGATCAGTTGCGAAACTTCAGGCCCGGCGGCTGCGCGGAGCCTTGCCAGCACGTCGGACGCGCGAACCTGCACAGGCTCGCCGAAGCCGGCATCGGACAGGCGCTCGATCAGTTGCTCGGCTGGCGACGCCATTTCCTGGCGCATGACGCGGGCGTCGTGATTATTGGCGACGACCTTTACCAGCGCTGCTTCTGCCTCGCTGAAGCTGTCGAGGCCGGTTTCGGAAGCATGCGCCGTGGCGGTCAGGGCATCGCCAATCCGGGCGAGCCGGCGTCCGCGGTCCAGCTCCGACAAGCGCCGACGCTGGGCGTCGACTTCGCGGCGGGCCAGCGCAACCTCGGCAACGAAACGGTGCGAAGCCCGTTCCGAGGCCTCGATGTCGGCGGTGATCGCCGCGATCGCTTCAGCCGCCTGGGTGGCGAGGTCGTCGCGGCCGGCGCGCAGCGCCGCTATCGCCCGCTGTTCCAGGTCGCTGGTTTTCGCGATCAACGCGAGGCGGCGCTCGGTTTCCCGCGTCTCCTCCGCTACCGCGATCGCGAGGGCGCGCCGGGCGACGGCGTGGGCGTGATGCGCGGCGCCAATCGATCGTTCCAGGTTTGCCATGGGAGAAGAAGCGCGATCTCCCTGGCCGTTCAATGCGTCAAACAAGCGGATGAGGAATTCGCGCATGGGGTCCACTCACGTCAAATGATTCAGGGAGCGAAAGGGAAACAGGCAACGCCGCGGGGAGGTTCGCCGCGGCGATATTGGCGCGTGCCTGCGCGAACGAAATTGGCTGAAGCTTGTTTTCGTGCGGGGGTCGGACAGGACGCCTGCGACGTCGCAGGCTCTGGCCAGTCGCTCGATGGGGGCGGTGATGACTTCGATGGGAGCCCTGACGAGTTTGACAAGGATTTTGCCAAACCCGGCTGCCAGCGCATAGGCATCGCCGACAAAGGTCAGGGCCAGATTCTCAACAAGGACCATTTGCATGTTCAGCTCCTCTGGGTTAAATTGAACATTGTTCAAAAGTGGATAACTGTAAAATGAACAATGTTCAAGTAGAATCTTTGCGCGACGCAAAAAAAAATAAGAGGCGGGTGTTGATGCTCGACACCGCGCGGCGCATCATTTCCGATAAGGGGTTGATATTCCTGAAGGTTCGGGATGTAGCCGATGCTGCCGGGTGCTCGATCGGGAGCGTCTATAATGAGTTCGGGGACTTTGACGGCCTGATTCTGACCATCAACCAGGAGACGATTCAGCGTCTCACCGAGAAGCTACGCGCCGTCGCAAATGCCGATGCGCATGCGCAACTGCACGGCCTGGCTGCGGGCTATCTCGAGTTCGCAACCCACAACGCCAACCTGCTCAGGTCGCTGTTCGAGCACCGGATGGAGCAGGACCGGCCTTTCCCGCAGGACATCCTCAACATGGTGATGGAAACGTTCGCGCTGATGTACCCGCCGCTCTTCCGGGTCATGCCCGACCGCGATCCAGCCGACATCGCCTTGATTGCCCGAACCATGTTCTCGGCCGTGCATGGCATCATCTCGCTCGGACTTGAAGAACGGATGGTCGCGGTGCCGCCGGAAAAGCTGCGCCAGCAGCTGGCGCAATTTGTTGACGCGCAACTGGTTGGATTGGGCGCTACCGGCAAGAGGCGCTAAAGCATGATCCGGAAAAGACCATGCTCGAAAAGCTATAGCGGCGTGCGGCCTGCTTTCGAGCCGCGAGTCCTTTGGAGCAGCAAATAGAGCGCGCGGGGGTTTGTCGTCAAATAGCGCCAGAACAACCGGCGCGGCTCGAGCCAGATTCGCCACACCCATTCGAGGCCCGCATCCTGCATCCATTGCGGCGCGCGGCGGCGGCTGCCCGAGAGGAAATTGAACAACCCGCCGGCAGTCTTGATAACGCCGACCTTGTCGAGCCGCGGGGTGAATTCCGCGACGAAGGCCTGCTCGTAGGGCACGCCAAGCGCCACCCATAAACAATCCGGCGCCAGTTCGTTGATTTCGTCGACCTTGGCGCGGAGTTCGTCGCCGCGAAGATAGCCATGACAGTGTCCAATGATCCGCAAGCGCGGATACATCGTGCGAACGCTGGCGACTGCGGCTGCGTTTTCAGCCTCGTCGGCGCCGAACATATAGAAAGTGAGGCCCGTGGTTTCCGCCTTGCGGGCGACGGCGTGAAACAGGTCTGTTGTAGCTACTCGCTCCGGCAGCCGCACCGGGGATGTCAGCAGCGACACCGTCACCAGCGGCTGGCCGTCGGCATTGATGAGGTCGGCGGCACGGAACAGCCGGTCCGTCATCGGTTCGGTGGAGCAGCGCGCCAACACCTCGCCGTTGGCCGACGTCAGGTACAGCGGCCGGGCGAGCTGGCGCTGCGGGAACACGAGGTCGATCATGAAATCGGCGGTCTGCTCGAGGTCGAGCACGGCGATGCGTAGTCCGCCCAGCGTGATTCTGGGGACGCCCGCCGTGGCAGCCCTGCCGATCGGGTTTGCGCGCCGCTCAAGCATATTGCGAGCTCGGCTGCGTTACGGCGCCAGCCGGCTGGAGTTCATCAATGATCACGCCGATCAGCTTGCGCTCGAAGCCGCCAAGGCTTGCGATAATATCGTCCATGCAGCTGTTGATATCGAGACTGGCGGGCAGGATCGCGACGAGTCCATCGACAGTGTCGATCAGCTTGCACTCGTCGACGCTGAAGGGCATCGCCGGGCCATCGATGATGACCAGGTCATGGTCCCCACCGGCGCGCGTCTGAACGAGTGCTTTGCGAATGGTATCGGTGGTCGTTGAACCAATCAGAGGCAGGATCTCGACGCCGTTTGTGGTCTTGATGGCGCGTGAGACCTTGGTGCCGATGCCAAGCCAGCCGGGGCGCTTGGCCTCAGTCTTGGGCGAGCGGGACAATTTGTTCGAGAGCGTGCGGCTTTCCCGATCGGCGTCGATCGCCAGCACTCGGGCGCCATCACGCGCCGCCGCTAATGCAATGTTCAAGGTGACGATGCTTCGATCACGGCCTGCGCCCTGGCCGATCACGGCCAGCACGGGGGCAACGTTGGCGGCCGAGCGCCGCGCAAGCGCCTCGCGCATTTCGCGCATGGCGTTGAGGAAGGTCGGGAGTGGGAAGCCAGCCCGCAGCGTCGGCCAGCCCAGCCGCGTCAAATCAAGGATGCCGCCGGTTGCGAGGATTCCGCCCAGTGTGCGCATCACGTCGGATTCCTGAAGCCGGGCAATGCCCGGCTTCTCGGTCACGGATGGCGTCAGCTGATTCTCGGCCTGTTTCGGTGGCTGAGGCTCAACCAGTGCTTCGCTATCGGGCAGCTCCCGTGTTGCCCGGCCTGGCGCGATACGGAAGGACAACAACTCCGCGGCGGCAAACCAGCTGGCTGCCGCCAGCGCGCCGAGTACAAGACCGATCGCCGCAATCAGAGACATGCCCGGCGGAAAGGAGCGTCGCTGCGGCACGGTGGCTTCGCCGATGATGCGCACGTTCGATGTATTGAGGCTTTCCTGTTCTTCGGTTTCGCGCGAGCGCTTGAGGAAGGACTGATACACGTCACGGCTCGCCTCGACGTCGCGTTCTAGTTCGCGAAGTCGCACCGAAGCCTGGCTGAGTTGCACGCTCTGGCGCTTCTGCGCTTCCAGCGACCGGGTGAGGGATGTTTCGTAATCGCGGGCGCGGGCGAGATCATTTTTCGCCGACTGCGCGAAGCGATCCGTTTCCTCGTTCACCGTGCGATGCAGATCCTCGACCTGCTTCTCCATCTGGCGCAACGAGGGGTGCAGGGGGCCGAGTTCGCTGGTCATCTCGGCCAGCCGTCTGCGCGCCTCGGCATATTGGGCGCGTAAATTTCCGAGCGTCGGCGACTGCAAAGCTTCCGGGATAGCCCCGGCATCACCCGACGCACGGCGGCTGGCTTCGATCTGGTCGTATTTTGCCCGAGCATCGAGGGTAGCCGCGCGCGCCGCGGCGAGCCGCTGATTGCTCGCCAGCAATTGCTGATCGGTGATCAGGGTGTCTTGCGTGCCGACGAAATTGTTTTGTGCCTTGTAAACGGCAAGCGCGTTCTCGGCGGTGCGCAGCCGCTCTTGCAATTCCTTTAGCCGTCCGGACAGATCGCTTGTGGCGCGCCGCGCGGCTGTGGCCTGCGAATTCTTGGCTTCCGCCAGATAGGAATTGGAAATCGCATTGGCGAGCATCGCCGCCTTTGCCGGATCGTAAGACCAGACGTCGATATCGACGATGAAGGTGCGATCGGTCTTCTTGACGTTGATGTGGCGGTTGAGGGCGTCCAGCGCCGCCGTCTGACCGAGGGCAGACGGGCCGTTCGGCCGCACCTCCAGTCCGAACAAGCCGAACAGGTTCGCCAGGAGGCCGTTCGAGCCTCCGCCGAATTCCGGGTCCTTGTCGAGATGGGTGCCCTGGATGACCTGCATCAGGACACTGTTGGATGTGATCAGGCGCGCCTGGCTTTCGACCACCATCGCCAGCCCGGAAATATCCTGCGAGCGCGGTGTCAGTTCGCGATCGACCAGTTGCAGCTCTCGCGGATCCACATACAGCTGGGCGGTCGCAAGATATTTCGGCGTCAGGCTTTTGCCGATCGCGACAGCCGCGCAGGCGCCAATCAGGGCCGCCAACACGATCGCCGCTTTGTGCCGCCAGAGCAGTTGCGCGAGCTGGGACACGTTCAAGCCAACCGCCGTCCGCGCAGGCTTTGGCCCGGCGTCCGGTTTGGATCGCGTTATGGGTTGGTCATACGCCAGCATGAACCCCGGTTTCCATTCGAACCGCCGAACGCGTCGGCTGAGCGGCTACTTCCCGGGTCACGTCAGATGGCGAACAAACGCAACAGGAAAAATTAACCATACTCATTGATGGACTATTCACCGAATTAGCAAAGAAAGCGTTTAAGCGTCCAGCCTCTGGAACGCCTTTGACAGAAGTGCTTTGGCTCGAAATTAACGATTTGTTATTCATCGGTTCTTGCCTGCGGATATTGACCCGTACACGGACGCGGCAGAGAACACATAAAGCCCGAGATAGACGACGTTGAGCCATGCGCCCCATTGGACGATGTTGTCGAAATGGATCAGCAGGAGAGCCAGCGCTGCGGCCTTCAATCCGACCAGCACCGTTGCAAGGACTGCGCGGATGGTCATGCGCTGGTACACGAAGAAGAGCTCGGAGTGATATTCGAGCAAATTCTTGAAAGCCGGCACGGCCAGCAGCACGCCGAACAATTGCGTTGCGACGGCCACGTTATGACCGAGCAGGTCCGGCCAGATCGAAAGCGTCACCAGCAGAGCCGCCATGGCCGCCGTTGAGATCAGCGCGATCAGCATTTCGACGCTGAGGCTGCGGCCGATCCGGTTGCTCTGGCCGCCGTCGATGATCAGCTTTCGCGAATACAGCACGAAGAAACTGCGAATCGGGACCGACGTGAAATCGATGATGCGGGTGGAAATCGCATAAATGCCGACGGTGCGCTGATCCGCCAGCGCGAGCATCACGAGCTTGTCAATTTCGTTTTGCGCAATCGAGGCACAATAGGCGACCGAGAACAGCAGCGCATCGCGGACCCGCCCGAAGAAGATCTGACGTCGCCAGCGCAGTTTAATTCGCGGCTGATACACGGAGATGGCAAGCGCCATTGCCGCCAGGTTGAACGCGAAGTAGATGGCGGACCATGTTTCGACGTCATGCCGGCCGCATGCCGCGAAAACAACAGCGCCGGCGGTCCGCAATGCCGATCCGAAAGAGATGACGAGGGATGCCGAAGCAAAGCGCCCGAGGCCGTTATTGACCTGGTGGATCATTTCCACGATCCGCCAGAGACCGGTTTCAACCAGAATAATCAGGAGGAAGGCGGTCAACGACAGCGATGAGGTAAACAGGAAATAGAATACCGGCAGCGATGCGGCGAGGCAGAGTGGCAACGCGGCCAGCCAGCTTGCGTAGAAGACGGCAAGGTAGCCGCCCAAGATCCGGCGTTTGCCCGCCGATGCCCTGAAGGCAAGGGAAGCAAAGCCAAGTCCCGAGAAGCATCCGATCATGATCCCGGTCGAAGAGGCCGAGGCAAATACGCCCATGTCATGCAGCGACAGGGTGTTGGCCAAAATAAAGAAATAAACCGCCTGAAGGCCGAGCCGCACGCCGGTGCCGGCAAAAACCTGAAGGTAGTTGGTAAATTGCGAACGGAACGCGCGCGTCAGCATCGCGAGCAGCCGCGGCGCCCGCGCAACAACTGGCGTATCCAATTCAAGCGCATTCAAAGGTTCATACTTCATCTTGAAGTCTAGACAGCAAGATCGGTGCCGGATGGTTCCAGCGTGCTGGCCGCGCTTGAGTTCTGGTTAACGCGAGTTGCGGTAACCATCCCCAGCGCCGGGTGCTGCGATGCATCGCAATGGACCGGATATTGCAATGCTGCTCGCGAATAGTTTGGCGGCCGCAGATCGTCAGGTGAAATTATGTCGACAAAGGCGCATTCCCGGCGCGAATTTCTGGCCGGCACGGCATCGGCCACGGCGCTGACCGTTTTCGGCACAGGTGGATTGTCCGGCGTGTCCGCATTTGCGACACCGTCAACGCCATCGGCCGGCGCCACGAATCCAATTCCATATGGCGCCGCGGTGCGGTCGGACGCCCTGGCGGCCGACCTATCCTACCGCGACGCGGTCATTGCCAATTGCCAGATGGTCGTGCCGGAAAGCGAGCTCAAATGGCTTGAGCTGCGGCCAACGCAAAACGAATACCGGTTCGAGAAGGCTGATGCGATCATCGACTTCGCCCGCCAGAACGGCATTGAGGTTCGTGGCCATACACTGGCCTGGTACGGCGCATTGCCGCCGTGGACTGAATCGATCGCAACCCGCAGCGATGCCGAGCGTGAACTGACCGACCATATCGAGACGGTGGTGTCCCGATATAAAGGCGCAATCCCGTCGTGGGACGTGATTAACGAACCGCTGGTGGACTGGCCCGAGAGCGCTGCGTCGCTTCGTCCCTCGATCTGGGCGAGACGGCTCGGAGCAGATTATATAAAGCTCGCTTTGGAGACGGCTGCTGCGGCAGATCCCGACGCCAAGCTCGTGCTCAACGAATACGACGTCGAGTTTACGGGACCTCGCTTCGCGGCGAGGCGAAATGCGCTCGTTCAATTGCTGCGTTCGTTGCGTGATCGCGGCGCGCCGCTGCATGCCGTCGGGTTGCAGGCGCATCTGTTTGCCGACCGCGCTGTCGACCGCGACGGCCTGCAAGCGCTTCTGGCTGAAATCAAGGCCCTCAAGCTTGACGTCTGGATCACCGAGCTCGATGTCATCGACTACGAGCTGCCGGGCAAGATCGGCGAGCGCGACGCGCTGGTGGCCGGCATGGCTAACCAGTTCTTACAGGTGGTCGGTGAGGTGGTTCGCCCAAAGGCCATTCTGACCTGGGGCCTGAGCGACCGATATACCTGGGTGCCAATCTATTTTAAACGCCGGGATGGTATGCCCAATCGGCCGCTGCCGCTCGATGCCGAGCTCAAGCGCAAGCCCCTGTTCGACGTGATCGAGGAGTTTCGCCGCAAGGCCTAGTTGCTGCCCGCCAAGACTTCACCGCGAAGTGCCACAGTTCTCGAACTTGAATTGATCCTGCCATGAGCCAGACAACGACCGAATACCAGTCCGCCACCCCACCCATTGCCGCTCCGCGGCCCGCTTTCGCACGGCAATTGTGGGACGCGGCGAGAACCCGCCTGCGAACGGTGCCTTTGCTTCGATCTGTCAAGCGCAAGCTCGTCGAGTTTGCACGTGGTTCAGAGGAAGTCATTTACCGCCAGTCCGAGGTTGCCCAGAAGAACCTGATCGCTGCCTGGAAGCAGTTGCAGGCGTCAGGGGTGATCTTGCCACTCGATCAGGTCGGGTTCAGCCGGTTTTCCGAGTTCGAAGAAGACGGTCATCTGTTGTATTTGCTCACGCTTGCGGGATCGACATCTCGCACCGTGGTCGAAATTTCTTCCCAGGACGGTCGCGTCTGCATGGCGACCAATCTTCTGGTGCACCACCGCTGGCAGGGCTTTCTGTTTGACGGTGACCCGGTCTTCGTTCGGGAAGGACAGCGTTTCTTTGCCGCTCATCCGGCCACCCGTAGCGCTCCGCCAGTCATGAAGTCGGAGTGGTTCACGCGCGAAAACGTCAATCAGGTGCTCCGCGCGGCAGGCGTTTCGGACGAAGTGGACGTATTGTCGCTCGATATCGACGGCAACGATCTCTATCTGTGGGGCGCGATGAAGATGCGCCCGCGAATCCTGATCTGCGAATTCAACAACGCAATACCGAGCGAATTGGCGCTCACTATTCCCTACAAGCCCGATTTTTCTTTCGCGGCATTGCCTGCCGAGCAGGCGATGTTCCGCTCCGCAAGTCTCGCGGCCTTTGTCGCGGTTGGCCGGCGCAAGGGCTATCGTCTGGTCGGCATGAATGCGCTCGGCTTCAACGCGATCTTTCTGCGCGACGACGTCCTTGCGGCCGAAATGCCGGAGATTCCGGCGTCCACCCTGGACGCCATCCCCGCGGCCGAGAATATGCGCCGCCAATGGTGGTCGCGCCTTTCGCAGTTGCCCTGGAGTGAGGTGCCGTCAGATGGAAAACTCTGACCTCACACCGGAGTCCGGACGCGCCATCGCGTCAATGTCGCCTTCGCTCGATCCGGCGATCGGGATCGTGGTGTGTATTCCCTGTTTTCGTCGTCCCGAGCACCTGCGGCAAACCCTTCAGTCTCTCGTCGATCAGCGCACGGATCGCCGTTTTGCCGTTGTTATGGTCGAAAACGATGCATCGGCCTGCGGGAGCGTGCCGGTCGCGAGCGAATTCTTGCGAGCTGGACAATTGTCCGGCCTTTGCGTGGTCGAGCCGCGGCAGGGAAATTGTCACGCCATCAACGCCGCATTTGAAACGGCGCAAGCGATGTTTCCCGACGCCGCACATTTTCTGATGATTGACGACGACGAGATCGCCTCAAGAGACTGGCTGGAGCGGATGGTCGGTGCCGCCGAGGCGACGGGTGCCGATGTCGTCGGCGGGCCGGTGCTGCAACGTTTTGATGACGAGGCCAAGCGCGGCTTGCAACGCCATCCGGCGTTTCGTCCCGCGTATGATGCGAGCGGGCCTGTGCCGATCATCTATGGCTGCGGAAATTGCCTGATTCGGCGGCCGGTGTTCGACAGGCTCGGTAGCCCGGCCTTTGATCTGCGCTTCAATTTTCTCGGTGGCGGCGACGTTGACTTCTTCACCCGCTGCCGGCGGCAAGGCATGAAATTTCTCTGGATGGCGGAGGCGGTCATCGTCGAAACCGTGCCGGACACCAGGACCCGCCCATCATGGCTCGCGCTGCGCGGTCTTCGCATCGGCGCGATCAACTACCACGTCCAGCGCAAGGTAGCCCAGACACCCTGGTTGCGCGCCAGGCTTGCCGCCAAAGTGCTGGCGCTATTGCCGTTGTCGCTGTTTCGCGCCGTCCGGCTGTTTCTGACCGAGCGCAAGCCGCTGATTGCCCTGCATCCCGTGATCGTCGCGGCCGGCGGTCTGCTGGCCGCAATCGGAATCGAACCTCAACCCTATAAAGCATCGAAGATGACATCTTGAGCCGGTTCGCCCTCTCGTCCGATTTCCGCACCGTCTTCGACGAGGTTCGCCGTCAGGAGATGAGCGATGTCACGCGCGGAGCGGTCTTTATCCGTGCGCTGCTGCTCGCTTGGATATCGATGCGACCGTTCATCGATCTGGGCGATATGCTGATCGCCGACGCGACGGGTAACGAGACCTGGACCTACGCGGCGTTCGGCGGTTTCGCCCTGCTCACGGTCGCCCTCGCGCTGCGCGAGGCAAAACGCGGATATGCCACGCTATTGTCGCCGAGCTATCTGGCGTTTGGTGCCTGGATCCTGATCACGGTGATGTTGTCGCTGGAGCCGGTCACTTCCGCGCGGCGTTTTGTTTTGGCGCTTTGCGTAATTGTCGTTGCGGCATCATTGCTGCTATTGCCGAAGACGCAGTCCCAGTTGAGACGCTGGCTTGCAATCGCGATCCTGACGCTCTTAGGTACCTGTTATCTCGGGTTGATATTGGTCCCAAATCTGTCGATACACCTCGCGGCCGATGCGCAAGAGCCAGCGTTGGCCGGCGCCTGGCGTGGGGTATTCGGGCACAAAAACATGGCTGCCGGCATGATGGCGATGCTGTTGTTTCTCAGCATCTACGTCGTTCGTGCCGGTTCATGGGTCGCCGGCGGAATAGCCGTCGCCCTGACGCTTCTGTTTTTGATCAACACCGAGGGGAAAAGTGCATCAGCGCTGTGTGCGGCGGTCCTGATTTTGACCTCGTGTACCACAATGACCCGATCATTTTGGGGCCGCGCCGTCGTTTTGCTGACGCCGCTTGTGCTGCTGAATTTGATCGGTATCGGTAGCGTGGTGAACGAGCATCTTGCTGCAATTTCCAGGGCATTGCCGGTCGATGCGAGTTTTACCGGCCGCACCGACATCTGGACGTTCGGGCTGCAGGCGGCGCAGCTGAAATTGTGGACTGGATACGGATTCTCGTCGTTCTGGGGTAGCAGCGCGGTCCAAAACTTGCCGCAAGGTATGGAGTGGGCGGCCACCGCTGCGCATAGTCATAACGGGTATCTTGATATAACGCTGGCGACGGGTCTGCCGGGACTGGCGCTGCTGATCGTGGTGGCCGTCATCTCGCCGTTGCGGGATTTCCACGTTGCCGATCGTGAGGGCAACAATGGTCCACTGACGCAGGCGTTGCTTCAGGTATGGCTCTTCGGACTATATTTATCCTCGCTGGAAAGCTTCTTCTTCGACCGTGCCGATCCCATGTGGTTTACCCTTCTGACGGCCGTGTTCGGGTTACATTATCTTGCACGATTTCGCCTCAGCGAATGATGCCCGGGGCGGCCATATCCGGTATCGACGTTGACTGCGGCATCGCTTCAATCCGCACTAGAGCCTGGCTTTGACCGCATTCGCGGTGTCGCGCCACCAACCCGCGAAGTCGAATGGGGGGTAAGCCGTCGACTGTTTGAGCGAGGCAATGATCCTGTCGGCGTAGACCCCATCATCGGAGCCGCGTGGCACCAGCGCGACCGCGCCATTCTCGATCAGCGTCCGGAAGCGGGTGTGATGATCGAATTCGCGAGCGTCGGCCGGACCGCTGACAATCACTGGACGGCCAGATTGTACGCTGGCGAGAACGCTGGATCGGCGGGCCGTAAGGCCTTCTTCGAGTGGATAACAGAACGCGTCGACTTGCTCGAACAACCCGAACACCTCGCGATCGGACTCGACATAACCGCTGACTAAAATATCCTCCGCTAGGCTGAGTTCGGCTACGCGGGCATAGAAATCCTCTTCAACGTTGTCGACCGCCTGAATAAACGACCCGATATAAACTGCCAACGGCCTTAATCCGCGTTCTTTGAGAATCGCGCAAATACCTAGAAGCGCATTCGGCCGCTTCGCCGGATAGATCGATCCAAAATGACCGATGATTACGCGACCCTCTGCGCGTGCTGTGGCCAAGCGCTGCTTCAGGAGGGAGTCGGCTCCTTCCGGAGGGACCTCGATATTCGGCGGCAACGGCGCCAGCACGCAATTTTTGGACGTCCAGCCGATCAAAGGAGTTTCGGCAAGCTCGCGGCGTACCAAAGGAGAGAACATGATGATCGTATCTGCCAGCAACAGCGCTGGCGCGTAGGTCAGCCGCCGCAGCCTGTGCAGACCCATCCATTCGTGTTGGATCAGCACGACTCGTCGACGTCGAATCCAAGCGAACGCGAGGGCCAGCAAAGGCCGCGCTATGACGCGCTTCCAGGCAACGATCGGGAAATTGCACACCACGCTTTCCGCCGAACCGACGGCCTGCCAGATCTCTGCGATTGAGCCTTCCGATCGAGTCAAGGTTAACGTGGTGCTACAGTTAGGATCCAGCTTCTCGATAATCTCATATAACAGCCGCGTAAACTGCCCGACGCCGCACTGCATTTGCAGGCCAGCTCCCAAAAACAGCGCCTGATATTTGGGTTTTGCGGTCATCGTGCTCTTTGGAGTGATCGAGGAAGGGGTTGGCACGAGGTGCCAGACCATGGCGTTAATGATTAAGAGAGCGCGTTCGGGCTTACCTAAGGCAAGTTCCGTCGGCGACAACGTTAGCCATATATCCCAGTAGTTATCTTACCGTAAGCGGCTGCGATTGCCTTAGGCCCGGTTCTTGCGAGATAACAACCAAAGCTAAGGCGTTCGTTTCTCGTCGGGGCAACGCCCAAATCTGGCCGGGACTATGCGACAGTTGGCAGCGATTAGCGGCATACGTAAGCCAAGCCTCCATGGTTGGAACGGTCTTATCGTCGGATATTCGGCAGGCAGATCGGCTGAGGGAAGTTGACGGACGATGACGCCGATCGTTGAAGCCGAGCAAATCATTGGACGGGCGTCTTCCTTTTCCGTGTCTAAATACCAGATCGATTTTTCCGACGACTGGAAGTTGGCGGCTGCATGTTGGTCTAGTGAAGACGAGACGACAGTCTTTCAGCATCCGCTGTGGTTCGGCTCCTGGTACGGCACCTTCAAAGAAGCATCGCCGTTAATCGCGATCGTCCGCGATGCCGCTGATGGACGGAAGCTCGCGCTTGTGCCGCTAATCCGCCGTGTCCGCCACGGTGTGAGGATTGTCGAGTTCGCCGATCTGAATGTGACCGATTACAACGCGCCGCTCTTGCGGCCTGGAGTGACATTCGATGTCTCAGAAGCACGAGTTCTAAGTCGGGCGCTTGTGGCCGCGCTGCGCAAAGCGCCTGGCGGCGTCGATCTCGTTCGATTGCAAAAAATGCCGAGCGGGCTTGTGAGTGGGATCAATCCTCTTGCTTTGCTCGGGCGCGAAGGTTCGAGTTCGCTCAACGGAAATATCATTGAAACCGGTGATGATTTCGAAGCTTACCGCATCTCGATAAAGCGACTACAGATGCCGCGCTATTGGCGTGTCTTCAATCGCCATTCGGGTGCGACGTTTCGAACGATTGACTCAGTCGATGAAGCGCTGCGGATTATCGACGTCATGGATGCGCAGCAAAATGCGCGCATGCAGAAGCTAGGCCTCAAGTTCGTCTTGAATGACGAGGTTCACGCCAGATTCTATCGAGACCTGGTCAGACGTGGGTCGCCGAAAGGCTACGCTATCGTATCGGCTCTGATCTGCGATGAGGCTGTTGTCGCGACGATGTTAGGCATAAGGCTGGACGACTATTTCGCTGTCCTGAGGATCAGCAATGCCGGAGCGTGTTGGGCTCACTGTTCGCCGAGTAAGCTCGTCGTCGAGCGCTCGATGGCGGCGCTGCATGAGCAGGGCGTCCGGCGGTTCGATTTGAGCGTGGGAAACTACGCATTCAAGCGCCGATTCGGCGCGAAACAGTTTCCATTGACGGATGCCAGCATCGCGCTTGGCTGGCGCGGCATTCCTCATGTTTTGCGCGATCACGCTGCGCAGCGGCTGCGCCGCTATCCGTGGCTGGCGCAAAAGGTTAGTCGGGCGTTAGGCAGGCCGGTACGTGAGGAATGAGATGGCTTCGTCGTTGGAAACGGAAAAGAAGCATTTCCGGGTGCTGGAAAGCTGGCGTGGCGTCGTCGCACTGCTAGTCGCGCTGTTTCATCTCAATCTCTATAGTACGATCTATTCTCTCGACTTCATCCGAAATGCCTATCTCTTCGTTGACTTCTTCTTCGTGCTTAGCGGCTTTGTCATCACCTACAGCTACGCTGATCGACTGAAGACGCTCGACGATCTAGGTACATTCGCAATTCGGCGATTAGGTCGCCTTTGGCCGCTGCACGCAGTCGTGCTCCTCGCATTGGCAGTTGCCGAAAGCGCCAAAGCGGTGATGGCGGCGCGCGGCGCGTCGTTCTATCTTCCGCCTTTTACCGGTGCCAATTCGCTCAGTACCATCCCGATGAATTTGGTCTTTGGTCAGTCATTCGGTTTAGTCCAGCATTTGACTTGGAATCCGCCAAGTTGGAGTATTTGTGCGGAATTCTGGACCTATCTGGCGTTCGCTGCCGTCCTCGTAGTGAGCTCCACGTTGTTGGCGCGATTTAGGTTTGCCGTTACCGGCCTGATCGCGATCATACTGGTGGGCAGTGTTTCGATCCTCGTTCTGTTCGCGCAGCATGGGATGGACGCGAGCTATGACCTCGGATTTGTCCGATGCCTGTATGGCTTTCTTGTCGGTCATTTGACCTATCGCCTTTTTCAGGCCGCCTCCAAAACCAAATTCGACGCCGGGTTGTTGGAATGGGCCATGCTGGTCGTTACCGTGACCTACGTGTCGCTGGCCGGGCGCACCAATTTCTCGTTTTTTGCGCCGCCGGTGTTTGCTCTCGTGGTGTTTGTGTTTGCGTTCGAGGCCGGTCCGGTTTCGCGTTTGATGTCAAACAAAGTCAACGACTGGCTCGGCAAGATCTCCTATTCGATCTACATGTGGCAGGCGTTCATCATCTTCAATTTCGTCGATCGCCCAGTCTCTTTCCTCGAAAAGATCACGGGGAGGGTATTGACGACCACGGAAGGCGCGAGTTCGGCTTTGGGAGGCGAAGCCGGCAAGTTGATCGTGCTCGGCGGTCACGTCCTGCCGATTCTGGTGACGTTGCTGTTCGTCGGTCTTCTCGTGGCTGTTGCCTGTGTCAGCTATTACCTGGTGGAGCAACCGGGACAGAGATTGTTCGGCCGCTTGGCGCGATGGGGTAGCTCGCGCTCGTCAGTTCGGTTGGTTGGCGTCACAGGAAGGCCGTGAGAGCTCTGTAATCCCGCTTAGTGGGACGGCGGCAGTTCCTTGTGGGAACGCCGCCATCTTTGCTTCTCAGCCGTGCAGCTTCTTGGCAGCCTCTGCAATGGCGCGGCCCTGATAGCGCGCGCCCGCGAGTTCGTTTTCGGACGGCTGGCGGCTGCCGTCGCCTCCGGTGATCGTGGTGGCGCCGTAGGGCGAGCCACCGGTGACCTCGTCGAGCTTCATCTGGCCGGCAAAGCCATAGTTCAGACCGACGACGGTCATGCCGAAATGCAGGAGGTTGGTGATGATGGAGAAGAGCGTGGTCTCCTGGCCGCCATGCTGGGTCGCGGTCGAGGTGAATGCGCCGCCGACCTTGCCGTGCAGCGCGCCCTTGGCCCACAGACCGCCGGCCTGATCAAGGAAGTTGGCCATCTGCGAGGCCATCCGGCCGAAGCGGGTCCCGGTGCCGACGATGATCGCATCGTAGTTGGCGAGGTCGTCGATGTTGGCGACCGGCGCCGCCTGGTCGACTTTATAGTACGAGGCCTTGGCGACATCCGGGGGCACCAGTTCGGGAACGCGCTTGATGTCGACGGTTGCGCCGGCCTCGCGGGCGCCGGCGGCGACAGCATTCGCCATGGTCTCGATATGGCCGTAGGCGGAATAATAAAGCACGAGAACTTTCGTCATGGTCTTGTCTCCAGGGATTGTTGGGGGAGAGGGTTCGGGAAGGCAGCCGAACTGCCAGCTTGAGCTGACAGTTCGGAGTTTGGGAATTCCTCGCGTTTCTTACGCAGCGTCAACCAGCACCAGTTCGGAATCCTCGAGCGCGGTGATGGTCAGCTTCGCCTCGTCGCGGATGGCAACGCCGTCGCGGGCATTGACGCTGACGCCGTTGACATCGACTTTGCCGGCGGCGGGCACGAGATAAAGATGGCGCGCTCTGTCCAGCGTATAATGCGCGCTCTCGCCGGCTTTCAACGTGGCGGCCAATACGCGAGCATCGGCTCGGATTGGCAGCGCGTCCTTGTCGTTCGGCTGTCCGCTGGCGATTGCAACGAACTGGCCGGAGCGATCCGATTTGGGAAACGGCTTGGAGCCCCAGGTCGGCGCGCCGCCTTCCGTCACAGACTCGATCCAGATCTGGAAGATCCGGGTCGGCTTGGCTTCAAGATTGTATTCGGAATGGCGAATGCCGCTTCCGGCGCTCATCACCTGGACATCGCCGGCCTCGGTGCGGCCCTTGTTGCCGAGACTGTCCTGATGGGTGATCGCGCCTTCCCGCACATAGGTGATGATTTCCATATTGGCGTGGGGATGGGCGGGAAAGCCCGTGTTGGGCGCGATCTCGTCGTCGTTCCACACGCGCAATGCACCGTGGCCCATATTGCCGGGATCGTAATGACTGCCAAATGAGAAATGGTGTTTGGCCTTGAGCCAGCCGTGGTCGGCGCCGCCGAGCTGGTTATAGGGTCGAAGTTCAAGCATGGGGATACTCCTTCGAAGTTCACATGGCCCTCTGGATAAGCCCGCCTCACATGTGCATAAATAGAAACAATAGAAACACATCGTTTCCATTTATGACCTTTAGGAAAGCCGAGGATGGCCAGACTTCCGGACTTCGAGGGGCTCGCGATCTTTGCCAAAGTTGTCGAACTGCGTTCATTCGTGGCCGCCGCGAACGATCTTGCGCTGTCGAAGGCAACCGTCTCCAAGGCGGTCGGCCGTCTCGAGGAGCGTCTCGGCGCGCGGCTGTTCAACCGCACCTCGCGGCGGCTGGCGCTCACGGATGCCGGACAGAAATTGTCCGCTCGCGCCCAGCGGCTTCTGGCCGATGGCGAGGCGGTGGAGAACGAGGCGCTGGCGCAATCGGTTTCGCCGCGCGGACTTGTTCGTCTCGCGGTACCGATGACGTTCGGGGTAAGGGCGGTGGCGCCGATCTTGCCCGAGTTTCTCAAGGCCTATCCCGACGTCGCCATCGACCTGCATCTCAGCGACGCGATGGTGGATCTGATCGGCGAGGGTTTTGATGCCGCGTTGCGGATCGCGCGGCTGCCGGATTCCTCGCTGATTGCGCGGCGGCTGTGTGCGATGCCCCGCCATACCGTCGCCGCACCATCCTATTTGAAGCGCCACGGCCGGCCGACCCATCCGATGCACCTCGCGCAACACAAATGTTTTGGCTATGCCTATCTGTCGACAGCCGATGTCTGGCACTACAGCAACGCCGCAGGTGAGCAGGCAAGTGTGCGCCCCGCGGGGCCGCTTCGCGTCAACAACGGTGAAGCCTTGCTGCCGGCGGTGATTGCTGGTCTGGGCGTCGCCGATCTGCCCGACTTCATCGCGGGCGAAGCCATTCGATCGGGAGAGGTCGAAGTTATTCTGAAAGGCTGGTCGCAGGCCGAAGGCGCCTTGCATCTGGTGACGCCACCGGGCGGTCCGCGTCCGGCGCGGGTTGAAGCGTTGGGAAATTTCCTGGCAACTCACTTTGGCAACGCAAACCGGTCGAAGCCGCCACGGCGTGCCTGAGCGAGGACTTGCAGCTTTGCTTGCATGACGGTTCAGGTTATAGGCAGCGACAAGCAACAAAACGAAAAACGATGGGGGAAACTGCCGATGAACAGACGTGAATTACTCAAAGCGACCGCGGCGCTGCCGCTGTTGCAGGCGGTTCGGCCGCCTCCGGCGCTGGCGGACACGGCTTGGCCCGCACATACGATCTCCATGATCGTGCCATTTCCGGCCGGTGGTCAGGCCGACCTTGCGGCGCGGCCAGTCGCTCTGGCGCTTGAAAAGATCCTTGGCAAGTCCGTGATCGTTGACAATCGCGCAGGGGGAGCGGGCGGCGCGATCGGCAACGCGGCAGCAGCGCGCGCCGAACCCGACGGCTACACTTTGCTGATGACGTTGTCGTCTTTGGCGGTACTTCCCGAGGCTGACCGTCTTTTCGATCGCCCGCCGGTATATGAAGTCTCGCAGTTCACGCCGATCGCCCGTGTGCTGGCCGATCCGACGCTGCTGGCGGTGCCTGCCTCGGCGCCGTGGAAGACGTTAGAGGAGTTCGTCGAGGATGCAAAAAGGCGTCCCGGTGAAATTCGCTATGGCTCGTCCGGCCCCTACGGCACGCTGCATGTGGCGATGGAAATGTTCGCAGCTTCCGCCGGCATCAAGTTGCTTCACATCCCGTTTCGTGGTGCGGGCCCCGCGCTCAACGCGATCCTGACTGGAACCGTGGAGGCGCTTGCATCGGCGCCGGGAACGCTGAAACAGCAGGTCGATGACGGCAGGATGCGTGTGCTGGCGAATTGGGGCGCGGAACGCATTGCAAGCTTTCCCGATCTGCCGACCTTCAAGGAGCGCGGCTACAAGGATGTCGAATTCTACATCTGGGCCGGACTGTTCGCGCAAAAGGCTTTGCCCGAGCCCATCGTGACAAGGCTGCGCGAAGCAATGGCGCAGGCGGTGAAAACTCCCGAAGTGATCAAGACCTTTGAGACCGCGGGCAGCCCGGTCGCCTATATGGACGCGCCGGAATTCTCTAAATTCGTCGAGATCGACAGCGCGCGCCTGGTTGCGTCGGTCAAGCGCATCGGCAGGGTGGAATAGATACCGTCTTGACTCCGGTTCAGAAGTCTGCGTGGCGAACTCGCGGCGATAATGAAGCGGATTTCTGAACCGCCGTGTCAGGTGGTGCACTCACATTTTGTTGTTCGGCGCGAACCAGTCCGGCCTCATTGATTTAGTTTGTTGAGTGAACCGGCGTGCCCGGGGCGAATACTTATGTGCTGAAGAGGAAGGGGCGGCCATGCGAAAGCACCGAATTTTCCGAATTTTTGCGCTTGCAGGTTTGGCAGCGACCCTCGCAGGCGAAAGTTCCGCCGTAGCGCAGGAAAATCGCGGAACTCCCGAGCAGCAAATGGCCTGCACGCCAGACGTGTTTCGGCTATGTGGCGCCGCGATCCCTGACGCCAACCGGATCGTGGCGTGCTTGCGGTCGAATACGCCAATTCTCAGCGCGGGCTGTCGTGCTGTCTTTGAATCAAGCGACAGCACCCCCAGTCCGCCACCGCAAAATCCGCCGCAACCACCGGCGCCGAGACCGCTGCGGTTTCAGTGAGGTTTCGCGGCCGACCTGTTCTCAGCAGACATCGACCCATTCGGCGGCGACGAGTTCGGCCATGCGTGAGGGCGCGATGCGGACGGCGCTGTGAATGGAGCCCGCCGCGGGCACCACCTCGTCAAAGGCCTTCAGCGAAACGTCGCAATAGATCGGCAGCGGAGCCTTCAGGCCGAAGGGGCAAACGCCGCCGACTTCGTGACCGGTGATCTCAGCGACCTCATCGAGGCCGAGCATCTTGGGCTTGCCGCCGAAGCGCGCCTTGACCTTTTTGTTGTCCATCCGCGATGTGCCGCTGGCGACAATCAGGATCACCTGATCGCCGATCCTCAGGCTCAGCGTCTTGGCGATCCGCGCCGGTTCGACGCCATAGGCCTCGGCGGCGAGCGCTACCGTTGCCGAACTCTTCGGCGATTCGATTACGCTGATGTCAGGAGCCTTTTCGGCGAAGAAAGCGCGGACGGATTCAAGGCTCATGGATAAGCGAGACCGTGCAATTCTGACAGGGCGTGAATACGGTGGTCGGGCGTGACGCCAAGTTCATCCATCTGCGTTCGAAGCGCCTTGAATAGGGTAAGGGGAGCGACGACGTCGCTTTTGACACAAGCAAGCGCCATGGCTTCCGGCGTGACCCGCTCGATCCAGGCGACGTTCAATCCGAAGGCCTTGGCGCCGCAGGCGTCCCATGGATTCGATGACACAAAGAGAACTTCGGCAGGGCGCACATCGAGCTGTTCCTCGATCAGCGCGTAGGCATCCGGTGCGGGTTTGAAGATGCGTTGCTGGTCGATGCTGATGGTGGCGTCGAGCACGCGATCCAGTCCGCTATTCTTCACCAGCGCGTTGAGCATATTGCTGGAGCCGTTGGAGAGGATGGCAAGCTTCTTGTCCTTCAGCGTGGCGAGCGTCGCTTTCGCATCGGGATAAAGATCGAGGTGAAGATATTTGTCCATGATGCGCCCGAAGGCCGCCGCATCATGTTTCAGCCCGAGCACCCGGATCGTGTAGGAGAGGGATTCTCCGGTGATGACAGAGAAGTCCTCATAGCGACGCATCAATGAGCGTAGCCAGCTATATTCGAGCTGCTTGATGCGCCAGATTTGCGTGATGATGTCGCCGTATCCGGGGAACGCTTCTTCGGTGACAGTCGCCACCGACTGAATGTCATAGAGCGTGCCATAGGCGTCAAATACGACGGCCTTGATCGTCATGGGGCGGTCTTTCTTTAGTCGGCGAGTTTGTTATCGTACTCGCTGCTAGATATTCAACAGCTTTCGCGCGTTGGCCTTTAGCACTTTCGGCCTGATCTCGTCGCGGATGTCGAGCTTGGCGAAATCTGCAAGCCAGCGGTCCGGTGTGATCACCGGCCAGTCGGAGCCGAACAGCATCTTGTCCTGCAAGATCGAGTTGATGTAGCGGACAAGAATCGGCGGGAAATATTTCGGCGACCAGCCGGAGAGGTCGATATAGACATTCGGCTTGTGGGTCGCGACCGACAGCGCCTCTTCCTGCCAGGGAAAGGACGGGTGGGCGAGGATGATCTTCAGATCGGGAAAGTCCGCCGCCACGTCATCCATGTACATCGGGTTTGAATATTTCAGCCGCATGCCCATGCCGCCCGGCATGCCGCTGCCGACCCCGGTCTGGCCGGTGTGAAACAGCGCGATGGCGCCGCCGTCGCTGATGGCTTCATAGAGCGGATAGGCCATGCGGTCGTTGGGGTAGAAACCCTGCATGGTCGGGTGGAATTTGAAACCCCTGATGCCAAATTCCTCGATCAGTCGTTTCGCCTCGCGAACGCCGAGCTTGCCTTTGTGCGGATCGATGCTCGCAAACGGGATCAGCACGTCTAAATTATCTGAAGCCGCCTCGATCATCTCGTCGTTGTTGTAGCGGCGGAAGCCGGTCTCTCGTTCGGCATCGACCGGGAAGATCACGGCCGCGATCTTCTTTGCCCGATAGTAAGCGGCGGTTTCCGCAACCGTCGGCGGGTGCTTGTTCGGCGACTTGAAATAGGTCGCCATCTGCGCCTGAAAATCGTCATAGCCGTCGTCGCTGTGCAGCCCGCAGGGCTCCTCGGCATGGGTGTGGATGTCGATCGCGACCACGTCGTCGATATGAGGCAGCTTCAATTTGGGCATTTCAGGGTTCCGCTGCTGCTTGACTGGACCGTTCCAGAATTGATTATATCATATAACAAAATAGGCGCTGGGACGAGAATTGGAAATGAGACGAGACTTGGAAATGAGGTGGGTGACATGGGCCAGCCGGATGCCTTCGAGATCGACTTCTGGAAACATGCCAATCTGCGCAAGGTCTGGGACGGCATTGTTCCCGGCGAGCCGCGCAAGACCATTCCCTACTGTCTGACGCGCGAGGCGATCGAGCTCTATTGTGCCGCGGTCGGTGAAAACCATCCTCTCTACTTCGATGAGGACTATGCGAGGACGACACGCTACGGCGGATTGATCGCGCCGCCCTCGATCCACATCCTCCTGATGTTCTCCTGCACGCCTGTGGACGACTGGATGCGCTCACCCGGCACCGTGAATGCCGGCCAATCATGGAGCTACAACATCCCGGCCCGTCCGGGCGATGTCATCCGGCTCGAGGCCCGCGCGCTCGACAAGTTCATCAAGCGGGAGCGGCTGTTCGTCGTGCACGACAATGTCTTCTTCAACCAGCATGACAAGGTGATCTGCTCGGGCCGCGGCTGGACCATCCGGCCGACCTAAGGGAGGGCCACGTGACGACGACGTTTGAAAGCCTGAATACCGGCGATGCCATCGCCGGGCCGAAGTTCGCGGTCAGCCGCGAATCCATTCGCCTGTTCTGCGATGCCTCGCTCGATTACAACCCGCTGCATCTCGACGACGAATATATGAAGGGCGATTTCGGCAAGACTAATTTCGGCGGCATCATCATGCACGGCATGAACAATTTCGGGCTGATCTCGCGGATGATCACCGATTGGGCCTATCCTTTGGGCGCCGTTCACCGCCGCCTCGAAACCCGCTGGGTCAAGCCGGTGCGGCCCGGCGACACCATCCAGCCCGCTGGCATCGTGAAGTCCAAGCAAATGACCTCCAAATCACGCTGGGTCCTGATCGACGTGCTCGTATCCAACCAGGCGGGCGAGAAGGTCGCGACCGGGGAGGCCATGGTCGAGTTCCCGCCGGACTGAAAGACCGGCCGTTCTTCGGGGGCGCGGAGACAGGGCCGATTTTCGCCGAAACCGGCCCCGGCAGGCCAAAAAGGCCCGAAACGGCCTGTCCGGATTGACATTTGAGGGCCCAATGGCTTAGAAACCGCGCGTTCCGGGCGGTATTGCCGCCAGCGGGATAAAACCTTTTTCTCCATAGTTGGGGTCTCCCCGGGATGTTCTCGGGTCGGCCGGATGATCGCGCCGAACACGGCCTTTCAAAGCATCAGGAACGTCCCATGAAGGTCCGTAACTCGCTGAAATCGTTGCGCGGTCGTCATCGCAACAACCGTCTGGTCCGCCGCAAGGGCCGGGTTTATGTGATCAACAAGGTTCAGCGTCGCTTCAAGGCACGCCAGGGCTGATCCAGGTTTGATCCGGCTTTTCCGGCTTCAGAGCCGGGCTGATTTTCCCGTTCATCACAGGTCTTTGACGCGATAGCCGCTTTGCAAGCGGCTTTTGCTGCGTCTAGACTTTATCCATGGCCTTGAGATTCCCTGCCGCGCGTCATCGCCGGCTCGCACTTCTTCTTCTTGTTGCGATCATCAGCGCAGCACCGGCTGGTTCGTTCGCGCAAGATCCTGGCTCCAGGAAGAAACTACCGGACGCTCCGGCGAAATTGCCGAAGGTTCCTGCTGACAGGACGCGCGGGCTGGAGTTTCTGTTCGGCGCGCTGAAAGCAGCTCCGGACGAGGCCAGCGCGAAGCATGTCGAGGCCCGGATCTGGGCGATCTGGCTGCAGACGCCGAGTGATACCGTCGCGCTTCTGATGACGCGTGCCAAGGCGGCGATGGATGCCCAGAATTCTGACGTCGCGCTGAAGCTGCTCGATGCCGTCATACGGCTGCGCCCCGACTATGTCGAAGGCTGGAACCGGCGTGCGACGCTCTATTATCTGAGGAACGACTACGCCCGCTCGCTTGAGGATATCCAGCAGGTGCTTGCGCGCGAGCCTCGCCACTTCGGCGCGCTCGCGGGGCTCGGCATGATCATGCAGGATCTCGGCGACGACAAGCGCGCGCTTGATGCTTTCCGCAGGGCGCTCGCCGTCAATCCGTACATCGACAAAGTGCCAGAACTGGTCAAAACCCTGACTGAAAAAGTCGAGGGCCGCGATATCTGAAGAGCGGTCTGGGACGACGGCGCTACTTCTAGTGCAGGACGTTGCGGTTCGGTCCCGTCAGTCCACCATGCGCTACCACGGCATGGAGCTTTGCAAGCTCCGCCTCAAGTTGTTCATTCACCAGTAGAAGTGCCTTCAGCGCGCCACGAATATCGCCATTGCATCGGGCCACGATTTCGTCGATGGCAGTTTCATGTAATCCGGAACTCATCGAAAAGCCTCCAAATATCCCCTGCATGACAACTGCTTTGTAATCCACGGGTTGCTGTGGATTATGTGGAAAGGTCGGGCTCCCATATCCTCGATGACGCGGGACCGCGCTGGAAAACTGTATTTCCCGGTGTCCCTTTTGGTTCCGGCCTTCGTCACAAAGCCGCCGCGGCAAAAACACGAACGCCAGAGCTGGGACACCGGGAAGCGAAAAAGTATCGCCTATGCTTATAGGAAGCTGCCAATGACGGTTGTATGAAGAGCCATCTTTCGCCTGTGCGGTGCGGTGGAAAACTTCCCCCAGCGCCGTGCTTTTGAAACCGGGGCGCCACCCAATTCGTAGTCTGAATGTGCCCAGATCGATCCGGATTCCCTACATGTTACCCTTGGTTTTCGTAGCCGCGCTCGCGATGCTGGCGCTGGCGACCCAGGTCGGCGTGATCGTGCTTCAGCATCGTTTCCCGGCTGAAGGAAAAGCGATCGAGGTGACGGGCGCTGTTCTCAACGTGCTCGACATCGGACCGAGGGACGCCTCTGGTCCACCGATCGTTCTCATCCATGGCGCAAGCTCAAACCTCGAAGCGATGCGCCGGCCGCTTGGCGACAAGCTCGCAGTCAACCACCGCGTGATCCTGATCGACCGGCCTGGTCATGGCTGGAGTTCGGTTACCGGTGAGAATGCCGCCACGCCGGCCGCGCAGGGCCGGATGATCGAGGAGGCGTTGGCGAAGCTCGACGTCGGCCCTGTTATTTTGGTGGTGCATTCGTGGGCTGGCGCCTTGGGTGCGCGGATGGCGCTCGACTATCCGGCGCGCCTTGCGGGCCTCGTGATGCTTGCGCCGGTCGCCTATCCATGGCCCGGCGGCGCCGGCTGGTACAACGAACTCGTGACGAAGCCGGTGATCGGTCCGTTACTTGCCTACACCATCACCCTTCCGCTCGGCTATTTCCTCACCGAGAGCGGCGCGCGCACAGTCTTCCTGCCGCAGGTGATGCCGGACGATTTCGTCACCAATACCGCGACGCCTTTACTGCTGCGCCCGCGCGAGTTTCTTGCCAATGCTTGGGATCTCGTGCGGCTGAAGCAAGCGGTCAGGGAGCAGGCGCCGCGCTATGGCGAAATCTCCGCACCGACGGTTTTGATCTCAGGCGATGTCGACAAGACCGTGTCGACGGACATTCATTCTCGCCCCTTTGCGTCGGCGGTTGCGAATGCCAGACTGATCGTGCTGCCCGGTGTGGGTCACATGGTGCAGGATGCCGCGCCCGATCTGGTGATTCGCGAGATCGAGGGTCTCACCAGTCTGTCGGTGCGCAAATCGGCCGCCGCGGCGAATTGAGCGTTGGCCACCGCGCGTTGCATAAAAGAAAATGGCCGGGGCATAGGCGAGTGAAACGACGCCGTGTTTTGGACGGCTATGGCCCGGCCATTGCAAAATCAAAATCTGAGAAGACGCTTACTTGGCCTTGATCTTGCCGTCTGCGTCATACTGCGAGATGTAGGCCCAGAGGTCGTTGACCTCTTTCTCGTTCTTGATGCCGGCAAAGAACATCTTGGTGCCGGGCACCTTGGCCTTCGGGTCCTTGATGTATTCCTTGAAGTTGGCCTCATTCCAGGTGATGCCGGAATTCTTGTTGGCCTCGGAGTAGTTGTAGTCCGGCGCGGTGCCCGACTTGCGTCCGTCGAGCCCATTGAGCTCCGGTCCGACCTTGTTCTTGGCGTCCTCGCCGATCGCGTGACAGGCCAGGCACTTGTTGAAGGAGGCCTTGCCCGCTTCGGCGTCTTGCGCCAGCGCGGCCGCCGGCGATGCAACGATAATCAGGGCGCTCAGGATCAGTTTTTTCATTCTCGGCTCTTCTTGGTTGGATCGGGAGAACAGAGCCGTTTGTGGCATAGGGCGCGGGCCGTGGACAAGGGCCGCGAGAGGCTGTTTGGAAGTTCTGGCGTCACTTGCACCTTATGAAAAAGCCTGTTCGCGCGACGGGCTCGCCTCGTTGGCGGGGTGCATCCGGACCTGCTTGATTCCCCACGGGAAATCGGCAATGTCGCGTGGTTCACGCGAACTGCGGCGGGGAGACCAGAATGACCATCATGATGCCCGCTGCCGACCAGGCGGTGTTGGCCCGCCGCAGCACCATCGTCGCGGCGCTTCGCGCCATTGTGCCGGGTGAGGGCGTGATCGATACGCCCGCCGAAATGCTCCCCTACGAGTCCGACGGCTTGATGGCCTATCGCCAGCCGCCGATGGTGGTGGTGCTCCCGGACACCACGGAACAGGTCTCACGGGTGCTGAAATACTGCTTCGAGCAGGGCATCAAGGTGGTGCCGCGTGGCTCCGGCACATCGCTGTCGGGCGGTGCGCTGCCACTTGAGGACGCGGTGTTGCTGGGGCTCGGCAAATTCAAGCGCATCCGCGAGATCGATTTTGACAACCGCGCGGTCGTGACCGAACCCGGGGTTACCAATCTTGCGATCAGCCAGGCGGTGGCGCATGCCGGCTTTTACTATGCGCCCGATCCCTCATCCCAGATTGCGTGTTCGATCGGCGGCAACGTCGCAGAGAATTCCGGCGGCGTGCATTGCCTGAAATACGGCATGACCACCAACAATGTGCTGGGGTGCGAGATTGTGCTGATGTCAGGCGAAGTCCTGCGGATCGGCGGCAAGACCGCCGAGAGTTCAGGCTACGACCTGATGGGAATTATCACGGGCTCGGAGGGTCTGCTCGGCGTCATCACCGAGGTGACGGTTCGGATCCTGCAAAAACCCGAGACGGCGCGTGCGCTGATGGTGGGCTTTGCCGAGGTCGAGGCGGCGGGCGAATGCGTGGCGCGGATCATCGGCGCCGGCATCATCCCCGGCGGCATGGAGATGATGGACAAGCCTGCGATCCACGCCGCGGAGGCTTTCGTCCATGCCGGCTACCCGCTCGACGTCGAAGCGCTTCTGATCATCGAACTGGATGGTCCCGGCGTCGAGGTCGACGAACTGATCAGGCGCGTTGAGACCATCGCGCTGGCGTGCGGCTCGACCACCTGCCAGATCTCCAATTCGGAGGCCGAGCGCAACCTGTTCTGGGCCGGCCGCAAGGCCGCTTTTCCGGCGGTGGGGCGGATCTCGCCCGACTATCTCTGCATGGACGGCACCATTCCGCGTGGCGCCTTGCCCAAGGCGCTTGCTCGTATTCGGGGTCTCTCGCAGAAATATGGTCTGCGCTGCGCCAATGTGTTTCACGCCGGCGACGGCAATCTGCATCCCCTGATCCTGTACGATGCCAACCAGCCCGGTGAGATCGAGCGGGCGGAGGCGTTTGGCGCCGATATCTTGCGAGCCTGCGTCGAGTTCGGCGGTGTGCTGACCGGCGAACATGGCGTTGGTATCGAAAAGCGCGATCTGATGCCGGAGATGTTTTCCGAGATTGATCTCAATCAGCAGCAGCGCCTCAAATGCGCCTTCGACGCGCAGGGTCTGCTCAACCCCGGCAAGGTATTTCCGACGCTGCATCGCTGTGCCGAACTCGGCCGCATGCATGTGCATGGCGGCAAGCTTGCTTTCCCCGATATTCCGAGATTTTGAGCATGATGGCCTTCGCCCAGATTTCATTCGTCATACCCCGCGAAGGCGGGGTATCCAGTACGCCGAGGCGTCGAATTTTATCGTCGGCGCCTGCGTTTACTGGATCGTCCGCTTGCCGCCTTCGCTTAAAGCTTCGGCGGCCCATGAACTTGGCCCCGGCGAAGCCTTGGCGGAGCCGGATCGCGGACGATGACAAGAGAGTTTCGGGCTCAAGATAGTGGATATCCTGAAAGTACGTGACGCCAACGACGTCGAGCAGGCGGTGCGCGCGGCGATCGCCAGCGAGCAGCCGCTCGAAATCATCGGCCATGGCACCAAGCGGATGGTCGGCCAGGTGATGGCGACCAACGCGCTGCTCGACCTGTCGGCGCTCAATGCCGTGAAGTCCTACGAGCCAAATGAACTCATCATCACGGTTGAAGCGGGCGCGCCGCTTTCCGACGTCAAGTCGCTGATCGACTCCAAAAATCAGCGGTTTGCATTCGAGCCGATGGACACCGCGCCGCTGCTGGGTACGCCTGAGGCGGGTACGATTGGAGGCATGATTAGTGCCGGGTTGGCCGGACCGCGCCGGATCCAGGCCGGTGCCGCCCGCGACCACCTGCTTGGTGCGCACGCCGTCTCAGGCTTCGGTGACAGCTTCAAGGCCGGCGGCCGGGTCGTGAAGAACGTCACGGGCTATGACCTCTGCAAGCTGCTGGCGGGTTCCTGGGGAACGCTGGCGGTCATGACTGAAGTGACGCTGAAGGTGATGCCAAGGCCGGAGAGCGAGCGCACACTGGTGTTGCGTGACCTTGACCATGCGACCGCTAACCAGGCGATGACTGCAGCGCTTGGTTCCCCCTTCGACGTCTCAGGTGCGGCGCATGTGCCGAAATCGGCCCTGCACGACACGAGCGGCGCACTCGGCAGCTTGGGAGCGCCCCAAACGGCGCTGACGCTGCTGCGGCTGGAAGGCATTACGGCATCGGCCGCGCATCGTGCCGCCTCGCTCGCCAAGCAACTCGCGCGGTTTGGAACCGCTGACATCATCGAAGATGAGCTTTCTGCCGCGGCCTGGGAATGCGTGCGTGACGTGGAACCCTTCGCGGCCAAGGGACCGCTCGGCGCCTGGCCGGTGTGGCGCATCGTCTGTCCGCCGGCCTCAGGGGGCGCCTTGGGCGAACGCCTCGCCCGCGAAACCGGGGGCGATGTGCTTTACGACTGGGGTGGCGGACTGATCTGGGCGGCGTTGCCGCCGCAGCCGGATGCCCAGGCGGCGCTGGTGCGGCAGCGTGCCGCCTCAGCCGGCGGGCATGCCATGCTGCTGCGCGCGGGCGATGAGGTGAGGCGGCAGGTCGACGTGTTCCAGCCCGCGAGCGAAGGCGTGGCCGCTTTGAGCGAACGCGTCCGGCAGAGTTTCGACCCGAAAGGCATTCTCAATCGCGGCCGAATGGTCCGGAAGGTTGTTCCATGAAAACGGAATTTAGCCCCGCTCAACTGGCCGATCCCGATATCGCCGAAGCCGACACGATCCTGCGCAAGTGCGTGCATTGCGGCTTTTGCACTGCGACCTGTCCGACCTATGTCCTGCTTGGCGACGAGCTCGATAGCCCGCGCGGCCGGATCTATCTCATCAAGGAGATGCTGGAAAAAGACCACCCGCCGACGCCTGAAGTCGTCAAGCACATCGATCGTTGTCTCTCCTGCCTCGCCTGCATGACCACCTGTCCGTCGGGCGTGAACTACATGCATCTGGTCGACCAGGCGCGGGTGAGGATCGAACGGGACTTTGCTCGCCCCTTGACGGAACGGCTGTTGCGCAGCGTGCTGGCTTTGGTGCTGCCGCGGCCAAAACTGTTTCGCGCCAGCATGATACTGGCGCGGCTCGCGCGGCCTTTCGCCAGCCTCTTGCCTTCGGGCAGGGCCTCGGCGACACCGACTTTGCTCAAGCGAATCAAGGCGATGCTGGCGTTGTCGCCGCGCGCCTTGCCTGAGGCGGGGCCGGCTGGCGGCAGCGTTTTTCCCGCCAAGGGCGAGCGGCGCGGGCGGGTCGCTTTGCTTCAGGGCTGCGCGCAACAGGTGCTGGCGCCGCGGATCAATCAGGCCGCCATTGGTGTGTTGACCCGTCATGGCATCGAGGTCGTCCTGGTCAACGACGAGCAATGCTGCGGCGCGCTGACCCACCACATGGGCCGGGAGGATGCGGCGCTGGCCTTCGCCCGCGCCAACATCACCGCCTGGTGTGCTGAGGCCGATCGCGGCGGGCTCGACGCCATTCTGGTGACGACGTCGGGCTGCGGCACCGTCATCAAGGACTACGGTTTCATGCTGCGCCAGGACCGCGACTTCGCCACTCGCGCCGCGCAGGTTTCAGCGCTGGCCAGGGACATCACCGAGTATGTCGGCGGCCTCGATCTTGCGTCAGCACAGCGCCGCGACGACATCGTCGTCGCTTATCACGCGGCTTGTTCGCTACAGCACGGGCAGAAAATAACGCAACTGCCGAAAGAATTGCTTTCCAAGAACGGATTCGTGGTGAAAGATGTACCCGAGAGCCATTTGTGTTGCGGTTCGGCGGGGACCTACAACATTCTCCAGCCTGACATTGCGAACAAATTGCGCGATCGAAAGGTCGCCAATATTGCGATGATCGAGCCGGATATGATTGCTGCGGGCAATATTGGATGCATGGTGCAGATTGCCAGCGGTACGTCAGTTCCTGTGGTGCACACGATTGAGCTTCTCGATTGGGCGACGGGCGGCCCGCAGCCGGGATCGAGCGGACCCGACAGGCTCGTGCACAACGACGGTCTGAACACCCGATAGATACGGCTCAGCGCAACAGGAGGACTACATGGCTAAGGCGAAGAAGAAGAAAGGCAAGAAGGCGAAGAAGGCTAAAAAGCTTCTCGCAACGAAGAAGAAATCCGCCAAGAAGGCGGCCAAAAAATCCGCGAAGAAATCCGCAAAGAAGTCGGCGAAGAAAGCCGTGAAGAAATCGGCCAAGAAGGCCGCCAAGAAAACTGCAAAGAAAGCGGCCCCGAAGAAAGCAGCCAAGAAAAAGGCCGCAAAGAAGGCGGCCGCGCCGGCAGCCCATCATGAGCCGGCCGCGCCGGCCGACAGCTGGGCTACGCCGAGCCACGAGGAGCCCGCTCCCGCGCCGTCGTGGGAGCACAGCCACCACGGCTCCGGCAGCGAGGACGGAAGCTAGAATAGTCCATCCAGCTACCTTCGAAATCGAAAGGCCGCAGCGTTGTCGCTGCGGCCTTTTTCATGCCGGCTCTTTCATTGCCGGACCGATCCTCGGATGCTGATCGAGGCATCACGGTGCCTGCTTATGCGGCTAAGGCCGCACGCGAAAATTGTCTCCCAACGACAACACGCGGTGGGAATATCTTTTTAATATACGATTTTAGATTAAAAAATAAGCAATTGATTATGTTTTTTGCTTCGCGATAGCGAAGGCCTATAAGACATTGGCCCGATCCCGGGAATTCGGCTGCCGTCCCATCGTTTGGGCGCTGAGTTCGAGCCAATGGAATGGGGCGTAAAGTATGAAAAAGATAGCTTTTGTTGCCGCGGCGATGCTTGCCGTGGCCGGCTCGGCTGTTGCCGCCGATCTGCCTGTAAAGGCCCTCAAAGCCCCGCCGGCCCCCTTCGATCCCTGGGATATCGCCTTCGGCGGCGCTGTGATGAGCGACTATGTCTTTCGCGGTATTACCCAGTCCAATCACCAGCCATCGGTGGCCGCTTATTTCGAGCCGCGTTACAACGTCAACAAGGATTTGCAGCTCTATGTCGGCACCTCCGCCGAGAGCATTTCATTTGCCAGCCGTGCGGCGGGCGAGGTCGATGTCTACGGTGGCATTCGGCCGACCTTCGGCGCCTTTGCCCTCGACTTCGGTGTCTGGGGATATCTCTATCCGGGCGGAAATTGCGCCGATAACGTCCTGACCGGCGGCGTTCCCGGCGGCAATGTCTGCCCAATCGACACCAGTACGATCTTCCTCGCCAACGGCAACGTCATGAAAAAGGACGTCAGCTTTTACGAGTTCTATGGCAAGGGCAACTACACTGTGAATGACAACTGGCAGTTCGGTGTGAGCGAATACTACACGCCGAGTTACCTCAATTCCGGCGCCTGGGGTGACTACGCGTCGATCACGGGTAGATACACTGCGCCGAGCACCTTCTTCGGAAAAAGCGGCGTCGGCATGTACGTATCCGCCGAAGTCGGCAGGCAGTGGCTCGGTACGTCAGATGCGTTCTATCGTGTTCCGAACTTCCCCAACGGCATTCCCTATCCGAGCTATGATACCTGGAATATCGGTATCGGCTTCACCTACAAGGTGTTCACCCTCGACATTCGTTACTCCGACACGGATATGTCGAAGGGTAATTGCAACGCCCTCACGACCGCCTTCAACGCCTCGGGAACGAACAACGTGACGTCGATAAATCCCGGTGGCGCAGGTTCGAACTGGTGCGGCGCAGCCGGCATTGTGAAGTTTTCGGCCGACCTGACCGCGATGAGCAGCTTGAAGTAGCTTGGCGGCTCGGCTTGCTACGACGCGCCGCCCTCCTTGTGTTGCTCATGCGCGGTAAACCGGTCGCCCTCGCGCTCCAGCACGATGTGGCCGTCGTGGAATGCTTCTAGCGTGCTGCGATGCCCGATCGAGACCGTTGTCGTTGCCTTGAGCTTGTCGGCCAGCAGGCGATAGAGCGCGGCTTCGGAGGCCTCGTCGAGCGAGGCGGTCGCCTCGTCGAGGAAAAGGTACTGAGGTTCGTGCAGCAGCGCGCGGGCAAGGCCGAGCCGCTGTTGCTCGCCAAGCGAGAGCATCCGGTTCCAATGGGCTTCTTCCCCAAGCCTTGGCGCGAGCTGCGGCAGGCCTACGGCGATGAGTGCCTGTTCAACGAGCGCCGAGCTGAACGCATCCGGACTCGATGGGTAAACGATCGCCGCTTTCAGAGCACCGATTGGAAAGTAGGGCCGTTGCGGCAACATCATCAGCGTGGCCTTGGCGGGAATCGTAATCACCCCATTGCCGAACGGCCATATGCCGGCAATTGCGCGGAAGAGCGTCGATTTGCCGGCTCCGGATGGCCCGGTGACCAGGACGTGCTCGTTGTTCTGAATGCGCAGGCCGTCGGCTGCGACCAGCGGCGTACCGTTGGGTAACTTGACCAGAAACTGCCGCAACTCAATCGCCCGGCTTTCTTCCGAACGTACGACTTCGATCGAGGGGCTGGCACTTGCGAGCCGGGTGGCGTTTGAGATCGCTTCCTCGAAACCTTCGAGACGGGCAACCACCGAACTCCACTCCGCCAACGAGCGATAGGCCGTCACAAAGAACGACAACGCCTGTTGCACGCTGGAAAAGGCGGAAGCAGTCTGCATCATGCCGCCGAGCTGGATCTTGTCGGTAAAATAGGCCGGCGCCACCAGAACATAGGGAAAAACCACCGCGGCCTGCGAGTAGCTCGAGGTGAACGCGGTCAGCCGCTTGGTGCGGGTCATGATCTCGTACCAGTTCTGGACCACGCGGCCGAAGCGATCGAGCAGCCGCGCTTGTTCGGCGCTCTCGCCGCTGAGCAGCGCAATCTGCTCTGAATTTTCGCGCACCCGCACCAGATTGAAACGGAAGTCGGCTTCAAAACGCTGCTGTTGAAAATTGAGCATGACCAAAGGCGATCCGATCCAATGCGTCAGCGCCGTTCCGAAGATGGCGTAAATCGTCGCGCCCCACACCAGATAGCCGGGGACATGGAATTCGTTGCCGAACAGCGTCAGCGGCGAATCGGCCGAGAGGCCCCACAGGATAACGACGAAAGAGCCGAGCGTTACCACCGCGCTCAGAAAGCCGACGCAGATGCCCAGCGTCTGCTCGACAAACATTTTGACGTCGTCGGAAATTCGCTGGTCCGGATTGTCGGCGGCGTCGCCCTGAAGCTGCATGCGGTAATGGTTGGCTTTATCCAGCCATTCGCCGAGATAGTGGTGCGTCAGCCAGTTCCGCCAGCGGATCTGGAGCCACTGATTGAGATAGAGCTGATAGACACTGAGTGCGATGAAAATAGTCGCTAGGATGCAAAAGACGCCGATTTCGCGAACGAAAGCGTCCCAATCCTTCTCCTGCAGGGCGTTATAAAAGCGATTGTTCCACTGGTTGAAGAGCACATTGAGGCCGACCACTGTGAGTTCGATCGCGATGACCGCCGCAAGCAGCAGGCGGCCCGCAAATTTGTCTTCCGAACGGAAATAAGGAGCCGCGATCCGCCACACGGTCGCAGGCTTCAAGCTGATATTGTTCACAGGTCGTGATCTCCGGGGGAATAGCTGCGCGGGCAAGGTGTTGGCCCCGTCAGGGAAGGGGACTTGATATTCGTTACGGGTTGGCCAGCGTCGCGTTTCGGAATCCGCAAAACCGTGAGTGAGTGTCAGTCTGCGGAACTAGACTAAAGTCGTAAACTTGATGGTACGGGTGCGCTTGTCGCCGCCTCCGAGTCAACCCTAGCATGCGGCTAATGGCGGGTGGCAGGGGGCCCTCACATTTCGCGCGTTTGTGAGCGGGTTTGGCGAAAAGCCGAGTCCGCACTTGGAGCCGCGCTTTGTCAAAGGTCCCCCGGAATTCGCGCCAGCGCGCCGGCCGTTCACGCGTGCCGGGACGCCAAAAAATGCATGGAGAGGAATCGTAATGTGGAATCAGGTCTATAATCCCTTTAGCAATACCGTGCTGTCGACGATCGCTGCCGCGGTGCCCGTGGTCACGCTGCTGGTCTTGATCGCCAGCGGCAAGGTCAAGGCGCATATCGCCGCCATCATTGCGGTGATCTTGACCAACCTGATTGCGATTTTCGTGTTCACCATGCCCGCGGGCATGTCGATCCGCGCCTCGTTGCTCGGCGTCGTTGCCGGGTTCTTCCCGATCGGCTGGATCGTGCTCAACGTCATCTTTCTCTACCAGCTCACGGTTGCAACGGGTCAATTCGAACTATTAAAACGCGCAGTTGGCGGCGTTACCGAAGATCGTCGTCTGCAACTGCTGCTGATCGCATTTTCTTTCGGCGCGTTCTTCGAGGGAGCATCAGGATTTGGTACGCCGGTCGCGATCACCGGCTCGGTCCTGATCGGTCTCGGATTCTCACCGCTTGCCGCATCCGGTCTCTCGTTGATCGCCAATACCGCGCCGGTCGCCTACGGCGCGCTCGGCACGCCGATCCAGGGCCTCGCTCAGGTGACCGGGCTCGATCCCTATGTTCTCGGCGCCATGGTCGGTCGCCAATTGCCGATCTTCTCGCTGCTCGTTCCGTTCTGGGTCGTGTGGGCCTTCGCCGGCTGGAAGGGCATGAAAGATATCTGGCCGGCCATTCTGGTCACCGGCATTTCGTTCGCCGTCCCGCAATTCGTAGTCTCCAACTACCTCAATCCCTGGATCGTCGATATCGCCGCGTCGCTGATTTCGATGGGAGCGCTCATCCTGTTCCTCAAAGTCTGGCAGCCGAAGCAGCTTTGGCTGTCGCCGGCGCTGCGCGGCAACGACGAATCCATGGCGACGATGACGCCGGCGAAGCCATTTGATAAGACGCCGTTGAGCCAGGGGCAGCTCTGGAACGCGCTGTTGCCGTGGATCATCGTCTGCATCGTGATGCTGATCTGGGGTAGCGGTTGGTTCAAGACCTGGGCCGACTCGATCTTTTTCTACAGGTATCCCGTCCCTGATCTACACAACATGATCAACACGGTGCCTCCGGTCGCGGCCAAGCCGACGCCGCAAGGCGCGGTGTTCGGCTTCACCTATCTGTCGTTCACCGGGACGGGCATGTTGATCGCGGCGATCATCTCCGGCTTGCTGGCAGGCTTCTCGCCGATGAAGATGATCGTCGAATACGGCCGTACCATCAAGCTCTGCGCGATCTCGCTGATCACGATTTCGGCGATGCTCGCGATCGGAACGCTGACACGCCTCTCCGGCGTCGACGCAACGCTCGGTCTCGCCTTCGCCGCGACCGGCGTTCTCTATCCCTTCTTCGGCACGCTGCTCGGTTGGCTCGGTGTCGCGCTGACCGGATCGGATACCGCGTCGAATATTCTGTTCGGCAACTTGCAGAAGATTACCTCGGAGCAACTGGGCCTGCCGTCGGTGCTGATGGCGGCTGCGAACTCGTCCGGTGGCGTCATGGGCAAGATGATCGATGCGCAGTCGATCGTCGTCGCCTCAACGGCGACCAACTGGTACGGGCATGAAGGCTCGATCCTGCGTTTCGTCTTCAAGCATTCGATCGCGCTGGCCTGTCTGGTCGGCCTGTTCGTGATGTTGCAGGCCTATGTCTACCCGTTCACTGCCATGGTCTTGAAGTAGACGCCGGCTTCAACCAAACCAGCTCCCCGCGTCCTGATCGGACGCGGGGATTTTTTTACGCCGCCGATCTGTTCAACGGCGCGCTGGCCGACTACAAGGCGCGCGCGTCGGCATATTTAGAGGGACGACATGTTTTCAACGCGAGGTTTTTTGAGACCGGCCGTGGTTGTTGCCGCGCTCGCTACGGCCGGTTTCCTTGCCAGTGCCGCCAGCGCCGAAGATGGCTTTCCGTTCGGATTCGAGATGACACTGAATACGCCGCCCCAACCCGGATCGAAGCGGATTCCGACACTTGAGATCGGTGACAATGGCGAAGCGAAGCTCGATTTATGGTGCAAGACCGGCACGGGCCAGTTCTCGGTCGCGGGGAGTACCGTGATCTTCGTTCCCGGTCAGTTGCAGGACCCGGGCTGTCCACCGGCGCGGGCGCAAGCCGACGATGATCTTGTCGCAGCGCTGAGCGAGGCTACCACCTGGCAGCGGCGAGGCGATCTGGTGTCCTTTGCCGGAGCCAAACCTTTGCGATTCCGCATCAACACCAACTGACGGTTGCTTACTTTTACTTCCAGACCGATTTGTCGGCGTCCCAGCGCTGTCCCCTGAATTCCCTGGCCAGCGCGTCAACGACGCCAATGTCGTCTTTCTGGGCGCCTTCTTCGTCACCGCTGGAATCGTTGGCGAGGTTGAGTGCGGGGCCCGAGGTCTCGTCCGCCGTCGTAGTCACGGGAGTGCCGACCCACAGGATCAACCGGTCCGATGCGCCCGGCTTTTCGGAAGCGACCAACGCCGTCACCTCGATGGTGTCGGTGAGATCGAGCGACGGATATAGCTCGCTGGCGCGCTTGAACGTCAGTTTCAGCTTGCCGTTCGAGGAGTTCCAGGCGGAAGTCGCTGGTCTGGCCGAAAGCGCTTCGGCGAGCGCGTTGGTGATCGCTCCAGCAAGCTTGTCCTTGTTGAGCCGATCGCCGTCGCGCCAGCCTGTGGCGGAAAGGCGGATGGTGCGGTCCATTTCGAGGATTCCCGTGGTCCAGCCGGCCGTAACCACCCCGGGGGCCGACTTGAACTTCGCGATCAGCGCGGCGGCCCGATCCGGATCGGCGCTCATCGTGATGGTCTGCTCGCCCGCGCGCAACACGTCGCAGGTGACACTGAGGCTGCTCAAGGAAACTTCGACGTCTTGCCCCTTGAGGTTTTTGAGAAAATCGGCCGCCGCATCCAATTTGACGCGAACGCCGATCGCTTCAGGCGATACTTCCGTAAAATCCTTCGGCGACGGCGTGATGCCGTCGTCGCTGGTCTGGTTTTCCTGAAACTCCCGTTCGCTGATGTCGGAGTTGTCGGTCGAGTTTACTTCCGTGACGGTCTGTCCGATGGTGATTTGACCGTTGAACTCGAAATTTTCGCCGGCCGGCTTTCGCGTCAATTTGACGGTGACCGGCAATTTGGCGCCTGCGCTTTGCGCCGTGCCCGTCAGCGTTTGACCGTTGATCGAAAGATTGGCGACGAAGCGATCCTTGCGGTCGGAGCCTTTGGCGACGGGGTAGCAGACGTCGAGCGTCGCCGCGGTCAAGGTCTTGCCTTGCCGTGTTTCTTTCAGGATCACGTCGGCATTGCCGTCCATCAATCCATCGATGGCGGTGAAGTACCTGACCTCGTTGACGCCAGGGGCTGCCTTCGGAGAGAGCTTCATTTGGCCATGGGCCATGCCGTTCAAGGCCACCACAACAACGGCCAGGAGAAGCAACGGTGCGCGCATCTGCACTTCCTCGGAAAGGTGGGCTTAATCGTCGAGCTTGAGGGTTGCGAGTCGGTTGGAGCCAAGTTTGACCTTTCCTAGCAAAGCTTCGGACAGATCGCTCAAAAAAAGAAGGCCGCCCGGAGGCGGCCTTCTCGATCTGGTGTGTTTCCAGGGCCGCTTGGGTTAGAAGCCCATGCCGCCTCCATGGCCATGGCCACCGCCGGCTGCCGGCGCGGGCTCCTTCGGCAACTCCGCAACCATCGCCTCCGTCGTCACCAGCAAGGCGGCGACGGACGAAGCATCTTGCAGGGCCGTGCGAACCACCTTGGCAGGGTCGATGATGCCCTTGGCGACCATATCGACATACTCTTCGGTCTGGGCGTCGAAGCCGAACGTCTCCGACTTGTCTTCCAGGATCTTGCCGACGACGATCGAACCCTCGACCCCGGCATTCTCCGCGATCTGGCGGATCGGAGCTTCCAGCGCCTTGAGCACGATGTTGATGCCGGCCTGCACGTCGGAATTGTCGTTGTGGATGCGCCCCACGGCCTTTTTGGCGCGCAGCAAAGCGACGCCGCCGCCCGGCACGATGCCTTCCTGCACGGCAGCGCGTGTGGCGTTCAGCGCGTCCTCAACGCGGTCTTTCTTTTCCTTGACCTCGACCTCGGTCGCGCCGCCGACGCGGATCACCGCGACGCCGCCGGCGAGTTTGGCCAGACGCTCCTGGAGCTTCTCGCGGTCATAGTCCGACGAGGTTTCATCGATCTGGGCCTTGATCTGGTTGACGCGGCCCTCGATGTCCTTCTTCTTGCCGGCGCCTTTGACGATCGTGGTGTTTTCCTTGTCGATCACGACCTTGCCGGCGCGGCCGAGCATGGCGACCGTGACGCTCTCGAGCTTCATGCCGAGTTCGTCGGAAATAAGCTGACCACCGGTCAGGACCGCGATGTCTTCCAGCATCGCCTTGCGGCGGTCACCGAAGCCCGGCGCCTTGACAGCGGCAACCTTCAAACCGCCGCGCAGCCGGTTGACGACCAGCGTCGCCAGCGCCTCGCCCTCGACGTCCTCGGCGATGATCAGAAGCGGCTTGCCCGACTGCACGACGGCTTCGAGCACCGGCAACATCGCCTGCAGGCCGGACAGCTTCTTCTCGTGCAGCAGCACGTAGACGTCCTCGAGTTCCGCCGTCATCTTTTCGCCGTTGGTGACGAAATAAGGCGACAGATAACCACGGTCGAATTTCATGCCCTCGACGATGTCGACCTCGGTCTCGAGCGACTTGTTTTCCTCAACCGTGATGACGCCTTCGTTGCCGACCTTCTGCATCGCCTGCGCGATCATCTTGCCGATCGCGGCATCGCCGTTGGATGAGATAGTGCCGACCTGGGCGACTTCGGAGGAGGAGGCGACCGGCTTGGCGCGCTTCTCGATGTCCTTCACCACGGCTGTCACCGCGATCTCGATGCCGCGCTTGAGATCCATCGGATTCATGCCCGCGGCCACCGCCTTAGCGCCTTCCCGTACGATCGCTTGCGCAAGCACGGTCGCGGTGGTGGTGCCGTCGCCAGCGTTGTCGTTGGTCTTGGAGGCGACTTCGCGCAGCATCTGCGCGCCCATATTCTCGAACTTGTCGTCAAGTTCGATTTCCTTGGCGACGGTCACGCCGTCCTTGGTGATACGAGGCGCGCCAAAACTCTTTTCAATGACGACGTTGCGGCCCTTGGGGCCGAGCGTCACCTTGACGGCGTTGGCGAGAATATCGACGCCACGCAACATGCGGTCGCGCGCGTCTCCGGAAAATTTGACGTCTTTGGCAGCCATTTGAATTCACTCCATCGGTATCTGGATGTTTGCCTGACGCAGCTTTGCCGCTGCACCAAAGGGGCAGGAGAGCGATGCGGCGTTAAGCCAGCACGCCCATGATGTCGCTTTCCTTCATGATCAGCAGTTCCTCGCCGTCGAGTTTGACCTCGGTGCCGGACCACTTGCCGAACAGAACGCGGTCGCCGACCTTGAGATCGATCGGGATCAACTTGCCGGATTCATCCCGGCCGCCGGGACCTACCGCCGTGATTTCGCCTTGCGAGGGCTTTTCCTTGGCAGTGTCGGGAATGATGATGCCGCCCTTGGTCTTTTGTTCGGCATCGAGACGCTTGACCACGACACGGTCATGCAGAGGGCGAAATGTGGTTTTAGCCATGACGGTTCCTTTGGAGGCTTGGTTCTGCTGGTCGATTTGCTGCCGGAATTGACGCGAATACGGGTGTATTCAAACGCGGCCAAGCAGCCTATCGTGTTCTTGGCAATCGGGCGCTTAGAGTGCCAATGGTGCGACTGGGGGATATGGCCTCGTGGCGGTCCTGTCAAGCAAACGAGGTTAAGAAGACGTTGGTGAGGTTCGTATAGGATGCTTTCGGAAACCACATCGGTGCGGCGGCGTATTTTGCAGGACGTCGTTGCTAGGTCAGGGTTTTGGCGCTTGGCTGCCAGACAAGGCGGCCTAAGAATTTGCTTGGGGATGAACATGGTCGTTTCAGGTGGCGTACGGATGGCTGCCAATCTGGGGATCGCCTTGGTGCTGACGCTCTTGCTGGGGGCGTGCAGCAGCATGAGCTTGCCCTCCTTCTCGTCGTCATCTCCGACGGCTGCTCCCGAGCCGGCGCCAGTCCCGGAAATGCCCGCAACGATCCGCCCCGATGAGATCGTTGGCAAATGGGGGCTGGCGTCCTTCCAGAATCCCAATGACCGCGCACGAACCGAAGCGGCCGCGAAGGCCCAGTGCAAACAGCCTTACGTGATCGGCGCCGGCGCCACCGGTGGGGTCATCATGCACCTGGCCGATCAGGCCACGCCGCAGGAGTTGCGTTTGAAGGGCAGTCCGAGCGGCAAGAATTACATTGGTCCGCCAGGTCCGGCCGGTGGCGAGCAGGACCGCGAGATATCATCCTTCGATGGCAGGGTGCTGATCACCCGCTTCATCGACAAGGACGCGGCGACCCGTTACGGCAACATGGTCTATGTTCGCTGCGCGCCGCGGGCGTAATCCGCTCTGACGTTCAGGAAACAAAAAACGCCGGCCTTTTAGGGCCGGCGTCTTGTTTTGAACCGAATGCTTTATATCAATCGAACAGCGCGTCGATATCGTCCTGTGAGGCGTGGCCGACATCACCGTCAAGTCTCGGACCGTTCAGGAGCTTGGCATCGCCTTCGCGGGTATCGACGATCGCCGGCGCATGGGCCTTGATGGCGTCGACGCCGCCCCAGATATCCATCATGACGGTGATGTGGTTTTCGATGAACTTCATCGTGTTCATCACCTTCTTGATGCGCTGGCCGGTCAGGTCCTGGAAGTTGCAGGCCTCGAAAATGGAAACGACGCGTTCCTGGATTTCCTCGCTGAGCAGCTTCTGCTGATCGGGCGAAGTGATTTTGCTGAGCGCGGTAGCCGCGTTATCGATTGATTCGGCGGCTTCCAGAATTTGCTGGGTGGCTTCTTCAGTGCCGCCGACGACGGCGCCGAGTTCGCCATTGACCTTGGCCATCTCCTCGCCGTTGAAGCTCTTGCCATGCAGCACGGCAATTTCGCGCTTGGTGCGGGTAATGGCGTCATAGATCAGGTCGAGTTCGACCTTCAGCTTCTCGCATTGTTCGATCTGGGCGCGATAGGTTTCAAGCAAGACTTGGGCCTCCGCAACTTCGCGTGACGCGGCTTCGCCGATCGTCTCGGTGGTGACGCTGGATGGTCGTGAGACGGCCATCTGGGCTCTGATGGCGCGCAGTTCGCTCATGATCTCGAGATGCATGGGGCCGACTTCGGCTTCGACTTCCGGCGGCATCTGAATGTCTCCGGAGAGAGCTTCCTCGATACGAAAACGTCTGCGATGAACCGGCATGAGAATGTCCCTGACCCCTTTACTCCGCCGTGCTTTAAAGCAGACTGGATTTAACATGAGGTTCACGCCGGAACCGGCTTGCAAAACACTAGTGGGCCCCGCACACGAACGATTAACCATGCGCATTCTCCGTTCATGGAAAATAAACGCTGCCGGACAAAACAGCGCGAACTTGACGACGTGGTGAATCGAAACCGCGATTCCGTTTACCAAACCGATGCGTTTTTCGCTCTTAGCTGTTCGCGTGTACAGCGCGCCGCTCCGGCGCACCCACGACGAAAACAGTATGAGTACGTCGATGAAGAAAATGTATTTCGCGCTGCTCGCCAGCGCCTGTTGGCTCAACCTCGGATTCCCGCAAGCCGCCGCGAACGAGGCCGAGTTTGTCACCGATCCGGTTGTGCTCCATCCCGATCAATCCGCAATGCCGCCGGCTGCCGCGCCGGTGCGTGTCGCGTCCGCCGACCGGCCCAACATGGGCGGGGGCTTCATCGAGTTCCTGTTCGGTGATCGTCAGGGCCAGGGTTATCAGTCGCAGGATCAACTCGATCGGCAACGGCCTCTCTATCCGCAACAGCCTGGCTATCAGCAGCAGCAGCAAGTTTATCAATCGCCGGTGGTGCCGCAGCCAACGATGAGCGAGCCGGCGCGTCCTGCGTTCGATCCAAAATACGAAAAACAGGTCGTCGAATATGACGGCAAGGAGAGCGCCGGCACCGTCGTCGTCGATACGCCGAACAAATTCCTCTATCTGGTCCAGGGCAATGGCAAAGCGATGCGCTATGGCATCGGCGTCGGCCGTCCCGGCTTCGCCTGGTCCGGCATCAAGACCATTTCCGCCAAGAAGGAATGGCCGGACTGGACTCCGCCGGCCGAGATGATCGCTCGCCGGCCGGATCTGCCGCGGCACATGGAAGGCGGACCGCAAAATCCGCTCGGTGCGCGCGCCATGTATCTCGGCTCGACGCTCTACCGCATCCACGGCTCCAACGAACCCTGGACAATCGGCACCAACGTGTCGTCGGGGTGCATCCGGATGCGCAATGAGGATGTGATCGACCTCTATGGTCGCGTCAACGTCGGCACCAGGGTCGTCGTCATCTGACCGATCGGATGTCGTGAAAATAAAACGGCCGCTCCCAATGGGGCGGCCGTTTTTGTCTGTTTGCTTTGATCCCCTCAGGCGACGTCGCTATCGCCGTCGTTGCCGAAGTCGTCCGAGTCCATATCCGCATCGTCCTGGTCGTCGTTCGATGCGGAATCGAACAATCCTGCACGCGAAGTGTCGTCGGCCCGATCGTGGGATGAGCCGATGTTGTTGATGCCGGCATCACGCGCGAGGCTGCTATTGGACTGGTCGGTCCAAGGACTTTGACTCGAGCTTCGGTCGGCCAATGCGCTCGCATCACCGAAACCATGATGGCTTCCGCCCATCATCGAACGAATGCTGCCCAGCAAAAGCGATCCGCCGACAACGCCGGCGGCCGCGGCTGCGGCTGTTCCCAAAAATGAGCCTCCGCCCCCGCCACCCATGCCTCCACCCATCATGCCGCCGCCCATCATTCCTCCAGGCGCCTGCGGTCCGCCATAGGGCTGACCATATCCGGGCTGACCCTGTCCGCCTTGGTCGTAATGCCCGGCGTCATACTGTCCCGACTGCTGCAAGACCTGACCGCTGTTCCAGACCGGGCGGCGGCCAACGTCGGGAGGCGGCACATTCGGGACAGAACCGCCGCCTTGGCCCTGGCCGAGGATGGCGCCGCGCATCGTGTCGAGGAAGCCGCCGCCCTGGCCTTGCTGGGGTGCGCCTTGGCTCTCCAGTTCCTGGATGCGGCTGTTGGCGCGCTTGAGCGCCTCGTCTTGCAAAAGCACCGTTTGCACCAGCGGATAAATCGCGTTCGGAGCGCTTCGCAAGCCCTGGGCGATCGAAGCCGCGGCGTCCGGATCGCGCGGCGTGCTCTCCATCTTGGACAGCCGTTCAAAAAGATCATCAACCAATTGGCGTTCTTGCGGTGTCATCAGGCCTCTCCCTCGCTTCCGCTTTTGAAGCTTGGCTCAGATGTAGGCGCCGTTCATGTCGCAAGTAGTGCGGGTGGAAATTAAATTTACGTAGGCGGCACGGTGTCGGGTGCCTATTTTCATGCAAATGCTTGATTTAGCCGAGCGTGACTTCGCTGGCCGCGAGCAGGGGCAGGAAGTGTTCACCGCGAAGGAATTCGTATTCGCGTTCACGCTGCACTGTCAGCGGATCGAGGCTGATCAGCACGTCATCCACGATGCCGGGATGACACATCACGACACCGGCCGCGGGCATCCCTTGCAGGAATTGCCGCATCAGGCTGCCGAATTCCGGCTGTTTCGAAAAATCATAAGCGCCGGCAAAAGCCGGGTTGAAGGTGAGTTCGGCGCGCGCGGCGCGTCTTCGGAATTGCGCGCTCAGGACGTCGAGAACAAGCGCCTTCGGCTGGTCCAGACGTTGGACCCAGGGCCCATTGCGGCCGCATTGGCGGATCCAGGCGTCGGGGGCTGCTTTCTTCACCGTCGCCAGAAAAGCTTCGCGCACGCCCGGATAGAGCTGCACATGCTGGTGGCCATCGACAAAGTCGGGCGGGCGACCGAACAGATCGAAAAAGGTTTCGAGTTGCACCGTTAGTTCGGTGTGGATGAGTTCAAAATCGAGTCGTCCTGTCAGGCCCCGGCGCAGCAGTTTGGTGTGGGGCAGGAATAAGCCGTCTTCGATCGGCTTGAAATGCATCGTCAAAGGGCGAAACGGCGCAGTGAGGGTAGCGTGGAGGCCGATCGCGCAGCGCGGATTGGCTTTTGCTGAAGCCTTCAGCGCGTTCGCTTCCTCCCGGCCAATCGCGGGTCCCACCACCATGGCGGAAGTGGCATTGAGGCGGCCATTCTCAATCAGGTCGCGAATTGCGCGGTTGACACCCGGACTGATGCCATAGTCGTCGGCGCACAACCAGATGCGCCGGTTCATTCCGCCGCGGTCCTTGCGCCAGCCTCGCTGCTCGTGCTGGCATCGGCGCGCTTTTCGGAATGTTCGGCGACGAAATAGATCGGACGCGCCTTCAGCTCCGACAGGATCTTGCCGATATATTCTCCGACAATGCCGATCATGATCAGTTGTACACCGCCGATCGTCATCAGGCCCACGATCAGCGAGGGATAGCCGGGGACCGACTTCCCATCCACGATGGTTTCCCACAGGATCGAGAGACCGAACAGAAACGCGACGGCCGCCAGCAATACTCCCAGCAGGCTGGCAACGCGAAGCGGTGCGACCGAAAACGAGGTCAGCCCTTCGATCGAAAGCCCGACCAGCCGGCCGGGGCTGAACGTCGTTATGCCGTGGGCTCGCGCGGCCGGCTCATAATCGACGCGGATCTGGCGAAAGCCGATCCAGCTCGCCAGCCCCTTGAAGAAGCGGTTGCGTTCCGGAAGCTGGCGCAAGGCGGCGGCGGCGCGCGGCGACAGCAGGCGGAAGTCTCCGGCGTCTTCCGGGATTTTCTGCCGGGCGCCCCAGTTGATCAGCGCGTAGAAGCCGCGCACCGATAATCGCCGCAGCAGCGGCTCATTGTCGCGATTGGCTTTGGCCGTATAGACCACGTCATGGCCATCATCGATCCAGTGACCGACGAGTTTTTCGACCAGATCCGGTGGATGCTGGCCGTCGCCGTCCATGAACAGGATTGCACCGCGCCGCGCATGGTCGAGGCCAGCCATCAGGGCCGCTTCCTTGCCGAAATTGCGCGACAGCGAAACCACCTGAACATCGAGGGCATCGGCAGCAAGCCCGCGCGCAATGGCGAGCGTGGCATCGGCGCTACCGTCGTCTACGTAAACGACCTCGCAACGCAGCCGGTAACGATCGTTGAGTGTTTTTGCGAGGCCACAAAGCCGCTGGTGCAGCGATGCAAGGCCGGCCGCCTCGTTATACAGCGGGACCACAATCGACAGGCCTTGCGCCGCAGCGGTGGCCGCGGTCGTTGACAAGCTCGATACGTCCGTACCCAGCATCATCGATCAGGTCCCAGTCTCAGCACGAACCATCTTCAACTTCGCTCGAAAGGCATTCCGACACAACATATGGCAATCGCGGTGAATTGTCGCCACGGAGGGTAGTTGCCTTTTCGCCTATTGGCCGAGGAACGCTTCGAGCCTGGCGAACAGCGGATTTTCGCGGTCGAGCACATAATCGAGCGACGCCACCGAAACCGTCTCCGCGCCGTGGTCACGCAGGAAGCTTCCGAGCGCATAGAGCTGGGCCGGCGGACAGTGCAGCGTCACCATTCCGGAAGACGTCGGCCCGCCGAACGGCGACACCACGCCGAAACGTTGCGCAGCTTCGGCGAGCAATGCCGCGTTGCACCCGGTGAAACGGGTGCGGACTTCGCGATATTTGCTCGCGCGCGCGCGCGCCGCGATGTGGTCGAGGATCACGCGCGCGGTTTCCCGTGCCTCGCTCGACCAATCCGCCTCTCGCGAGGCGACGAGGTTGGCCTGGCTGCGCAGGATCACGCCGTCGTCGAGCACCTTCAGGCCGTTGGCGGCAAGGGTTGCGCCGGTGGTGGTAATATCGACGATCATTTCGGCGGTGCCGACCGCGGGCGCGCCTTCGGTCGCGCCGGCGCTCTCCACGATGCGGTAATCGACAATGCCGTGCGAAGCGAAGAACGACCGCGTCAGGTTGATGTATTTGGTGGCGACCCGCATCCGCCGGTTATGCTGTTCGCGGAAACCGGACGTGACGTCGTCGAGATCGGCCATGGTCCGCACGTCAATCCAGGCCTGCGGGACCGCCACCACGACATTGGCGCTGCCAAAGCCAAGGCTGTCGATCAGAAGCACGCGCCTGTCGGCATCGACGATGCTCTCGCGGACGAGATCCTCACCGGTAACGCCGAGGTGCACCGCGCCGCGCGCCAACTGGGAGGCAATTTCGCTCGCCGATAGATAGGCGATCTCCACATTGTCGAGGCCGGTAATGGTGCCGCGATATTCGCGGGCGCCGCGTGGCTTCGCCAAGGCGAGGCCGGCGCGCGTAAAAAACGCTTCGGCATTCTCCTGCAAGCGGCCCTTTGAGGGAACGGCGAGAACAAAGGGCGTGGTCACGACGGCCTCCCGGAGGTGGCGGACCCACCGATTTTGGCGAGCGCCTCGACCCATACCGAAAATCCGACCGCGGGAATGGCCGTGGGCGAGCCGAGCCGCTGCAACAGCCCGTCATATCTGCCGCCCGCGACCAGGGGTTCGACGCCATTGTTCTTGGCGTGAAGCTCGAATTCGAAGCCGGTGTAGTAATCGAGCCCGCGCCCGAATGAGGTCGAGAAGCGCGTTTGAGCGATATCGATGCCCCGTTTCACCATCCAGTCGACGCGGCTTTCGAGCGCGTCGGTTGCTGCATCGATGTTGAGGTTGGCGTCGGTCGCCAGCTTGCGCAGTTGCGCAATCGCATCGCGCGGATCGCCCGTGATGGCCAGGAAGCGCTTGATGATGACAAGCGTGTCGCGCGGCAGCGCCCCGGCCTTCAAAGTGGACTGTTCGAGAAAGCGGTCGGCGATTTCCGCAACCGTGCGGCCGCCGACATTGGTGGTGCCGGCGATCGACATCAGATCGGTGACGAGCGCCAGCGCCGCCTTGCGATCGGAGCCGGCGAGCGCGGCCAGCACGCCCTCATATTCGTTGCGGGTCGCGGCACTTGCGACCGTCAACTGCTCGATATCCTGTTCGAGGCTGATCTTGCGGTTGAAATCTTTCATCAGCCGCCGGCGCCATACCGGATAAAGACCGAGGGCGTCGATCAGGGCCGTGAAGAGGGCGACGTCGCCGGTGCGGATCTCGACCTCGTTGACGCCGAAAGCGCGCGTGGCCTCAAGCGCGAGCGCCAGCATTTCGGCATCCGCCGCGGACCGATCCAGCCGGCCGAAGGATTCGATGCCGGCCTGCGAGAACTCGCTCGGCGCTCCGCCGCGATAACGGAACACGGGGCCGAGATAGCTGTATCCGGCAGCCTTCCCCGCTTGACCTGAGGCGAGATATTCGCGTGCTACAGGAATCGTCAAATCCGGGCGGAGGCAAAGTTCCTCGCCGGTCGCATCCGTTGTCAGATAGAGGCTCTTTCGGATGTCTTCGCCGGAAAGGTCCAGAAAAGGTTCGGCGGGCTGCAGGACCGGCGGTTCGGCCAGGGCGTAGCCGGCCTGGGCGAATGACAATAGCAGCGTATCCGCCCATACGGCGGACCCGGTCGCACGAGGGGCTGCGGTTGCGGTCATCTTTCAGTCCAAATCCACCGAAAAACCGGTTCGGTATCCCGAAATATACCTAAGCCATTGACTTGGCGTTGTTTTAATTGAGTAGGCGGTTTCCGGCCCAAGCCACCAGTCTCTGGCTCCGGGCACAGGCCGCAGCCTTTAGCATGGCGCACCCAAGGTTTCGACCAAGATTAGCCAAGTGCCTTAACGACTTGGAGGCCTCATTGGGGGTGTCAACGGCCGGAGCCTTCGGTCCAATCGCCGAGTGCGGCTTGCACCAGCGCCAGTGCCGCGACGCCGGCGGTATCTGCCCGCAAGATGCGGGGTCCGAGCGAGAGCCGTAAGCTGTTTGGCTGACGCAGCAAGATGGCGCGCTCTTCCTCGGCAAACCCGCCCTCCGGGCCGATCAGAACGTCGATGCCGTCGGTGACTTTTTGGCCCGCAAGCACGCTCCAGGGATTTGCAACCTCGGCTGCTTCATCGCAAAACACGAGAAGGCGCTCGCCCTTGCGGCGATCCGCGAAGTGCTCGAAGGCAACGGGCTCCGCGACGTCGGCGATGCCGAGAATGCCGCATTGTTCGGCCGCCTCGATGACATTGGCCCGCATCCGTTCGCTGTTGACCCTGGAGACCTGGGTGAACCGCGTCAGGATCGGCTGTAGTGAGGAAACGCCCATCTCGACCGCTTTCTGCACCATGTAGTCGAGGCGAGCGTGCTTGAGCGGCGCGAACACGTAAGCGAGTTCCGGCAGGCGATCCTGCGGCCGGGTCCGGCTTACGATTTCGAGACCGTCAAGACGTTTGCGCCCGGTGATCGAAGCCTGCCATTCGCCGTCTCGTCCGTTGAAAACGAGGATGCCGTCACCCGCTGAAAGCCTCAGCACATTGCCGAGATAGTTGCTCTGATCCCTCGCCAGCGCGACGGTAGCGCCACTTCCGAGGGGGGCATCCACGAACAGCCGGGTTTTGCGGAAATCGTGCGAGGGCAAAGCGAAGGGTCCAAAGGGTTCGAGCGGTTCAAATTCGCGGCGTTTTAGCCCAAAGAACGAGAAATTGCGCTGATATTACCATCCAGGGGTGGCGTTGCGCCGCGCTCTTGCCCAATTCAACGGGTTGTTAACCACTGGCAGCAATCGTAAAATGCCGGCCAACGGAGTCGATCTCCTGTCGGGAAACAAAGTTGCAGGCCTGAGGGAATAGCATTGATGATCCGCCAGCTGATCGCACCACTTGTTGTGGCTGCTGTGACATTCCATGCGGGACAGGTTTTGGCGCAAGGGGCTTTTCCAGCGCCGCTGCCGGGCAGAGCGGGGACCGTCAACGATCCTGCTTTCCCGCCCGTGAACGGGGCCGCGCCCGCTCCCGCGCCCGCCCCGTCCGCTTTCGGTAATGCGCCGATGGCGCCGTCCTTCGGTAATGCGCCCGCGCCTGCTTCTTTTCCGGGGGCCGGTGGAGGCATGCCGATGGGTGGGGCGCCCTTTGCTGCGCCTCCGACGCAAGGCGGGCCCCCTGATGATTGCATGAAGGAGTTCCTGCCGCTTCGCCAGGAAGCGGAAAAGCGCGGCCAGGCCCTCAAGGCAGCCAGCGATAAGCGCCAGGGTCCGGAAGTTGCCTGCAAGCTGATCGGCAACTTTATCCAGGCCGAGGTCAAGATGATCAAATATGTCGAGACCAATTCGGCGCGATGCGGGATTCCACCTCAGATTTTCGAGCAGTTGAAGAAGGGCCATAAAGGCACAGAGGCGATGCAGGAGAGAATTTGCAACGCTGCGACGCAAGCCCAAAAGCAGGGACCTGTCGGTCCGAGCCTGAGCGATGTGCTGGGTTCTGCGGCGACGCTGCCCGAGGCTTCGACTGCCAAGAAGAGCGGTGGCAACACATTCGACACGCTGAGCGGCAACGCACTGACGCGCGGCGTTGAAACGCGCTGACGCGATGACACGCCTCGCTGGTTTGTACGGAATATCGAAAGCAAACGCCGGGGCAAGATGACCGAGACGCGCGTTGCGGACGCGACCGGCAATTGGGTCGATACGCTCGCGCCATTATGGTCGCGGCCCTATTTGCGGCTTGCCCGCCTCGACCGTCCGATCGGTTCCTGGTTGCTGCTGCTGCCATGCTGGTGGTCGGCCGCGCTGGCTTCAGCCCTGGCTCACGACGTCAGCCGATTGCCGCTCATCGTTGCGTTATTCTTCGCGGGCGCTTTTGCCATGCGTGGCGCCGGCTGCACCTGGAACGACATTACCGATCGCGATCTCGACGCCATGGTTGAACGCACGCGCTCGCGCCCGATACCGGCGGGGCAGGTCAGCGTGCGGCAGGCGCTGGCGTTTTTGACCGCGCAGGCGCTGATCGGCCTCGCCGTACTGCTTCAGTTCAACCGCTTTGCGGTCATGACCGGTATCGCCTCATTGGCGATCGTCGCGGTGTATCCGTTCATGAAGCGCATCACCTGGTGGCCGCAGGTCGTGCTCGGGCTTGCGTTCTCGTGGGGGGCGCTGATGGGGTTTGCGGTCATCCTCGGACAGATCGGCGCGCCGGCGCTCTTCCTCTATGCGGGTTCGATCGCGTGGGTGATCGGCTATGACACCATCTATGCCCATCAGGACACCGAGGACGACGCCCTGATTGGCGTCAGATCCACCGCGCGTCTGTTCGGTGCGCAAACGCATCGGGCGCTGATCGTCTTCTACAGCCTTGCGGTGGTGTTGATCGGTGTGGCGCTGGTGCTTTCCGGCGTCGGTCTGGCTGGATGGATCGGGCTCGCGGCATTCGCCGCCCATTTGAGCTGGCAAATCGTGCGACTGGATATCGGCGACCCCGCGCTGTGCCTGCGCGTCTTCAAATCCAATCGCGACGCCGGGCTGTTGCTGTTTGCGGGGCTGCTCGTCGATGCGCTGACGCGGGCCGCTTGAGGCAGCTTTTAATTTCTCGCGATGATCTCGCGCTCGTCGCGATGGACATTGGTAGCGTCAAGCGAACCCCCGCCGCGCCGTCGCACCAGGAATTTCGGACGCCGCGCGCCAATCGCGTTGCGCCTCCGCCTCCGTGGAGCCGGCTCGCATGGCAGTTCTTCCGCAAGTTGCGGCAGCGAGAAGATATCGCTCCATATTTGCCAGGCCGCCGCAATTTCGTCGCGGTCGGAACTCACGCAAAGTGGGATGCTCAGTGACGGATCGCGATGGGCCAGCACCAGCATCTGGGCATCGTCGACGCCGCGCAGCGCAATGCCGCGGAAATCGCTGACGCGAAGATTGATGGCCATCCGCATGCCCTGGATGGCACGCCGAAGGACGACACGTTCCCGATGAAGTTCGACGCGGCGTACGCCGTTGTCGGCGCGAACATCGTGCGCATCAAAGCTCACAGGAAGAGAGAGAGGGTCGAGCCGCAAGGCACGGCTCGACCCGGCGGGATTGATCCCGCTTGTTGCTGTTTGACGCCTCACGGCTTTGTCTCCCCGCCGGGTATTCCCGGTCGTTGCGTGAGAGCATGCCAGAGCCGTGTCCGGATTGGCTTAAAAAGGCTGGTTAATCCGCCGTCTCCGGCATTGCTTCGTTCGGCATGATTGACAACACCTTGGCCCGCATGATTGACGAGACCTTGCAATGTTGCCGAAATTCTTATGTTTTGGCTGCGTGAAAATGCTTGAAATCCCCGTGAATCAGGCACATCTCATATTCTGAGTGATTTGCTTTCGAAGCCTCTCCGCCCCTCCGTAAATCTCCGGGATTTTTGTTCGTGATCTCTTCACCATCAGGCGCATCGTCGCTTTCGGCTGAGGCCGCCACCGCCAAACTGTTCGATCAGTCCGCGCTAACGACGCTCGCGCAACGCCTTGTCGAGGCTGCGAGACGCGCTGGCGCCGACGCGGCGGATGCGGTCGCGGTGCGCGGCATTTCGCAAGGGGTCGAAGTGCGCGACGGCCGGGTCGAGGAATCCGAGCGTTCGGAAGGCGACGACGTCGGCCTGCGCGTGCTGGTGGGCAAGCGTCAGGCCGTGGTCTCAACCAACGATGTCGGCGGCGACAACGTGGCGCGGCTCGCCGAGCGGGCGGTCGCCATGGCGCGCGTGGCGCCCGACGACGACTATGTCGGCCTCGCCGATCCATCGCTGCTCGCGCGCGATTTCCCCGATCTCGATTTGCTCGATCCCCATGTTCCAACCACGGCCGAACTCGAACGCCGCGCCTGCGAAGCCGAGGCTGCCGCGCTCGCTGTCAAGGGCGTCGCCAAATCGGGCGGCGCCTCGGCGTCGACCGGCATTGGCGGCATGGTGCTTGTGACCAGCACCGGTTTTCACGGCGCTTACTTGCGCTCGAGCCAGGGCATCTCGGTGACCGCCATCTCCGGCGAAGGCACCGCGATGGAGCGCGACTACGATTTCACGACCGCGCCGCATGCCGCCGATCTCGCCACGCCCGGGAGCGTCGGCCGTACGGCGGGCGAGCGAACGGTGGCACGAGCCAATCCGCGCAAGGTCGAAACCTGCAAGGTGCCGGTGGTGTTCGATCCGCGCGTGTCCGGCTCGCTGGTCGGCCATCTGGTGGGCGCGATCAACGGCGCCTCGATCGCGCGCAAGACCAGCTTTTTGAAGGACCGCCTCGGCGAGCAACTCTTTGCCAGCAACATCCGCATTATCGACGATCCATTGCGCCCGCGTGGCTTGCGCTCGCAGTCGTTCGACGCGGAGGGGGTTCGCGTCAAGAAGCTCGCAATCGTCGATCAGGGCGTTCTGACCACCTGGCTTCTGGACTGCGCGACCGCGCGCGAACTCAAGCTCACGACCACCGGCCACGCCCATCGCGGCGTATCGTCTTCGCCGTCGCCGGGATCGTATAATCTGCATCTTGAGGCCGGGGAGCCCACGCCGGAAGAACTCATCTCCGATATCCGTCAGGGCTTCTACGTGACCGATCTGATAGGTTCAGGCGTCAACGGTGTGACCGGTGACTATAGCCGCGGCGCATCCGGCTTCTGGATCGAGAACGGCAAGATCACCTACCCCGTGAGCGAGGTGACGATTGCCGGCCACCTGTTCGGCATCTTCAAATCGATGGTGCCGGCGAACGATCTTGAGTTTCGCTATGGCGTCAACGCGCCGACGGTGCGGATCGAGGGACTGACCCTTGGCGGACGGTGACGCCGGGAACGATGTGCACCCGGAAAATCTGGCGCGTGACGCGGCCCTTCTGACGGACACGGTGCGGGAAGCCGGCCGGTTGGCGTTGTCCTTGTTTCGGACCGAACTGAAGAACTGGATCAAGGGCGCCTCGTCGCCGGTGTCGGAGGCCGATATCGCGGTCAACGACCTGATTGCCGGCAGGTTGAGGTCAGCGACGCCGGATTACGGCTGGTTGTCCGAGGAAAGTGCCGACGATCAGGCACGTGTCGGCAAACGTCTGGTCTGGATTGTCGATCCGATCGACGGTACCCGCGCCTATCTTGCCGGCCGCGAAGACTGGTGTGTCAGCGTGGCGCTGGTTGAAGACGCGCAGCCGGTCATCGGTGCGGTGTTTGCGCCGGCGAGCGATGAGTTCTTTTTTGCGCAAGCCGGCCGCGGATCATCGCTCAATGGGACCGCGATCCATGCGACGTCCGGCACCGGGCTTGATTTTTCCCGCATCGCTGGTCCCAAACCACTGGTCGAGCGGCTCAATCGTTCGGGCGGCGAAATTTCGCTTCATCCGCGGATCGGATCGCTGGCGCTCCGCCTGTGCCGGGTCGCCGACGGGAAGCTGGATGCCGCTTTTGCGGGCGGTCAAAGCCGCGATTGGGATCTTGCCGCGGCGAATTTGATCGTGCAGGAAGCGAATGGTAGCATGACCGCGTTGTCGGGGGACACCATCCTGTATAATCGCCGCGAGGTGACGCACGGGGTTCTGGTAGCTGCGGGGCGCGATCGTCATGCAAGTATTGTCGAGCAATTTCGAAGCCGTCCCTTGCCGTAAACATGTCCCGATGTTTCTCGAAAGACTTGCGCAGCGGGCACAGCTTTAGGAAGAGGGACCATGTCAGATAGCGCCCCACAACAATTGCTTCATCTCGTCCTCGGCGGCGAATTGGCCGACCTCGAACACAACACGTTCAAGGATCTCTCGCAGGTGGAAATCGTGGGTCTTTTCCCGAATTACGCGACGGCCCACACGGCCTGGAGGGCGAAGGCGCAGCAAACCGTCGACAACGCCCAGATGAGATATTTCATCGTCCATCTCCACCGGCTGCTAGATCCTGAACAAGACGCGAAGCCCGGCCATTGAAGAAGCTGGTTCGCGATCTGCTGCGCAGCAACTGGTTTCAGCGCGCTGTGGGTTCGCTCACGGCCGTACTGCTGCGGCTGGTCTGGCGCACCAATCGATTCAGATTCGATCCGCCTGACATTTACGAGATTGTCGAGCCGCAAATGCCGGCGATCTTCGCCTTCTGGCACGGCCAGCACTTCCTCACTCCCTTCGTCAAAACCAAGGATATCCATCGCGTCAAGGTATTGATCTCGCGGCATCGCGACGGTGAATTCAATGCGATCGCCGCCGAGCGCCTCGGGATCGGCACTATCAGAGGTTCGGGGGATCACGGGTCGGCATTTCACCGCAAGGGCGGCATCGGCGCATTCAGGGAGATGGTGCGGGCCCTCGAAGAGGGCTATAACGTTGCGTCGACAGCCGACGTGCCGAAGCGTTCGCGAATAGCGGGGCTCGGCATCATCATGCTGGCGCGCGAATCCGGACGGCCGATCATGCCGTTTGCAATGGTGACCAGCCGCTATTGGCGTTTGAAAAACTGGGACCAGACCACGATCAATCTACCATTCGGGCGAGGGGCGTTGGTGGGAGGCGAGATAATCATGGTTCCACCCGACGCCGACGCTGAAAAGATGGAAGAACTGCGCGCCCGGCTGGAGGTGACCCTCAACGACGCCATGGGCCGCGCCTATGCGCAAGTCGGTCGTCCCGAAGGGGCGCCGCAAGGAGCGTCTCATGGCTAATGCCTTGCCGATGACGCTGCGCGTCTACCGGCGGCTATCATCCGTGGCGGTGCCGCTCGCGCCTGCGCTGATCAAGCGGCGGTTGAAACAGGGCAAGGAGGACCCCGCACGCGTCGGCGAACGGCGGGGCATGAGTGCCGACGCCCGGCCGCACGGGCCGCTGGTGTGGATCCACGGGGCAAGCGTCGGCGAGGTGCTGGCGGCGGCGGCGCTGATCGAGAAACTGCGTGCGCTCAATATACGCATCCTGTTGACTTCCGGCACGGTTACTTCGGCGGCGATCGTCGCCAAGCGCTTTCCTCCCGACATCATTCATCAGTACGTTCCCTACGATTCACCGCGCTACGTCGCGCGGTTTCTCGATCACTGGCGGCCGAGCCTTGCATTGTTCATCGAATCCGATCTGTGGCCGAATCTCATTCTTTCGAGCTCGGCAAGACGCTTGCCGATGGTCCTGATCAACGGGCGGATGTCGCATCGCTCGTTCCCGCGCTGGCGGCGCGTCAGCGGCACGATCTCGGCGCTGCTCGGCCGGTTCGAAGTCTGCCTGGCGCAGTCCCGCGTCGATGCGGAGCGCTTTAGCGCACTCGGCAGCCGTAACGTTGTGGTCACCGGCAATCTGAAACTCGATGTTCCGGCGCCTCCTGCCGACTTCACCAAGCTCGAGCGGTTGATGTCGGTGACGCGCGGCCGTCCCATCATCGTCGCGGCATCGACACATCCGGGCGAAGAGGAGATCCTGCTTGAGGCGCATCGGGCCCTGGCGGGTTTTTTCCCGTTGCTGTTGACCGTGATCGTGCCGCGGCATCCTGGCCGCGGCGAGGCGGTCGCGCGCTTGATCGTGGCCTCCGGCCTGCACGCGAGCGTGCGTTCGCGCGAGGAGTTGCCGACCGCCACTACCGATATTTATGTGGCCGATACCATGGGCGAATTGGGATTGTTTTATCGGCTCTCGCCGGTCGTCTTCGTGGGCGGCTCGCTGATCCCGCACGGCGGCCAGAATCCGATCGAGGCGATCAAGCTTGGCGCTTCTCTCGTTCACGGGCCTCATGTTTTTAATTTTGCTGATGTGTACGAGGCGCTCGATAGCGCAGGCGGCGCCCGGGTCGCCGCCACGCGCGAAGCGCTGGTGAAGCAACTGGGGCAAATGCTTGCCGACCCTGCGGCGCGCGATCTGGTCGTTGCCGCGGCCGAACGGGTGGTCTCCCAGTTGGGCGGGGCGCTCGACCGGACGCTCGCGGCGCTTGAGCCCTATATCTTGCAGCTGCGCCTCGAAATGGGGGCGGCGGATGCGTGAGCCGGCCTTTTGGTACCGGCCATCATCCCTGATATCGCTGCTGCTATCGCCGCTCGCTATCATCTATGGCGCGATCGCTAGCCGCCATTTGCAGCGCAAGGGCATCGATGCTGGCATCCCGGTGTTCTGCGTCGGCAACTATCACGTCGGCGGCGCCGGCAAGACGCCGACCGTGCTGGCTCTGGTGAAGTTGCTGCGCGATCTCGGCGAAACGCCGGTGGTGCTCAGCCGCGGCTATGGCGGACGGCTGCGTGGGCCGGTGATGGCCGATCCCGCACGGCACCTTGCAACCGATGTCGGCGACGAGCCGCTGATGCTGGCGCGAACGGTTCCGGTCGCGGTCGCACGCGAGCGGGTCGATGGATTGGCGCTTGCAAAGTCGCAAGGCGCGACCGTGATCGTGATGGATGACGGCTTTCAGAATCCGGCGATCGCCAAGGATGCCTCGCTGATTGTGATCGATGCTCACCGGGGGACTGGCAATGGCTGCATTTTTCCAGCGGGTCCCCTGCGCGCGCCGTTGTCGCCGCAAATCGACCGTACCGACGCGTTGATCGTGATCGGCGAGGGCGGTGCGGCCGACGCCGTCGCCGCCGCGGTAGCGGCGCAGGACAAGCCGGTCTTGACGGCGCAGTTGAGGGCCGATGATGCCACGGTGTCTTCGTTGCGCGGCCGACGCGTCCTGGCCTTTGCCGGGATCGGCGATCCCGACCGTTTCTTTCGGACGCTGCGCGCCAACGGTGTCGAGGTCGTAAGTGAGCGGATTTTTGCCGATCATCACCCGTTCAGCCAAAGCGAAATCGAAGCATTGCTGGCGGAAGCCAAGCGCCACGTGCTGACGGTGGTGACGACGGAAAAGGATCTGGCGCGGCTGGGGATCGGCGAACTGCCACCATGGGCGCAAGGTATCGTGTCGTTTCCGGTGAAACTGGAATTCGACAGCGCCCTTAAATTACGCCGGTTCGTGTCCGAGCGCCTGTTTCGGGCGCGCGAGGGAAAATTCCGGAAGAACTGACCCTTCAGGATTTCAGCGCGCCGGGAAAGTGCCGTTGGAGCACCGCACCCGGCAGCGCGTAAGCTTCCTGCAAATCGACGCTCCAATATTTCAGTTCGTCCAGTGGTATCCGCACGTCGGTTACCGCGCAACGCACATAGGTTCCCGGCGAGATCACGCGAAAATCGCCGTCCAGATATTGCAACTGCGCTTCGCCGTGCCCCGCCGGTCCGGATTTGTTCAGCACGTGAGAGTTCTCCGAAAGTTTCAGTCTGTTTCGCCGGTCAAACCGAGGAAACCTATAACATAAATAGGGCGTAGTGTCCGCCCGTCAAACCCACCGATTTGTGATGAATTTCACGCGTGGCGCGTGTTAGCCTTTTGTCGTGTCGCTGAAGTCCGCACGATGAGCTCGCGGCAGCAATGATGCGGACTTCTGAATCACCACACTAGTCCCGTCCTGATCTGGCAAAATGATGCGCTTTTTATCGACCATCGCTGCCATTGCGTTTCTTGCCGTGACGTGGCCGGCGTGGGCGGCGCCGTTGCCGGCGCCGCAGGCGGTCGAGATTCCTTCCGGAGCCGCTGTGATCCACGCGCAGCTCTACAAGCCGGAAGGCGATGGCCCGTTTCCGGTCGTGATCGCGCTGCATGGATGCGGCGGGCTGGGTGGCCATTCCGAGCCGGTTCAAGTGCGCTACCGGGACTGGGCCGAACAATTGCTCAAGGACGGCAAGGCTGTCTTGTTTCCCGACAGCTACGGCTCCCGCGAACTCGGTCCGCAATGTCATGTCAAGGAACGCAGGATCACCGCCCGCCGCGAGCGCGTGGCCGATATCCTGGCGGCACGGCAATGGCTGATTCAGCAGGCGTGGGTGGCGCATGACCGCATCAGCCTGTTGGGCTGGGCCAATGGGGCCAGCGCGCTATTGTGGGCGGTTCGCCCGCAACTGTTGCTGCACCATGCCGAGCCCGATTTCCGCTCGGCCGTCGCCTTCTATCCCGATTGCCGTTTGTCGTCCGGGCTAGGCTGGAGCGCGCGCGTTCCGACCCTGCTTCTGATCGGCGCCAAGGATGATGTCAGTTCGCCGCCCGCCTGCCGTCAAATGGTGGAAGGCGCCCATGGCCGCAGCGCGCTGACGCGGATCGTGGTCTATCCGAGCGCCTATCACGATTTCGATCGCGCCAATTTGCCCGTTCACGCGACCGATCAAAATTCCGATGCCGCCGATCCCGAAAAAGGTCACGTCGGCACCGATGCGGAAGCGCGCACCGACTCGCAAAAGCGGGTCGCCGAATGGCTGGCGCGGTGATGGGAGTGCGCCGCTGAACGGGCTTTAATCTAGAAAAGGCTTCCCTGATCAACTGGTTTTCCCGTGCGCCTGGGCGCGGCCTGTCTCGGCTCGGGAGCCGCCGGTTTCGGCGCTGCCACCATTTGGCTTCCATCCGCGGTAGCCCCCACACGCCCGTCGGCGAATTCGATACTCATGCGCGCGCCCGACCCGATATCGGCAGCAGCATGCAACGGATGGCCGGCCTCGTCGCGCACCAGGGCGAAACCGCGCGCCAGCACGCCGCGATAGGAGAGCGCGCTCAATAGCTGGCCGCTGTGGGCGACCCGCGCCGCAAGCCGCTGTGTCGAAGTCGCAAGCGCGCGGCGGGCGCGATCGGCCAAACGAAGGGTGCGTTCGCGATTCCCGGCAATCGCCTGACGCTGCGCTTGCGCGTTGGATAATTTTGAAGCCTTCAGCCGGATCGCAAGACCCGCGAAGCGATCATTGCGGTTTCGCAGAAGGTTCTTGGCCGAATGCGTGATCCGCTCGCCGGACGCGTTGAGCCGTTGCCGGGCTTGTGCGAGTTGGCCGCGCAGCACCCGCATCGTCAGCCGTGCGCTTGATCCTGCAAAGCGCCGGAAATGCGCGTGCGTATTGGCCTTCAGGCCACGGGGCAGGGCGGCAGCGGCGCCGTCCAGCCGTTGTCGCGGAATGGCGAGGAGTTCGCTCAAGCCAGGGAAGGCGCGGGCGGCGGCACGGAATTCATTGCGTCGCATCTCCTGGCCGCGCTGCCAGCACAGCATCGTCCGTCGTGCCAGAGTGGCCACTTCGACCAAGAGCTCGCTTCGCACCGGAACGGCCATCTCCGCCGCCGCTGTTGGCGTCGGTGCGCGCTTGTCCGCGGCAAAATCGATCAGCGTGATATCGGTCTCGTGGCCGATTGCCGAGATCAGCGGGATCATGCTATCGGCGGCGGCGCGGACCACGATTTCCTCGTTGAACGACCAGAGGTCCTCCAGCGAGCCGCCGCCGCGCGCCACGATCAGAAGATCGGGCCGTGGAATCCTGCCGCCCTCGGGCAATGCATTGAAGCCGCGGATGGCGTTTGCGATCTGTTCGGCCGAGCCTTCGCCCTGCACGCGCACCGGCCACACCAGCACCCGGCGCGGAAAGCGGTCTTCCAGCCGGTGCAGGATATCGCGGATGACAGCGCCGGTCGGCGAGGTGACGACGCCGATCACCTCTGGCAACCACGGCAAGAGTTGCTTGCGGGCCTCTTCGAACAGGCCTTCGGCGGCAAGCTTTTTCTTGCGCTCCTCCATCAACGCCATCAGCGCGCCGACGCCGGCGGGCTCAAGCGCTTCGATCACAATCTGATATTTCGACGAGCCGGGGTAGGTCGTGAGCTTGCCGGTCGCGATGACCTCGAGCCCTTCCTGCGGCTTGAAGCGCATCCGGCCATGCACGCCTTTCCAGATCACCGCCTCGATCTTGGCGCCGTCGTCCTTCAGCGCGAAATAGCAGTGGCCGGAAGCGTGTGCCCCGCGGAAGCCGGTGATTTCGCCGCGGACCCGGACATGGTCATAGGCGTCCTCCACCGTCCGCTTCAGCGCGGACGATAGTTCGGTGACCGTGAATTCAGGTGCGTTGATCAGGGCCTCGGTCGGCGCCATCTTGGATAATTGCCCTAGGTTTCTGGAATCGACGCACGCGGCCTAACCATAGCAGACCGCAGCAGCCAGGCACATATCCACACCCGGTGATGGCCCTTTTTGCAGTGCGACGATGCCATGCTAAACGGTAGGCTTTGTGGCGGCAACCCTCGCTCTGGCAGCATCCATGCATATACTTCTGCTCGGTTCCGGCGGCCGCGAACATGCGTTGGCGTGGAAGATTGCCGCATCGCCGCTGGTGACAAAACTCTGGTGCGCGCCCGGCAATGCCGGCATCGCGCGCGAGGCGGAATGCGTCGCGCTTGACGTCGCCGACCACGGTGCTGTGATCGCGTTTTGCCAGCGTGAGCAGGTCGATCTGGTCGTGGTCGGCCCGGAAACGCCGCTCGCCGCAGGCATTGTCGACGATTTCGCGCGCGCCGGCATCAAGGCGTTCGGGCCGAGCAAACAGGCGGCGCGGCTTGAAGGGTCGAAAGGCTTCACCAAGGCGCTCTGCACCGAATTCAACATTCCGACCGGCGCGTACGGCCGTTTCACCAACGCAGCCGATGCGCTTCTTTATGTGCGCAAGCATGGCGCGCCGATCGTGGTCAAGGCGGACGGACTGGCCGCGGGCAAGGGCGTCGTGGTCGCCATGACGCTTCCCGAGGCGGAAGCGGCTGTTGCCATGATGTTCGATGGCGCGTTTGGCGCAGCGGGCGCTGAAGTCGTGATCGAGGAATATCTCGCGGGCCGCGAGATCAGTTTTTTTGCGCTGTGCGACGGCGAGACCGCGATTCCGCTTGCTTCCGCGCAGGACCACAAGCGGGTGTTCGATCACGACCAGGGACCGAATACCGGCGGCATGGGCGCCTATTCGCCGACGCCTTTTGTCACATCAGTCATTCACGATCAGATCATGGCCAGGATCATCCTGCCGACGGTGGCCGGCATGAAGGCACGGGGCACGCCGTTTCGCGGCGTTCTCTATGCCGGCGTGATGCTGACGTCGGCTGGGCCGAAACTGTTTGAATATAATGTCCGCTTCGGCGATCCCGAATGCCAGGTGCTGATGCTGCGGATGATGTCGGACCTCGTACCGGCGATGCTCGCCGCTTGCGACGGCGAATTGAAGCATTTCGATCTGCGCTGGTTCGACGAACCGGCCTTGACGGTCGTCATGGCCGCCAAGGGCTATCCCGGTGACTATGCCAAGGGAACTCGCATCGAGGGACTGGAAGAGGCCGCGCAAATCGAGGGCGTCGAGATTTTTCATGCCGGCACGATCGCCAAAGACGGCGCCATTCTTGCCAATGGCGGCCGCGTGCTCAACGTCTGCGCCTTGGGCAAGACCGTCGTCGAGGCGCGGCAGCGCGCCTATGCCGCGATCGACCGGATCAACTGGCCGGAAGGTTTCTGCCGCCGCGATATCGGCTGGCAGGCGGTCGAGCAGGAGCGGAAATAGCGCTGCGGGAATCAAGCGTGGAGTGATCGACGATGTCAGATCTGGCCGACCTTTTCCCCGGTTTTGCTTCCGAATGGATCAACACAACATCTGGCCGCATCTTTGCGCGTGTCGGCGGCAAGGGCCCGCCGTTGCTGCTGCTGCATGGCTTTTCTGAAACGCATGTGATGTGGCACCGCGTGGCGCCGCAACTGGCCGATCGCTTCACGTTGATCATCGCTGACCTGCCAGGCTACGGCTGGTCGGATATGCCGGAAAGCGACAAGGATCACACGCCCTATACCAAGCGCGCGATGGCGCAGACCATCATCGAGACGATGGAACAACTCGGCCACGTGCACTTTGCGCTGGCCGGCCATGATCGTGGCGGCCGCGTCGCTTATCGGCTGGCACTCGACCATCCCGGCCGCCTGTCGCGTCTGGCCGTGCTCGATATCCTGCCGACCTATGACTATTGGGCACGCCTGGACCGTGTCTATGCGCTCAAGATCTATCACTGGACGTTTCTGGCTCAGGCCTACCCGCTGCCGGAAACATTGATCGGCGGCAATCCCGACTTCTTCCTGCGCTTCAAGATGGCAAGCCAGACCAAATCTAAAACGCTGGACGCCATCGATCCGCGCGCGCTCGAACATTATCTCGCGGCGTTCCGCGATCCGTCGCGTGTGCACGCGATGTGCGAGGACTATCGCGCCGGCGCCTATGCCGATGTCGAGATCGACAAGGCCGATCGTGACGCAGGCAAGAAGATCACGATCCCGATGCTGGCGCTGTGGGGTGATGTCGGCATTGCGCGCGCCGCCGCCACGCCGCTCGACACCTGGAAGAACTGGGCGACCAATGTCCAGGGTTCGCCGGTCGATTCCGGTCATTTTCTCACCGAGGAAAATCCGGATGTGACAGCGAAGGCGTTGAAGGAGTTTTTTGCCGGATAAAATGGACCCTCATCCCGAGGAGCATTGCGAAGCAATGCGTCTCGAGGGATAGATCCGGGCCTCATCCTTCGAGACGCGTATGCGCTCCTCAGGATGAGGAGGCCTACCTTCTCGCCTTGAAGAAATCCTTGAGCAGCGTCGCTGCCTCGCGCTCGCCCACCGCCGAGTAGACCTCCGGCACGTGATGGCAGGTCGGCGACGCAAAGAATCTCACGCCGGAATCCACCGCGCCGCCTTTGGGGTCGGCCGCGCCATAATAAAGCCGCCTGATCCGCGCGAGCGAGATTGCACCCGCGCACATCGTGCAGGGTTCGAGGGTGACATAGAGGTCGCAATCGACCAGCCGCTCGCTGCCGACCGCCAATGTGGCCTGCCTGATCGCGAGAATTTCGGCATGCGCGGTCGGATCGCGGTCGGTCAGCGTCCGGTTTCCGGCCGTGGCGATGACTTCGTTGTTAAGCACGATGACGCATCCGATCGGCACTTCGGCCGATTTTCCGGCCTTTTCGGCCGCTTTCAGCGCCAAATCCATGAAAGATGGTGCGGTCATGGCTCGTATCGCCGGGAGAACTCTGCTATGGGGTGGGCCTTCAGCAAAAGTAGTTTTGCGTGAGAATGCGCCTCATTGAAAGAGCGCGCATGATCGTCATTTGTACCTGCACCCGAAATGAGACCTTTCATGCCCCGCGACGACGATAAAAACAACGACTCCCGGGGCCGGCGCGACCGTCCGTCTGGTGGCAAGGGCCGCTCGGGCGTTTCCCGGGGACCTGAGAAGAAATTCGCCAAACGCGGCTTTGCGGGTAAGGCCGAAGGTGAGCGCCGTCCGTATGCCGGAAAGCGCGACGATCGTCCGCCGCGCCGCGATGACCGCGATGCGCCGCGGCCCCGCAGTGATCGACCCTACGGCGACCGGCCGTCGCGAGGCGGTGAGGGTGAGAAACGCTCGTTCCGGCCGCGCGAAGATCGTGGCGGCGACAAGCGCCCATACACGCCGCGCGGGGATCGGCCCGACCGTCATCGCGGCGACGAGGCGCGACCGGCTTCGCGCTTCCAGGACAGGAAGTTCGGCGACAAAAAACCTTATACACCGCGAGAGGGGGGCGAGAAGCGGCCCTATACGCCGCGCGGAGAGGGCTTCCGCAAGGACAGTGATCGCCCGCGCGGCGACCGGCCTTTCAATGCACGTTTACGGGACGGCGATCGTCCGCGTGGAGACCGGCCGTTTGCCGGGCGTCCCGAACGAAAATTCGGCGGTGACAAGAAGTTTTCGCGAGGCCCGGCTAAGGATTTCGGCGGCGGCGCGGATCGCGGCAAAGAATTTGGCCGAGACCGCGGCGATGCCAAACCCTGGCAGAAGCGCGAAGCCGGCTCACCGGATCGCGCAGAGCGCAACTCGCGTCCCGCCCGTGAAGGCGCACGGAATTTCGACCGCCCGAAATTCGACAAGCCGCGTTACGACAGACCGCGTGATAACGACAACAGTGACCGCCCGCGTTTTTCGCGTCCGCGCGGTGATCGCCCCGAAGGCGATCGTCCGTTTCGCGAGCGCCCGAAATTCGATTCTCCCCGCGAGGATCGTCCGAAATTCGACCGCCCGCGCCGGGACAGCGGCCCTGGGCGTCCCGAGGGCCGTACCGACTGGCAGGAGCATCCCCGCAGCGAGCCGCGCGCCAGGGGCTTTGATCGCCCGCGCCGGGACAATGAGGACGACAGCAAGGTCTTCGTGAAACGCCCGGCGTTCGGCGGCCGCGGCGCCTATCGTGAGCGCGCACCTGAGGAGCGGCGCCCTGCACGCCCGCCAAAGGTCAAGAAATCCGGCGAGCGCATCGCCAAGGTCGTCTCGCGGGCAGGGCTTGCATCGCGCCGTGACGCCGAAGAATGGATCGTGCAGGGGCGCGTCACGGTCAATGGCCGTGTGATCAATTCGCCCGCGCTCGACGTCACGGAAAACGACGTGATCACCGTTGACGGCAAGCCGTTGCCGCCGCGCGAGCGCACGCGACTGTTTCTGTATCACAAGCCGCGCGGGTTGATGACGACCCATGCCGACCCGGAAGGTCGGCCGACGGTGTTCGACAACCTGCCGGAAGGCCTGCCGCGGCTGATCAGCATCGGCCGGCTCGACTTCAACACCGAAGGCTTGTTGCTGCTGACCAATGATGGCGGGCTGGCGCGCGCGCTCGAACTGCCGGATACCGGCTGGCTGCGGCGTTATCGGGTCCGCGCTCACGGCGAAGTCACGCAAGGCCAGCTCGACGAGCTGAAAAAAGGCGTCGAGGTCGACGGCGTCAAATACGGGTCGATCGATGCGACGCTCGAGCGCGACCAGGGCGCCAATGTCTGGCTCGTGTTTGCGATCCGCGAAGGCAAGAACCGCGAGGTGCGTAACGTGATGGCGCATCTGGGTCTTGAGGTGAACCGGCTGATCCGCGTCTCCTATGGTCCGTTCCAGCTTGCGGAACTGGCCGAAGGCACGGTGGAGGAAGTCAAGACGCGGGTGCTGCGCGAGCAGCTCGGGGAAAAGATCGCAACGCTAGCCGGTGCCGATTTCAACCGGCCGATGCCGGACGAGGCGATAGCAAAACCTGCGGATGAAACGGTTGACGCGCCACGCGGCAAGAAGCCGTTCAAGCCTGCCGGCAAGAGCGCGCTGATCGCGGACCGCAAGGGCCGCCGCGTGCTGGTTCAGCGCACGGGTAGCGAAGAAGCGCGCGCGCGCAATGAGGAAGAAGCCAACGGCTACGGCCCGCCGCGCCGTCCCAAGCGCGGCTATCACGGCAAGCGCGATCTGAAGCCGCAGGACGAGTAGTCTATGCGTGTCGTCGGAGGCAGGCTAAAGGGCCGCAATCTCGCGTCTCCGGCTTCGCGCGAGATCCGCCCGACCGCGGACCGGTTGCGCGAGTCGATCTTCAACATCCTGATTCATGCCTATGATGATCCGATTGCCGATGCGCGCGTGCTTGACTTGTTTGCCGGCACCGGCGCGCTCGGCATCGAGGCGATCTCGCGCGGCGCCAAATTCGCGCTCTTTGTCGACAACGGCGCGGAGGCGCGTGCCTTGATGCGCGACAATGTCGAGGCGCTGGGCTTGGGCGGCGTGACAAAAGTCTATCGCCGCGACGCCGCCAATCTTGGTCCGGCACATCCGATGGAGCCGTTCTCGCTGGTGTTTCTCGATCCGCCCTATGGCAAGGGACTGGCCGACAAGGCACTCGTCTCCTTGCGTGATGGCGGCTGGCTGATGCCGGGCGCCCTGCTCGTCGTGGAGGAAGCGAAGGCCGCGGCGTTCAACGCGGGTGAAGGTTTTGCGGAGCTGGAACGGCGCGCCTATGATGACACGGAGTTCGTGTTTTTGCGCCTTCTATAAGGCTTTCGTCGTCTGTCTACGCTGTCATCGACCGGCTTGACCGGGCGATCCAGTATGCCGCGGCTTCTCGGTACGAGCGCCAAGGCCTCTCGAATACTGGATCACCCGCTTGCCGCCTTCGCTAAAGCTTCGGCGCCCCATGAATCCAGCCCCGGCGAAGCCGGGTCGCGGGTGATGACAGAGAGATTTTTGGACGCGGAAGTTATCTCCGCCCAAACAGCTTCTCGATGTCGGCGAGCTTCAGCTCCACATAAGTCGGCCGGCCGTGGTTGCATTGGCCTGAATTGGGCGTGTCTTCCATCTCGCGCAAGAGCGCGTTCATTTCTTCCGGCTTGAGCCGGCGGCCGGCGCGCACCGAGCCATGGCAGGCCATGGTGGCCGCGACATGCATCAGCCGCCGTTCCAGCGGCAAGGCTTCGTCCCATTCCGCCATGTGTTCGGCGAGGTCGCGCAACAGTGCACCGGCATTGGCCTTGCCGAGCAGCGACGGCGTCTCGCGCACCGCGACCGCGCCGGGACCGAAAGATTCGATCGCAAGTCCGAACGAAGCGAGTTCGTCGCAGCGTTCCAATAACCGCTCAACCGTGGCCTCATCGAGTTCGACGATTTCCGGAATCAGCAGGATCTGGCGCTGCACCCCGTTTTTCGCGAGCGAAGCCTTCAGTTTCTCATAGACGATGCGTTCATGCGCGGCGTGCTGGTCGACAACAATGAGGCCGTCGCGGGTTTGCGAGACGATATAGGTTTCGTGAATCTGTGTCCGCGCCGCGCCAAGCGGCCGGTCGAGCAGGTCGGCGGACGGATGCGCCTCGAACCGAACGTCCGCTGTCGGCGCGCCGACATCGAAGGCTGCCTGGCCCGGTTCGGCAAAAGCGGTGGCCACCGCTGTTTGAAACGCCGGCGATGATCCTGCGGGAAAGGCCGGCGAGCGCCGCCAACCCCAGTTTGCTTGCCCGCCATTTGCTGGCCGTAGCGCAAAGGCGGGGCGCAATGCATCGATCACGTCGCTGCCGCTGTTCGCGGCCGTGCGCCTGCCCTCGCGCGCGAGACCTTCCTTCAGCGCGTGCACGATCAAGGCGCGCACGAGGCCTGCGTTGCGAAAGCGTACTTCGGTCTTGGCCGGATGGACGTTGGCGTCGACTTCCCTGGAATCCAGGGTCACGAATAGCGCCACCACGGGATGGCGGTCACGCGGCAAATAGTCCGCGTAGGCCGCGCGCACGGCGCCAAGGATCAGCTTGTCGCGAACGGGTCTGCCGTTGACGAAGAGATATTGCCCAAGCGCGTTGGCGCGTGTCAGCGAAGGGCTCGCCGCAAAGCCTTCGACCATGGCGCCTTCGCGTTCGGCGCGAACGTCGATCGCGCTCGTGCGAAAATCCGCGCCCAGGATATCGCCAAGCCGCGTCAACTGTCCGGGCGGGCCGGGCAGTGCCGCGGCCCAGGTGACGGGGCTGCGTTCCTCGCCGGCCAGCGTGAAAGCGATATCCGGGCGCGCCATGGCGAGCCGCCGCACCACTTCGCGGATCGCCTCGGCTTCGGTGCGATCGGTCTTGAGAAATTTCAGGCGCGCCGGCGTCGCATAAAAGAGATCGCTGACCTCGACGCGACTGCCTTGCGACAAGGCGGCCGGCGCGAGCGCTGACTTTACTCCGCCTTCCACCGCCAGCGTCCAGGCGTGCGGTTCGGTTGCGTGGCGGGTCGCGATGTTGAGTTTAGCGACAGCGCCAATCGACGGCAGCGCCTCGCCGCGGAATCCCAGCGTGCGGATGCGCAGCAGGTCCTCATCGTCGAGCTTGGATGTTGCGTGGCGCTCAACTGCCAATGCGAGGTCGGCGCGGGTCATGCCGCCGCCATCATCGGTGATGGCGATTTTGCGCCGGCCGCCGCCGTCGGTGAAGATATCGATCCGGCTGGCGCCGGCATCGATGGCGTTCTCGACGAGTTCCTTGACCACGCTCGCCGGGCGCTCGACCACCTCGCCTGCGGCGATGCGGTTGACGACTTGCTCGGGCAATTGTCGGACGGGCATTCAACTTTACTCGCGGTGGCGAGGTAATTTAGGAGTTTTTCCGGCGTTCCGGGAGGGCACAGCCGGAGAAGTCCCCCGGTGGTTTAGTCGTCGAAGCCGCCGGAGCCTCGCCTGGCCTTGACATCGCTGCGGCGTTTTTTGCCCTCAAGGCGGCGCTTCTTCGATCCCAGCGTCGGCCGGGTCGCCCGCCGCGGAATCGGACGGATCATGGCCTCGCGCAACAGCTCGGTCAGACGTTCGATCGCGTCGCTGCGGTTGCGCTCCTGGGTGCGGAAGCGCTGCGCGTGAATGACGATCACGCCGTCCTTGGTCATGCGCTGGCCGGCAAGCCGCGCCAGTCGTATCGCGGCGTCCTCCGGCAGCGTGATCCGGCGGGTGTCGAACCGCAACTGTACCGCGGTCGAGAGCTTGTTGACGTTCTGCCCGCCCGGCCCGGAGGCGCGAACAAAGGAAATATCGAGATCGTTTTCGTCGATCGAAAGGTCGCGGGCAATCCGCAGCATGGCGTCACCAAACCGGAAGTGATTCCCTCATGGAATCGGGCTTTTCCGAGAATGAGAATAGCCGCTTTGCGCGCGATTTGCTTGGCGGATGACGGTTCAATTCGCCTTCAAGGGAGTCGCGGCCACCGGCTGGACAGCAGCCTGCGGTGCGCGGCCGACGATGACAGTCAATAGACCGTCCCCCCAGAGCTTGCGCGCAGCCTTTCTGGCGTCATCGATCGTGACCGCATCGACGACCGCATTGCGCCGCTCCAGATAGTCGATCGAAAGGCGATCAAGCTGGTATTGCAGCAAAGCGGAGGCGAGTTTCGATGACGTATCGAGGGAGAGCATCCGCGAGCCCTTCAGGTAGGATTTGGCTTCGTCCAGCTCCTGCTCGGTCGGGCCGTCTTCCGCCATGCGGCGGATTTCGCGGTTGATGGCCTCGACCGTTTCACCGGCGCGGTCGGCCCGTGTGCCGGTCGAGCCCACGAATAAAGCCGAGTGATCCATCCACGACAGCGAGTCGGAGATCGAATAGGCAAGGCCACGCTTTTCGCGGACTTCGCGGTAAAGCCGCGACCCCGACCCGCCGCCGAGAATGTGGTTGACGACAAAGGCGGCCATGAAATCCGGGTCGCTGCGCTTGATGCCGGGGCCGCCGAAGGTCACCACGGTCTGCGGTACGTCGAGCGCGATGAATTCGCGTTGCGGCGGCTTGCTGGCCTTGATCTCGGGTATCGCCGTGAGCTTCGATTTGGCGGGCAGTCCGCCAAATGTCCGGTCCAGCAGCGATCCGAGCGAAGCGGCGTCGATATCGCCGACCACGGCAATTTTCAGCTGTTCCCTGGTCAACACGTGCGCGACAAAATCCTTCATGTCCGCGATCGTGATCCTGGGAAGGCTTTCCAGTGTGCCACCGGACATCCGCCCATAGGGGTGATCGCCATAGGCGATTTCCAGGAATTTTCGGCTGGCGAGCGAGCCCGGGTTGGAGGTCTCGCGCCGCAGGCCGGAGAGGAGCTGCGTGCGAATGCGTTCGACGTCGACGCTGTCGAAATGCGGTGAGGTCAGCGATGTCCGTAGAAGGTCGAAGGCTTCATCCTTGTCGTCCTTGAGCATACGCAAGGAGCCGCGGAAATAGTCGCGCGTGACGCTGAAACCGAGTTCGATCGCACGCCGATCCAGATGTTCGTGAAACGCCGCGGAATCCAGCTCACCCGAGCCCTCGTCGATGAGGTCGGCCACCATATTGCCGACGCCTGCCTTGTCGTCCGGGTCCTGGGCGGCGCCGCCGCCCATGGCAAATTCCATGGCCACCAGCGGCACGGTGGCGTCCTGCACAAACCAGGCTTCGATGCCCCCGGGTGATGTCAGGTGCTGGATCTTGGCAGCGGCGTGTGAAGGCGCCGGCATCATTGCCATGACGCTCAGGCACACTCCTATCGCGACGCTCAAACCCGCCGTGCCGATCTTTGGGAAGGTCACGACCGCTTCTCCACATGCCTGGGCGTTTCGTCCTTGATCAGATATCCGGTGACTGAACGTTTCTTGTCGAGCCATTTTTGCGCGGCCTTGCGCACCTCGTCGGCGGTGACGGCGCGGATGCGCTCAGGCCACTTCCTGATGTCTTCGATGCTCAGGCCGGTTGCCATCGCTCCGCCGTACCAGCGGGCAAGGGTCGCCTGATTGTCCTGGGCGTAGACCGTTTCGGCGATGAGCTGCGTTTTGACGCGCTCGAGATCTTCAGAGCGGACCCCGTTCTCTCCGATGTCCGCGATCACGTCGTCGATCACCTGCTCGACCTGTGCGAACGTCACGCCGGATCTCGGCGAGGCCGATATCGAGAACTGCGTCGCGTCCAGCGAGACGCCTTGATAGGCTGCACCGGCGTTGACCGCGAGCGGCCGGTCGACCACCAGCCGGCGATAAAGATAGGAATTGCTGCCACCGCCCATCAGTTGCGCCAGCACGTCAAGCGCGGCACTCTCCCCCGCGGCTGCCGTGGTGGCGGACGGGACCAGATAGTAACGCCGCAGGCCGGGCTGTTCGACGCGGGGATCGGAAAGGGTCACCGTGCGCGGCGCGGCCGGTTCGGGCTCTTGAGGACGAAGGCGCTGCGCCGGTATTGCGGGCTGGGCGGCAACAACGCCGAATGCCCGCTCCGCCATCGAGCGCACCTCATCCGCATCGACGTCCCCGGCAATCACCAGGATAGCGTTATTGGGGGCATAAAAACGCCGGTAGAAGGCGAGCGCGTCTTCACGATCGAGCTTCTCGATCTCCTGATGCCAGCCGATCACGGGCCGGCCATAGGGATGGTTGAGATAGAGCGCCGCCATGATCTGTTCGGTGAGCCGCGCCTCGGGATTGTTGGCCACCCGCATGTTGAATTCCTCAAGCACGACGTCGCGCTCGGGCAATACGTTCTCGTCCTTCAGGACGAGTCCGGTCATGCGGTCGGCCTCGAACTCCATCATCTTGCCGAGTTCTTCACGCGGCACGCGCTGGAAATAGGCGGTATAGTCGGCGGAGGTGAAGGCGTTCTCGTTGCCGCCCACCCGCAGCACCGTTTGGGAAAATTCGCCGGCCGGATGTTTGCTCGTGCCCTTGAACATCAGGTGTTCAAGAAAATGCGCAAGGCCGGATTTGCCTGATGTCTCGTCGGCGGAGCCGACCTTGTACCAGATCATCTGCGTGACGACCGGTGTGCGGTGATCCGGAATCACCACGACCTGGAGCCCGTTATTGAGGGTGAAGGAGGCCGACGCTGCCGGCGTGGCCGCGGTCTCGGCAACAGTTGGGGAGGCGACAAGCCCGGCAATCAGGCCGGCAAACAGGGAAAGGCGGAATCTCCCCGACAATATCATGAATGATCTGGACGCACGGCGCGGAGGAAGAAGCGCTCGCTGCCGATCCGGCCGCGAGCTCTAAAAACGAATGTCCGAAGCTCCACCGAGAATCCTTGTTGTTGGGACGCCGGCACCGAAACATCGATGCCGAGCCGGTCCGTGTCAGACAATCAAGAAGGTACCAAGACTTTTAGTGGACGACGCTGGATGCGCTGGACATCTGGCTAAGCGGATTCTTGTCGGGACTGGACGTGCCATCCAGCAAGCCCTTCTTTTCTTCGCCATAGGCATAGTTGGGAGACGGCGTCTGGTAGCCAATGGGTGGCTGGGTCAAAGCTTGTCGCGCCGGCTCGGTGCCAGGGTCAACCGGCACCGCCTTCTTGCTGGTGCCGAAAAGGTTGCCGATGCCGATACTGTCAGCCAAATCCGAGGCGCCGCCGGTGAATAGATCGCCCGGCTTGTCGTAGACCGGATCGGTCAGGGCCGTGCCATTGCGGTCGCTGGCATAGGCAGGACGCGTCGTTCCGGGAGCGGGCGGTGTGCCCGCCTGCGGGTCCGTGGGCGGCGCGATGTTGATGGGCTGGGCCTGAACCGCGCCTGCGGTCGAAACCATGACGCGGCTCGGAGGCGGCGCAGCCTTCTTCTTGGCGGCGATAACAGCCTTGCGCTGGCGCTCGTCGGGATCTTTGGGCCAGTTGGGGGCCGGTGCGTTGGCTGCCGAGGCCGGTGGCGGCAGATCGAGGCTCGGAGGCACCACCAGCGGGGACCGCTCGCGGTAGTCGATGCCACGGTTGTCCATGCTGGTGCCACGGATGGTGCCGTAGAAGCCGTCCATGAATTTTTCCGAGAGAGTCCTGTCGTCATCGCCCGCGCGGGCGGTGCCGGCGGTCACGACAAGGCCAACGCTCAAGGAGAGGACCGCAAGACCGACGGCTCGCATCGTGATGACCGACGGATTTTGCCGAGTCCGGCCGTTAGCTTCAGTTCGGCGCATCGCACTTTCCCGTTCAAAAATGGCGTTACCGTCCAGACCCGGTTCGGGGCCAAAAGGCCTGTAAGCTCTACGGACTAATATTAGCCGGATCAGGGCGCTTTTGCGGCGGGTATCCCCCAAAGCGATTCATACAACAGGGCGGCAACTCCGGCAACAATTGCTACATCAGCCAGGTTAAACACATACCAATTGAAGGTATTTTCCCCGATCTGGACGTGAAACAGAGCAAAATCGACCACCGCCCCATAGGCGAGGCGGTCGAGGCCGTTTCCGATCGCCCCGCCGATAATTAACCCGAGGGCCAAGGTGGCTATCAGGGTCCGCGAGCGGGCCATCCACACCGCCAGGACCACGACCGCGACCACCTTGACCGCCATCAGGACGATCTGGGCCGCCGGGCCGTCGTTCTGAAACCAGCCGAAGCTGATGCCCTGGTTCCAGGCCAGGACCAGATCGAAGAACGGCGTGAGCTTGACTGTGCCGCGGTGGGCGATGTCGAACACCCGGACAAGCCAGAATTTGGAGGCCTGATCGAGCACAAGCGTAACGATGGCCACGATCACCCCGTAGCGCACCTGGAGACTCAAGGCGTCACTCCCATCGCTTTCCATTCGCGTAACGCGCTGGCATCCCGTGGCGACACGTCGGGATATTCGGCATCCTCACCCACGGTGGGGAGAATCTTCCACGACCGGGCGCACTTCTTGCCGACGGCTTTTTCCACGATGACGGCGACGCCTGCCACGTCATTCAGCCGGAAAGCCGCGGCCGGAGCCTCCTCGTCAGTGACCATGGCGTTGGAGGTGATGCAGACCTCCGCCAGGTCAACATCGAACAGCGTGGCGAAGATCGTCTTGTCGGCGACATAGACCAGCGGGGAAGCTTCCAGTGACGAACCGATCCGCTTGGCCGCGCGTTCGAGTTCGAGCGCTCCGGTCACCACGCGACGCACATCGCGGATGATCTCCCACTTCGCGGCCAACGCGTCGTCGCGGAACGCTTCCAGTCCGCGGGGAAACAGCGTCAAATGGACGGAGGCCTCCGCGCCGGGCTTGTACAGCCACCAGGATTCCTCGCAGGTAAAGCTCAATACCGGCGCCAGCCAGCGCAGGAGCGCGTCGCAGATCATGTCGATCGCGGTCAACGCGGCCTTGCGCGCCACCGATGACGGCGGATCGCAGTACAGCGTGTCCTTGCGGATATCGAAATAGAAGGCCGACAGATCCGTATTCATGAAATGCGTGAGCGAAGCAACCACCGTCTTGTAGTCGAACGCCGCATAGGCCTCGCGCACGACGGCATCGATCTCGCTCAGGCGATGCAGCATCAGCCGTTCGAGTTCGGGCATATCGGCTGGCGCGATCGCGTCAGCCGGCTTGAAGTGATGCAGCGTGCCGAGCATCCAGCGGATGGTGTTGCGCAGCTTGCGGTAGGTTTCGATGGTGTTCTTGAGGATTTCAGGGCCGATGCGCTGGTCGTCGGCGTAGTCGGTGGCGCAGACCCACAACCGCAAAATGTCGGCGCCGGATTGCGCGATCACCTTTTGCGGCTCGACGGTGTTGCCGACCGATTTCGACATCTTGCGGCCGTTTTCGTCGAGCGTGAAACCGTGGGTCAGCACGACGTCAAAAGGGGCGCGGCCGCGGGTGCCGCAGCTTTCCAATAAAGATGACTGGAACCAGCCGCGATGCTGATCCGAGCCCTCCAGATACATCACGGTATCCGCACCGCCATCGACCTTGCGCTTGATGCCGGCCAATCCCGGAAAATGCACGGCGTCCTCCAGCACAAAGGCGTGGGTCGAGCCTGAATCGAACCAGACGTCGCAGATGTCGTCGACCTTCTTCCAGTCCTCGTTGGCTTTCGAACCGAGGAAGCGTTCGCGGGCGCCCTCCATGTACCAGGCGTCGGCGCCTTCTTTTTCAAAGGCATCGGCGATGCGCTGGTTGACGGCTTCGTCCTGCAGGATTTCTGCCGAGCCGTCACCCTTCTCGCGCACGAACACGGCGATCGGCACACCCCAGGCGCGCTGGCGCGAGATCACCCAGTCGGGCTTGCTGTTGATCATGCCGTTGATGCGGTTCTGCCCCGACTGCGGCACCCATTGAGTGACGGAGATCGCGTGCAGCGCGCGTGCGCGCAGGGTATCAGGCGCGGTCAAACTGCTGGCCCAAATCAATTTATTTGCAGTAATTGGCTTATCCATCGCAATGAACCATTGCGGCGTATTGCGGAAGATCACCGGCTTCTTGGAGCGCCAGGAATGCGGGTACTGATGCTTCAGCCGCCCGCGCGCCAGCAACATGCCGGCGTCGATCAAAGCCTTGATCACGGCTTCGTTGGCGTCGCCCTTTTCGCCCTTGTCGTTGATGACGCGCTTGCCGGTAAAGCCGGGCGCTTGCGCCGTCAGCGCGCCATTCTCGTCGACGGTGTAGGGAATCGTCGTATTGATGCGATATGCTTCCTCGAGCAATTGCGCATTCGCCGTCCAGACGTCGAAGTCCTCGCGGCCGTGGCCGGGGGCGGTGTGGACGAAGCCGGTGCCAGCATCTGCCGTTACGTGATCGCCCTCTAAAAGCGGTACGGAAAAATCGTAACCTCCAAAGAATCCTTTAAGCGGATGCCAGCAGGACAACTTCGCGATCACCGAAGCTGGTATGTGACGCAGCCTTTCGCACTTTAGGACCTTGGCAGCGGTCATCACGTCACCGCCGCGATCGTCCGCTAGAATTAGTCGATCACCTGGTTTTGCCCAATTTCCTTCTGGCGCCTCGGTAATCAAATAGAGTCCATAGTGGACCTTGGACGAGTAAGAGATCGCTCTGTTTCCCGGCAGGGTCCAAGGAGTGGTTGTCCAGATTGCGATGGATGCTCCGTCAAGTTCATTCTCTCTGAGCAGCCTTTCAGATTCTTCTTGAAATCTCCGTTGTCCCTCGGGCTTGCCGATGAGGTCAGCCGGTGTGGCCATAACAAAATCGAGGGAAGGCTCCATTCTTTGGATCGGAAATTTCACCCATACCGTATCCGAAGTATAATCCTCGTACTCGACTTCGGCCTCGGCGAGCGCGGTTTTTTCCACCACGCTCCACATCACGGGCTTGGAGCCGCGATAGAGCGTGCCGTTCGCCGCAAACTTCATCAACTCGCGCGCGATCTGGGCTTCGGCCGGGTAGCTCATGGTGGCGTAGGGGTGGTCCCAATCGCCGATGATGCCGAGCCGCTTGAATTCCTCGCGCTGCACGTTGAGCCAGTGCGTGGCATAGGCGCGGCACTCCTTGCGGAACGCCACCATCGCCGTGGAGTCGCGGAAGTCCGGCTTGGTCTTGCCCTTGGAGCGGTAGTTTTCTTCCTCGATCTTCCACTCGATCGGCAGGCCGTGGCAGTCCCAGCCAGGCACATAGTTGGAATCGAAGCCCAGCATCTGCTGGCTCTTGGTCACGACATCCTTGAGGATCTTGTTGAGCGCATGCCCGATATGGATGTTGCCGTTGGCATAAGGCGGCCCGTCATGGAGGACGAATTTCGGCCGGCCTGCGGAGGCTTCGCGCAAGCGCTCATAGAGGCCGATCTTGTTCCAGGCCCCGAGGATGTCCGGCTCGCGCTGGGGCAGGCCGGCGCGCATCGGGAATTCCGTCTGCGGCAGGAACAGGGTTTTGGAATAGTCGGTGCTGTCTGACTTTTGCGGCTTTTCGGACATGGGGCTCTGGTACGCGATCGAGATCTGGGGCGAATGGCGGATGAACGAGAAAATCCCGGTCTTGCGCCGAGCTTAAGAGCTCAGGCGGAAGCCGGGCCGCTAATGCCGATGGTGCGCCGCGTCAACATGGGCTTTCCATAGCAGGGGGCAGCGAAATCGCAAAGCCCCGCGGCACGATCCTCAAACTCGTGGTTTTGGGCGATGCGGCGGCCGGGCCGGATTTCCGGCGACCGTCTGGCCGCCCCCGACATCCCGTGTCACAACGCTGCCGGCGCCAATCACGGCTCCGTCACCCACCGTCACGCCGGGCAGGATAATGGCGCCGCCTCCGATCCAGACATCCGTGCCGATCCGCACCGGACGCCCGAATTCAAGCCCGCTGCTCCGCGTCGCGGCATCGCGTGGATGGTCCGCGGCGTAAATCTGCACGGCAGGTCCGATTTGGGTGCGATCGCCGATGGTCACTTCGACGACGTCGAGGATGACGCAGTTGAAATTCAGGAAGACGCCGTCGCCGAGACGGATGTTGTAACCGTAATCGCAAAAAAACGGCGGCCGGATCACAGCCCCGCTGCCGACACTGGCGAAACGCTCGGACAATAATTTATGTCGCTCCGTTACCGACAGCGCGGACGCCGCGTTGTAGCGCACCAACCATTCCTTGGTCGCCGCTTGATCGGCGCCAAGCTCGGCATCTGGCCGGTACAGTTCGCCCGCGAGCATCTTCTGCTTTTCGGTTTTATTCAACCGATGACTCCAAGCTTTGGAAACACCCCCGGCGCAGCCGCCAGACATTCGCGGGCGCTGCGGCTGTCGTTATTCATCTGGCGGATGAGCGTGTCGATACCATCAAACTTCAATTCCTCGCGAAGGAAGGCAATGAAGGCGACATCCAGGCGGCTGCCATAAAGGTCGCCCTTGAAATCGAACAGAAAAACTTCCAGCAGTGCCGCGCCATTGTCGAAGGTCGGGCGGCGGCCGAAGCTCGCCACGCCATCGAAGCGTTCGCCGTCCCGGCCGACCCGCACCGCATAGATGCCGTGCCTGAGGCCGCAATTCTTGTCGAGCCTTATATTGGCGGTCGGGTAGCCGAGGTCGCGGCCGCGCTTCTCGCCATGGATGACTTCGCCGTTGATGAACCACGGGCCGCCCAGCATCGCGGTCGCCTCGTCGATCTGCCCTTCGGCCAGCGCCATGCGGATGGCGCTGGAGGAGACCGGCCGTTCGGCGATGTCGACATGCGCCTGGACGTCGACCTCGATGCCAAGCCGCGGCGCCTCGGCGACCAACAGGCCTGGCGAGCCGACGCGGCCCTTGCCGAAGTGAAAGTCATAGCCAACCGCAATGCCGCTAATTCCGAGCCGTTCGATCAGATCGTGGTGAATAAAATCTTGCGCCGTCGTCTCGGCGCGCCGCCGGTCAAAGGTCATCACCACGGCGCCCGAAAGGCCGGTGGCCGCCAGGAGCCGGAGCTTGGCAGCCTCGTCCGTGAGGCGGAACTGCGGGGTGTTCGGGCTGAAATAGCTTCTTGGATGGGGTTCGAAGGTGACGGCGAAGGCCGGTCTGCCGTGCGCAAGCCCCATGCGGCAGGCGGCGTCAATGACCGAGCGATGGCCGAGATGAACGCCGTCGAAATTACCCATCGCCACCACCATTCCCTTGGGAGTGGAAGCGGGCGGGCTGGTATCGCGGATCACGGTAAAATCGGAGGCCATTTACAAAATCTTAGCTGATAGGTGCGGCGGACCGTGGCTTGGGGCAGCGGGCGAAGTCAAGCCGGGGGCCGTTGGGCTTTTTTCTAGGCGCATTGGCCTTTCGACTGCGGCGTCGGTTAACGGGCTGTTTAACGGCTGATGGTAGTCCTTGGAGCGGACTGTAGGGGCGCCTTTTTGGCCCAGCAGCGTTTGTGTGTTGCCCAGGGGATTTGAAGATGGCGGTGGATTTATCGATGTCGGTTCTGGTGGTGGACGATTACAGCACCATGATTCGCATCATCAGAAATCTCCTCAAGCAGCTCGGCTTCGAGAATATTGACGATGCCAGCGATGGATCGGCCGCGCTCAACAAGATGCGCGCCAAGAAATATGGCCTGGTGATCTCCGACTGGAACATGGAGCCGATGACCGGCTACGACCTGCTCCGGGAAGTCCGCGCCGACCCCAACCTCGCCACCACGCCGTTCATCATGATCACGGCGGAATCCAAGACCGAGAACGTGATTGCCGCCAAGAAGGCCGGCGTCAACAACTACATCGTCAAGCCATTCAACGCCGCCACGCTGAAGACCAAGATCGAGGCGGTGTTCCCGGATATGGCGAGCGCGTAAGCCGGCCATTCGTGTCCCGGATGCGACGCGTCATGCAATGATGCGGCGCTGAGCCGGGTCCCCCTTTTAGCATGGACCCCGGATCAGCAGCGCACCGCCTCGCTGTATCGTTGACGCGCGTCTGGGACACGCACGGCGCTGCGCTGCGTCCGGGGAACGAACTTTACCATTTTAATTCCCGCGTCAGCGCACGGGGCGGGTGGCCGAACAATTCCTTCACCGAGGCGGGGTCGAGCTGGTCGAGACCAGCGAACTCCTCAGAGTGGATGCCGCGCGTCACAAACAGGCAGTCGATCCCGAAGCCGTGGGCGCCGGCCAGATCCGTTCGCACGGAATCCCCGATCGCAAGCACCTCCCCGAGCATCACCTGACGCCCGCGCCGCTCAGCCGCAAGCGCCATGGCACGTTCATAGATTGGCCGGTGCGGCTTGCCGTAGAAGATCACCTCGCCGCCGAGTTCGAGATAAAGTTCAGCGATGGCGCCTGCGCAATAGATCAGCCGGTCGCCGCGTTCGACGACGATGTCGGGATTGGCACACACCAATGTCAGCTTGCGCTCGCGCGCTTTCTGCATCATCGCGCGATAGTTTTCCGCCGATTCCGTTTCGTCGTCGAACAGGCCGGTGCAGACGATGTAGTCGGCCTGTTCCAGCGGCGCCAGCACCGGATCGAGGCCGCGATAGATCGAGTTGTCGCGCTCGGGGCCGACCCAGAACATCTTCTGGCCGGGATGATCGGCGACGAAATTCCGCGTCAGGTCGCCCGAACTGACAATCGCGTCGTAGGTCTCGTCAGCGACGCCGAGTTTGCGCAATTGCCGCTGCACCGAATCGGCCGGCCGCGGTGCATTGGTGATCAGGATGACAGTGCCGCCTTGCTTGCGAAAGTTTTGCAGCGCCTCGCAGGCTTCGGGAAACGCGACGAGACCGTTGTGAACGACGCCCCAGATGTCGCTGAGCAGCACATCCACGCCGCCGACGAGGTCGCGCAGCCTTTCGGCAAACTTCAACGTTGTCATCGCAGCTAATTCGGACCGGCCGCGCGCCGCGCCAGCGCAGCATTGCCGGTGGTTCGCGCCGGGGGCTCGATAACAGAAGCGTCAGTTGCCGGCGCCCTGACCGCACCATTGGACTCCTGCGCCTTGTTTGGGGAAATACCGTCCGAGGCTGAGGCGCCATCGGGCCGTAATGGCCGCGGTGGCGCAAACAGAAAGCCCTGTCCGAACCTGACGTCGAAATCGAGCAGATCGACGACGGCGCGCTCGCCCTCGATCCGCTCGGCGATCAGGTCGATGCCGAAGCGGCCGAGCAGGTCAGAGAGGTCCGAGGGGTGGATGTCCGATGCCGACGACGCCTTCGGGTCGAGCAACAATACGGCCGGCACCTTGATGAAGCGGACGCCGCGGTCGGCCAACTCGCGCGGTTCTATCCGCAGATCCGTGACGTGGTCGATCGAGAAACGGAATCCCCGCTGCGCCAGTGCCGCCAGATGCTCGCTTTCGGTGGGGCCGAGGTTGCGGAACGTCGCCTGCTTGAATTCGATCACGAGGGAAGGGGCCAGTGCCCGGTTGGCTTCGAGGAAATCCAGGCATGGCGCGAAAGTCGAGGGACTGCCGAGGGTTGCCGCCGCCATATTGCAGAACAGCCCGACGTCCTTGTTGCGGACCATCAGGCGGCGCAGCACCTGTACGCAACGCAGCATCATGGTGTGGTCGACCCGCCCGATCAGGCCGGCGGCTTCCACGAAAGGCATGAATTCCTCGGCCGCGAGAACCCGGTCATGCTCGTCGCGAATTCGCGTCACCGCCTCATAGAAGCGTACCTTGCGCTGTGGCAAGGTCACCATCGGTTGCAGGTAGATGTCGAGCCGATTTTCTTCGATCGCGGCTCTCACGGCCGCAAGCGTGTGCACCTCGTTGCGCACGGGGGCAGGAAGTTCAGGGGCGACCGCAGCCATCGGGGGTGGCGCCACGACCAGTTTCGGAGGCTCGGCTGCGAAGGATGGTTCCTTGGGCGGCGAACTCTCCGGCCGGCTCACGGGTGCCGCGGCTGTTGCAGACAGAATATCGTCATGGCCGGCAACCGACACCGCGAGTTGTCTCACCAGGGAGCCAAGTTCGTTGATCTCGCCGGCCACCGCCTGAATGCGGTCCGCGCCGGCATGATTGAGGGACGCGAGCTTTCCTTCGACGGCCGTCAGTCGTCGGCCGTACTCGGCGACCTGGCGGGCGAGGTCCGCCGTGCCGCGCGACAGATCCGCGATCTGGCCGCCGACATCGGTGCGGTCGCGCAGCCGCATCGATACGGCGTTGTAGAGGATCAGGAAGGTCAGCGCGGTCAAGGCGATGATCGCCGACTCCATGCCGCTGATTCCCGCCACCGAGTACAGAACAAGGCCGAGCGAGGCGGCGACCAGCACCATGCAAATCGCGATGAAGATCGTGGAAATGCGGATCATGTGACGCGTAAAGCCCCTTTAGCCCCTTGGGTGCCTTTGGCCTGAGGGGGAGTTCGTCGCACGGCTTCACTCCCCCAAGCCTGGTAACACTAGCACTAAGTTTGATTCGGCAGGCTATTGTTCTTTGGGCACGGTCGGAACTGCGGCTTCCCCAAAGGGAAGCCGCTTACCGTGGATGGTATGGGAAGAGCGGTGTGCCGCTTCAGGCGACTTTTGCCTCAGGCGACCGCGCGAATGACCTTGGCGACCTTCTCGACGATTTCGCCGACCTGCGCTTCGCTGACAATCAAAGGCGGGGTCAGCGCCAGGGTGTCGCCGGCGATGCGCATCATCAGGTCGTTGTCGAAGAAGGCGCTGTTGAGCGCGTCGAAACCGCGCTTGCCCGGCTGGTCCGGCCGCGAGGCGAGGTCGATGCCAGCCGTCAAACCAACCGTGCGGATGTCGACGACGTTCGGCTCGTTCTTCAGCGACAGGATGGCATCGGTCCATTTCGGTTCGAGGGCGCGGGCATGCTCGAACAGCTTTTCGTCGCGGTAAATGTCGAGCGTGGCCAGTCCCGCGGCGCATGCCAAGGGATGAGCCGAGTAGGTATAGCCGTGGGCCAGTTCGACGACGTGTTCGGGGCCGCTCATGAAGGCATCGTGGATGGTATCGCGCACGATGACGCCGCCCATCGGCGCTGCCCCATTGGTGACGCCCTTGGCAAAGGTGATCATGTCCGGAAGCACGCCGTAACGTTCCGCCGCAAAGGCATAGCCCAGCCGGCCGAAGCCGGTGATGACTTCGTCGAAGATCAGGAGGATGCCGTGCTTCTGGGTGATCTCGCGCAGCCGCTTGAGATAACCCTTCGGCGCCGGCAACACACCAGTCGATCCGGCCATCGGCTCGACGATGACGGCGGCAATGGTATTGGCGCCATGCAGGTTGACGAGGTTTTCCAGCGCATCGGCGAAATGGGCGCCGTATTCCGGCTCGCCTCTCGAGAAAGCCTGTTTTTCGCGGTCATAGGTCGTCGGCAAATGATCGACGCCGGTCAACAGCGAGCCGAACATCTTGCGGTTGTTGACCATGCCGCCGACCGAAGTGCCGCCGAAGCCGACGCCATGATAGCCGCGTTCGCGGCCGATCAGGCGGGAGCGTGAGCCCTGGCCGGAGATCTGGTGAAAAGCGAGCGCGATCTTGAGCGCGGTATCGGCGGCTTCCGATCCCGAGTTGCAGAAGAACACGTGATCGAGGCCTTTAGGCGCGAGATCGGCGATGCGGCTGGCGAGTTCGAAGGCCTGCGGAATGCCGAACTGGAACGGCGGCGCATAATCCAGCGTTGCCGCCTGCCGGCCGATGGCCTCCGCGATCTGGGTACGGCCGTGGCCGGCATTGCTGCACCACATGCCGGCGGCGCCGTCCAAGATTTTACGGCCGTCGACGGTGAAGTAATGCATGTCCTTGGCGCCGGCGAGCAGCCGCGGCGCCTTCTTGAAAGCGCGGTTGGCGGTAAACGGCATCCAGTGCGCGGCAAGGTCGTTGGGAACGTTGACGGCGGCGGAGTGCGGGCTCTTGTCCAGCATGGCGGGCCTCTTCGAGTTTTGAGTGGAGGGTTGCCTGAGAGGTTACCAGTTTCCATGGGGCACTGGAATGCCAGCGCCGGACTTTTTCGAATGGTGGGATCACCTTTAACGTGAAGCGCGGAAGGCTTCAGAGAGTTGAGAGATCAGAAGCGGTTATCCAGAATACCTCGCCTTCGGAATCCTCGGTCTCAAGCCAAAGGAACCCGGTTTGCGGATAGGCTGCTTCAAGCACGCCACGGCAGCGGCCAACTTCGCATAACAGCCCGCCTTCCGCGGTCAGATACTGCCCGGCCTGGTCCAGGATGCGCCTGATGACATCGAGGCCGTCAGCGCCGCCGTCGAAAGCCAGTTTTGGCTCGGCACGGCACTCGCGCGGCAAACCCGCCATGCCCTCCGCATCGACGTAAGGCGGGTTGGCGATGATCAGGTCGTAGCGCTTGTCCGCAACCGGCGCGTAGAGGTCGCCGCGATGCAACATCACCCGATCATCGAGACCGAAATCCGCAACATTGCGTGCGGCGATGGCCAGCGCGTCTTTAGAGATGTCGACCGCATCGATTTCTGCGTTCGGAAATACACGGCTGGCGAGAATGGCGAGGCAGCCGGAGCCGGTGCAGAGCTCGAGCACGCTTTCCACCGCGTCCGCGTCCCCGATCAGCTGATGTCCCTCACCGTCCTGTCCGCCGAAATGCGAATCCAGCAGTTCACCGATAAAGGAGCGCGGCACGATGACCCGCTCGTCGACATAGAACGGCAGGCCGCGCATGTAGATCTTGTTGACGAGGTAGGCGGCCGGCTTTCCGGAACTGACGCGGCGGGCAATGACGTCAAGGATCGATCGGGCTTCGTGTGCTGCCACGCGCGCGGTCGCGAAACTCTCGAACTGATCGGGATGAAGATGCAACGTTTCGCACACCAGAAACGCAGCCTCGGCGATCGGATCGGTGGTGCCGTGGGCGAAGGTCAATTTCGCCTCGCTGAAGCGGCTTGTCGCATAACGGACGAAATCGAGCAGCGTCACCAGTTCGCTCGCCGAAACCTTGGGAAGTCGCAAGGCTGCACGGGGACGTTTGGCAGGTGTCTTTGCAGGTGCCTTGGCAGGTGTCTTGGCGCGTTTGGCCATCAGGATTTGGTCCAGCGCGCGGCGGCCGCATCGTCATGATCGCGCGCCTCGATCCAGCTTGTGCCGTCGGCAGCTTCCACGCGTTTCCAGAACGGCGCATTGGATTTCAGGTAATCCATCAGGAATTCGGCGGCCTCAAATGCGGCCTGGCGATGTTTCGACGCCGTCACGACCAGCACGATATTTTCACCCGGCGCGATCCGGCCGATACGGTGGATAACCCTTATCCCGGATAGCTCCCAGCGCGACATCGCGGTCTCGGCGTGGCGGGCGATTTCGGCTTCGGCCATGCCGGGATAATGCTCAAGCGTCAATGCGGCGATGGATGCACCGTCCTCGCTGCCCCGGCAGATGCCGGTGAAGGAAACCACCGCGCCGATATCGCTGCGGCCAGCCGTCAGCGCCGATATCTCGCGCGCGATGTCGAAATCGGATTCCTGGATGCGGATGGTGACGCTTTCGGTCATGACGGCATCGCCAAAATCAACCGCCGGTCATCGGCGGAAAGAAAGCGATTTCGCGGGCACCGGCAATCGCCGCATCCTGTTTGACATGGGTATGGTCGATCGCGGCGCGGATCACACGCGGCGTCTCGAAGGCATGGGCGTAGGTCTCGCCGCGCGCGGTAAGCCAGGTGATCAGGTCTTCGACGGTTTTAACGCCCGGCGGCGGCTCGATCGTCTCTTCCGGTTTGCCGATCCGCTCGCGCACCCAGGCGAAATATTTCAGTTTCATCCCTCATCCTCCTCGATGAGGTGACGGATACCGGCGCGGAAATAATCCCAGCCGGTGTAGATCGTGACGATCGCGGAGACCCAGAGCAGCAGCAATCCGATCTGGGTGGTGAAGGGGAGGACCTGGTCGCCCGCTTCGCCGGCCAGCAAAAATCCGATCGCGACGAGCTGCGCCGTCGTCTTCCACTTGGCGAGCTTGGTGACGGGCACGCTGACGCGTAATCCAGCCAGATATTCGCGCAGGCCCGATACCAGGATTTCACGGCACAGGATCACGATCGCGGCCCACAGCGTCCAGCCATGGATGATGCCGTCGGCCGCCAGCATCAGCAGGCAGGAGGCGACCAGGAGCTTGTCGGCGATCGGGTCCAGCATCCGGCCCAAAGCCGATTGTTGATCCCAGATCCGCGCATAGTAGCCGTCGAGAAAATCGGTGACGCCGGCGGCAATGAAGACCGCAAGCGCCACCCATCGCAGCCACAACGGCCCGTCCAGAATGGACTGCCAGTAGATGCAGCCGACCACCAGCGGGATCGCTGCGATCCGGGCAAAGGTCAGAATATTGGGCAAGGACAGCGAGCTTTTCGCCCATCCTCTGGCCCTGGTCGTTGCAATGTTCATTCGTCCTACCAATACCGCTGAGGCCTTAAGGTCAACCGTGGGACACATATGACCTTTTGGTGACATCCTCACCCGGGCTCAACCCGGCTGGGTGTGGAAAAACTCGAAAATCTTGCGGGCACTCTCGGCGCTGACGCCCGGAACCTTGCCGAGATCGGCGATAGAGGCCCGCTCGATCTCCTTCAAGGTTCCAAAATGATGCAATAGCGCCCGTTTACGCGAGGGGCCGATCCCGGGTATTTCCTGCAATCCGGCCTCGCGAATATCCTTCTTGCGCAATTTGCGGTGCGATCCGATCACAAAGCGGTGCGCCTCGTCGCGCAGGCGCTGGATGAAGTACAGCACCGGGTCGCGCGGCTCGAGCTTGATCGCCTCGCGGCCGGGCAAGAACAGGGTTTCGCGCCCGGCGTCGCGGTCCGGCCCCTTGGCGACCGACATCAGCGAGACCTGCGAAAGCCCGAGTGTGTCGAAGATTTCTTTCGCCGCGTTGAGTTGGCCACGGCCGCCGTCGATGATGACCAGGTCGGGCCATTGCGGAAAGGAGTCGTCATCCGCCTTCGGCTTGGCCGCATCGTCCCCGGCTGGCGGGGTCAGCAGCCGCTTGAAACGTCGTTGCAGCACCTCGCGCATCATCGCGTAGTCGTCGCCCGGTGTCAGGCCTTCGGACTTGATGTTGAACTTGCGGTACTGGTTTTTGATGAAGCCGTCCGGCCCCGCCACGATCATGGCTCCGACCGCATTGGTGCCCTGGATGTGGCTGTTGTCGTAAACCTCGATGCGGCGCGGCGGATGCGGCAGGCCGAGCGTGGTGACAAGCCCCGCCAGCAGCCGGCTTTGGGTGGCGGTATCGGCGAGCTTGCGGCCCAGAGCTTCGCGTGCGTTGGTCAATGCATGCGTGATCAGTTCTTTTTTCTCGCCGCGCTGCGGCGTGATCACGTCGACCTTGAAGCCGGCCTTGATCGACAAGGCGCTTGCCATCAACGCGGTTTCCTCGATCACATGCGACAGCAGGATAAGCTTTGGCGGCGGCTTGTCGTCGTAGAATTGTGCCAGGAACGACGCCAGCACCTCCTCCGGCGTGAACGATTTTTCCGCTTTCGGAAAATAGGCGCGATTGCCCCAGTTCTGTCCGGTGCGGAAGAAGAACACCTCGACGCAGGAATATCCGCCCTCCTGGTGGATCGCGAACAGGTCGGCTTCTTCCACCGTGCGTGGATTGATGCCTTGCTGCGATTGGATCGATGACAGGGCGGCCAGGCGATCGCGGTAAAGCGCTGCGGTCTCGAATTCGAGCTCGCCGGACGCCTTTTCCATCTCGCCCGCGAGTTCCTGTTTCACGGCCCGGCTACGGCCGGAGAGGAAATCCCTGGCCTCGCGCACCAGTTCTGTATAGCCGGGAAAATCGATCTCGCGGGTGCAGGGACCGGCGCAACGCTTGATCTGGTAAAGCAGACAGGGGCGGGTGCGGCTTTCAAAAAACGCGTCGGTGCAGGAGCGGATCAGGAAGGCACGCTGGAGCGCGGTGATGGTGCGATTGACCGCGCCGGCCGAGGCGAACGGCCCGAAATATTGTCCAGGCCGCGACTGCGCACCGCGGTGCTTGAGAATTTGCGGCGCCCAGTGATCGCCCGTGATCAATATGTAAGGAAACGACTTGTCGTCGCGCAGTTGCACGTTGAAGCGCGGGCGCAATTGTTTGATCAGGTTTGCTTCCAGTAGAAGCGCTTCGGTTTCGGTCGTCGTCGATATGATTTCGACCGAGACCGTCGCTGCGATCATGCGCAGGATGCGCGCCGGCTGCGGCGCGCTGGCGCGGGCGTAGGAAGAAAGCCGCTTGCGGACATTCTTGGCCTTGCCGACATAGAGCACGTCATGGGCGGCATTGAGCATGCGATAGACGCCGGGTGAGGTCGGCGCCAGCTTGACTGCGTTTTCGATCGCGGCATGTCCGGTCGCGAGCGGGCCCTCGGCGATGGCTTCATTGCCATCCTCCGTGATTTCCGGCAGCCGGGCCTCATCCTCCTCGTCTGTCGTGACGGTCGCAGGATCGATATCGCCAGCGGCCAGATGCTGCGGCTGCTCCTGATCGGGTTGCGTCTGGTCTGGTTGCGACTGGTCCGGCCGGGAAGGGGAGGGTTCCTTCCGTCTCGCGTTGTTGGCGTGATTGATCGATTCGCGGGCCATGGTGCTTGAATTTAGGTGTCATCCCGGCAGCTTGCCAGCGCTTCAGACGGCCGAATCCGAGCCGCAGACGCCTTGCGCCGGTAACGCTCCCTTAAGACTAAGAAGCGGCGCCGCGCAGGCCTTAACAACCCTTTAACTTAAAAGTCTCGATAAATCCCGTGAGTAAAAAGTGCAAATCCGTAACCATGCAGATGGCCCAAGGGTTCGGCACTTACTGCGTGGAGTATGCGTGATGAGCAGGATTGCCTTGGTCGTGGCGGCGTTGATCGCTGTGGTTTGGTCGTCATCGGCTGAGGCTGCTGATTTGCCTTATGGCCAGCCCTATACCGTCAATCAGCCGCTCAACATGTATAGCTGGGCAGGCCCCTATCTCGGCGGCAATATCGGCTGGGACTGGGGTTCGGTCGACAACAACCCGACCAAGCCGTCAGGCTTCGTGGGTGGTGCGCAGGCTGGCTACAACTGGCAAAACGGCCCCTGGGTGTTCGGCATCGAGGGCGACATTCAGGGCAATGGTGCCTCTGATACGTTTGCGCCCTGGAAATTCTCCAACCCCTGGTTTGGCACCGTACGCGGCCGGGCCGGCTACGCCCTCAACAACGTCCTGTTCTACGGCACCGCGGGTCTCGCCTTCGGCGAACTGACCGGCCAGACCTTTGGTGGCCTCTCGGAGAGCCATACCAATGCCGGCTGGACTGTCGGATTGGGCGCCGAAGTAGGGCTGGCGCGGAACTGGAGCGCCAAGGTCGAATATCTCTATGTCGATCTGAACGACAGCAATTTCGCGATCACCGGCACCCAGAACGGCTACCATTTCGGTCTGCTTCGCGCCGGCGTGAACTATCACTTCTAAAAGAATAAAAGAGCACCAACCACAAACTCCCGGCCGCGGCGGCGGCCGGGATTTTTTTGCCTTGGAAGGCTGGAGCTGTATGGCTCTGAATGAATTCAAAGCCAGACTTTATGTTGACCGTTATGTTGACGCGTTTTCTACCGCAGATAAGTCTACGCAATCTGCGTCAACTTGATTGCTACGCGAACCGGTGCCCACCATCGGATCAAGTCCGAGGGCATGCTCAACTTGAAAACGCTTCAGGAAGAAATCACGAGGTTGACCGCCTTGGGGCCTTTGCCCTTCTTGTCCGGTTCAACCTCGAATGTGATGCGTTGTCCTTCGGTCAAATCCTTCAGCCCGGCGCGCTCCACGGCGGTGATATGAACGAACACATCGCGACCACCGTCATCGGGCTTGATGAAGCCGTAGCCGCGTTCTCCGTTGAAGAACTTGACCGTCCCAGTCATGGCCATCGGGAAACCTCCCCCCGCATTGCTCTGCCGTCACGCTCCTTTGCGTATTGGCCGACCGGACTTTTGCTGCGGACACCTTTCCCGCCAGATGCTTTGGCCATCCAGGCGGGCCCGCGTGATGGCGAACCTGCCCTAAATCAGAAGAGGCCTTGTCACTCCGCCGCTACCATTCGCGGAAGCGGAACGTAAAGCCGATCCTAACAATGACGAGCATAATACGGTTCGCGGCCCATTGCCTATCGGACTTTTGGGACGTGAACGGCTCAAAGCGTCTCGAGCCGGAAGCGGCTGGCGCCGCCCTGGCCGAGCGGCTTTTCGAGTTCGGGAAGGATCGTCTTGAGTTCGGCCGCCAAGGTCCATGGCGGGTTGACGACCAGAAGGCCGGCCGAGGTGAGGCCTGCATCAGCGGTTTGCGGCGCCACGCTGAACTCAAGACGCAGGCATTTTCCGGCTGGTCTTGCCTGCCCGGCGGCGTCTTCGACCTGCCGCGCCAGTTCGTCGGTGGCACGCCGGCTCTTGGCCGGATACCACAACACATAGCTGCCGGTCGGCCATTTCGCGAAGGCCGCGCCAAAGCCCGCGGCCAGCCGTTCGAACTCGTCCTTCGCCTCGAAGGGCGGATCGATCAGGACAAGGCCGCGCCGCTCTTTCGGCGGCACGAAGGCGGGCAGCGCCGTCCAGCCATCGAGATCGACCACGCGGGCCTGGGTGTCGCGGCGCAACGAATCGATAAGGGCCTTTCGCGCGCTGTCTTCGACTTCGCAGGCGGTCAGCCGGTCCTGCGGCCGCAGCAGCGCGCGGGCGATCAACGGCGATCCGGGATAGGCGGTGAGTTTTCCCGGTTGTGGATTGAACGCCCGGACGATGTCGAGATAGGGCGCAATCAGCGGCAGCGCGTTTTCCGAAAACCGCGCCTGCAGGATACGCGCAATTCCCGTGAGCCATTCTCCGCTGCGCTCAGCCTCTTCCCCGGTGAGATCATAGCGGCCGGCGCCGGCGTGGGTATCGATCACGCGAAAGGCGGCGTCTTTTTCCTGCAGATAGAGCAGGATGCGCACCAGCACGACGTGCTTGATGACGTCGGCAAAGTTGCCGGCATGAAAGGCGTGGCGGTAGTTCATGGCACCAGCAGTACGCCACGGCGACCTAATGAGCAAAGTGAACTGCGTGTCCCGGACGCGGTGCAGCGTCCTCACGCTGCTCCGCAGAGCCGGGACCCACACTTACATCGTGTACATCGTGAGGAAATAGACCCCGGATCGGCAGCGCATCACGCCGCAAGACGCGGCGCGCTGCGCAGCATCCGGGGCACGCGGGCGTCTCATCTAACCGCCGCGCACCGGCGGCATCGTCACCTGGTCTCGCCGGCAGGAGCGTCGATCGATCTCGTCGCAAGCGCGGAATTGCAAGTCCTTGGCCATGCAGATGCGCACCTCGCTCAGTCGCGAACGACGGTTGCAGGTCACAGCGATGGCGTTAGCAGGCAGGCCAGGATTGACCTTGATGAAGGCGTCCTCGATTTCGGCCGGTGAGACCGTCTTGGTGTCGGAAAGGTCGATGAACTCGGGCGGAATTTTCACCGCTGCGCGCGCTTTGCGAATGGTCTCGAAATAACCGCGGGGGCCAAGGCCCGAGCAGGTGCCGTGCTTTTTCCACTCGTTGAAAATCAGGCCGGGCGCCGGCATCAGATCGAGCATCGAGCTCATGATATTGCGGTCCAGCCAGGAATCCCGGTCGCAATATTCGGGATAGCCGCGCTCATATTGCGGCCACAGGCCATGGACCACGAACGAAAACGGTCTTCCGCCGCATTGGGCCTGTTGCGACCGTCCGCTGTTGCCGCTTTCGGCCGCTTCCTCGCAGAAGGAGGGCGACCAGGACAACGACAGGACGTAATAATCAAACTCGCCCGGGGTATTTTGCCGCCGGTCCTGGGCGGATGCGCTGGTTGCGGTGCCGATGCCGATCGACGCGACCAAAAGGAGATAGCCGAACCGGGCGAAAATCCGCAGCCTTCGACCCAAGCCAAACCGAACCATGATGCAGCCCTCACTCCACAAACCCGGTCGGAACCGTAGCATGGGGTCGGAACATTTCAAGAACAAAATTGGAGGCTGGCTACCGATAGCGGCGGCCGCAGCTCAGGACTTGGAGAAACTGGCTTGAAATCAGGGCTTGGCGCCCGCGCAAGCGGGGTTGTTGGCCCAGTTGCGATCAAGTCCGGTGACGCACCATTCGATGCCCTGATCGAGGCCAGAGAAGCCGCCATCCTCGATAATCGAGTAATGCACGCCGTGAACCCTGCCGTCGCTCAGCATCACGTCACCGCTGCAATAGCGGCGCGGAATATTGTCCGACTGCCAGGGACGGTAGGCGACTTCGTGGATCTTGCCGTAGGCCGTGATTGTGAGCTTGGAATTCCAGTAGGTGCTCTCTTTTTCCTGGAATTGGGATGTGATGGTCCCTAGCGCAGCCTCGCAGGACTTGAGCCGCCCTTCATATTTCGGGCCCGACAGCCAGAAATTCAGTTCAAGCGGGTTGGCCGCTTCGGCGGCCTGGCCAAACGCCAACAGGCCGAATCCGGCCCCGAGCACCACGCCAAGGCTTGCTTTTCTGGCAAAGGAAAAAATGTCACGCATTATCAGTCCGCCGGATGATCGAGCTGGTCGAACCGTGCCGCGAAGCCTCCCCAAGGTCAAGTGCAGCACGGCAACACCTGCCAATAAGTCCGTTTCTCACAAGGCTGTGCGCTTTTCACGGCATCTCGGGCGCTCTAAGGTGACGTCAAAGCGAAACGGAGTGAACGATGCGAATCATCAAGGCCGCTGTTCTGGTTGCCGCCGGCGCCATGCTTTCATGGGCGCCCGCACGGGCGGACATCGTGTTCTCATTTCGGGGTAACGATACCGGCGGTATCATCAGCTATGAGTTGGCCCAGCAAGCCGATGCCCGCCAGCTCGCCGTCGACCACTGTGCCTCCTACGGCAAGGTGGCGAAGTTTCTCGCGGTTGACGCGCAGTATGGCGGCTATGTTTCCTTTTCCTGCCGCTGGGTGCCGTATGGCGCCAACAACCGGCCGTTACGCACGCTTTACTGAGTGCTTAACCGGGCGTGGCTTTTCGTAATCTTCGTCGAAGTCGGAACGTAGCCGATGACGCGTAAGCTTGCCGCATGGGTTTGGGGTCTTTGTGCGCTGGCAGTCCTGTCCTCAGGCAGCGCCCGGGCCGAAGATCTGCCGATCCGCAAGGCAGGTCTGTGGGAAATCAAGGTGGCCCACACCGGATCGCCGTTGCCTTCGCTGACCATGCAGCACTGCACCGATGAGACCATCGACAGGGACATGAACAACATGGTCTCGCCGATGGCCAAGCAAATCTGCTCCAGGCAGGATGTCCAGAAGACGGCGACCGGTTATGTCGGCGATTCCGTCTGTAGCATCGGCGGTGTTTCGGTCTCTTCGCATTCGGAAATCAGCGGCGACTTCAACTCGGCCTATACGGTCACGACCACCTCGCACAGCGACCTCGGCAGCAAGGGAGTGCCGCGGGACACTGTGACCAAGATCGAGGCGAAATGGCTGGGAGCCTGCAAGCCCGATCAAAAGCCCGGCGATATCGTGATGCCCGGCGGCGGCTTCAAGCTGAACGTCAAGGACGTCGACAAGCTCAAGGCGCTCTTGCCGAAGTAATTCTGCTTTCGGGTCGAATCGACAAAAGCGCAGTTGGTGCACCTCTCCCGCTCGCGGGGGAGGTCGCCACGCTCGCCAGGGCGGGGCGGGTGGGGGAAATCTCTCCTCGGATTCCTGGCAGTAGTTGTGCTGCGGCACCCCCACCCCGGCCCTCCCCCGCAAGCGGGAGAGGGAGCACAACAGCTACACCGGAATCCGTACCGCCGCGCGCAGGCCGCCCATCGGGCTGTCGCCGAGCGTGATGTCTCCGCCATGCGAGCGGGCGATGTCGCGGGCGATCGCAAGTCCCAATCCCGTTCCGCCTTCATCCTGGTTGCGGGCATCATCGAGCCTGAGGAACGGCTTGAAAACTTCCTCGCGCATGTTCAAGGGAATGCCCGGACCGTCGTCGTCGACCGTCACCGTCAGATAGCGGTGGTCGCGCTGGCCGGTGATCGAAATCGCGTTGGCATGACGTGCGGCGTTCGACACCAGGTTGGCGAGGCAACGCTTGAAGGCGGCGGGCTTCACCGTCACCACCGGAAGCCCGTGGAAGGCTACCGTTGCGGTATGGCCGTTGCGTTCGGCGTCGCTGCGCAGCTCTTCCAGCGCGGCCGCCATGTCGGTCGGCTGGGCCACTTCGCCGCTGTCGCCGCGCGCAAACGCAAGGTAGTCCTCCAGCATCCCCGACATTTCGTCGACGTCCTTGCGCATGGCGTCGACTTCCGGGCTGTCGCCGATCAGCGCGAGTTCGAGCTTGAAGCGGGTCAGGATGGTGCGCAGATCATGCGACACGCCGGCCAGCATCGCGGTGCGCTGTTCGATCGTGCGCTCGATGCGCGATTTCATCTCGAGGAAGGCGTTCGCGGCGCGGCGCACTTCGCGGGCGCCTCTGGGGCGGAAGTTCGGCGCCTCGCGGCCTTTGCCGAAACTCTCGGCGGCATCGGCCAGCCGCAGGATGGGGCGGATCTGGTTGCGCAGGAACAGCACCGCGACGATCAGGAGGATCGAGGACGTGCCAACCATCCAGAACAGGAAGATTTCCGAGTTGGAAGCGTAGGCGGCGCTGCGCTGGGCGAAGATGCGCATCACCGCGTCGTCGAGCTGAATGCGGATTTCGACCAGATTGGAGCGGCCGACGGTGTCGATCCAGAACGGCTTGGCGATCTGCCGCGAAAGCTGCACCGAAAGCGTCTGGTCGAGCAGCGAGAAAAACGGCTTCGGTCCGGGTGGCGGCATGTCGCCGGCGGACAGGAAATCCACCACCAGTCCGAGCCGTTGCTGGGCGATGCGCCGAAGCTGCGTGTGGTCCTTGTCCTGCGGATAGACTTTGTAGACGTCGATCAGCGCGGCAATGTCCGAGACGACGGCAGCCGACAGATGCCGCGTCACCGTGTTCCAGTGCCGCTCCATGAACACGAAAGCGACGACCGATTGCAGCACCACCATCGGCACGATCATGATCAACAGCGCACGGGCGTAGAGGCCGGTCGGCATCCAGCTCTTGAAGGCGTTGCCCATCCAGCCGTTGACCGCGGACAGCCGCCCCGCGGCGGTGCGGATCAGCGTCAATCCCGTGTCGATCGTGCTCATGGCTGTCGGCTCAAGGCGAGGCGACCAGGCGATAGCCGATGCCGCGCACCGCCTGCAGGAACAGCGGATTGGCGGGGTCGCGCTCGATCTTGCGCCGCAGGCGGTTGATCTGGACGTCGACGGCGCGCTCGTTCACGGTGCCGTCGCCGGTCAGCGCGCTGCGCGGTACCGTTTCGCCGCGTGCGAGCGCCAGAATCCGCAACATGTCGCGTTCGCGGTCGGTGAGGCGGATGGCTTCCTCGCCTTGCCGCAGTTCGCCGCGTTCCAGATGATAGACGTAAGGTCCGAACGCGATCTGTTCCAGCGTCTCGACCGGCGGCGGCGCTGTGCGCTTGAGGATATTGCCGATCCGCAACGAGAGTTCGCGCGGCTCGAACGGCTTTGCCACATAGTCGTCGGCGCCGATCTGCAAACCCTCGATCCGGCTTTCCGCCTCATGGCGCGCCGTCAGCATGACGATCGGCACCGAAGATGAGGTCCGGATGAATCTGGCGAGATCAAAGCCGGTCTCGCCCGGCATCATCACGTCGAGGATCAACAGGTCGAAATGTAGCCCCGTAAGCTTGGCGCGGGCATCCTTGGCGCTCATCGCCGTGGTGACGCGGTAGCCCTCGCCGCACAGAAAACGCGACAACAGATCGCGGATGCGGCGGTCGTCGTCGACCAGCAACAGATGCGGCGCGTCGTCGGCCGGCCGCGGTGGTGTGCGTGCGATGGTTGCGGCCCCGGCCACGTCTATTCCTTTGCCTTAGTGGTGGAAGGCGGAATACCAAAAATGGCTTCCAGCACCTTGTCTGGTTCGTCGCGATCGATCATCGCGCGCAGGAATTGCCGGATGGTCTCCAGGCCCGCCGGCTCGATGCCGCGCAGCGCACGATTGAGCCGCTCGGTTTGCAGTCCTGCGAGCTTTGCGACCAGCGCCTCGCCCTTCGCGGTGGCGAAAAGAAGACGCTGGCGGCGATCGTTGCTGCCCGCCTTCTGCACGATGTAGCCTTCGTCCAGCAACTGTTTCAGGACGCGCCCGAGCGATTGCTTGGTGATCCGCAGCACGTCGAGCAGATCGGCGACCTTCAGGCCGGGGTAGCGGTGAACAAAGTGCAGCACGCGATGATGGGCGCGTCCGAAACCGAACACTTCCAGTTCCTGATCCGCATCGCCAACGAAGTCGCGATAGGCGAAAAACAGAAGCTCGATGATGTCCCAGCGCAGGCCAGCGGAAGCCGTTGCCGAACGCCCCTCGCTCGGCTTGGAGCCGGCAGCCGCGGATGGGCCCGATGAAATTATGTCAGCCATGTTGACATATATTGGGTTCAATGTTACAAAACGGTCGATCGCAGAGAAATATTAGATCGTTCCGTGCGCTTCGCGAGGCCAGCGACCTTGGACGCCGGGCAAGTGACGACAGGCTCGCGAATGTGTTGACCGTACGATTGTCGGGCGGCATCCCGGCAACCATACTGGACTTCAGCCCTCCACAAAAGCATGTCCTGATGGCGTGCCTTTGGGGAAGCCGGCCGCAAGGCTGGTGGTGAAATCCGGACCTATCAGGCCAATAACCCCGGAGATATAAGGCCGGCGCCTGAAAATGCGCCGGTTACGACGGCAAGAAACCAGGGCAGGAAGCAAGAAAATGAGTTTGAAATTCGAAATCCAGCCAGCGGCCAGCCCGACGTCCGACAAGGATCGCGCGGCCAAGCTCGTGGACCCCGGCTTCGGCCGGGTTTTCAGCGATCACATGGCTGTCGTCCGCTACAGCCAGGGCAAGGGCTGGCATAGCGCGCGCGTCGAAGCCAGAGCGAATTTCCCGCTCGATCCGGCCGGCGCCGTGCTGCACTACGCGCAGGAGATTTTCGAAGGTCTCAAGGCCTATAAGCGCGACGACGGCGGAGTGAATCTGTTCCGTCCCGACGCCAATGCGAGGCGGTTCCAGAATTCGGCGGAGCGCATGGCGATGGCGCCGCTGCCCGAGGCTGTGTTCATCGAGGCGGTCGAGCAGCTCGTGCGCATCGATCGCGCCTGGATCCCGGGCGGCGAGGGCAGTCTTTATCTCCGCCCCTTCATGATCGCGAGCGAGATTTTCCTCGGCGTCAAACCGTCAGCGGAATACATTTTCGCCGTCATCGCCTCGCCGGTCGGCTCCTATTTCAAGGGCGGCCCTGCGCCGGTGTCGATCTGGGTGTCGGAAAATTACACCCGCGCTGCGATCGGCGGCACTGGGGCGGTCAAGTGCGGCGGCAATTATGCCGCGAGCCTGCGCGCGCAGGCCGAGGCCATTGACCACGGCTGCGACCAGGTTGTCTTCCTCGATGCGGTCGAGCGCCGTTTCATCGAGGAACTCGGCGGCATGAACATCTTCTTCGTGTTCGACGATGGCTCGATGCTGACGCCGCCGCTGGGCACGATCCTGCCGGGCATCACCCGCGATTCAATCATCGCGCTGATGAAGGATGCTGGCACCAACGTCCGCGAAGAGGCCTACACCATCGAGCAGTGGCGCAAGGATGCCGCGAGCGGAAAGCTGAAAGAAGCCTTCGCCTGCGGCACCGCGGCCGTCATTTCGCCGATCGGCAAGGTGTGTTCGGCGAGCGGCGATTTCCAGATCAGCGGCGGCGCGGCCGGCCCGGTCGCCATGGGCCTGCGCAAGAAGCTGGTCGACATTCAATATGGCCGCACCAACGACCCGCACGACTGGATCAGGAAGGTCCTTTAGTCCGCGGCGACTCAAGATTTCGCGTGTCCCGGACGCGGTGCGGCGTGCAATGCCGCTCCGCAGAGCCGGGACCCAGGCATCCAGAATGGACCCCGGATCAGCGGCGCACCACGCCGCAAGGGCGGCGCGTTGCGCAGCATCCGGGGAACGCAGCAACAGTTGCCGCCCCGCGTCTCGGCTGGTACCAACGCGCAACATGTCCGACAAACCGAAAAAGCCGCAAAAACTGAAGGCGCGCCTGCCGCGCGGGCTGGAAGACCGTGGCCCGGCCGCGATCAACGCCACGCGCGTGATGGTCGAGAAAATCCGCGAAGTCTATGAGCGCTATGGCTTCGAGCCGGTGGAAACGCCGACGATGGAATATACCGACGCGCTCGGCAAGTTCCTCCCCGATCAGGACCGGCCCAATGAGGGCGTGTTCTCGTTTCAGGACGACGATGCGCAGTGGATTTCGCTGCGCTATGATCTCACCGCGCCGCTCGCGCGCTATGTCGCGGAACGGTACGGCACGGAAAATCTGGTGCTGCCCTATCGCAGCTACCGTTTCGGCTACGTCTATCGCAACGAAAAGCCCGGTCCCGGCCGCTTCCGTCAGTTCATGCAGTTCGATGCGGATACGATCGGCACCGCGGCCGGCGGCCAATCGAGTGCCGCGGCCGATGCCGAAATGTGCATGATGGCGGCGGACACGATGGAGGCGCTCGGCATTCCCCGCGGCTCTTATGTGGTGAAGGTGAATAACCGCAAGATATTCGACGGTGTTTTGGAGAATATTGGTCTTGGCGGTGATGAGAATGCCGGACGAAGGCTGACTGTACTCAGAGCGATTGATAAACTCGATAAATTTTCGATATCGGAAGTTCGGAAATTGCTTGGCACGGGTCGATGGGATGGCGGTGAAGAAGGAAAGGGTGATTTTGCGAAGGGTGCGGATTTAACCGAAACTCAGCAAGACGCCATTATCAGCTACTTCACAACCGAGACTAACGTTCGTCAACGTCATCCGACGCCAACATATCATAAGGACGGCGAAGGTTTTCTCATTCAAGATTACGGTATGTTTTTGAATCTTCTCGATCTGCCTCAGGGACGTAATCCAACGTCGTCTGCTGGTATCGAGGAACTTCGGGCGATAGCCAATTTAGCGGATGGTGCGGGATATAGAGATCGTATCGAACTCTCAACGAGTGTCGTTCGCGGCCTCGAATACTACACCGGCCCCGTTTACGAGGTTGAACTGCTGCTCGACACCAAGGATGAAAAAGGCCGTCCCGTTCGCTTCGGTTCGGTCGGTGGCGGCGGGCGCTATGATGGTCTCGTCTCCCGCTTTCGCGGCGAAGTGGTGCCGGCGACCGGATTTTCAATCGGCGTGTCGCGATTGCAGGCCGCGCTCACGATGCTCGGCAAGCTCGACACCAAACCGGAAACTGGTCCCGTGGTTGTCACCGTGTTCGACCGCGACCGCGTGGCGGACTATCAGAGATTCGTCGCCCAGCTTCGCAATGCCGGCATCCGCGCCGAACTGTATCTCGGCAATCCCAAGAACATGGGCAACCAACTCAAATATGCCGATCGCCGCAACTCGCCGTGTGTGATCATTCAGGGATCGGACGAAAAGGCAAAGGGCAAGGTTCAGGTCAAGGACCTCATTCTCGGCGCCGCGCTGACCGACACGAGCGACCGTGACGAATATCTGAAGAAGCAGGCCGAGGCACAAATCGAGGTCGACGAAGGCGAACTTGTCGCGGCCGTGCGCAAAATATTGGCACGACATGCCGTGAGATGGGGCTAGTACCCGGAATCATTGATCCGCGAAACGTGCTTTGAGACGTTTTTGGTGGACTTGGGACTTGGTCCAGACGAACGGTTTGGCGTCGGCGTTGTAGTCATTAATGAATGCATCGATG